>JADMIO010690286.1_pt1 | contig 45423 bp, 46 predicted proteins | sample 8958161 | NCBI WGS metagenome assembly JADMIO01 (sample SAMN16585339, study PRJNA669376) | soil metagenome | isolation source: Crop rotation soil | place: USA: Cullars Rotation, Alabama | collected 2011
CGACAACTTGTCCACGTGGAATTCTAAGCTTAGGATCCCAATGTGCTGGAAAGTCCACCTGACACCAAGGGTCATTATGGCACTAAGTGCCATCTGTGGCACCATATGCCACCATGCAAGGCAATGCGGTGTCTGCGTGATGAGCGTTGAATCAAACGAATGAAAGATGATCCACATGAAAAGTGAAAAACATCCCGGCGATGCATCGTGCAAGCAGGCACCAGGGATATTCGTTCCGGTTATCGATCGGAATCGATGCGAAGGAAAAGGTGACTGCGTTCCCGCGTGTCCCAAAGACGTCTTTGTCATCGGCGTACTGCCCCCCGCCGAGCGAAACTCTCTCACTTGGATCGGCAAGGTCAAAGGATTCGCCCATGGCTGGAAACAGGCGTTCATGCCGAACGCTGATGCGTGCGAAGCCTGTGGCCTATGCGTTTCCGCCTGCCCTGAAAAGGCGATCAAGCTAGCTCGGGCATAACGGATTTCGCGGCAATGACACCGGAGTCACACAGGTCTCAAGCAGAGCGGCGCGAGCGGATGCAAGCCTCGCCACTTTGGGACGGCCAACGTTTTCGCAACGTGCATCCGATGCTGCCCGACTTACGCGATCCGAACCGAACGACACCGTCGCTGAGAGAAATCTTTTCCGATCGCAAGCGGCGCTCGCCACCAGGTCCACTTCCATCTATGAGCCCATTGGAACACTGGCTCAGTCCGCCCGCGACAGGGCTGCGCGCCACATGGCTGGGCCATTCGACGGTCTTGATTGAAATCGACGGTCTACGCGTCCTTACAGACCCCGTCTGGGGACCTCGAGCATCGCCTTCACGCCTGATCGGGCCCAAACGCTTCCAGCCAGTGCCAGTCGCCCTGAGCGCTCTCCCGCCAATCGATCTGGTGGTGATCTCCCATGACCACTACGATCATCTGGACTATTCCACCATCCGCGAGTTGGCCAGCCGCGATGTCCCCTTCGTTACTTCCCTTGGGGTCGGAGCTCATCTCGAAGCATGGGGCGTTCGACCAGGACGCATCATCGAGCTCGATTGGTGGGATTCACATACCCTCCCGAACACCGGCCTAGTGGTAACCGCTGCGCCGGCGCAGCACTTCTCCGGCCGCGCTGTGATTGATCGCAACGCGACTCTCTGGTCTTCGATCGTCCTGCGATCGCAGCGACATCGCGTATTCTTCAGCGGCGACACGGGACTCACGACTGAGTATCAAACAATCCGAGAACGCCTGGGGCCATTCGATCTAGTGATGTTGGAGGTCGGCGCTTATCACCCTGCCTGGGGTCATATGCATCTAGGACCAGAGAACGCACTCAAGGCGCTCAGCCTGCTCGGCGGTGGACCGTTCTTGCCGATTCACTGGGGCACATTCAGTCTGGCAATGCATGCATGGGATCAACCTGCAGAGTTTCTGCTAGACGCAGCGCCGAAGCTGAGCACTCAAATCTTAATGCCGCGCCTGGGCGAGCCGATCGAACCACAGATCGATCAACGCATTGATCCGTGGTGGCGTAACGCCAGCGCAACTGTTCAACAGTCAGTCGCTACGAGGTGGCAGCCACAGACGAAATGATTCATATCTGAACGCGCATCGCACAAGCGAAACATCCATCTCGCATGAGTCGCTCGTGGTGGCCTCTGTCAACTCGGTAGGAATCCTCTCGTAGCCTGTGGTTCGCGTGGTTCTATGTTTCCTTGCAAGATCACACTTGAACTCGTCTCGATTCTGAATTTGATCAAGCATTGAAGCATTGATTTGATCATTCGCCACAATCATCCAGCAATCTTTCCACCTGAAAGATGAGATAGCGCAGCCACGGATTGGTCCTTTGGGCACCCTAAAAGCCTTCACCGGATTCAGGCCTCGAGAGTTTCATCAGTAGATCAACAATGGCGTTCGGCCGATGAAACTAGGCGATCCGGCCTGCGATATGAGAAAATCGGCGACATCAGCACGCGAGATTCTTCCGCCTCGAACGCTTCGAAGATCGGTCAAAGCACGGTACCGACCTGTGCGAGGACCGTTGTTCAAGAAACCAGGTCGCACAATGATCCAGCGGTCGATATCGCGCATGATGATGCGTTCTTGACGATCCTTGTCGGCATACATCCTGCCCAAAACAACTGGCCTGAACAGATAGTCATAGAGAAGGCTGCCATGTCCACGACTGTCTCCGGCCCCCATGCCGGTCACGGCAATGAGCAATTGCTCAGGCGCGAGCGCTCGTGACAAGTTCTCGGCACAACGAGAAAACAAAGTGACCGGCTGGAAGAGTTGAGTCGTGCCCAAGCAGTCATAGACGACATCTTGCCCCCGAACGACCTCCGTGATCGCCACAGCATCCTCTGCATTCCCTTCGACAACACGTAGACGGGGGTCGCGAATCGGCATGCGCTCCTGACGACGAGCCAACACGGTGACATCGTGGCCATCTGCCAGCGCCCCTTGGGTCGTCGCCAGTCCAATTCCTCGGGTTGCCCCGATGACGGCAATCTTCATGGAAGTCCACCTTTGAATTGAAGCCTGCCGGCGTTTGACTAAACCGTGACTCGACTTTCGTCAATCGAGATCGACCATGGCCGCACTCTCGCTCCATAGCTGAGCCTGGGCCTGCCTGCTTCTAGCCGTTTTGGAGGGATCGGGGAATGTTGGCTTGCCCTTGACCAGGCTGAGATAGATTCGCCCGTGCGGAGGAGTAATCGTCCCGAGCGCAACCTCCGCTAGCATTTCGCCCGAGCGCTCAGGCGTTCCGATGACATATTCAGGCCGGAAGAGCCCGATCACTCGGAAAACGGTGTGCATCAGGAACGTAACAACTGAGCGCGCGACAAACGAGCTGTCACGACCGAGCGCAGTGCCGCCAGTAAGGCCAGGACTGAAGGCGACCACTGTGAAACGACAGGCCTTTGCCTCGCCCAGCACTGCGAAAGACTGCGCCGTCAACAAGTTGCATAGCTTGGAAGCCGCGTAGGCGCGGATGCCTGAGCCGAAGCCACTCTTGCTCGGACGCGCCAGTACCTGTGGCTCCAAGGTCCTGGGCGCGATCGGACTGACAGCAGGATCGTGTGTTTCGCTCGTAGTGATCACCATCCGTCCCCCATCGCTCATGTGCGGCAGCAAGAGTCGAGCTAGCAGATAGTGCGCAAGATGATTCACGGCGAAGGTCAATTCGTAGCCCTCGGCACTCCGCTTCTCGTTGCTGGAGGTCTGCATACCAGCGTTGAGGACAAGACTGCCGATGCGCGCCCCACCAAGCCGGCGTATGACGGCCTCGGCGAAATCACGAACGCTAGCGAGCGAAGCGAGGTCAAGTGGTATGACTTCAACACCTCGAGGTACCGTTCGCTCACTCCCGCGAGCGCCAATGATGATCTGTACGCCCGGCTGTACAGCCAGAAGTTGCAGCGCATGCGCGCCCAGGCCGGCGGTTGCGCCAGTCATGACCACAATACGTCGCGGTTTATTTTGGTCCATATCTTTAACGGCTCAACTTCAAGTCCGGTTTATCTCCATCCCAACTTTGAAATCCCCCAGGGATCTCCTGGAATCGGAGGCACTTCGCCATCATGGTGCCGCTCAGGCACACCGTTTCGCCCTTGACCTCCCATGTGACGGACAGCGCAAAAGGCAATCCGCCACTAATGCTTCCCGTACCATCTTTGTTAAGCGCAAGCTTGAAGCTCCTCCCATTCGGTGCCGCAGCGGACCATGGGACTCCGTCGGCGAGAACTTCAGCCGCTTTCTGCGGAGGCAGATACACCCGAACCTCATCAGCAAAGGTCGCGAGTGAGGCAGATACGGCAATAGCCGCTATTGAAAGCCTTGAATGAAATTTCTCCATGCTGCTACCCCTTCTTCCTCTACACGTGTGGAACGGATTCCGACGGCACGAGTCCCCGCTCAATATCTGCTGAAAGCCGCCCCGGCAGTAGTCGCATCGCGGCCAATCGACGCCTCATGAGAAAGCCCCTTTTCGCTCATGCGGGGCAGGTTGGCCTTTGCCACGAACGGATGCATCTCCAAGCACGTTGGCATTGACTTCCGTGGCGCCGTTGCGCCAGCCCACTTGCTCCGGATCGATATCAACGTGCTTAAGCGTTCGGGAGAACACGCTGTGCTTGGCTTCTGCGAATGGCCTCTGCCTCGTGACACAAATGGCCTCAACTTCCCAGACCGATCCGGCGCATTCATCGATCATCTCTGCCGCAGCCTGGTTGGCTAAGGCAACTGACGGCACACACAGTGCATGAGCAAGTGCCGAGATCGTCAACCTGCGTGCAAGAAAGGCCGAAAGAATCCTTGAAGGTTGACGCAGACGCGAGCGAACACGAAAGCGCAGACGCGATAGTTGCATGGAAGCTTCCACATCAAATGTTGAAGACACGGATCTTCCTTCGCAATGCATTACGGCGTACTTACCAATTGGAGCGGGCGGCGGAAGTGTGGCAAAGAGAGTCTGGCTCGGGCTCAGAAGAAAGCACAGCGCATGTGCAATCAATCCGCCGTTCCAGCACTACATCACTACCAAGACCATCGGTGAATGCATAACCATAGTGCACCTCTTTCAACGGTCGCAGCTGAACAACAGGCGGACTAAGAAAGCCGAATGAGCCGAAAAGAGAGCACCAACGCGGTAAGTACGCAGTAAGACGACAACAGCAAGGATCGGAGTTCTACGCCTCAGCGGAGATATGCGTCTCCACCATTGAGGCCTCTACTCCAAACACGAGCTACATGAACTTCTGTACGCCCGCAACACTTCATATTTGAATGAATGGAAGGTGAAATGAAAACACCCAGGCTTTCTTTACTGATCGTCATGCTGATGGTCACCAGCGCACAGGCCCACGCCGTTGAGAAATACCCGGACGCGCCTACGACCCCAGTGATGATGATCACGGCTCCCCTCGACGCGACCACAGTCATTGCACTGGAAAGCTCCGATGCCCGAGATTCGAAAAGCGCAATGCTGCACTCTGGCGCAGCGTCGGGCAGCGCAATCACCGCTGAAGCAGAAACGTCGAATCTGGTCGATTCGGATCCCGATTTGATCAGCACCAAATTGCCTGTGCAGGACCCTTGGGAGAATTTCAACCGCAAGGTCCACGGCTTCAACACCAGGGCGGACAGGCTCGTTCTCCGCCCTCTGGCAGTTGGCTATGACGAGGTCGTTCCGGACGGGGCAAAGGCTGGTGTATCGCGTTTCTTCGCCAACCTGGGTTCACCAGTAACAATATTGAATGAAGTCTTGCAGGGGCGCTTTGGTCACGCCGCTCAATCGTTGGGGCGATTTGTCACCAATACCACGGTCGGTATTGGCGGCGTGTTTGATCCTGCCGCCCAGCTTGGTATGCCGAAGCGGCATAGCGCAGATTTCGGGCAGACGCTAGCAACCTGGGGCTGGGAAGATTCACGTTATCTGGTAGTGCCAATTTTTGGCCCCCGAACCATACGGGACACGATTGGCTTGGTCAGTGATCAAGCTCTATCCCCCATAAACCAGATCCAGGAAAGTGGTGCGCTCATTGGACTTCAGGTACTAGAGACCATCGACGGGCGAACCCAATTGCTGCCCCTCGACAGGTTCCGTCGCGACGCCATCGACGACTACATCTTCGTGCGCGATGTTTGGGCTCAGCGACGCAATCAGCAGATTCATGCAGATCTGCGGAACGCCAGTGACTAAGGCCATGACAATCCGGTCCTTTCCCCAAAAAGGGAGGGATCACAAGCGACGTGACTCCAACGGGGGTAAGGCAGCATCGATCAAACTGTGCGCGCTCGTCGTGAGCGCAGTATTCTCTTGCGGTTGCTCTCAGTCCCGTGTTGCACCAGTCGAAGATCGCGTCAACAACCCCACACCATCATCTCTGGTCCAGTCCATGGATCAGCCTCACGGTCTCAATCCGCGGCATAAGAAAGCCGCTGCCGATGATTCGCCGGCATTAGGTCGCTCCTGCAGCGTCGAACTCTACGGCGACTCCATTCTTCATGGAGGCTATCTTGGGGATCGGCGTCTCGTGGAACCTCCGGCGGCCGCACTGCAGCGCATGCGTCCTCGGTACCACGTTATCGATCGCACCGTCAATGGAGAAACTGCGAGCGCACGATCAGGTTCGTTTGAAAACGAAGCACGAATAGGTCGCATCGTGATCATCGAACATGGGCTGAATGATTCCCTCCAGAACTTGCCGTTAGAGACCGCCTTGCGATCCATGGTAGTGAGCGCCAAGGCCGAGGGACGTCATGTAATTTTGACAGGCCTATCGCAAACGCTAGGTGGCGCTGACATACGTGCGCGAGGGGATGCGATTGTTCGGCGAGTGGCCGCAGATCTATCGGTTCCCTTCGCCGACTGGGGCAGTGTGCCACTTCGCGTGGGAGAAATGGCAGACGTCATTCACCCAGCTCAGCCATACTCCACCCGGCTAGTGGAGCGCTTGATCCAGGTACTGGACAGCTTGTCGCCCGAATGCGCATGAGACGCCGCAAGTCCGGAGTTCCGACAACTCACGAATACGACGAGGTGGGGCGCTCGACATCCGGCCTGCTCGCGCAGGTGCTGGTAGCGAAGTACCTTGATCACCTGCCGCTGTACAAGCAGGAAGCCATTCCGGAGACATGACGGAGCCACTGCAAGATTTGCAACAGGACGATTCAATTACCCGAAAGAGTAGTCATGAACACCGACCCGCTCCTGCTGCAGGAGATCGTTCGCCTCTACGAGGCCGAGCCCGACCTGCTGACCCTGCCGCCCCTGCTCTTCGAAAGCGTGACCCGACTGACGGACTCCGACGTGGTCGGCTGGACGGAGGTGCACCATCGCAGCGGCGAGCTGCGCGCGTTGCTGTCGATCGAGGAAGACCCGGCCCGGCGCGCGACGGCATTCCAGGCCTATGCACGCCATGCCGGCAGCCATCCGTTCTGGCAGAAGGACCCGGCCTTCTTCGGCGAGCGCGCGGTGCGCGAATCGGACGTCTTCACCGACGAGGAGTTCATGGCGCTGCCCATGGCCCGCGAGGTGTTCCTGCCATCGAACGCCCACCGCATCATGGGCGTGCTGATGCTGCACGGCGAATACTCGCTGGACCTGAGCGCGCACCGCGTCGTCGGTCGCCCGGCATACAGCGACGCGGAGCGCGACCGGCTGCAGATCTACCGAGGGCACGTGCTGCGCGCCTACCGCCAGGCGCAGCAGCGCACCGTCGACAAGCTCCCCGCGGCCGACCGCCTCCGCTATGCCTTTCCCGAGCTGACGCAGCGCCAGGTCGAGGTTGCCGTGTGGATCGCGGAGGGCAACTCGAACGACGCCATCGCCAACGCCATGAGCGTCAGCCTGGACACCGTGAAGGCTCACCTGAAGGCCATCTTCAGCAAGATCGGCACCGACAGCCGGCTGGCCCTGGCCAAGCTCGTCCACACCGTGCCGCCGTTCTCGCAGATGCCGCCGCTGTGGAAGCTGCCGCTGGCGACTTGGAAGACGCAGAGCACACCACGATTACCTGTCGAGACTTTGAGAGCGAAGGCCCAGATCGAGTCGGGCGTGGTGCCTGAATCCGGTCCTGGATGACTCGACTCAATCGTCGCCAGCTGCTGGTTGATTGGTGCAACCAGCGGCATTGCGACATGCTCGGTGGGCTTCGCTCAGGACCGATATCCCAACAAACCAATCCGGATGCTTGCCCCCTGGACAGCAGGCACGCCAGCGGACATCGTGGCACGCAGCGTCGCCGACGGCCTCGGTACCGCACTCGGTCAGGCGGTGTATGTCGACAACAAGAACGGCCCGGCAGGCACTGTGCAGTGCCGGAAGCACTCACGGCGCCAGCGGACGGCTACACCATCTACGTGCTCGCATCGACTTCGCTGGTATCGCCGGCTCTGTATCCCGCCAGCGAAATCAGCTTCGTGAAGCAGTTCGATTCTATTGGACAGCTGATGGCGTTCAGCTGCGGCCGGTGGCGCTCCACGCGGAGGACTTGTGCCCCCTTCGCGTGCAAGTCTTGCGCCATGACTGGGTAAGCGCTGCGGCCAAAATTACGTTTGCGTGATGGTTGCCGACCGCTTCTGTGGGCATGTCCGACGACACGACTTCTTCAATCTGTGCGGGCCTGCTCCTCGCACTGGCGGCACAATATCTCCAGGCCGCGCGCCTGCAAGAACCTACCCGAGAATGAGTGCCTCCTTACCCCCTTTCGCTTCCCGCGCGCAGAGCAGGCCGCGCGGCAATGGCACTGCCACACGCGATGTCCTCATTGAAGCAGCCATTCCCCACTTCCTGCGGCACGGCTTCGAAGGAGTCTCTGTTTCGCAACTTGCCAAGGCAGCCAAGGCCTTCCCAAACCATGTGACCTACCATTTCGGAGGCAAGGAGGGGTTGTTTGTCGAGGCCGCCTCGCAGGCCATGCTGCGTGCCGCCAAGCAAGCTGAGAAGAGTTCGCTCAACAGCGCGTCTGTCGAGGAACATACGCGTCTGCTCATCAGCAACCTTCTCGGTCCCAGCTCTGGCACCGTCATGCTCTTTGCCGAAGCCATGTTGCTGGCTCGCCGCAAGCCACATCTGAGCACGCGAATCAAGGCGACGCTGCACCAGCTCAACGATGCTGGCGAGGCCGCGATGGTGCTCACGTTGATGCGAACCGGATGGAGAACTCGCGTGGCGCCAAGCGTCATCACGCGCTCGTTCTGGGCTTCCATCTTTGGACTGGCGCTGCAAAAAGCAGCGATGGGAAAGGCCTTCGAACAGGAAAGCGCCGAAGCCGTGGCACGCCTCATGATCAATCTGGACAACGCCCCTGGCGAAAAAAAGTATGACTCGCCCCGGCCGTGAAGCAGGACGTCAGACGCGAGCGGCGTTGCGCGAGGCCGCACTGGCGCTTTTCGTGGAGCAGGGCTATGAGCCTGTGACCATGGCCGCCATCGCAAACCAGATCGGTGGTTACCCCAATCAGGTCACGCATCATTTCGGCAGCAAGGATGCGCTGTTCGCCGAAGCCAGCGGTCTGGCCATCCTGCGGGCAGCGCGTCATGCGGAGCAAGCGGCAGTTCATGCGGATTCTATCGAGTCGCACGCGCGCATCCTGATCGCCAGCCTGCTGGGACCTGGTGCGTCCTCGGTCATGATGTTCGCCGAAGCGATGCTGATGGCGCGCAACAAGGCTGCTCTCCGCCCCAGCATCCAGAGCGCGCTGGACAGGCTGCATGCCGTCGGCGAGGCCACACTGCTTGAGACCCTGTCGCGGCATCGATGGAAAATCCGCACCAGTCCCGAGATGGTGACACGGGCATTCTGGGCCTCTGTGCTGGGGCTTGCACTCGAGAAGGCTGCGACCGGCGATGCCTTCGAGCACCAGAGTGCCGAAGCCGTGGCCCTCTCGATGATGAATCTCAATCAGGACTACATTGCGAAGATCGAGTGATAGCGTCCGCAATGCGCATCACTCGTCCACGAAATTTCGACGCGCTACCGGATCCCTCACCTCGAACAGTTCTATCTTGACGTTATCCGGTCCCGAGGTCATGGCAAAACCTCCTCCGGGTGTGCGCACGATCTCGCTTACAGCAACGCCGGAGCGTCGCAATCTTCCGACGAAGTCGTCCAGATCCTCCACCATCATGCCCAGATGGTGGAAGGCATTGCGCTCGGGTGGTGGACTCTTTCTCGACTCGAAGAAGTGCAGTCGTCCCTTGCCCACAACCATGAAGACATTGCGGTCGCCGTCGATGAGATCGTCGAACACGATCTTGCCGCCGAAGTGTTCGATGTAGAAGCCGCAGGTTCTCTCCATGTCATGGGTAACCATGTGCACGTGGTGCAGATAGACCCCGGGTCTTACGGTCTGTTCTTGGTGACTCATTTCTTCCATTTCTTGTGTTGTCGCATGTCGTGCAGGCCTTCCACATCCGGTTCGAACCCGTGAGGAAAGATCAGGTGCTTCTGGATCTTCTGGGTCCCCGTGACCGGCAGTGCGTCCACGAAGTAGACCCAGCCGGGCACCTTGTAATAGGCCAGCCGAGCGGCGACGTGGTCGAAGATCTGCCGGGCCAAGGTCGGGCCAGGCAACGATCCGGCAACCGGCACGACGCAAGCCAGGACTTCTTCATCGCGCAACGCGTCGGGGACCGACAGAACCGCCGCTTGCGCCACCAACGGGCTTTCGGCGAGTGCCGCTTCGACTTCGGCGCTGGAGATGTTCTCGCCGCTGCGTCGAACGATGTTCTTTCGACGATCCACAAACGTGAACATGCCATCGGCTGAGCGCGTGCACAGGTCACCGCTGTGAAACCAGTCTCCCGACCAGGCCGCTTCGGTGGCCGCAGCATCATCGAGATACCCGTCGAAGAATCCGTGCCGTGGTCTTTCCTGGCTGTGGCGCACCACGAGTTCTCCGACGGCACCGTCGGGCAGGGGCTGCCCTTGATCGTCGACGATCCGTGCCTGCAGTCCCGGCAGCGCCCGGCCGCAGGCACGGGTATCGATATGGCGAGGCTCTTTGTCCACGATGAGAAAACGCCCCGTCTCAGTCATCCCCCACACTTCCATCAGGCGGATCCCGAAACGCTCCTCGAACCGCCGATGGGCCGCTGGATCCACGCCTGCACCGAAGGCAAAGCGCACCTGGTGCTGTTTCTCTTCGGGCGCCTCGGGCAAGGAGAGCAAGGCCGGAATCATGATCCCGAGGTAGTTGAAGCGGGTCGCCCCGGTTTCCACCACATCCTTCCACCAATGGGTGCCGCTGAAGCGCCCTGGCAATACGAAGGAGGCACCGCGAAGGATCACGGCACCCGCCGTGGAGACCATCGAATTCATGTGGTACAGCGGAAGCGGGTTCATCATCCGTTCGCTGCCTTCGGCGATCGCGATTTCGCCCGCGAGGCTGGCGTTGTAGGCCGCGGCCTCCTGCAGATAGACATTGCTCAGTACACAGCCCTTGGGCTTGCCTGTGGTGCCCGAGGTATAGAGGATGGCTGCGCTGCGCTGCATCGGGTTGTCCGCTGCTGGCGGCAACTGCGCGCGCCAGATGTCGCCCAGATCCTGCGGCCCATCGATGGAGAGCGTGATCGGCAGGCCCGTTGCGGCGATGGACTGGGCGAGCAAGGCCTCCACCGTGGACAGGCCGACCACCGCACCGCATCTGGCATGCCCGATCTGGTAGGCCAGCTCCGGCACTGTCAGGTCGGTGTTCAACGGCACCACGCAGGCGCCCAGGCCGTTGAGCGCCAGGTAGTGAATGAAATAATGCGGACGGGACTCGAATGCCAGAGCCACGCGGTCGCCGGCCCGGATGCCCTTGGCACGGTAGTGTGCAGCCATGGCCTCGATCTGGGCCAGTGCTCTTGCATAGCTCAGTTCACGCGGCGCATCCCAGGACTGGGCGTGACGGCTTGGCACAACGAGAAAGGGCCTATCGACGTGGCGCTGCGCCGACTCGAGGAAGACGTCGTAGAGACTGTTCTTGAGTGTCATGGAAGGTTCTGTGAGAAGGTCGTAGAAGTCATGAGACATGCATGGGGGCTGTGCGCCTGCGCCGTGAAGCCCATTCGCGAAGCCGGCCCACGAGTCCGTTCGGGAAGAAATAGACCGCCAGCACGAACAGGCCGCCGAACCACAGCATCCAGCGGTCGGGTTCGAGGAAGTGATTGAGGACAGGAATGCCACTCGCATGGGGGGCGGTCACGGCCAGCAGCGACTGCAGATAGTTTTCGGCCGCCACGAAGATCACGACGCCCAGCACCGCTCCATAGACGGTGCCCAGACCGCCGATCACCGCCATCAGCAGGATGTTGAGCATGACGTTGAAGCCCACCGAGGTCTGCGGCCCCACATAGCGCATCCAAAGTGCCATCAGCACGCCGGCCGTGGTAGCGAGCAGGGCAGCGATGATGCTGACTGCCAAGCGGTAGATCAGAGTGCGATAGCCAATGGCCTCGGCGCGGAACTCGTTCTCTCGCATAGCTTGCAGTACGCGACCGAAGCGAGAGTTGACGATGCGCAGCATCAGCAGGAACAAGAATGTGCAGGCCGCAATGATCAGGAAGTAGCTGAGCGTGCGCCCGTTGAAGCTCACAGCGAAGCCTGCGATCTCCAGCTGCCGCATACCGGGCATGAGGAGCTCGGGCACGCGGAAGCTGCGGCCGTCGTCACCGCCGGTCAGATCGCTCCAGCGCAGCACGACGGCGCCGAATGCGGAAGCTGCTGCCATGGTCGTCATGGCATAGAAGATGGTTTTGACGCGCAGCGAGATCAGCCCCAGCAGCACTGCGAGCGTCAGTGACACCCCCATCGCCGCGCCAATTCCCATGCCTAGCGCCGCCCAGTTCGGGCCCTTGAGATGAAATGCGATGCCAACGCCATATGCGCCGATGCCGTAGAACATGGCGTGTGCGAAGCTGACCATCCCCGCGTAGCCCAGCAGCAAGTCGAAGCTGCCGACGAGTACCACGAAGACGACGATGGTCACCGCCACGTTCATCATGCGCGCGCCGGGCATCAAGAAGGGTACGGTGATCAGATACAGCGCGATGAGAGCCAGCAGAAGACTTAGCCAGCGGCTGCGCGGCAGGTCGTCCGACAGCACGGCCGATCCAAGTTGTTTGAGCATGAAGTTCCTTTTCCTAGCGGCCTGCCGAGTAGAGCCCCGTAGGGCGCCACAGCAGTACCGCCACCATGACCACCACGTTTGACACCAAAGCCAGGGCCGGCAGGAGATAGCTCACGTAGTTCTGCACCAGTGCGAGAAGCAGTGCCCCGACGAAGCAGCCTCGGATTGAACCCAGGCCACCGATGATCACGACGATCAGCAGCTGCACCAGCAAGTCGGCACCGACCAACGAGCTGAACTGTTCGCGATAGAAGCCCCACATCGCGCCTCCCAGTCCTGCCAGCGCAGCGCCGGCTGCAAAGACCAGCACAAATACCGTCTCGATGCGGTAGCCGAGCGACTGCACCATCTCTCGGTTCTCCACACCGGCGCGGATGACGAGACCGATCCTGGTGCGTCCGAAGAGCGCGAGCAGCCCGATGTAAAGCAGCAGGCCGACAACTACGGCGATGAGGCGATAGCGCTCCACGGAAACGCCTGCAAAGTCGAACGTGCCTCGTACGGCCTCGGGCAAAAGCAGGCTCATCTGCTGAGGGCCCCACAGTGCCAGGATGATCTGCTCGATCATGATGAGCGCACCTACGGTGACCAGGATCTGCTTGAGATGATCTCCATAGACCGGGCGTACGAACAGGCGCTCGAACACCCATCCCACTGCTGCTGAAGTCACGCCGGCCCCTAGCACCACCGTGAGCATGCCCAGCAAAGACATGAGGTTGGAGGTCCCGTAGAGCACAGGCGACACGAGCGCTGCGACTGCCACGCCGACGTAGGCGCCCACGGCGACGAACGAGGCATGGCCGAGGTTCATGACATCCATGAGGCCGAATACCAGAGTCAGGCCGCTGGCCATGATGAACAACAGCATGCCCATGGCGAGCCCCGCCAATGTCAGTGTTGCCCAGACAGGCAAGGATCCGACGAGTGGCAGCGTCAGCACGGCGAGCAGGGACATCACCAGCAGCGGCAGGGCATCGCGCCGAGCCTCTCTCATTGGAGGCAGGACCTCGCCATTCCGCGTGACGGTCAGTATTGGCGAGCCGTGAGGAATGGAAGGCGTCGCCTTTGCGGGAATGTCAGCGTTCATGGATAGAGTGCGCAGCTGCCTCGGTGTCCAGACCGAGCAGGCGTTCCTGAAGAGAAGGTTGCTGAACGAGGTCGGCCATGCTGCTCTCGTGGACGATGCGGCCGTCGTCCATGACGACAACGTGATCGCCCAGCATGCTCACGAAATGGAAGTTCTGCTCCACCAGCAAGATGGTGGTATCGGCTTTCTTGAGCTCCAGCAGCGCATGAATAAGGCTGTCCACCATGCCCGGGGCCAGTCCCTTGGTTGGCTCGTCGATGAGCAGCAGCTGACGCGGCTCAATGATGGCGCGTGCGATCGCCAGCATCTGCTTCTGCCCACCCGATAACGTGCCCGCAGGTCGGAGCCAGAATCGCCGCAGTGCGGGAAACAGCTCGAAGATCCACAGCAGGCGTTCGGACTCCAGGCCGCTCGACAGTGCCGCAAGACGTACGTTCTCTTGTACCGTGAGGCTGGCGAAGATGCCCATGTCCTCTGGAACGTAGGCGATGCCGCGCCGGCTGATCTCCGGTGTGGACAGATGCGAGATGGCTTGTCCGCCGAGCTGGATGGCGCCGGCACTGGCGCGCCATAGACCCATGACGGTGCGCAGCGTGGTGCTCTTGCCCGCGCCATTGCGGCCCAGCAGCGCGGTGATGCCGCGGCGTGGCACCTGGAAGGAGACGCCCTGGAGAATGTGATACTCGCCGATGTGGGTGTGCACGCCGTCCAGGCGAAGCAGATCGTCGCGACTAGGCATGTGCGACTCGCTGTGTTGACGGGCTTGTTCCCAGGTAGGCATCCTTGACGATCTGGGAGTTCATCACCTGTGCGGGAGCTCCGTCTGCCACGAGCGTGCCGTTGTGCAGCACGATGATGCGATCTGCCAGCGACCGGATGACGTCGAGTTTGTGTTCGACCAGGAGAATCGTCCGATCGCCCTGGGCCTTCAAGGTCCGGATGAGGTCCAGCACGCGTGGCACCTCATCGGCGCTCATTCCTGCAGTCGGTTCGTCGAGCATGAGAACCTTGGGTTGCAAGGCCATCAGCATGGCGACTTCCAGCTTGCGTTTGTCGCCATGCGGCAAGCTGGCTGCCGTGTCCTGTGCTCTGGCGGACAGGCCTGCGGCCTCCAGGTGTCCGTGCGCTTGCTGAATCAGATCTACGCGGACACCGGTGCGTGCGAGAAAGTTGAAACCAGCGCGAGCTCTGCTCTGAACCGCCAGCCGGACGTTCTCGAGCACGCTCAGGCGAGGGAAGAGGTTTGTCAGCTGAAATGCGCGCCCCAGGCCCAAATCCGCTCGTGCGGGTGCGCTGGCTCGGGTGATATCGAGGCCGCCGAGCAGCACCTGCCCGCTGCTGGCCCGGATCTGGCCCGATAGCAGATTGAAGTAGGTCGTCTTGCCGGCTCCATTGGGGCCGACGATGGCAGTCAGTTCGCCAGCCCGGAACTCGGCTGTGGCAGCATTGACAGCGACATGTCCACCGAAATGGACGCTCAGGTGTCGCGAGGCGAGTGTGACGGCCATGTCCGCTCCGTTCGCTCAGCGCTTCTTGACCTGCAAAGGGACAGGCAATTCGCCGGCCGGCACCTCGCGCACCGGATCCAGCAGGTCCCATTCGCTGTTGCCGGATGCTCCCTTCATGCGGAAGACGTACATGGGCTGGATGGCCTGATGGTCTTCCTTGCGGAAAGTCAACCGGCCCTTGGGAGTGTCGAAATCCATGCCCTCCATGGCCGCGATCAGCTTCTCCGAGTCGGTGCTGCCCGCCTTGCGCAAGCCACTCAGGATGGCTGCGACACTGATGAAGCCGCTTGCCGTGAATCCGTCGGGCGGTACCTTGTAGCGCTTGAGAGATTCGGCCACGAAGGCATCGTTCATCGGATTCTTCGGGAAGGTGTAGAAGTAGGCCATCCCCCCGATCAATGGCAGACCTGACCACATCCTGGCGTGTTCGTGGTTGGGGCCGCCCACGGCGACGAAGTCGATGCGTTCGCCAGCTGGAACGAGTTCGGAAATCTTGCGCGTGGGATTGCCGGCACCCCAGATCACCACGATGTACTTCTTGCCGGAGGCTCCCTTGAATCGACCGAGGATGCGCTGCATAGGCGCTGTGAAGTCGGTCGTGGATTGAGGCACGAACTCCTCATGTGCCACGTCAACCTTGATCTTCAGTGCCTTGATCGCCTCCTTGAAGGCCGCGACCCCGTCCTTGCCGAACACATAATCCGGTGCCAAGAAGGCGATGCTGTCGCCGTCCTTGAGCGCTGCGGCTGACGCCAGCGCATCCTGGAAGGAATTGCGGTTGGCTCGAAACAGATAGCGATTCCAGGCGCTACCCGTCAGCGAATCGGCCACCGCTGGGTCCACCACCAGGATCTTGCGGTATTCCTCGGCTACCGGTGCCATCGCCAGTGCGCCGCCTGACCATGACGTGCCGATCGCGAGGTCTGCTCCATCGTCCGCGAAGGCCTCTGTCAGCAGTGCCTTCGACATGTCGGGCTTGAACTGATCGTCTTTGACGATCAGTTCGATCTTGCGGCCCAGCACCGTCATCGTGCCGCCAGTGAGCTGGTCAAGCGCAATCCGAACCCCTCGCTCAGTCTCGCGGCCGAACTGCTCCGCAGGCCCCGTCTTACTGGCGATGAGCGCGATCTTGATGGGCTTGCTCGTCTGCGAGAAGGCGGCCATCGGTACCCAGAGCAGGGCAGTTGCAACGGCCAGGCGCGCCCAGCTCGGGATGTGCTTGTCTCTCATGAGAGTCTCCGTTTGTCGTTGGTGAAAGCGAATGCCATTTGTACGTCAAACAAATAAATTTGTATTTAGTACAAATACCAAAAGCGTCACCCAGGAGACAGGGGAGGGGCAAGAAGAAAGAGGCTTGATCGCCGTGCTTGGGGCGGGGCGACTTGATGCCCGACTTTTGGAAAGCGCAGGTGGCGACGCACAGTGGTCGGCCCCCTCGGCACGCTGTCAACCATGGTCGGCGGCCCCGAACCCTCGGCCCGAATTCCGGCATCGGACATTAGTGCTTATCCGATGATCCTTCCGGCGAAGCTTCATGCCTGCGAACCCTCATCGACGATGCGCTCGAAGATCGCGGCATCCCATTGCAGGAGATCGCGGAAGTGAATGCGATCCCAGAGCTGATCCAACTGACTGCAGGCGTTGGCTGCACGATCCTCCCCCTCGCTGCGGTCGCGGAAGAACCGCGCGCCGAAATCCTATCCGGCATGCGGATCGAACCGGCGATCTCCAGGCCAATGTTTCTCATGCGAGCCACTACGCGTCCACAGACAGCCGCCGTCACTGCGGTGCTGCGCCCTATCGCCAGACTCGTCCTCCGGCTCGTCGGGGGCGCGTGGCCCGCACGTTTGGCCACCAGATAGCCCAGGACCGCGCGTTCCAGGTCCAAAGCGGCTCCCGTGCGAAACCGCGACCAACATGGAGTTCCAGCAGGGGAAACGTGCGCGCGGACTCGCGCAACCTGTCGCCGACAGGACCATGATCAACGACCGCCTCTATGACATTCGTCATATAGCAGCTACGATCGCGGACTTAACGCTTGGCACATACAAAGCGAAGTCAGGCATTCCTAGGTCGCGCGGTGAGCAGGTGCCTGCGCGCCGGGGGCGACGAGAATTTGAAGAACGCAGCGGTCGAATCGGTCTCCGAGGCATCTCGCCACATGACCTGCCAAGCACTGATCTTCGACGTCGGAGCTGATCTGAGATGACCCTCGCGCCGGCGGTCCGGACTCAAGCATCGGTTAAGAAAGGCAGATATGCACATGAGCGCTCGTGCGAATGAACTAGCGGCCTATGCCCAGGCCGACCACGCGAAAACGCATAAGGCGGCTGCCAGCAACGCAGCCGAGAAGGTCAATGCAGATCAATTACAGGCGGACTGGGAAAAGTTGCAGCGTGATGGCTACGTCATCCTGGAGAGAGTGCTGGATGGCCAGCAACTGCTATCCATCAAGGCTGACATCGTCCCCCGGTTGTCCCTAACCGGCCGAAACAACTTTGAGGGACATAGAACCCAGCGCCTCTACGCTGTACTCGAGAAGACGCGGGCGACCGATCCGTTGGTGGAGCACCCTCGGATCCTGGCGCTGCTCGACCGACTTTTCCTTCCCAACTACCTACTTTCGCAGTTGCAGATCATCAACATCCTGCCGGGAGAGTCGGCGCAGATGATGCACTTCGATGACGCCTTCTACAAAGTGAAGCGCCCCCGTCTTGCGCTGGGCGCGGCGACGGTCTGGGCCTTGGATGATTTCACCGGGACCAACGGCGCGACGCAACTGATTCCCGGCAGTCATCTTTGGGATGATGACCGTGTACCGACCGCTGATGATGTGGTGGTCAATGCTGTCATGCCAGCAGGCTCTGTGATCTTGTTTCTTGGCACTTTATGGCACGGCGGTGGAGCCAACCGATCCGACGCATCGCGGCTGGCGGCGACCGCGCAGTATTGCGAGCCTTGGTTGCGAACGCAGGAAAACTACTTTCTTTCGGTATCGCGTGATACGGCCCGGCAGTTGTCTGAAGACATGCTCCGGATGCTCGGATATTCCATTCATCCTCCCTTTATGGGAATGAGCAACGGCATGAGCCCCAAACGTGCCCTCGATCCGAGCTGATAACGGGGCCACCATCGGCCCAGCTCGATGGCCGAGCCAGTTCACGCGCGCATTGGCGATCGGGCTGAGTGACGGCCTCACGTTCTTCATGCATACGGTTCGGCGACGCTGCTTGCACTGTTAACGCTGGTCGTACTACTGATCTTCAAGGGCCTGAAACAGTTCAAGGGCGAGGACGCCGAGGCGACAGCGGCGCGATTCCTACGGGCGTTCGAGTCCGCACCTCAGCTATGCTGCCTTGATGCGCCTTGAAGATCTGGATGTCTTTCGCGCCGTTCACGAGACCGGCAGCTTTCAGCGGGCCGCGCTTCGCTGCGGACTAAGCCAGTCGGCAGTCACAAAAGTGGTGCGCAAGCTCGAGGACGAATTCGGCGTCCAGTTGATCGAGCGCGGCGCAGGCGCACTCGCACTAACTCCCGCTGGCCGCACGTTGTACTTGAGAGCTATGGAACTCAGCGCGCTCACAACCGCGACACGGCGCGACATGGCCGGCGAGGTCGCCGCAATGCGCGGGGCAATACGGCTCGGCGTCGTTCCCGCGTTGCTCGCCAGTGTGGCCGCACCGGTGCTAGCCGACATGCTGCCGGGACCGCACTCCGTCCAGTTGCTAGTGAGCGTCAAGCACTCGGCAGAACTGGTGCGCATGCTGGAAGAAGGCAAGCTCGACCTAGCGGTATGTTTCGGCGTGCAGTACCTCCCACCCGATGTGGTGCGCACGCGGATCGGTCCCCAGTGCTACAGGCTTGTGGCCCGCGCGGGTCATCCACTTGCATCAGGTGCCCCTAATTTAGAGCAGCTTTCAAAGTCACGCTGGCTGCTTCCCACGTCCGACGTGACGCTCAGGACCGAGATCGAGCGAATGTTCGCCGAAGCGGGTTTCCGTGAGCTGGATGTGCGCGTCGAAACCGACACCTCGGCCACGCTTCTGATCCCGCTCCTCCGCCGAAGCGACCTGCTCACGGTGCTTCCCGAGCAAGCCTTCCAGCCGCTCGCTGGTGAAGGGTTGGCCGCGCTGGACATCGACCTGCATGCACTGACAGGCGAAGTAACGGTATATCACCGACGCAAGACGCCCTCCGTCGGGTTGCTGATGGAGTTGAAGCATCGGCTCGAGACTCAGGCCCGAAACAATTCCCTTTCTGGTCGGCCTAGCCAGCATTCCGCCAAGGAATCGATATAGGAAAAAAAGTCGTCGGGGCCTCTCTAAAGTTCCTGAACGGCCCCGGGACGTTCATTCGCAACGTCTCGGATCAATCTGGTGTATCGCGCCATCTGGCTATCGGTCTCAAGTAGATCGGGTTCGGGTGAGCGTCGGTGCGCTCGTTTGAATGGACTCACGTTCGCGCCGCCGCAACCGTGGCCGACGGTGAAGAACCAGACCGCGGCCGTCCCCCGTCAAGGAAGCCGAAGAGCGGCTTTGCAAAGAGAAAGCGACTGATGGATTTTCAGGGCAGCCTGTATGAGCGTTTCCGCCAATCGGCACACGTGTTTGAAAAAAATCCACTCTTGGCCGTTCCAGGTCGGCTGGCCGAAACATGGGAGGTACAGCGGGAATTTCGGTTCGGCGAGGTCCTTGCTCGGGTCGACGCGCTGAAGGGGGTGTACGCGGACCAGGGTGTGAGCGAGGGAGGGCGAGTGGCTCTGGCCTTCGAATCGAGGCCGGAGTTCGTGTTTCACTACTTGGCGCTCAATGCGTTGGGAGCCTGCGTGGTGCCGCTGAACACTGATCTGACGGTCGCCGAGCTGTCTTACCAACTGGGACACTCCGGTTGCGATGCCATCGTCGGCCTTCCCCTGCTGCGGCCGCTGCTTGCGAGTTCCATCGAAGCCTCCGGTCGCGCCATTGCGTTGAGCACCAACGGCCCCGAGGGACTGCCCCGCTTGCGAAACCACGCGAATGCTGCCGCCGTACAAACAGTGCCCTTTGACCGCGCAGCCGCCATCCTCTACACCTCTGGCACAACCGGCCGCCCCAAGGGCTGCGTCCTGACCAACGGCTACCTGCAAACTGCGGCTGACTACGCCCGCCAACTGCCACCCCATCTGGCCTTCGCCGAAGGTGTTGAGCGGCAGATGAACCCGCTGCCGCTGTATCACATGAATGCGATCAACACGCTGGGCACCGCCGTCGTGACGGGCTCCTGTTATGTGATGCCGGGACGGTTCAGCGCCACGCACTGGTGGAACGACATCGCAGACACCAAGACAACTCGCTTCAAGTACCTCGGGATCATGATCCCTGCCCTGCTCGCTCAACCCGAAACCGAACGCGATCGGCACTCGGGTGCGAAGGTGGCGTTCGGCGCGGGCGTCGACCCGGTGCTGCACGAGCGATTCGAGCAGCGGTTCGGCATTCCGCTCATTGAGGTCTGGGGAATGACGGAGACCGGCCGTTTCATGTGCGTCGACCGGGAGCCTCGCCAGATCCATACGCGGGCCTGCGGCAGGCCGCTGCCCGGCATGCAGGCCCGCATCGTCGATGACGCGGGCCAGGAAGTGGCCGAGGGCACGGTGGGCGAACTCGTGGTGCGCCACACCGCAGAGGCCCCCCGCCATGGCTTTTTCAGTGGCTACCTCGACGATGCAGAGGCCACCGAGGCCGCATGGGCCGGCGGCTGGTTTCACAGCGGGGACCTGTGCACCCGTTCGTCCGACGGACTGTTCACCTTCGTCGATCGCAAGAAGAACATCGTACGCCGCAGCGGCGAAAACATCTCCAGCGCGGAAGTTGAGGCGGTTCTAGCAGCCAGCCCGCTGGTTAAGCAGGCGGCCGTGATGGCGGTCCCGGATGCGCTGCGCGACGAAGAAGTTCTCGCCTGCGTGATTCCTGCTGCGGGAGTCACCCGCGACCGTTCACTGGCGCTGGCGCTGCATCGGTTCGCGGCGGAACGACTGGCCTATTACAAACCGCCTGGCTGGATCTATCTCGTCGACGACTTGCCGATCACTGGCACGCAGAAGGTGCAGAAGCACCGCATCTTTCCCGACGGCTTCCATGCCGGGCTGCCCGGCCTGCACGATGTGCGTGACCAGAAGCGCTGGAAGAAGTGAGGCAGACCGCCATCGTCCCAATCCCCATCAAAGAGAAGAATCCATGACAGCAACCACTACCAACTCAGAACACAGTCGCAGTCGCAGTCGTCCGTATGGTCTCGACGATCGCTATCACCTCCAGCACGTGCACCTTTTCGCATCGAACATCGACGAGACAATCAACTTCTACAAGACGTGGTTCAATGCCCGCGTCACCTGGGACGGCGATTACGGCGGCGCACGCAATGTGTTCATGAAGATCGGCATCGGCGCCATGCACCTGTACGAGCAATCGCCGCGCGATCTGGGGCGCAATGCCGTGCACCATCTGGGCATGCAAGTGGTCGGCCTACATGAGGTCTACGGGCGCATGAAGGCGGCGGGCCTGCATCTCCCCAACCCCGTTCGGGAGCACTCTGGCGGTGGCTACTTCATGGTCAAGGCGCCGGACAACGTGCTGCTCGAAGTGTTCGAACCCGGAAGGAATCGCGATCCACGCGTACGTGAGTACTACGGGTTGGGCATCGACGAATGACGCCTTGCGCGGCCGAACCCCGGCTTCACTGAAAAACCCGAACTCGATGGCCAGCAGCGGGGAAGCGCTGCCAAGTCCAACACGTCCATCGCGCTTCCGTTTAAGTTCAAAAGAATCGCTGCCCGTACTCACAGAACCGGCGCAGCAACGAAGGAGACATACATGCAATTCATCAAGATCATCATCGCAGCTACAGCGCTTGCCTGCAGTGGCCTGTCATCGGCCCAGAACTACCCCAGCAAGCCAGTGACCCTGGTCGTGCCAGCCGCGCCTGGAGGAGGAACGGATATCCTGGGAAGAGCGTTCGCCGAACAGTTGAAGAAACGACTTGATCAGCCGGTCATTGTGGACAACAAGCCTGGAGCCTCCGGAATGATCGGGACGCAAGCGGTCGCCAAGGCCTCACCAGATGGCTATACCTTGCTATTCACCTATTCGTCTCCGATCTACTATGCGCAGCACACCTTCAACAACGTCCCCTACGACGTCAAGCGTGATCTGGCGGTGATCTCGGAGGTCGCAACCAACACCATGATCCTTATGGTGAACAACGATGTGCCCGCAAAGAACATGAAAGAGTTTGTTGCATGGGCCAAGAAGGAAAAAGGGCGTCTCAGCTACGGATCACTTGGGACGGGCTCTGGCGGACATCTCACAGCAGCTTATCTGAGCAAGTCTCAAGGCCTCGAAATGGTCCATGTGCCTTACAAGAGTGAAGCACCTTTCGCCCAGGATCTTGCAGCCGGCGTGGTGCCGTGGGGCATGGGAACGCTTGCGCCCATGCTTCCGCTGATCCAAAGCGGCAGGGTGCGGCCGATTGCAGTTCTTTCCGAGAAGCGGCTGCAGGGCTTGCCGAACGTCCCCACCATGAAGGAGGAAGGTTTTCCTGATCCTGAACTGGTCACCATGTCCTGGTTCGTCTTCGCTGCTCCTGCTGCGACGCCAAAGCCGATTCTCGATCGGCTCGAGAAGTACGCGCGCGAAATTGCCCAATCACCCGCAATGAAAGCGAGACTAGAGGAGCTTGGGATGGATGCAGTGGGCGGTAGTGCCGCAGACTTTCGCCGAAACTTCGATGCGACGGGGCCGCTCATCGAGAAGCTCGTGAAGATCTCAGGCGCGCGCAACGAATAGTCCACACTCGAAGAGTTTCAATGCGCAGTCGCCGCCTCCAACAAGGCTTGCAGTTCAAGCTGAACGGCGTCAAGCGCCTGCGTGCTGCGCGCAACTCGACACATCGCAACAGTGCCTTCGATGGCAGCCACGACGAGCGCCCCCAGCCGCTGCGCGCGACTTGCGGCCACGCCTTCGCGGCGCAGCGCTGCGGCCAAGATGGTTTCCCAGCGCCCGAAGGCCTCGTGAGCCAGCTCGCGAAGTTGCTTCCCCGACTCGGCGTCTTCCTCGTCCGCCATGGGTTCAACCGCCACCGCCAGTACGGGACATCCGGCCTCGAAATCCGAGCTCTCGAGGATGCGGCGCCACCAGCCGATGAAAGCTTGTAGGCCTTCGGCCGCACCGCGTTCCTTCATCAGCGCTTCCAGCGGTACAGCCACACTCTCGGCGGCGTGGCGCACAGCCTCTTCCAGCAGTTGCTGCTTGCCGCCGGGGAAATGATGAGCCAATGACCCGCGCGGCGTGCCGGTGTGCTGCACCACGGTTCGCAGGCTTGTGGCGTGCACGCCGCGCCGGCTCAGCAGGTCTGCGGCGCCGGCGATCATCTTGTCTCGGGTGGAGGAGGACATACGGGTTGCTCTCTATGTCAAATGTCATAGAGAGTGTATGATCAAAATCACTATGACACTTGACATAGAAAATCCGAAGCCTCGTATTCGCCGAGGCGCACAGAACCCCATCCCAAGGAGAAATCGCCATGACAGATGAAACCGCTGCGGCCCAGGTGCGTATGTCGGTCCAAGACCACGTATGCGTGATCTCGCTGAACAACGCGGCGAAGAAGAACGCGATCACGCCGGAAATGATGCAGCAACTGTCGCAACACCTCACGGCTTTCGACGACGACGAGGAGCTGTGGGTGGCCGTGCTGGATCCAGCGGGTGAACACACCACCGCGGGATTGGACATGCCGAAGTTCTTCGGCCCCACTGCTATCGCGAAGCCGATCCCTGCGCAGCAGGTGGATCCGCTTGGACTGGCCCGACGCTGCCGTAAGCCAGTGATCTCGGTCGTTCATGGCGTCACCTACACGGTGGGCATCGAGATGATGCTCGCGGCCGACATAGTCATTGCGGCCGACACGGCGCGCTTCCACCAGTTGGAGGCAAAACGAGGTATCGCCCCTCTAGGGGGGGCGCATTTCCGCTATCTGCAGCGCATGGGCTGGGGCAACGCTATGCATCTGCTTTTCTTGAGCGAAGAGTTTTCGGCTCAGCGCGCGCTAGAGGTCGGTCTGGTGCAGGAGGTCCACCCCTACGGTGCCCACCGCGAACGCGCGCTCGACATTGCTCGCCGTATCTGCACCTGTGCGCCACTCGGGCTGCGTGCCACTAAAGCGGCGGCGCTGACTTATGTGCAGCAGGGCGAAGCTGCAGCGATCGCCGCCATTCCCGAAATCCGCAAGCAGGTCTTCGCCAGCGCTGACTTCAAAGAAGGCCTGCAGTCGTTCATGGAACGGCGCGAGGCCCGCTTCCAAGGCCGTTAAGTTTCGGTCATCACTTTCGTCCATCCGACCACGAACTACCGATCCCATCATGACCATCGTCACCGTGACCACCCCCGAAGGTCGTCTGTCGCTCGAGCAGCGGCGCGAACTCGCCCTTTCGCTGACTGATGCAGTGCTCGTCCCCGAAGTTGGCCAGCTCGCGCCACCGGCTCGCATCGGCTTCCAGGTGCACTTCGTCGAGCGCACGCCCGACCGTATGGCAATCGGCGGCCGGCTTCTGTGCGACCGGTCGACCGCACCCGATGTCGCCACCTTCGACATCTGCGTGATGGATGCGTCGTGGCCACTGTCGATGCGCAAGCAGGTGACCGAGAATGTTCTGGCAGCGATGGCAAGGGCGTGCGCAATGGACCAGCCCTCGCCCGCGTGGTGGACCACGTTCCGCACCATTGACGAAGGCAGTTGGGGCTCGCGCGGCAGCGTGCTGTCGATCCTGGACCTGCTGGGCAGCGGCGTTTTCACGCCTGAGCGTGTAGCCGAGATCCGCAAGGCCCTGAGCTGAGCACGGGCGCGGCACGAATGTCTGAATCCTTACCTCTTCAATCTCCCATCGACCGATTGGTTGAACTGATCTCCCTGCAATCTACTGCACCTGATTGCTTCACCGGACAAAGCGAAGACATCGGCACTCCATCTGTGTTCGGCGGCCAGGTGTTAGCCCAAGCCCTCCTTGCTGCCGGGCGCACGGTCCCTGCCGAACGATCGATCCATTCGATCCACGCTTACTTCTTGCTGCCAGGAGTTCATGCACCGATCAATTATTCGGTAGACAGAGTGCGCGACGGTCGCAGCTTCACCACGCGGCGCGTGGATGCCAGTCAGGACGGCGAGACGATTTTTGAGTTGCTCGCGTCCTTTCAGTCGCCAGAATCCGGCGTGGAACACCAGCCGTTAATGCCGGATGTGCCCGAGCCCGAAACGCTTCGCAGCGAACGCGAATACCGCCTGTCAATTGCCGATCGAATTCCCGCACACATCCGAGAAAAGGCTCTGCAGCCGCCCGGCATCGAGTTCCGGCACGTCAACCCCATCGACTTACTGAACGCCCGGCCACGGCCAGCGACGATGGCCAGTTGGGTCCGGGCCTCGGCTCCCTTGGCGAATGATCCGCTCCTGCATCGCGCACTGCTGGCGTATGCCTCGGATCACACTCTGCTGCTCGCCGCGACAATGCCCCACGGCTTGAGTCTTCTACGTGGCGATGTGCGACTGACCAGCCTGGATCATGCGATGTGGTTTCATCGCGACTTCAGGATGGACGAGTGGCTGCTTTATCAGATCGAATCCCCTTGTACTAGCGGCGCGCGAGGCCTATGCCGCGGTCAGTTCTTCGATCGCAGTGGGCGACTGGTTGCTTCCACCATCCAGGAAGGAGTGGTCCGAGATCAACGCCGCATTCAAACCCGAACGGCCTCACCCAGCCTGGCCCGCGCGCCGTTTATCCTCACACACTCTTGACCACCGCTGCGACGTTTGCGCTGAAGGCCTCGGCGGCGCGCAAGTTGCCAGCGAACATCCCCTCCGCTGAAGCGCTGGAACGTGAGGCCACGAGCAGAACCATGCCGCCAACGAGATGATTGAGAGCTCATCCCGCGCCTCGACACCCACGGACTTTGTTCTGCGGCACTTTCAGCGCGCGCAACCGATCCTGAGGGAGGCGATGCTTGCCCAAACGGAAACAGAATCCGAGCACGTCGCCCCCTCTGTGTTCATCCATCTGGCAGCCCCAATTCATTCCGCCCGATCGTTCTAGCTCCGTGCTGTTTTCATTCCTTACTGAGCATCGGGCCGTACGCCTCGATTCGCGACTCAACGACGAGCGCCCCCAATCTCGGGGAATATCGGCCTCCCAAACCACAGGTTACAGCTGGACGATAGCGTGCTTGTCAAGCGTCGCATCACCGCCATCCCGCAAAAGGCTAAAGGCGTTTCCCGGCTACGTCGCTGCACAGAGGGATCCACGGCCGCCAGCCGACCTTATCGACCATCGGGCCATCCTCACTCGCATCGACCTCGACCAGTGGCGGACCGGCGAGAAGACGGTTCCGCCATGCAGGAACACGAGCACCGGCAGTATGCTGGTGGCGCGCGACGCCCTGCTGCCAAGGCTTTGGCTTTGGCGTACTGCCTGGCTTCCTTGCGGACACGGCAATCAGTGACGGATCGCTTGGTCCCACTGCTGACGGGGCATACCTTGAGCGGCCGAGATGCGAGCGCGTTGTAGCCTCGAAGTCAGCCGCCGTAGCTCGCTCGTTCGGCATCTCGTGTCTACAGCACTGACATGTTCGCGCCGTAGACCTGCGTTCCTGCCTTCTCCAGTTTTCACCCCACCACGGGAGCCTTCTTCACCTCCTGGATGAATCGGGCTTCGTAGATCTGCGCCTCCCACCATTCCAGCAGTGGCTTGCGCTTGTGCGCGAACTCCACGTAGTGGGGCATGCGGATGTGGTCATCCAGGTTCTTCTGCTCCTCCCATAGCTCGTACACGAACATTTCCTGCTCGTCCTCGATGGAGGGGTAATGAGAGTAGGCCAGATTTCCCGGCTCATTTCGGGTGTTAACCACGTTGTCCATCACGAACGACAACAACTCGTCTCTCTTGCCCGGCTTGAGCCTGTACTTGACTGCGACGACGACCGCCATGCTGCATTTCTCCTTTTGCCAACGCCTGTGGAAGCGGCTTTACGCCACTCAATGAACGGAATGCCCTTTGCGACCCTACGAACTTCATTGGTCGGACTGAACGGCCCTCGTCGCTTGCAACTCAGCGCGCAGCTTGACAAGTGACTTCGCCGATCGAGCATTAAGTCGCAAGCTCAACATGCATCGCCTGAAGCAGTCGCTCGACTTCGCGTTGCGTGCCCACGCTGATTCGCACCCACTCGGGCAGACCATACGAATCAACAGGCCGGACGATGAGGCCGTGCTTTTCCAGCTCGCGCGATAGTGCCGCACCCTGCCCCACCCTAGCGAGAACGAAATTGGTATTTGAATCGAGGATCTGAACCCCAAGGTCCGTCAAACCCTTCACCAACACTCGGCGCACGCGATTGTTCATCTCGATGGTGCGAGACAGGAACTCCTGGTCACCCAACGCCGCGATCGCAGCCACCTGAGCCGTGTGCGTTACGGTGAATGGGGAGCGAACCCTGCGAAGCATGCCCGCGAGTGCGGGCTGGGCGATGCCGTATCCCACACGGAGTCCCGCCAGACCATAGGCTTTCGAGAAGGTGCGCAGTACGACGAGATTTGGAAAACGCTTCGCCCAGTGGATTGAATCTCCCCGAAGTTGCGGGCTCATGAACTCGAAGTAAGCCTCGTCGAGAATGACCACCACGTGCGGAGGTACGTCCGATAGAAAGGAGACCAGCTCGTCCGGCTCCACAACCGTCCCCGTCGGGTTGCCCGGGTTGGCGATGTAGACCAGCGAGGGATTTTCGCCGAGTGCCCGTCCCAATCCGTCCAGATCGACTTTGAGACCGGGTGATGGAACGACGATGGGCACGGCACCCAGCCGTTTCGCCGCATTCACATAAGCCTGAAAGGAGTACGCCGAATGCGCCGACTTTCGTCCACCCTCCAGAATCGTTGCGGCTACGTTTCCCAGCACACTCTCGGACCCGGCGCCGACGACCACCCACTCCGGCGAGATGTCATGAAACTGCGCAATAGCCTTCACCAGAAAGGCACAGTCGCTGTCGGGATACCTTGAGATGTCGATCGCCGCCTTGGCCAGTGCTGCCAGCGCCTTGGGGCTTGCCCCGAGCGGGTTCTCGTTCGATGCGAGCTTGACGATCTCGTTCTCCTCGAATCCAAACCGCGCGGCCAGATCGGAGATTGGCAATCCAGGCACGTAGGGTTTGAGGGATTCGATATGAGCGGGGTAGATGGGCATTGCAGTCATATGCGCATGCTCTCGTAGTTTCCCAGCCTTGCCCAGTCAGGCCGCGTCGTTCATGATTGCCTTTGGAAATCACCCTTCCCGCTCGCAGCCATCGCATTCATGACATTGCAGCAGTTGAAAGATCTTGTCGCCGTCGTCGCCCATGGTGGATACCGCGCGGCTTCTCGGGTTCTCGGTGTTTCTCAGGCCGGACTGACCAAGAGCTTGGCCAAATTGGAAGAAGAGTACGGCATCGAGTTTCTACAGCGAACCGCGAAAGGCGTTGTCCTTACGGCGCGTGGGGAGGAGTTCATGGCCCACGCGCGGGCTGTCCTGCTGGAAGCGGAGCGTGCCGAGCATTGGTTGCAAGCGATCAAGACGCCAGCCGATGTGCAGGTCAAGGTCGGGGTATCTGTCGAACCCTCCTTGCGCTTGGTACCTGCGGTATTGAAAGACTTCCGCCGTACCTTTCCTCAAGCCGTCATCCACCTCGCGCAGCGCTCGTCCAGCGAGCTTCTGGCAGCCGTTCGCGACGGCAGGCTGGATCTGGCCGTGATGCGGCTGCCCCAGTTGGACGAAACAGGGGACTTGTGCGTTCAGACGTTGTACACGGCGGCCGCCGCCCTGTTCGTGCGCCGGGGTCATCCGCTGCGCAACGCGAAATCCATCGCAGATCTAGCTGCCTCGGAATGGATCGTGGTGGGTGATCCATCTCGCCCGGGCCACCAGGACGAGAGCATTCAGGAATTGTTCCTACAGCATCTTCTAGGACGGCCGCGCTTCGCTTGTGTATCGGACTCGCTGTTTGGAGCTATTTCGATGCTTCTTGAATCCGATTGCGTCGCGCGACTGCCTTCGTCGCTGCTCACACACCCGCTCGCGGCCAATACGCTGATCGAAATCCCTATCCGGGAACAAGCGGATCTGATCTTCCAGGTCGGTATCGTCTACAAGGCCGGAAGACGCTTGAATCCTGCGGCATCGCAACTTGCATCCATGCTCAAATCGTTCTCGCGCATGACACAGGCCCTTCAACGCTCCACCGCTGCGCAGGCTTGAAGCTTGATAGCTACGAGAGAAAGGGTTCGCTGCCTTATTGGCGGATCTTGCCCAGGCCGCTCACGATCGACAGTTCGACATAGCGCGAGCCCGTGTGCTGCGTCGGCCTGAAGGTCACGCTGTAACCGCCCATGTCATAGGGCGCCATGCTATGCAGCGCGCTCGCCATGCCTTCACGCGTCGGCTTCGCTCCCTGGCGGCGCACCGCTTCAACAATCACGCGACCGGCAATATAGCCTTCCATCATCGCAAAACTCAACGGCACTTCGGGTTGTTGCGCCTTCACCGTGTCGCTGAACTCCTTGGTAAGGCGGCCCTTGATCTGATAGGGGCTTGGCGCGACCTGCGCGATGATCACCCCCGCCATCTGCTCGTCGCTCAGGCGTTGCGACAGCTGCTCGATTTCGGTTCCAGAATGTCCCAGCAACTGGGCCGTGCCGCCAAGGCTGCGGTAAGCCTCGATGAAGGCCGCGGCCGCAGCGCCACTGGTCACCATGAGGATGGCCTGCGGCTTTGCCTGTATGAACCGGCTCGCCGCCTCGCTCACCACGGTGGTGTTAGGTGCGTAGGAAGCTCGCGTGATAATCGTAACGCCCGCCTTTTGCGCCTCGGTATCGGCGGCAGTCACCAGCGCCTGCGCATTGAGGCTGTTTTCGTAGAGCAGGCCCAAGCGCTTGATACCCACAGTAGCCAGATGCGCAGTCATCTGGGCGAGTTCGTCGCGAAGGTTGGCGCGCACGCTATAAAGCATTGGCGTCTCGTCCTGCATCTCCGCGCTTCGATAACCCACGAGCACGAGACGCTCGTCTTTCAACAGCCCTGAAGCTGCCAGATCCGAGATATTTCGGCTGCCGAAGTAGCCAGCCAAGACCAAGGGCTTCGCTTCGGCCACAAGTTGCCGGGTGAGCGCCACCGTGTCGCTGGGCTGGCCACGATCGTCTTTGCGCACCAAGGTGAACGTATGGCCATTGGTGCCGCCCTCCTTGTTCACCGCTTCGAAGTAGATCTGCATGCCCGCGCTGTAGGCTCGGCCCTGCCGCGCCTCCGGTCCCGTCAAGGGAGCAACCTGGCCCACGACGATCTGCGCCGCATCTGCGGCCTGTGCGCCGAGGGACAGCCAAACCGCGGACACGGCAATGAATGATCGGGCATTCGAACAAAGGAACGATTTCATTTCATACCCTCTCATGATTGATGCACGTCGCCGCCGACGCGTTTTCAAGAACCGCAGTTACTCACACTAACGACATGTGCCATGTCTGAATCGTTTTTGCCGGAATGAAGCAGGGCTTCCCCCGCCTTTTCCTGCTACTCAGGCTTGAAGCCGGATTCGCGTACCACCGGAGCCCATTGCTGAAGCTCCTGGACCTGCAGGCGCGAAAATTCCGCGGACGGCATGTAGGCGCTTTCGATCACCATCTTGTTCAGCCTCGCGTTCAATTCCTGTGAGGCAAGTACCTGGGCGAAGGCGTGATCCACGCGATTGACGATGTCCTTTGACGTCTTCGCCGGCATGAAGGCTCCGAACCAGCCTTGCACCGAGGCCATCTTCACGCCTTGTTCGGCGAGCGTGGGAATCTCGGGTGCGAGTGGATAGCGCTTGTCACTGAAGATGCCGACCACGCGGATCTTGCCTGCTCGCTGATGCTCGATCTGATCGATTAGCGTGTCGATGCCCACCGGCAGGTGACCGCCGATCAGATCTGACACCAACGGCGCACCGCCCTTGAAGGCGACATGGGTCCAATTGACTCCGGTCTCTCTCCCGAACACAAGGCCGGTAAAGTGCGCCATGCCTCCAGCACCTGAAGTTCCGTAGCTGGGATTAGGCGACGCCTTCATCGCAGCGATGAGTTCTGCCACGGTCTTGGTGTTGGACGAGCCAGGAACGGCAAGGCCGAAGGGGTAGCTCGCGAGGCGGGAAACCGCGACGAAGTCATCCGTGATCTTGTAATCCAGTTTTTCCGCATAGACCAGCGACTGGATGGTGGTCAACGAGTTTGGTGCAATCAGGATCACGCTGCCATTCGCAGTCTCGCGCTTGACCTGCGATGCCGCGATTCGTCCCCCGGCACCCGGCCGGTTATCGACGACCACCGTGGCCTTCAAGGCATCCTGCAGCGGTTGCTGAATGAGCCGAGCCAGCGTATCGACGCTGCCACCAGGTGGATAGGGCACCACCAGTTTGACCAGCGGCGGCATCTGTGCGTGGGCGGAAAGAGCGATCGATGCGACGGCCAGCCCGAGGAGAAGAATGGAGCGACGAGGAGCGATGGTCATGATCTTGAGTTGGTTAAGTGAAGGACGCGCGATGCTGTCTTTACTCTGTCATCTTTGAAAGCTCTGCTAGCGCATCGCGATTGCGTGCAGCAATCGGTGAGGCGCTTATTCACCGCTTACTCGACACGAGCACCGGAGGTACGCACAACTGGTGTCCAGCGCTTGATTTCGCTGGCCATGAACTGGCCGAGCTCGGCGGAGTTCGACCCCACTGGCTCGGCACTCAGATCCTCCATACGCTTGCGCACCACCGAGGTTCGCGTTGCTCGCGCCGCTGCGTCGTTGAGTCGCGAGATGACAGATGAAGGTGTATTGGCTGGCGCCAGCAGCGCGTTCCAGGTTTCAGCGAGAAAGTCGGGGAAGCCGGCCTCGGCCGAAGTCGGCGTGGTCGGCAGGCTTGAAAGTCGCTGCGGCGTTGTCACCGCCAGCGCGCGAAGCTTTCCAGATTGGATATGAGGCAAAAGCGCAGGAACGGTGTCGTAGACGATGTCGATGCTCCCCGAGAGCAGGTCCTGCAAGGCAGGCGCCGCGCCCTTGTAGGGAACATGCGTCGACTGCACTCCTGCCTGCGAATTGAACATCTCGCCCATCAGATGGCTGAACCCGCCCACCCCCTGGCTACCGAAGGTCAGCTTGCCAGGATCTTTGCGCATGGCCTGCGCGAGCTGTCCTAAGGATTGCCAAGCCGAGGACGCCTGTACCACTACGACGCCGCCCACGCGAGCGATCAGGGAAACGGGTGCAAAGCTGTGTATCGGGTCATAGGGCAGCTTCGCATGCAGCGCGGGGTTGATCGCATGGGTGGACACGGTGGCCATCAGCATGGTGTATCCATCCGCCCGCGATTTCGCCACGATGTCCGCCCCCATGCTCCCACCAGCGCCCGCCCGGTTGTCGACCACTACGGGCTGCCCCAGTGCGCCGCTCATTTCGACCGCCACGAGTCGAGCTACGATGTCGGTTCCGCCACCGGCTGCAAAGGGCACGACCATCTTGAGTGGCCTTTGCGGGAAAGGCTCTTCCGCCTTCACGCCATAGCAAAGTGAAACGGCGGATGCAAGAAGGATGTGTCTGCGCAACATTTTTCAGTGGCCCATGCTATTGGCGAAGAGCGGTCAGGCACCGTGCAGCGACCGGTACTGCAGGAGATCCTCGATCCCGAACCGGCCGTTCTCGCGCCCGAAGCCGGACCAGCCCCACCCGCCAAAGGGTGTCGCGAGATTCTGGGCGGCGCCGTTGATCACCACCTGCCCTGTCTTCATGCGCCTCGCGAATGCGGCGGCACGCGCCGGATCGGCAGACCACACCGCACCGGACAGGCCATAGCGCGTGGCATTGGTCAGGGCAACGGCTTCATCCTCGGAGTCGTAGGCCATTACCGAGAGAACGGGTCCGAAGACCTCCTCCCGTGCGATCTCCATGTCCGGTCGCACGCCGGAGAAGACCACCGGCGGCACGTAGTACCCCTGCGAGAATTTTTCTGGCACCTTGCCAGCCTCTGCCACCAGACGCGCGCCCTGTTCGCGCGCACGTGCGACCATGGCCAGCACCCTTTCATGCTGGCTGCGACTCGCGACCGGTCCCAGGCGAGTGCTCGCGTCCAAGGGGTCGCCTAGCGGCCATGATTCCAATGCGGCGCCGAGCCGGCCTTCGATCTGCTCGAGCAAGCCTCGAGGCGCGATGAGACGGGATTGGCTGACACATGCCTGTCCGGAGTTGGCCATGCTCAGGCGCACCACAGCGGTCAGAGCCGTCTCCAGGTCGGCATCGCCGAGCAGCACCGCAGCAGACTTGCCCCCCAACTCCAGAGTGACCGGTTTGAGATCCTCCGCTGCCGCGGCCATGATCTGGCGACCGACCGCGGTCGATCCTGTGAAGCTGACGTGCCGGACGTCGGGATGCCGAACGAGCCTGTCTCCGACATCGGGCCCGCCCCAAACCATGTTCACCACACCCGGTGGCAAGCCTGAGCATTGGACCGCTTCCATGAAAACCTGCGCGGCGCCCGGCGAGACCTCGCTGGGCTTCAGAACAATGGAGCACCCTGCAGCGATGGCTGGCGCGACCTTGGCGACGATCTGATGCAGAGGGAAATTCCAGGGCGTGATTGCGGCAACGACCCCCGCCGGCACTCGTTCGACCCGGCCGTTGCCGATCTGCTCGATCCATGTGACCTGTGGAATACCGTCCCTCGCGAACTGCAGGCCCTTCAAGGCCATGGGAACCTGCATGAGCTGGCCCAGCCACACAGGGCAGCCCATCTCGCGGGCCAGAAGCGAAACCGCCTCGTCAGTGCGCTTGAGAAGTTCCGCGTGCAGGCGAGTCAGGGCCTCGCTTCGCTCCTCCAGTGTCGATTGTGACCACGCCTCCGATCCGGCGCACGCGCTTCGGACCGCTTGATCGACGTTCTCCTGCGTGCAGGGAACGACCTCGCCGATGGTTCGCCCCGTGGAAGGGTCCACCACCGGCATGGCGGAAGTGCCTTCGGATCGCACGAAGGCCCCATTGGCATAGAAGCTGTCGTAGCGCCTCATCGCGAGGTCTCGCCGAGCGGATTGGCAGGCGCCTGCGGCCCACTCATGCCCTTCATGGGCTGAAGCCGAAGCAGATGCCACGGGCTCGGCATCACGCCCACCTTGGCCTCGATCAGCACTGGCCCAGGATGTGTGTTCGCCTCGCGCACGGCGGCCTCCAGCTGCGATGGCGATCCCACCGCTTGGAAGGCGACACCGAAGGCGCGCGCCAGCAATTCGAAGTCGGGGTTGGCAAGATCAACGCCAACCTCTGCACCGAACTCCCGCTTCTGGATCGCACGCACGTTGCCGTAGTGCCCATCATTGAAGACGATCAGGGTCACCGGAAGCCGGTAGCGCTGAGCGGTCGCCAGCTCCTGCATATTCCAACCGAAGCCCCCATCCCCGGTCACCGAAACAACACGCCGTCCCGCGGCACCAACCGCGGCCCCAAGCGCGACGGGGAAACCATAGCCCAGTGTCCCTTGATATCCCGGCCCGATATAGGTTCGCGGCGCGTAGACGGGAAACGCGATCCGTGCCAGGTAGCCTACCTGCGTCAACTCGTTGACAAAGATTCCGTCCTCCGGCATCGCCTTGCGGATCGCCCGGACATAGGAGGCCTGCGGTTCCACCAAATCGATCTGGCCCTGCGCCCAGCGCTTGACCGACGCGGCCTGCTCATTGGACAGCCTGGCATTCACTTCCACCCGTTCCGCCAGTTCGCGCAACGCTGGCAAGGCATTGGCCACAAGCGACACCTCGGGCGATCTTGGCGGGCCCAGGTCCGCTTCGTCGATGTTGACGTGGATGTATCGGACCTTGCCGGCGGGCCAGGAGGGCGTCGGCGTCAGCACATCTGCGAACCGACTACCCGCGACGAGGACCACGTCCGCATGCTCGAAGACTGCGCGGCCCGCCAAGGCATTCATCGCTAGCGGATGGTTGTCGCTGATCGCTCCTCGACCGTTGTCGCTCATGACAACGGGCGCGCCGATCTTTTCGGCAAGGCGCTGCAGTTCAGCATGCGCATCGCTTGCCACAATGCCTCCACCCACATAGATGACGGGAAAGCGCGCCGCATCCAGCAGCACGACCGCTCTCTGAACCTGCACGAGGTCTTCCGCGCTCAGATTCGTCTGCGGCTGGGCCGCTTCTGGAGCGCTGGAATTGACGTTGGTCAACGCGCTCAGATAGTCGTGGGGAATCTCCAAGCCGACCGGACGCGGCCGGCCTCGTTCGAGTTCGCGGAAGGCTTTGTCCAGAGCGACACGGATGTCGGAGGGGGACGTAGCCATGTGATGCCATTTGGTCAGTCCCCGGACGAAGCCCGACTGATCCTTGATTTCGTGCAGCAGTCCGCAGCCTTTGCCAATGCCGCTGGAATGGATCTGTCCTGTCACGAACAGAACCTTGGAATTTGAAGCATAGGCCGTCGCCAAGCCGGCGCCCGCGTTGAGCGCGCCGGGCCCAGGCACCACCATGGCAGCTCCGATACGGCCAGTGGCACGGTAGTAGCCGTCCGCCATGTAGGTGGTTGTCTGCTCGTGCCGAGGGATGAACAAGCGGACCTCATCACTTCGCTGCCGCAAAGCGTCCACAGCCCAATCGAGCTGGATGCCCGGGATGAGGAAGAGATCCTTGATGCCGTTCTTGATCAGGCCATCGACCAATGCCTGGCCTCCGGTAGATTGCGGTGTGTCGCTCATGTGCTGCTCGCTTGAAGTGGAAAATGGGTGTGCTGACGCCGAGGATGGGGCGACATGTCAGGCGCCCGTAGCGTAGGACCGAGGTTGATATCTGGTTGTAGGGCGTGCTCGCCGACCTACTCGGCCTTGGCTCCGGTGGCCTTGACGACCGCGCCCCATTTCCGGGATTCGGACGCGATCCAGGTCGCAAACTGATCCGGCGTGCTTGCGATCACCTCGAACTCCATGTCGTGAAGCCGCGCCGTCATATCTGGTGAGTTCAGGATCTTGGCGATCTCACGGTAATAGCGTTCGATAATCGGCTTAGGCGTTCCAGCCGGAGCAAGCAAGCCGACCCAGCCGGTGGCCTCTAGATCCCTGTACCCGAGTTCGATCAGTGTCGGGACATTCGGAGAACTCCGAAACCGCTTCTCCCCTGTCGTTGCCAGCAGTTTCAGTCGCCCCTGAACCACGAACTGTTGGACGTTCCCGGGCACCATGAATGCCACCTCCACATTCCCGCCGAGCAGATCCGTCACCGCCGGCGTAGCTCCTTTGTAGGGAACATGCGTGACGCTGATGCCAGCGGCGGCCTTAAGCATCTCCATCGTCAAGTGCGAAGCGCTTCCCATGGCAACCGAGGCGTAGGAATACTTCCCTGGACTGGCCTTCGCCTTGGCGATGAATTCCTTGGCGGTCGAGAAGTCCGCCGCAGGCCCCGCCACCAAGTACTGCGGAGTCTTCACTGCCAAGGTGATGGGCGCCAGATCCTTTTGCGGGTCGTAAGGCATCTTGGCAAACAGCGACGGATTGATCGCCAACGGGCCGTTGTAGCCGACCAGTAGGGTATGACCGTCGGGAGGCGACTTGGCCACGAAGTCAGCGCCGATGTTGCCGCCCGCTCCCGGCTTGTTCTCCACGACGACAGGCTGTCCCAGAGCCTCCTGGAGTTTTGGCGCGATCAGCCGGGCCAAGGCGTCATTGGTACTTCCCACGATGGGCACCACGATCTTGATGGGTTTCGTGGGTGCCCACTCCTGGGCGACAGTCGGTGCTCCGGCCAGCATGAGGCCCGTCGCGGCGAGCCCCGCCGCCATCATTCTGTGCATCATGAGTTCACACCTACTTCGCTGGAGGCGGCATGCGCGAGATCAGGTCGGCCCACTTCTTGGACTCACCTGCGATGAACTGACTGAAGGTCTGCGAGTCCATGTAGGCCGGCTCCGCAGCCAGGTTCGTGATCTGTTGTTGAACGTCCGAGTTTGCGAGAGTCTTCTGCAGCGCTTCGGAGAGCTTGGCACGCACGTCGGCAGGCGTCTTGGCGCCGACGAACAGCCCCATCCAGGCCGGTGCCGCGTACCCTTTCACGCCTCCTTCGGCGATTGTGGGAAGCTCTGGCGCAACCTTGCTGCGCGTGGCACTGGTGACCCCCAGAGCTACGAGCTTTCCAGCCTTGATGTGCGGGTAGGCGGACGTGAGGTCAACGACGGCTAGCGGCACCACGCCTCCCAACAGATCGGTCACGGCCGGACCGCTCCCACGATATGGCACCGCGGAGAGCGAGACGTTCCCCATCTTCGACAATAGTTCTCCCGACAGATGTTGGGACGTGTATTGGCCTGGGGTCGCATACGAGATCCTTCCGGGCTTCGCCTTGGCATCGGCCAGAAGGGCTTGCAGGTTGCCGTAGCTCGCCGAGGCAGAGGCCACGACTATCAGCGGAATGTCTGCCACCTTTCCGAGGGGATGCAGATCCCGCTGCGGGTTCAGCGGCGGCGCATCGGGCAGATGAGGATTCACAGCAATCGCGCCCGTAGCCCCCAGGCCGATGGTGTAGCCATCCGCCGGCGCACGCGCCATCGCCATCAGGCCCAAGGCTCCGCCAGCCCCCGGCTTGTTGTCCACGACGACCGGTTGGCCGAGTTGGTGCGACATCTCCTTGCCGACGATGCGCGCAATGGCGTCAGCGGAGGCGCCGGGCGCGAAGGGCACGACCAGGGTGATGGGCTTGGCCGGGAAGGATTGGGCTCCCGCCGCCCCGCAGATCATCGAAAGAAGCGCGAAGGGGGTGGCCAGCCGCCAGATTGAAGCGATCACGATTTGTCTCCTTTGGGTTTTATTCAGGTTGAAGGTTGGCCGCTTTGGCAACCTTGGTCCAACGGGCGATGTCGCTCGCGATGCGCTTGGACAGGGCCGCGGCGTCGCTATCGCCTGGATCCATGCCGAGCGCATGCATCTTCTCGACCATGTCCTTGTCCTTGAGGATCTCACCCGCTGCCGCACGCAGCTTGGCGAGCACCTGGGCCGAGGTGCCCTTGGGCGCCATCAGGGCCGTCCAAATCGGAGCGTCGTACCCCGGATAGCCCAGTTCAGCAATCGTGGGCACGTCCGGTAAGGCAGCCGAGCGCTTGGCGGTCGTGACTGCGAGGGCCTTGAGCTTGCCGCCCTTGACCTGCTGGATCACAGCAGGGCTGTCCAGCACGCCCGACTGGATCTCGCCACCAAGCAGGCCCGTCACGACGAGGCCGGACCCCTTGTAAAGGATGTGATTGAACTTCACACCCGCGGTGGACGAAATTGTCTCGGCCACGAGCACGAACGAGGTCGTCGGCGTCCCGTTGTCCAGCTTGCCGTCCTTCGTGGTCTTAGAGAACTGCACGAGTTCAGCAAAGTTCTTCACGGACAAGGAAGCCGGCACGGTCACGACGAGTGGAAACGTTCCGAGCAACGCGATCGGCTCGAAGTCCTTTAGCGGGTCGTACGGCAGGTTCTTCATCAAGATCGGATTGGTCGTCAGTCCGCCGCTAGAGGACACGAGCAGCGTGTAGCCGTCCGGCTGCGCCTTGGCGACGAAGTCGTTGCCAATGGCGGAGTTCGCGCCGGACTTGTTCTCGACGATGAAGGTCTGCTTCAGCTTTTCCTGCAACTTGGCTGCAAGCAGGCGGGCGAGGATGTCGTTGGTGCCGCCGGGCGCGAAGCCGACGACGATCTTGACGGGCTTGTCCGGATAGGCCTGGGCCGAAGCGACCTGGGGGGCGAACGAGATGAAGGTCGTGGCGAGCGCAGCGCCGAGTATGCGCAAGGCTGCCCTGCGTGGGCGTGCCGATGGCTTGTGCATTGTCTTGTCTCCGTTGGGTCGTCGGGGGCGACGCTATCAATCCAGTCCGCATGCCGGATTGGAAGTCCATTTTATGGACACAATTCCAAGATCGTCAAATTTTGATCAATCAGTCCGCCTGACGGACAATCAATGACATGCCACAGTTCGGTGCAAATCCGGCGACCTGGAACGAGTGACCAGACCAGGCAGACCAGGCTTACGTGGCCTGGATGCTCGCGTCAGAAGGCCTTGATGCCAGGCACGCCCCTGTCACCTCAATAAGCCCACGCAGGATCCCTGGCCAGACGGCATCGACGCGGACCACCCTCGCCGTTCGCGCAGTCAAGTTGCGTGCGACGAATTTGCAATTTGCTTGCGATTGAGGGCATCGATGGCGTAGCCGAATTGGCGTCTCATTCAGGCCAGTTGCTGACCTCAGGCCGATTCACTTCCTTACTGATGCGCCCTATGCGCCGCGCACCTCCACGGCAATGGTTCACACCAGGAGCGAAGTAGGTGCGCATGAAGGTCAAAGCACGTTGCCCCCATCAACGTGTTGACCGAGTCAACGTATGCCTTTGTGCTGCGAGGATTCCCGAATCGCGTGGCTACAACCGACTCCTCTTTCGCATGATGCTGCCCCGTCGTTCGACTACTGGCGGAGTGGACAATCTTCTCGTCGCCGGGCGTTGTGCCTCCATGACCCACAACGGCCAATCAGCCGCCCGAGTGACAGGTGCCTGCTTCGTGATGGGCCGGGCTGCCGGTGCAGCTGCTGCACTGGCAGTGTCAGGCGGGGTCTCAGTCCACGAGATCGACGTCAAAACGCTTCAACGTACGATCGAGAGCCAGAGCGCCTTCCACGGGCGAGGATCGCTCGACGATCATCCTCAATAGAAGTTCGAGAAAGGCGTATGAGAACGGCGTTACCGCCGCGTCATTCCGGGCGCACTACCGAAAGCACTTGGCAGTCTCGCTTCGGCAAAGCACTCAGGCGGCATTTGTTTCCTTGCTCCCATACCCCAGCATGGCTGAGAGGTTCTTTGACTCCTCCTGCAAGAGCTTTGTGATCTGTTTGAGGCGCTCCGCCCCTAGTCTCACTTCGGGGCCGAAGACCCCGATCGAACCCGCCACAGCCGCATTTCTGTCAAAAAACGGCACCGCGACGGCTACGGCCCCGGGAATGAGTTCGCTGTGGCTGCTCGCCCACCCGCGCTTGCGCGTACGGGCCAGTTCCACTTCGAGCTCCTTGGGATTGATCCCGGTCCCCTTCGCATAGGAACTCATCTCCTCCGCAGTGGCCCCCATGTACGCCAAGATCGCCCGGCCCGTGGCACCACGCACGATCCTTTCCGTGTAGCCAACGCCGCGCTTGAAATTGAGCGGTTGGGGGCTCGGCAACTCCGCGACACAGAGCCTCAACTCGCGCTGGGGCAGAAACATCGCCACCGTCTCGCCTGTTGCTCTCCAGATTCGCCGCAGGACCGGTTCCGCCACGGCGGCCAAATCGAGACTGGACGTCCAGACGTGGGCCAGACGCGCGACTGAGGCTCCCAAGCGGAATCGCTGTGGCTCCCCGACGGAGATCAGAAACCCGTGCTCCTGCAGCGTGTACAGGAGCCGGTAGAGCGTGGGCCTGGACAGGTCCACGCGCTTTAGCAACTCGGATGCGGAAAGCTCGAAATCCTGAGCCGTGAAAGCCAACAGGATTTCCAGCGCACGCCCGACGGCGCGCACGTTTTCATTCTTGTCTGTGGTAGCCACAACAACTCCTCTCGATGATGACATTTCTTGCCTATTGTCCGCCACACGGACACAGTCCTGCGGACCACGCCGACAATCTGTGCAATGCGTGCGCCGCAGTCGCCAAGGCGCCGAAGATGCTGCATCGATAAAGCTTTTTTATGAATCGCTGCAGAGGTTTCATTTTCCTGTTGCCGATGCACTGCCTCTAATCAGGGACTTCTTCTATACCCATCTGGAGCACCGCATGACCAAGAAAATCGAGACGCAAGTACTGATTGTCGGAGCGGGGCCAGTTGGCCTGACACTCGCCATCGACCTGGCTCAGCGAGGTATTTGCGTCCTCGTTGCGGAAACACGGCATCGCGGCGAGCCCCCCAATGTCAAGTGCAATCACGTGTCGGCCCGCACGATGGAGATCTTCCGTCGCCTCAACATATCGAAGGCGGTGCGCGAAGCCGGTCTTCCACCGGACCATGCGAACGACGTGTCGTACCGCACCACCTTCACAGGCCAGGAGCTGTCCCGGATCCACATCCCAGCCAGGGCAAGCCGGTACAGCGACAGGAGCGGGCCCGACGGATGGTGGCCCACCCCGGAGCCACCGCACCGAATCAACCAGATCTATCTCGAGCCTGTTCTCTTCGCTCATGCAGAAGTGACCCGAGGCGTGACCATTCTCAACCGCATGCGTATCAACAGTTTCAGCCAAGACGACGGCGGCGTGAGTGCCCTGGGTGTCGACATCGACACCGGCGAAGAGATTCGGATTTCCAGCCTGTACATGATCGGCTGCGACGGCAGCCGCTCCGCCGTGCGTAAGGCCATCGGCGCCAAGCTCTCCGGCACGGATGTCGTGGGGCGCGTGCAGTCCACCTATTTCCGGGCACCCGATCTCCTCTCACGCGCCGAGTGCACTCCGGCATGGGCCACGTTCTCGCTCAATCCTCGCCGCAGCGGTAACGTGTACGCCATCGACGGGCGGGAGACGTTCCTGCTGCACAACTATCTACGCTCGGACGAACTGGATTTCGAATCCGTCGATCGCGACTGGGCGATTCGCACCATCTTGGGCGTCAGTGACGATTTCGAGTACGAGATCCTTTCCAGGGAAGATTGGATCGGGCGTCGCCTGGTGGCCGACAGGTTCCGTGATCGACGGGTCTTCATCTGCGGGGATGCATCCCATCTGTGGATACCGATGGCCGGCTATGGCATGAACGCGGGCATCGCAGACGCAATGAATCTGTCATGGCAACTGGCCGCGCGCCTGAATGGTTGGGGCGGCGAAGACGTACTGGCCGCCTATGAAGCCGAGCGTCAGCCGATCACCGAGCAGGTCTCCAAGTTCGCCATGGACCACGCATTGGCACTGCAGAAAGAACGCGAAGGCGTACCGGCGAGCATCGAGGAGCCAGGCCCAACCGGCGTGGCGGCTCGCAAGCTCGCCGGGCAGGTACTTTACGACCTGAACGTCAAGCAGTACTGCTGCGGCGGCCTGAACTTCGGCTACTTTTACGATGCCTCGCCGCTGATCGCCTATGACGGCGAAGCGGCCCCTGCCTATGCGATGGACCAGTTCACGCCATCCACTGTCCCTGGTTGCCGCACGCCTCACTTCTGGTTGGCTGATGGCCATTCGCTCTACGATGCAATGGGCTCCGAGTACACGCTGCTGCGATTCGATCAGGCAGTCGACATCGGCCCGTTGGAACACGCTGCAGCACGCAGGGGCGTTCCGTTAACGATTCTGGATGTGCAGGCAAAGGAGGTGCCGAGCGCATACCGAAACGCGCTCGTGCTTTCTAGGCCAGATCAGCACGTCGCCTGGCGCGGCGACTGCCTTCCTGCAGACCCGCTGGCGCTTGTCGATCGACTGCGCGGCAGTCTCTCTGGCAAGGCTGTCCTTTGAAGGAGCGCAGGCGCGAATGACGGTCCGCCTAGTCGGGCGTGGTTCGCTATGGCTTCCGAAAGACGAACTCCTGCAGGCTCACGGCGGTGGGCGGCAGTGTGCTGCCTCGCCTGAAGATGAAAGCGGTGTTCCGCTCCACCAGTGGGCGCAGAATGCGACGCGTTTTCAGGCTGTCGTTCCGCGAGGTCCCCACGATCGAACCCGGCACCACTGCGACACCGAGGCCTCCGGCTGCGAGCGCGATCGCAGTCGTGAGCAAAGACACCTCATTTGCGATCCGAAGCTCGACGCCCGCGTCCAACGCTGCGCGATCAATTCTCCTGCGCACACCGTATCCCGGCTTGACCGTGATGACAGGGTACGCACTCAGTTGTTTCCACGTCAGGTGCTTCTCTGTGGAAAAGTACCTCGGCGTTGCCACCGCCACAAGTGAGTCACGGAGAAACACTTGCTCCACCAGGCTCGGGACGGCCGCCTCCAGCGTTCCGATGCCGCAGTCAACACGCCCGCTGACGATTCGCTCGACGAATTCGCCGGGGGAGCAATCATCGATGAGCAGTTGCACATCCGGATGAAGCGCGGCGTACCCCCGCAGTATCGATGGCAGAAGCGTCTGTGCGACCGTGGAAGTCGCGGCAATGCGAAGCCGACCTCGCCTACTTCCGGAGTAGTCGGCCATCGACCTTCCCAGTGACTCGAGTTCCGCCAGCGTACGCACGGCGTAGCCATAAGCCTCCACCGCCGCCTCCGTGCGGCGCAGGGAGCGCGTCGAACGATCGAAAAGACGCACGCCAAGACGTTCCTCCATTTCGCGGAGCAGGACGGTGACGGCCGGCTGCGTCACTGAAAGCATCTGGGCTGCAGCCGATACATGGCCGCTTTGATAGACCGCGACGAACGCGCGCAACTGCCGCACCGACGGCAATCCGCGCAGCGACAAGGGTTCTCTATGAATCATCTCTCGATTGAAACCTCACGTGGACTCGTGCGCACCCCACTGCTGCTCGCTTACGTTTCAGACACCGCAGCCACAACAGCTCGTCTGGGCGATGGTACTTCTCGCATTTGTCCGCCACACGGACACTTTGACGCACACTCGGACAAGTCCATACAATGGATGAAATGTCCACCCCACGGACAAGCATAAAGGAGACTGTTTTATGAGTTCGATCGTTCCGGTCACGCTGCTGTTTTCCGACGGCGTCGCACATCGACTGGACGTGCCGTGCGGCAAGAAGATCGTGGAAGCTGCCAGCGAAGCTGGACTGAATCTCCTGACCGACTGCTCCAACGGCCAGTGCGGAACCTGCACTGCGCAGTTGCTTTCAGGCACGGTTGAGATGGAGGACTATGACGCGGCCATCCTGCCCGATGACGACCGCGACGCCGGCATGGTCCTTCCCTGTGTCTGCCGCGTCACCAGCGCGTGTGCGGTGGAGTTTCCTTACGAGTCGGCCGAAGCTCTCTCAGAGGAACCCGCGCCAATCGACGGGGAGGTCATTGGGGTGCGCCAGGTCGCCAGCGAGACCATGCTGCTTGAGGTTTCAATTCCGGATGGGATCCAGTTCGAGCCCGGACAGTACGTGCGGATCCATCCCGAAGGCTCGGACTTTCATCGGTCGTATTCCATGGCCAACGTGCCAGGGAGCAGTCGTCTGGAGTTCTTCATCCGGCTCGTGCCGGACGGAGCCTTCTCGAACTGGCTGACCGGTGCCAAGGCAGGCGACAAAGTGGAACTGAGCGTTCCCCACGGCACCTTCTTCCTGCGCGACGAAGATCGCCCTCGTCTCTTTGTCGCCGGTGGCACTGGCGTGGCTCCGTTCCTGTCGATGCTGCGAAGCATGGGTGACAAGGCCCGGGCGCAGCCCACCACGCTGCTTATCGGCGCACGCACGCCCGGCCACCTGTTTGCGCTCGAGGAACTCGAGGCTCTTCGCTTGGCCTTACCGCATGTCCAGGTGAGGCTGGCCGTCGAGCAAGACGCGAACGCCGACTGTCACCAAGGCTACGCGACCGATCTGATCACCGCTCTTGGCCTGGCCCCCACCACACGTGTCTACCTCTGCGGCCCGCCGCCGATGGTTGAAGCCGGCCGCAGGGCCGCAGAAGCAGCAGGCCTGCCGCGCCAGGACGTCCTCTGCGAACGATTTGCCTGATTCCTCCGCTCTCGCTCACCCTCAACCGAGATAACCCATGATCCCGATCACCACCGAATCCCGTTACAACGCGATGATCAACCTGCGCAAGGGCGAGATCAGCCGCGAGATCTTTTCCGACAAGGAGATCTTCCAGGAAGAACTCGAGAAGGTCTTTACCCGCGCATGGCTGTTCGTCGGCCACGAAAGCCAGGTCCCCAATCCCGGTGACTTCTTTACCTCGCGCATGGGCGCCGAATCGGTGATCCTGGCCCGCGACAAGAAGAAGAAAGTCCATGTATTTCTGAACTCGTGCCGCCATCGCGGCATGAAGGTTTGCCAGTACGACCACGGCAACACCACTCTTTTCACCTGCCCCTACCACAGCTGGAGCTACACCACCGAGGGCAAGCTGTTCGGGGTGCCGCAATTCAAGAACCTTTATGAGGGCTGCCTGGATAAGGAGGAATGGTCGCTCCTTTCCAGCACAGTGGGATCCGAAGCTTGGAATTCACGTGACTTGAAGTCGCGG
>JADMIO011485862.1_pt1 | contig 45408 bp, 40 predicted proteins | sample 8958161 | NCBI WGS metagenome assembly JADMIO01 (sample SAMN16585339, study PRJNA669376) | soil metagenome | isolation source: Crop rotation soil | place: USA: Cullars Rotation, Alabama | collected 2011
CCTTCGAGCCGATATGTATCTCGTCGGCTTCGATGTTGCCTGAAAGCACGATGCGATCCGTGGCCGCGCGGCTGGTGAAATACTTGATGGTCGCCGCCGCGCCGATCAACGCCAACGCAATCAGGCCAAACAGAAGGGTTCTGCGGAATCTGCTCGTCATCATCATTACCTCTTTCGGCGGCGGGCTGTCGCCGTTCGCTTGACGCGCTTACGTGCCGGCGGCTGATCGGGGCTCGCCGCGCCGTGTAAGAACAGGTCAACCGTGTGTGCGGCGAGCCGCTCGATGAAGCGCGCGTCGAGCTGAATTTTGCCGAGGCCGATGGCGATCAGCGGGCGGATGAGTTGAAAGACGATGATCATGCCTATGAGGCTGATAGGCGCGAGGTCTACATCAATGTCGCGCAGCTCGCCGCCGCGCACGCCTGCGGCCAAAGCGTCGTGCAGCATGCCGTAATTGGTCGTCGCATACTTGGGGATGATCGTCATGATGTGCTCGCCGCCGGCAAGCATCTCGCGCAGCAGGATGCGAGCCAGGTGCGGGTGGCCGAAGATGTAACCGGCGTAGGCTTTGACGAAGCGGGTCAAGCGCTCTTCGAGCGAGGTGGCGCTGGCGATGGCGTCGGCGATCAGCCCGCGCACGGTGGCGGCGGCGTTCTCGATGACGGCGTGGTAGAGCTTCTCTTTATTGCCGAAGTAGTAATGAATCATCGCGCCGTTGACGCCCGCCGCTGCGGCGATCTGGCGGACGCCGACGCCGGCAAAGCCGTGCTCGGCGAATAATGCTTCGGCTGCCGCCATGATCTTCGCCCGCGCCTGCGGGTCATCCATCTTCGGTCTCGCCATATCAACTCCGAATTAATCAAACGTTTGATTAAAGAATAAAACCCGCTAGCAACTTCGTCAAGCTCGAATGGTTTAACCTTGAATTTAGCGGGTTTTATCTGACCGGCACGTCCAGCAGCGTGACCCGGTATTGAGCCGATTGCAGCAGGAAGCCGACAACAAGGCCCGCGCCAAGGGGCCGGCAGCTTGCCCTCTGAAGCGCGGAAGAACAGCCCGTAGGTCACGCTTCTCTTCTTCTGCTAAAGCGCCGCTCCCTCGCGCCCTAAAAAATAAATTCTGAACGCGTTCAAAAAATTGTTGACAACTGGACGGAGAGGGCTTATCCTGCGGTTGAATTGAACGTGTTCAAAAATGAAAGGAGAACTTCATGGCTACGAATTGGATTGTGATCACCTACCTGATCTACCTGGCGATCAGCACGATGCTGACCGTGTGGGTGGCGCGAACGCTGCACAAGAATGGCCGCGTCTTTCTGGTTGACGTCTTTCATGGCAACGAGCGGCTGGCCGACTCGGTCAATCACCTGCTGGTCGTCGGCTTCTACCTGATCAACCTTGGCTACGTCAGCCTGGCCTTGCAGATCGGTTACCGCGTGGAGACGGCGCAGGCCAGCATCGAGGCGCTGTCGGAGAAGGTCGGCATGGTGCTGCTGGTGCTGGGCGGCATGCACTTCATGAATCTGCTGGTCTTCAGCCGCATGCGCCGCCGCTCGACGCTCTACGACGCGCCGCCGCCGGTCGCGCCCGACGCCTTCACCGCCGTCAGGGAGCATTGAGCCATGAACGAGATGCTGGTACTCTACGACCCGAACTGCGGGCTGTGCTGCCGCGTCAAAGACTGGCTGGTCGGCCAGCCCAAGTACGTTGACCTGTTGTTCGTGCCTGCGAATTCCGAGGAGGCATGGTATCGTTTCCCGCAACTCGATCATGCGCGGACGCTCAGTGAGTTGACCGTTGTCAGCGAGCGCGGTGCGGTCTATCGCGGCCCGAAGGCATGGTTGATGTGCCTGTGGGCGCTCGGCGAGTATCGCGCCTGGTCTTTGCGGCTGGCGTCGCCTGAGTTACTGCCGACGGCCAGGCAGGTGATCAGCATGATTTCGCAGAACCGCTACAAGCTCGAAGGCGTCGGCAAGGCGTTGTTGAAGACGAATGAAAAAAGAGCCAAAGCCTGATACGGCGAAGACCAGCAAGGGCGAACAGACCCGCGCGCTCATCATGGAGACGGCGCTCGACATGCTGCGCGAGCAAGGCTACGAACAGACGACGATGCGCGCCCTGGCCGAGCGCGCGGGCGTTTCGCTCGGTAATGCATATCACTATTTCAATTCGAAGGAACAGCTCATTCAGGCCTTTTACGCGCGCACGCACGAAGAGCACCTGCGCGCCTGCGCGCCGCTGCTGGCAGCCGAGCGCGACCTGAAGAAGCGCCTGCTCGCCGTCATGCAAGCCAAGCTCGACACCATCGAGCCATATCATCAATTCGCCGGCGTGCTGTTCAAGACCGCCGCCGATCCCAGCAGTCACCTGAACCCGTTCAGTAAACAATCAGCCCCTGTCCGGGAAGAGAGCACGCATCTGTTCGCCGAAGTCGTCAACGGCTCTGACGCGCGCGTCCACAAAGACCTTCGCGGCGAACTGCCGGGCTTGCTGTGGCTCTATCACATGGGCATCACGCTCTTCTGGATACACGATTCGTCGCGCGGTCGCCGCCGCACGCGCCGGCTGGTCGAAATTAGCGTGGATATGATCGTCAAATTGATCGCGCTGGCCAGCAACCCGCTGATGCGCCCGCTGCGCAGGGCCGTGCTTGAGATCATGCGCGAGTTGCGCGAAGCCGAGTCGTGAAGCGCGCGGCGGTCGCTTCGTTGTGGCGCGCGTCTTGTATTAAGATTTCTTTTGCGGCGCTTGTATCTCAACGAACCATAGGGTAAGGGGATCGTGCAAACGATCCTTGTGGGAACTTTACCGTTATGCAGAACCGGGCACGCTCATCATCGCCGCGCCAGCAGACGTGTGAGCCGCTGCTTGAAGGGGAACAGCCTTTCCGCGCTGTCTTCGACAATGCGCTCGAAGCCATGCTGATTGCCGACGACGACGGCAACTACCTTGATGCCAACCCGGCGGCTTGCGAACTGTTCGGCGTCAGCAAGGCCGAGTTGCTCGCGAGCAACCTGTCGCGCTTCGTCGAGCCGGGCCACGAGCGCGAAATGGCGCGGTCATGGCGCGCATTCATCGAAGCCGGCGAGCAGCGCGGGCTTTTTCGCCTCTACCGCCCCGACGGCCAGATACGTGATCTGGAATACAATGCGCGGGCCAACATCCTGCCGGGCCGCCACCTCTCGATCCTGCGCGACGTTACCGAGCGCGAGCGCACCGCCGTCGCCTTGCGCGAGCAGGCCGAAGAACTCGCCGCCGTCAACCACATCGGGCGCATGCTCTCAGCCGAACTCGACGTGCGCAAGATCGTGCAGGCGCTCACCGACGCGGCGACCGAGTTGACCGGCGCACGCTTCGGCTCCTTCTTCTACAACGTCATTGATGAGAGCGGCGCGTCTTACATGCTCTACACCTTGTCGGGCGTGCCGATTGAGCACTTCAAAGATTTCCCGATGCCGCGCGCGACCGAAATCTTCGGGCCGACTTTTCGCGGCGAAGGCGTGATTCGCCTCGCGGACGTGCGCAAAGACCCGCGCTATGGCAGGAACGCGCCTTACTACGGCATTCCGCCGGGTCACCTGCCTGTGGTGAGCTACTTGGCGGTGCCGGTCGTGCTGCGTTCAGGCGAAGTCGTCGGCGGCCTCTTCTTCGGCCACCCTGAGCCAAATGTCTTCACCGAGCGTGCCGAGCGCATCGTCGTCGGTTTAGCGCCACAGGCGGCGGTCGCCATCGAGAACGCGCGGCTCTATCAGCAAGCGCAGCACGCCATCGTCGAGCGCGACGAGTTGCTGGCCAGCGAGCAGGCGGCGCGCGCCGACGCAGAGATGGCCAACTGCGCCAAAGATGAATTCCTCGCCACCGTCTCGCACGAGCTGCGCACGCCGCTCAATGCGATATTGGGCTGGGCGCGCATGCTCAGGATGGGCCAGCTCGACGACGAGATGCAGGCGCGGGCGTTGGAGACGATTGAACGCAATGCGAGGTTGCAGGCGCAGATTGTCGAAGACATCCTCGACGTGTCGCAGATCGTCACGGGCAAGATGCGACTGACCACGCGGCCCATCGAGCTCGCCCCGGCTATTCATGCGGCCATTGATTCGCTGCGCCCGGCGGCTGAGGCGAAAGCGATCAAGATTACTTTTACGCTTGAGGCCGACAGCGCCATCATCTGCGGCGACGCCGACCGCTTGCAGCAGGTGGTGTGGAATCTGCTGGCGAACGCGGTCAAGTTTACGCCGGCAGGCGGGCACGTCACGGTCAGGCTCGAACGCGACGACCGTAGCGCGCGGATCATCGTCAGCGACACGGGGCAGGGCATTCACCGCGAGTTCCTGCCGTTTGTCTTCGACCGCTTTCGGCAAGCCGATTCGACCAGCACGCGGATGCACGGCGGGCTTGGGCTTGGGCTGGCGATTGTCCGTCACATCATCGAGATGCACGGCGGCACGGTCAGCGCAGACAGTCAGGGCGAAGGCAATGGCGCGATCTTCACGGTTGCCTTGCCGTTGCTGCGCGAAGCCTGCGACCCGACGACACAAGCCGGCTCAGAGTAACTCAATCAGCAAATCGCACCGATCATCACACAAGCTCGCGCTTCGCTGATGTCAGCCTCACGCTAAAAAAAAGAGGGCGGATGACGAAACATCCGCCCTGTGCATTAGGAGACTGCTACTCAGTTACTGCGCTACGAAGAGATGGTCTGAGCTCTTCGCCACACGGCTTAACGCAGGTATTCCAGCGCGATCTGCGACAGCGCGCCAACAATCGGCTCGGCGATGCGGCTCGTGCGGCTGCGACCACCGCCGAGGCTCCCCGCCAACAGCAGGCCGACGCCGACGCCGACGCCGAACGAGATCAGCGTCAGCGTGCCCGGATTTTGACGCCCGTAGGTCATGGTCTTGTCGTAGGTGTTGGTCAACACTTCGGACGTTTTGTCGTAAGCACTGCCCAAGACCTCAGAGGTGCGGTCATAAGCCTGATTCACAGCCTGCTTCGTTTGATCATAGGTTGACTGTGCGGTGTCACGCGCGGTCTGCGCGGCGCTGCCCACCTGCGTTTGGGTGCGGCTGCTGCCGGCGGACGAGCCCGTGCCGGCGGTCGTTCCGGTCGGGTGACTGGTGCCGCTCATTGCCCCGGTGCTGCTTGACCCGGAACTGCCCATGGTCGAGCTGCTGCTGCCCGTGCTACCCGTACGGCTGGTGTCTTTTGTGTCTTTCCCTACATTCCGATTCGATTCCATGAATTATCCTCCTTGCCGAATAAAGTGGTTCGTAAGTTGATAGCGAATGGCGCGCGGCGTAATCCGAGCCGCCGTGTGGTGCTCAAGCTCCTTCCAGCCGAATCGCCGCAGCGCGCCGGTCATGCCTCATTGGAAATTGCCGGTTGCGCGTTGCGACGCCCGCTGGCCCGCGTCATACGCCTCCGACGATTGTCGGTTGTTGCCGGCGAGCAATTCGCTGGCTTTGCCTTTAGCGAAATCGAGCGCCGCTTTGCTGACGGCTCCCATCAGGGTCGCCTTCAGCATCTGGGCAGGGCCTGACTTCTTGCCCGGCACCGCGTCGCCAACCACGTCGCGTAGGCGGTCGGTGAAGTCTTCTGTAACCTCCGCTACAGCATCCATAATGCGCTCGCGCGGCGTCGGCTGGCGCTTGAACATGCCGGCGACCATAAAGCCAACTCCTGCCGCCAGCCCCAGCGCCACCCACGGATACTTAGCGATGTATTCGCGCCAGTCGAAGGTCTCCTGAATGCGTTCGCCGAGGCGGTCTACAGTTTCCGAAATCGAGTCGCGCTTGGCAGCGATGTCCTGGCGGATCGCTTCGGCGCTGCGTTCGGGCGGCTCGCCCGCTTCGCGCCGCTGCGTGGCTAGGTGAGTTGTTTCAGCCATTCTTTATCCTCCTCAAGAGTCTCGATGGTCTGCTGCGGCTTGAGGCTCGTGCGCTTCAACCGCCCGATGCCCATAAAGGCGATGCTGCCGCCGATCAGGGCGAAGACGACGCCGACCAGCAAGGCCGCCAGAGCCGTGTCCATCACGTGGGCCAGCCCGGCCACCGCCGCTGCGGTCAATGCAAGCAAGGCTACAAAGGCCAGCAGCCCGCCGACGGCGATGGTGACGACACCGGAACGCAGCACGACGACTTTCTCGCTCATCTCCTGTTTGGCCAGGGCGATCTCGTCGCGGACGAGCGCCGCTGAATTATTCGCCAGCTCGCCGAGCAACTCGCCAAAAGATTCGCGCTGCATGCCGCTGTTTATTTCTCCTCTTATCCTCTCTGGCATCTGCATCTCTACCTCCTCAACAGAATGCCGAGCGCCAGCCCAGCCGCGCCGGCGATGAGCAGGCTGCGACCGGGATTGCTGCGCACCTGCTGTTGAATGTTGGATTTGATCTGCTCAGGCTCGACGGTGCGCACGTAATCGGCGGCGTTGTTGAGCCAACCCGACGCTTGATTGGCATAGCCGCCAGCGGCGCTGTTCTGCCCCGCCTTTTGCCGCAGCGCATCGGCGGCATCGTTCAACTTGTCGGCAACCGTGTTCTTGATGTTGTCAAGCTTTGAGCCGCTATTATGAGCCGGCGTACTGCCTGTGTTCTGAATCGAGGTGAAGTCTGTTGAACTATTCCTATCCTGCATGGCACGCTCCTTATCCCTGACTTAGAAAGTCATGTTGACTTCGATGGTTTAAGAGCAAGACCGGTGCCAGCCTGATCCGATTTTGCACTTTATTGAGCGTGCGATTGAGCACGGCCACCGAGAGATTTCATGCGCAATGCTTATGCTGATTTATGCGCTTCATACGGCACTGGCAGAAGAGTAGAGCCGGCGTGAGTGTGCGAGGTACGGCATATGCGTCTCGCAAGTATGTCCCTTAACCGTGCACTCCTGTCTGATTAGCTTGCATTACCCGAAGATGATCGGGCGGACGAGTTGACTGTCGAGCGCACAGTTGATGGGCCGCTCAACGGCGCACGGGTCTCCGCGCGGGTCGTGTGTGCGCCGCGCCGCGATGGGATTGAGGGCTGGCACAATGATTGCCGCCAACCCCCATTGCTCGCAAGACGGGTCTGAGAGGAGACAAAGAGGATGGCGGTGCTCATCGAATCAGATAACGAGACCTTCTACGAGGTACTCGACGAAGTCATCGCAGGGCTTGATGCCAGCGGCGTGACTTACGTGTTGATGGGCGGCATCGCGACGACGGCGCGCGGCGGCCATCGCTTTACTCACGACATAGACGTTTTCTGTAAGCCCATTGATGCAGACCGCATACTCAACGTTCTGGCCGAGCATGGCTTCGACACAGAGAAGACCGACCCGAAATGGCTCTACAAGGGATTCAAGCACAACGTCATGGTTGATGTGATCTTTCAATCGAGCGGGCCGATCTTTCTCGACGACGAGATGGTCGAGCGGGCCATCACCATGAACTTCAACGGCAGGATGGTGCGCACGCTCGGCCACGAAGACCTCTTCGTCATCAAGGCGCTCGTGCTCAACGAGCACACGATCAGCATGGACGCACGCGCGCAGCGGCACTTGCTCGACCTCTTAACGATTCTGCGCACCTGCGAGATTGACTGGGATTACCTGCTGACGCGCGCCCGCCAGGGGCCGCGTCGCGTCTTGAGCATGCTGCTGTTCGCGCAGTCGCTCGACCTGCTGGTGCCCGACCGCGTCATCAAGGCGATGGTGCACAGGCTGGAACTCTGCTGAGGGCGAATAAGGATGAATGCAGATTATCAATATCTGGTCGGCAGGATTCAAACGGCGCTGGCGACTGACTCGCGCACCAACAAGCTCGACGTCAAGATCATGATTGCCAACGGCAAGATTCATCTGATGGGGCAGACCTCGACTGAAGAGCGCCGCCGCGCTATCGCCGCCGTCGTCGCCGAGGTCGTGCCCGATATGGACGTGCGCAACGAGCTGACGCTGGTGCAGGTCGGCGACCCTTTAGCGCCGGAGGACATTTGTGATTAGAGTCGCGGCGATTGCCGACGTTCATTTCTCGGAAGATTCGCGCGGGCGGCTGCGCGATCACTGGCGGCATCTGCATGAGACGGCGGACGTGCTGCTCATCGGCGGCGACCTGACGACGCACGGCGAACGCGATCAGGCGCGTGTGCTGGCCGAAGAACTCGCGGTCGTCGAGGTGCCGGTCATCATCGTGCTTGGTAATCATGATTACCACAGCGACGACGAGGGCGGCGTCCGCGAAGAGTTGGAGCGCGCCGGCGCAATCGTGCTCGAAGGCGAGAGCACGACGCTGAAGGTCAACGGCGTGACGCTCGGCGTCGCGGGCGCGAAAGGCTTTGGCGGCGGCTTCGCGGGTGCGTGCGGCAGCGCCTTCGGCGAGCGCGAGATGAAAGCCTTCGTGCATCATACCGAGCGCATCGCGGCGCGGCTGTACGACGAGCTGAACGGCTTGCAGACCGATTACCGCGTCGCGCTGCTGCATTATTCGCCGGTGAAAGAGACGCTCGCCGGCGAGCGCTTAGAGATTTATCCATTCCTCGGCAGCTACCTGCTGGCCGAAGCCATAGACAAAGCGGGCGCTGACCTGGCCATTCACGGCCACGCCCATCAAGGCCACGAGAAAGGCGTGACGGCGCGCGGCGTCCCCGTCCGCAACGTCGCCCTGCCGGTGCTGCGGCGGGCCTATGCGGTCTACAACCTCGATAAGCATAGCCAGCATGAAGCCGAGCAAGAGGCAGAAGCCGTGCTCGCACAATAAAGCGCGATTACCCGACGACGAATGTGGGCGCGAAATGGGGAATGTAACGTTTTATACTTTGACTCGGCCCGGCCTTTTTCTGAAATCATTTTAAAAAATAAAGCGCCGCAATGCCGGAGCATGGCTCGACGGCGTTGCGGCGCTGGGGGATCGGAACTAGCACGGGGGAGAGGCTATTCCGATACAGGGGGCGGGGCAAAAGGGGCGACAGAATAATTAGTGCTACAGATGAAACCTGCTGGAATATCGCGGGGGCACCCTCATCAATATCAACTCGCATACCAGAAAATTCGCCGCTATTAGTTCGGGGTAGGCGAAACGTGGAAGAAAGAAAAACGACCGGCACACTCTTCTCGACTGCGCCGCGCGTGTGCCGGGCTTCGACCAGAATGAATGAAGCCCGGCGCGCAATATGAAAGAACTTGACTGAACACCGCAATGGGAGTGACACCGTACGTGAACTGAGAGTGACAAGCCGCGTTATGTTGCGCCAGCCGTTTGGTGATTAACGCCACAAAGACCGACATGGCGACGCGGCGAAGGGCGACGCGTCGCCTTCATGGTTGGGCAGTTCGTTTGAGGGTGGTCAGGTAGTTGATGCTGCTCATCAGCAGCGCGAAGCCGACGGCCAGGTTGATGCCGCCGCGCCAGAAAGGCGGCGTATTGAACAGTGTCAGCGCCAGGCTCAATATGACGGTCAGGCTGATAACGATCCAACTGCGCAGACTGTAAACTCGTATGGGCCGCTGCGGCTCGCTCATCGCCTCGATCCGCTCGATGTTGCGCTGCGAAGTCTTCGCCAGCACATATCTGCCTTTGGCGACGCCGACCGCCAGCCACAAGGCGCTGGCGATGAAAATCACACTCAATCGCGTGTTCAGTGAAGCGTCGGCCATGCGCCGCACGCCGAGCACCGCCAGAACCGTGCCGCCCAGCGCCCATAAAAAAAAGGCCAGCTTGATAAGCGTGCGCGGCGTGAGCTTCACCGGCAGCAACAACAAAACCACGGCGATGAATGGCGTGATAGGGACGCTCGTCATATGGCCTCTGCCTGTTGCCGGCCTTGCAGCACACGGCCCAGGCGCGCGACGCCTTCGCTGATCTTTTCCGGCGTCTCTTTCGAGTAAGCCAGTCGCAAGGTGTTCGTGCCGCCGTCGTCAACGAAGAATGGCTGGCCCGGAACGTAAGCCACGCCGGCATCAAGCGCCTGCGTCAACACGGCGGTCGCGTCCGTCCCGGCGGCAAGCTCAAGCAGGATGAAGAAGCCGCCCGCTGGCCGCGTCCATCGCGCCCCGGCGGGCGCGTGCTCGGCCAGCGCGTCGAGCATCGCGCGGCAGCGCACTTCGTAAAAGCGCCGCAGTTCGGGCAGACGCTTTTCAATCAAACCGGCGCGCATGGCTTCGGTCACGATTGCCTGATCGAGCACGCTGGCAGAAAGGTCAGCGCCTTCTTTCGCCGTCTCGACTTTCGCGGCCAGAGCGGCGGGCGCACAGACGTAAGCCGAGCGCAGCCCCGGTGCCAGCACTTTCGAGAAGGAGCCGAGATAGATCACGCGTTCGGGCCGCAGGGCAGCCAGCGGCTGCGGGCGCAGGTCTTCGGTGAAGGCGAGATCATAATACGGGTCGTCTTCGATGATCAGCAGGTCGAATTCATCGGCGACGGCGACAAGTTGCTCGCGCCGCTCGGCGGTGAGCGTCACGCCCGACGGGTTTTGAAAATTGGGAATCGTGTAGACGCACTTGACGCGGCGACCAGCTCTGCGCAGGCTGATGATCTTGTCGCGCAGCTCATCAATGACGATGCCGTCTTCGTCCTGCCGCACGCCGACCATCTCGGCCTGCGCGTTGTGCAGCGCGATGATGCCGCCAATGTAACTCGGCAGCTCGACCATCGCCACATCGCCCGGATCAATCAGCAAGCGTGCGGCGAGGTCTAGCCCTTGCTGCGAGCCGCTGGTGACGACGACCGCAGATGGCGTCGCCGTTGCGATGCCGCGCCTGCGGAGCATCTCGGCGATGGCTTCAACAAGCGACTGCGGGCCGCGCGTCGGCCCGTACTGCAAGGCGAACTGACCGCGCGAGCGGATGACGTGCGCGGCGATGTCGGCGAGTTCTTCGATGGGAAAAGTCTCGCTGCTTGGCGCGCCCGCCGCCAGCGAAATGATGTCGCGGCGTCCGAGCAGCGTCGTCAGCCGGCGTATAGCGTTTGGCCGCATGTGCCGAGCCATCGCCGAAAGCATCTCGTCGTATGCGAACTCTGTTTCGCGCATTCGCCGTCAGCCTTTCACATCAAACTTGAACTGCACCAGATGACTGGGATCGCCAGGGTCGTTGGTTCTGATCGTGACCGACTTCGAATGCGGGCCGGGCGATTTGCCGGTTTCGACTTTGATGCGGATGATGCCAACCTTACCAGGCTGGAGGGCCTTCGGAAAGGCCACGGTGGTGCAGCCTCAGCTCGGCGAGACGGATTCGATGTTCAAGGTGGCGTTGCCGACGTTCTTGATTTGGATGGGCCGCACGAGCGTCTTGTCCTGCGGCTGCTTGCCGAAGTCGAGGTCTTTTTCTTTCGAGACGACGGCCAGCTTCGGCCCGGTCACATGCCCGCCGGCTGCTTGAGTCGCGGGCTTGGCGGCGGCTTCGCTCGCCGGCTTGCTCGGCGGTGCAGTCGGCACGGTCGTGGCAAGCGGCGTCGCTGGCTGCGCCGTCACCGCAGGCGCGTTAGCATTGTCTGCCTGAGCGACTGGCGTCGAGTTGTTGTTGCTCGCCGGGTTGTTCTGGTTTTCTACTGACGAACAGCCGGCGGCCAGCAGTAAAAGCAAGATTGCAATTGCCTGTGAGGCCCTGAGAGATCGTTTCATAAGGGATAATTTAGCATAAACGGGTGAGCCGCGTGCAACGCCGCTATGTATCCTCGACCCTGAGCGTGACGACCGTAGCGCCCCAGCCGCCGGCCTCGCCCGGCGCGTCTGCGAAGTAGATTACAAAGGGCGTGCGGGCGAGAATCGCGCGGACGATTTCGCGCTGCACGCCGATGCCTTTGCCGTGAATGATGCGCACGCCCGCACAATGGCGCGCGTGAGCTTCGGCGAGATAGTCTTCGACGACGGCGCGCACTTGCCGTGGCGGAATCGAATGCAGATCAAGCACGTCGCGGAAAGGGATGACCACGGGATCGGGGAACGGGTTCAGCGGATCAAGGTCTTCATCGTCATCGCTGTCATCATTCGCAATCGGGTCGCGCGACTCAACACGCCGCAATCGCTTCAACAGGAAATCGAAGATCATAAGGAAATGATAGAGGGGCCGGGGGGCGGGGGCCAGGGGCCGGGCTGGACGCGGAGCATTAGACAATGGTTGATGGCGATTGTGGTTTCATAGGTGGCTTCATAACGGCGATTGTAGTTTCATAGGTGGCTTCATAACTTTGAAAACGCTTTCTTCTATAAGCGCCTCAAATCTGATCGCTCAATCTGCCGCTACCCCGGCCCCTGGCCCCCGGCCCCCGGTCCCTTTTTCTCCCGCTTGCCGTGCGTTGTTGACATGGTGAATAATGGAATTCTCGATTGCGCATTGCGCACTAGACTATCGAATTGCTCGAACAGATGGACGCACGCTCTCGCTTCTGCGCCTTTATGAACCCGCTTCGCCTGATCCTTTTCGTCCTGGCAGTCACCCTGGTGGCGGCGTGCGATTCCGCGCCGAAGGTGCCGAACACAACGCAGAAGAATTATCCCGTGATCATCCGCGAGTCAGCCGACAGCCGGGCTAAAGCCGAGCGCGAGTGGCGTCGCCTGCTCGACGCTTACGCCGTGGCGCAGACGCCGCCCGACCTGCACCCGATCATCTACACGCCGCGCTCGCTGTTGGGCGTGTCGGGCGGCATCAAGCTGCTCACCGCGCCGCCTGAGCGGGGCAGCGAAAACATCGCCCTGCGCGAAGCGATGAGGAGTTTTCTTGATCGCTGGCGCGACCTGCTCAATGCTGACCCGTCGGCGGTGTCGCTCATCAGCGGCGGTGGCGCGGGCGCGACGCAGCGGCTCACCTACCGGCAGGCGAACTACGGCTTTCCTGTGGCCGGCAACTATGGCGAGATCACTGCCGTCGTCAGCAGCGACGGTCGTCTGATGCAGCTCGACGACCGCTTCATCCCGCCGACAGACTTGCCGCAGCACCCGCAGATCGCCCGCGAAGATGCACAGAAGCGCGTCGTTGGCCGCACCTTCACCTACACGGACATCGCAGGCCGCGAGCAGCGCACGCAAGTCACCAACGCTGCCGACGTGACCGCCAAGCGACTGGTCGTGCTGCCCATTCAAAAAGGCGATAACATCGAAGTCCATCTGGCATGGGAAGTGACGGCGGGTCGCTCACTCTCATGGACGGTCTACGTTGACGCCATGACCGGCGACGAGTTGCGCGCCGTGCAGAATTTTCAATCTTGATTTTAGGAGTTGGGGGCCAGGAGCCAGGTGTCGGGCCGGACACAGGCTTCTTCACCGGCCTCTGACCCCCGGCACCCGGCCCCTAATAAAATATGGAAACGGTCATTACGAGAGACACAGATATTTTGCGCGAATACCTGGCGGCGCTCGATGCGCGCGAGCGCGGCATGTCGCCGTTCGCGCGGCTGGCGGCGACCGTCAAACTCGCCCGCCTGCGCCGCGAGCTTGACGCCGCGCCGATTGAAGCCACCGACGAAGACCTCGCCGCCCTGCGCCGCGAGATAGACGAGCGCACACAGCGCAGCTACATGCGGCGCTTCGAAGCGCGGCCCTGGCGGGCGCGCATCGTCATCTTTCTGATGCTCGTCGTCGGTCAGCAACTGGCGCTGGCGCTGATTGCGCTGGCGACGGCGATCTTCGTCCGCTTGTCGCCGGTGCCGAAGCGCTGGAATCCTGTGCTGCCGCACGAAGACCCCGGCTACCTGCTGGTCTTCTGCTTCTTCTTCTTTTTCGCGACGCCGATGCTGGCGCTGCTCGTCGTGTTCGGCGGCAGGTTCTTCCGCTCGTGGCGCAAGACTGTGCTGGCGACGCTGCTGATCATACTGGTGTCGGCGCTCGGCACTTATCTGGTCTTTCGCAACACCGAGGCGCGCAATCCTGTGCGCTACCATACGTCGCTCGAACAACTGGCCACGGCCCGCGAAGTCAACGTCGCGAATTACCGCCAGTGGGTCGCCGCCAACTGGCTGATGAGCGATCCGCAGTTCCAGCGCGACTATGAAGCTTACCTGCGCGAAGGGCCGGGGCGCTGGATCATCGCGCGCATCTACCCCGAAGGCAACACGGCGGACGACGCCGCGTGGCGGACGCCGAACGAGAAAGAGCCGATGCAGGCGGCGGCCATGCAGGCGATGAATGATTACCTCGAAGGCGGCCAGGACCCGAACGGCTTCCGCGACTGGCTGCGTTATTACATGGATCGCCATCGCATCTACTCCGAAGACCGCATCGAGCAGGAAGTCAACGCCATCACCGGCCCGGCCAACCAGCGCTTCCTCGGCCTGTGGCAGGTCGAGCCTTACTTGAAAGAGCGCGACCAGCGGCTCTACCGCGCTTACCTCGGCGAGATGGGGCGCAAGATGCGTCTGTGGGGGCTGGCCGCTCTCGCGTTGTACGCGCTCGCTTTTTTAGTAATCTTCCTTACAGGCCCGGCGCTGTCGTTCTGGGAGCGCATGGCCGGCGCGCGCGGCAAGCGCGTCGTGAGCAGCTACGAAAACGAGCCGGCTACGGGCGCGGCGACGCGGCTGCGCCAGCGTTACGATTCGTTCCCCGAACGCAGCGAGATCACGACGCCGCCGTTCTTCGATACGCCGCTCAGACTGCTGGGCCGCGTGCACCGCGCCTTCATGCGGCTGGCGGTTTCAACGATCCTCTTCGCCTTCGCCTTCTGGGGCGTTGTCTACGCGCTGGAGCTATCGAGCGAGCGGCCCAACCCGCCGACGCAGGTCGCCTTGGTGCGCTCGTTCCTGTTCTTCGGCAGGCCGGATGAAAGTAATGTGAATCCCACAAGCGGCGTGGCCAGCGCGACCTATACGACCGTCCACCGCGCGCCGTTTGCCGCGCCCGCTAAAGACGCCACGGCGGCGCGCGTCGCCGGCATCGAGTCGCAGATGGACGAGAGCGATTACCAGAACGAGCGCCGCTTCAAAGAGCAGTATCGAACCTTAGAAGCGACCCGCAGCGATGTCGGTTTATTGAAGAGCACGACGGCGCAGCTTCAGCAGACGACGACCGGATTGCCGCAGCAGATTTCGCAGGTCGGCTCGCAGGCCGAAGCGCGCGCCGATCAGGCGCTCGGTAACGCCGAAGCCGCTCGGCAGGCGGCGCAGACCGTCGAGCAGCAACTATCGAATAAGCTGAAAGAACTGGAAGCGCGCGCCGCCCGCGCCAGCGAAGATGTGGGCCGCGTCGAAGCCCAGGCTTCCGGCATCGGCACGCGCACAGAGAAGCTCGAAACCGACATCATCAACCTGACCAAACAACTCGAAGCGCGCACGGACGAGTTGAACAACCGCACGGCGAAAGAGCGCGAAGATCAATCGGCGCGGCTCGCGGCCTTGCAGAACATCGCCTTCGCCGGCATCCTCTCCGAGCTGACGGCGAGCGTTGACGAGCTGGAGCGGCGCGTCGGCTCCAGCTTCTACCGCTTCTTCAACAAAGGCGAGGCCGAGCGCGAAGCCGAGGGCCTGCGCCAGCGCATCACCGCGCTTTCGACCCAGCTCGGCGGCTTCACCAGCGATCAAGCGAAACAGACCGCCGCGCAGCTCGAACAACTCCGCAGCCGCGTGGATCAAATCGTCAGCCGCGTGAAATGAGACAGCGAATATAATCTGCTGCGTGTCCTTCGCGGACTTCCTTATGCAGACCAGCGAAGAGATAGTTGAGCCGCAAGACGCCGCCGAGTCGCGGCCCGCCGCGCAGTGGTTCGCCTTGCCCAAGCCTGTCGAGCTGGTCGTGGCTTTCGCGCTGATCTTTGCGGTGATGAGCCTGATCGAATTCGGCGGGCCGGCGATCCTCGACAACGATGGCTTCTATCACATGCGCTGGAGCCGCACGGTGCGCGAGCAGTTCCCGCACCTGCCGCGCTTTCAATCGCTGCCGCTGACCTCGCTCAACGAGAAAGATTACGTTGATCATCACTACCTGTTTCATGTGCTGCTGATGCCGTTCACCTTCGGCGACGACATGCAGATGGGCGCGAAGTGGGCGGCGGTGACTTTTTCGAGCCTCGGCATCCTGTCGCTGTTCGGGTTGCTGTTGGCTTTCGACGTGCGCTATCGCTGGCTCTGGCTCGCGCTGGTCATCGCCAGTTCCGAGCCGTTTCTTTATCGCATGTCCATGACGCGCGCGCCGGCCCTGTCGCTCGGCATGCTCGGCCTGGGCGCTTACCTGATCCTAAAGCGCAAGCACATCTGGCTGGCGCTGCTGTCGTTCGCCTTCGTCTGGTACTACAGCCTGTTCCCGCTGATCTTCATCTTCGCGGCGCTGTATGGGGTGACGGCTTATCTGGCCAAGCGGCGCATAGACTGGCGCGCGTCGCAGGCAACGTTGATCGGCATCCTGGCCGGGCTGATCATCAACCCTTACTTCCCGAAGAACCTGCACCTGCTGTGGGAACACATCATGATGAAGGCCACAGCCGGCTCAGGCTATTCGGTAGACGTGGGCGTCGAGTGGTATCCGTATGATGCCTGGGACTTGCTGCGCTTGAGCGCGCTGGCTTTTGTAATTTTCTTCACAGGACTCGCGGCGTTCGAGTATCGGCGCAGGGCGCGCGACCTGAAGCCGCTCTTTTTTCTGCTCGTCTCGCTGGTGTTGTTGCTGATGATGTTCAAGTCGCGGCGCTTCGTCGAATACTGGCCGCCGTTCGCTGTGCTCTTCGCGGCGTTTACGATCAGCCCGCGCCTGGCGGAATTCGACCGCGCCTGGTTCACGCGTAAGCGCGAGCGCGCCATCGCGGCGATTGCAGCGGCCATCGCGGCGGTGGTGATCGGCGCTTCGGTGGTCATCAACATCTGGCAGGCGCGTTTGGACATGAAGTCCGAGCCTGATCCGCATGACTATCGCGGCGCGAGCCAGTGGATCGCGGCGAACGTGCCGGCGGGAGCGATGGTCTTCAACACCGACTGGGACGACTTCCCGATGTTGTATTACTACAACCCGAACAACCCTTACATTGTTGGGCTCGACCCGACCTACCTGTACGACCGCGATCCTGAGCTGTGGAAGCTATACGCACGCATCACACTGGGCGACGAAGACGACCCGGCTCCGTTGATCCGCGAGCGCTTCGGCGCGGAGTACGTCTTCACGGACAATCAGCACCCTGATTTCATGGAAAACGCGACGAGCAGTGGCAAGTTCGAGACGGTCTACACCGACGCCCACACGACGGTGCTGCGCATCCGCTCGGCTGAAGAGATGAAGCAGAGCGAAAGCGAGCAACAGCCGGACAGGGATGACGCGGACACAAGCGGCGACGAGTGATCAAGGCGGCGATGGCGCGGAGTGGTTTCAGAGCATCGCTTGCTCGCTTCAGCGGCGTTCCGCTATACTGACACGGTTACTGATGGAGAAGTCGCCTAGTGGCTGAGGGCGGCGGTTTGCTAAACCGCTATAGGGGCGTAAACCCCTATCGAGGGTTCGAATCCCTCCTTCTCCGCTTTCTTTTTAGCTCAAAAAACTTACGGGCAATCCCTTAACCGAGGTTGCCCTTTCTTATTGCACCAGCTCGCTGGCTTGTACCAGAGGTGTACCACAGATTCCCCGCTCGCTGAACAAATCAGCCGAGGTAATGTTCGCGGCGATCATTTCTAGGGAACCTGCCTTGATGAACAAGCACCCATCCATGAAGTTCGGACTTTTTTGCAACTTTCTAATGGGCTACATCCCTCGCCTTTAAACTCTCCACATTGCGCATGGTGGCCTTCCATTTAGAGATGTCTTTCTTCGTCGCGATGGGGAGGCCCGTATCGGCATAAAAAGAAAGAACGTCCGCTCGCAGCTCCGGCGTTACGCCTCTGAAATCATCTCTGGCAAGTTTTTCGAGAAGCTTCGCATACGCCTTGTCGGCCAAACGGTATTGCCCCGGCCTTGTCGGCTGCCCCGTATCATAGTTCATATTCACAAGATTTACCTTGCCATCTTCCACGTCGCCGAGCAGTTTTTCATACAGGGCCTGTGCCGCAAGCAGACTATCCATAAACAACCTCTCGGTTTCCTTTGTCGGCACACGATAATCCAGCGGCTTTATCAGGCCGAGTTTCACAAGCACCCCGACTAAGAAAGCCAGGATGCGCTCGAAGACGTTGAGTTCTTTGTACTGCCTGCCGGCAGCCATCCTTTTTTGCTTCGGGATGGTCTGCTTGTAGACGAAATCCCTGTCAGTAATTTGAGGGTTTTGCTTGATGATCTCATCACGCTTGATCTTCCAGGCTACGGAGGTCAATAGCGGTATATCTCTCATTAGCGTGCGCTGATATCTATCAATGGCCCGGTCGAGGTCATTCCCTCGAAACAACTTTCTAAGCTCTATGCCATAGACTTTCTTGAACGCGCGAGCCAGCAGCGTCTTAGGGACATGGAATAGAATCAACTCGTTGTAAATCTCGCCTCGATATGCCTTGGCCGCCACCTCCACCACATCGAACCCGAGTTCGGTTTGGGTATGGGCCGCCTTATCCTGCTCGTAGGTCACCACGTTGCCATACTTCGCCCGCAGCTTAGGATAGTAAATAGGGACGGCGCGGTTGGTCGCGATAGGGTGCCCCGTGTTATCGGCGGCGTAATGTTCAAGCGCGCCGAGCGCGAACGCATATTCGTTGAGGTTTGCGGATTCTCGTATTAGCTCTTCGATAAAATCGCCGCTTCGTACGTAGTGCAGGAGATCGCTAAAGAAGCCGTTCAGGAAAGGGAAGTACCCCATGTCCTGGATGATGGCACCCCCGTAGGCATAGCTGCGCGCCACTCGCAACTGATCGTCAGTTGCGGTCGGGAACCGTTTTAGCAGCGCCGGGACAATCGAGCGCTGCCATGAATACTCGATGATGGCTTCGTGCGTGAATGCACCGTAGCCGAAAGACTGAGGTGCGATAAGCGTCGCGGTCATTAGCAGTATTAGTGCGCAGGGTAAGACCTTAAAGCCCCAAGTTGTTCGCATGACGACTTATCCCTATTTCGCTTTCAAGGACATGGATGCGGCAGCCGGTTGTACAGGCATTTAGTCTCAAGACCCTTCTCCCGCTAGTTACCTACCGTGAAGCACTGGCGCGAATGGCGTGGCGTCCGTCTCTATCACTATTCAGAGATCCTCCGCTCTCACCTATCATGAAGGCCTTTGTGTTAATGTCCTTCGTTGGGCGTTAGCTTCACGAGGGCGAGCGAGCGCTACTGCCGTCCACACCAGCAACCGGTAACAAACCGGTCTCCAGAGTCGGGGCAGGCGGGAGGCCCGTGACTTCGAGGATTTCCTGCTCGTTGAGGCTCTCGCGCGCCAGCAAGGCTTCGGCGAGCGCGTCGAGTTGCTTGCGGTGCGCGCCGAGCAGGCGCTTGGCCTCTTCGTGGCACTCGCCAATTATCCTGAGCACCTCGGCATCGATGGTTTCAGCGGTCTGTTCGCTGAATGGCTTCGCCCCGGCGTAAGGGTTCGCCCCCATCAGGTAAGGATTCTCTTTGGGCGCAAGCTGCACCAGTCCCAAACGGTCGCTCATGCCCCAGCGTGTGACCATTCGACGAGCCATGTCGGTAGCCTGTTCGATGTCATTTTCGGCCCCTGTCGTCTTGGTGCCGTAGACGATCTCCTCCGCAGCGCGGCCCCCCAGCATTCCAACGATCCTCGCGCGCAGGTAAGCTTCAGGGTAGTTGTAGCGGTCACTATCAGGACGCTGATAGGTGACGCCGAGCGCCTGCCCGCGCGGCACGATGGTGACGCGGTTGACTGGATCGGCACCGGGCACGACCAGTCCGAGTATGGTGTGTCCGCCTTCGTGATAGGCGATGCGCTCCTTGTCAGTGCGAGTCAAGAGGAGCGGGCGCTCGGGGCCGAGCACAATCTTTTCGAGCGCGTCGAGGAAGTTCTTGTCACGCACCTCGTTCTGATCGCGGCGGGCCGCCATCAGCGCCGCTTCGTTGACCAGGTTCTTCAAGTCCGCGCCGGAAAACCCCGGCGTTACGGCGGCGATCTCTCCCAGGCTTACATCTTCGGCGAGCGGCACGCGGCGTGTGTGGACTTTGAGGATCGCCTCGCGCCCCGCCTTATCCGGGAGATTAACTACAACGCGCCGGTCGAAGCGTCCCGGACGCAGGAGCGCTTTGTCGAGCACCTCCGGCTGGTTGGTCGCCGCCAGCACGATGATGCCCTCCCGGCTTGAGAAGCCATCCATTTCGGTGAGTATCTGGTTTAAGGTCTGCTCCTGCTCGCCCGCCCCGCCGATGGCCAACTGCCCGCGGGCGCGGCCTATGGCGTCCAACTCGTCTATGAAGACAATGGCGGGCGCGTGCTCGCGCGCCTCTTTGAAGAGGTCGCGCACGCGAGCGGCGCCCACCCCGACGATCATCTCGACGAACTCCGCCGCGCTCATTGAGAAGAACGGCACGCCGGCCTCTCCCGCGACCGCTCGCGCTAGCAGCGTCTTGCCCGTGCCCGGCGCGCCGATGAGCAGCACGCCTTTCGGAGCCGTCCCGCCCAGGCGTGTGTACTTCTTAGGGTCTTTGAGGAAATCAACGATCTCGACCAGCTCGTTTTCGGCTTCATCAATGCCCGCTACGTCATCAAAGCTGACGCGCGTATCCTGCTCCTGGTCGTAGCGGCGGGCTCTGCTCTTGCCGATGCCCATTAGTCCGCCGCCAAGCCCGCCCCCCTGCTGCGCGGCTCGACGGAACATCCAGACGTACATGCCTATCAGGAGCAGGGCCGGCCCAAACCCGAAAAGCAGGGTCGCCCATAGACCGTTGCCTTCCTCAATCGGTTCGGCGCTGATCTCGACCCCCTTACTGATTAAGAGCGCTTCCAAACCTGGGTCTACGAAGGAGGGCAAGGTTGTCGTGAACTTGGTCGCCGTTTTGGGCTGGCCTTTGTGCAGACTCGGCTTCTGGGGCTTCTCGCCCTGCGCCTGAGCAGGTTGTCCTTCACTCTGTTCGGCGGGCGGCGGGAAGGTGACCGGCTGAATGAATCGTCCTGTGATTGTTTCGCCGCGGCTGTAGATCGCCGCGACGTTGCCCTTGCCGACCTCTTCTTTAAAGACCGTGTAAGGGATCGTGATTTCCGCGGGGCCTGGCATCAGGAGCTTTAGAAGAAAAAAGTTCGCTATGAGGATGAGCACAAACCACAGCCAGTTCCTGCGCGGGGGCATTTTCGTTTGCTTGCTGACCTTGGCGTTCCCAGACCTATCGGCGGGCTGCTGTTTGGTTGAACTCATAATCACCTCCCCGGGCGCGCCCTAGCAAGTTTAAGGTAAGCAGTGGGCCTCAAGCTAGCGTTCAATAATTCATCAACACTCTGCTGAAATGTGCTGATTCTCGGCTCCTTCTGCTTTGCGTTATTCATGCCATTGCTCCTTGAATAACCGTTTAAGTCTTTGCGGCGTCGGCATCATCGTTGGCGTGTTGATCTACATAAGGTATCATATCAGGCATAACGGCGCTGTGGGTGCTCTCCCTGATCGCCGCGTGGACGATTATCACCCGTATCTTCGAAACCGCCTGAGAATTTCCGTTCACGCTAGCCGCCAGGCTGCGAGACAAAGCCCATGCGGGCGATCCTTTGGCAGTGATTAAAGAAGAACAGCAATGGATCAGATTTGGTTGTGGGTCGGGTTTAACGTCTTCGTGTTGTTGTTGCTCGCGGTTGATCTGGGCATCTTTCACCGCAAGGCGCACGCAGTCTCGGTCAAGGAAGCCGCCGGGTGGAGCGGCGTGTGGGTTGCGCTCGCGCTGCTCTTCAACTACGGCGTTTATCACTTCATGGGGCGGCAGGCCGGCATGGAGTTCCTGACCGGCTACCTGATCGAGAAGGCGCTCTCGGTTGATAACATCTTCATCTTCGTCCTCATCTTCGCCTACTTCAAAGTGCCCCACGGCGACAGCGCGTGGAATGGGAAACCGGCGGCGATCATGGGGGCTTCGATCGGTGCGATCGCTACGGCGCGGGCGCAGTATCATCTCCGCCAGATGATGGTCTTCCTCAACATGTTTCCCATCAACCAGCCGGAGGTGATGATCGGCAACGCCGCCGCGCGGTTCGATGAGCAGGGAAATCTGGCCGACGCAACCACGAGAGATTTTATTCGCCAGCTTCTTCAAAATCTCGTAGACTGGACACAGCGAATCTCCCAAGAACCTCAAGGGACGTAAGACAATGAAAGTGCACTGATCGGGGCAGGCAGCAAGTCGGGTCGAGGGGCGAACACCGCAAGCGCGGGCTGCCGGAAAGATTAGGGCCGCTGTCGTGATCCTGGCATTAACCGTCTACGTCATTCGCGACCTTGAATTTCCTCGTCTTCCCGGACTGGTCGGACTGAATGAGATCGATAATGTAATGGTGGATCTCAGAAAAAGTATGAATTGAACATGAGACTCGAAAAGCTTGATCCCCCAATTGACTTGGACCGCGACCACGTTCTGGGGCCACCCGACGCCGAGATGACGCTGGTCGAGTACGGCAGCTACGCCTGCCGACCTTGTCACACGGTGCACGAGGTGATTGAGGGGCTGCGGAGCCGTTTCGGCGAGCGGATGCGGTACGTGTTTCGGCACCTGCCCGTCGCCGCCAGCGACGACGCGGCCCGCGCCGCCGAGCTGGCGGAGTACGCGGCGGAAACCACCGGACAGTTCTGGGAAGTTCACGAGGCATTGATGGAGCGCGGGCCCGCGTTCTCTCCGGGCGACTTCGGACAAATCGCCCGCGAGTTCAACCTGCCGAGCGGTGAGGCGCACGAAGCCGCATTAGCGGCAGCGCAGGCGCGGGTGCGCGAAGATGCCGAGAGCGCGCGGCGCAGCGGTGCGCGGGTGACGCCGACCTTCTTCATCAATGGCCGCCGCTATGTGGGCGCTTGGGACGAAAGCTCGCTGGCCGACGCGATGCTCGGCCCGCTGGGACACCGTATTCAGGCGGCTGCGTTCAAGTTTGTCCGCTGGGGGCCGTCATCGGGATTGCTCCTGGGGCTGGCGACGCTGCTCGCGCTGGTGTTAAGCAACTCGCCTCTGGGGCCGGCGTTCCAGTCCTGGTGGGATATCAGGCTAGGCTTTCAGTGGGGCGCATCCACATTCGTCCTGACACTGCTCGACTGGGTCAACCACGGGCTCTTGACGATCTTCTTCATCGTGGTCGGGCTTGAGATCAAGCGCGAGTTCACGGTCGGCCACCTCGCGAGCCTTCGATCAGGTGCGCTTCCGGTGATCGCCGCGCTGGGCGGCATCATTCTGCCGGCGGTCATCTACGCCTTGATCGCGCCGCCGCATATGAGACACGGGTGGGGAATCCCCATAGGGACAGACACCGCATTTGCGGTCGCGCTGATCGTGTTGCTCGGCGACCGCGTTCCCATCGAGCTGCGCGTGTTCCTGACTGCGGCGGTCATCATTGATGACATCGTGGCAATCGCGCTCATCGCGCTGTTCTACTCCGGCGACATCGCCATAGGTTATCTGATCGCGGGTGCCGCGGTGGTGGCGCTGCTCATCGTGCTCAACCGGATCGGCGTATACAGCGCCCTTCCATATGCGGTCTGCGGCATCGTTCTCTGGTTCCTCCTTCACGAGGCCGGATTGCATGCGACGCTGGCGGGCGTGATCCTGGCCGTGCTCATTCCCACGCGCCCGCCCGCAAACCTGAACGCGCTGCTGGCGCAGGCGGCGACGGTGATCCACCAGGAAGACCTTCACAGAGGCGAAGCCATGCGAACGGGGCCGTCCGAGCCGGCGCTGCGGGCACTAGATACGATCCATGCCCGGATCGAATCGCCCGCCGATAAGCTCCTTCGATCTGTCGAGCCGTGGTCGAGCTACGTGGTGCTGCCGATCTTCGCGCTGGCGAACGCCGGAGTCGTCTGGTCGGCTGACGTATTCCAGCAGCGCGGACAATTGATGGCCGCAATCACGCTGGGACTGGTCGTGGGGAAGACGACCGGCATCGTGGCGGCCTCGTGGGTCGCGGTGCGGAGCCGGATAGCGGTGAAACCCGAAGCCTACTCGTGGCGTCAGTTGATCGGCGCGGGGGCGCTGGGGGGAATCGGTTTTACGATGTCGCTGTTCATCGCGGGGCAGGCGTTCCCCAACCCAGCCGACTACGCCGCCGCCAAAATCGCCATCTTCATCGCCTCACTCATCGCCGCCGTGTTGGGAGCAATCATTCTCTATCCGCGACGCCACGAAGAAAGTGACCGGGAGGCAGCCGACGAAACCAGCCCTGTCGGCTCCGCCATTTAACTCGGCGAGGGACGACGCTGCTCTGCCGGGGAAGGGAGAAAATGTAATGACAAATAAATTACGCGATCAACCAGCAACGTCTTCAATCGCCGAGGTACTGGCCGGTTTGCAGCAAACCTCTGCGTGGCAGGAGCAGGTTTACAAGGATATTCACGCGCATCCAGAGCTGAGTTTTCAGGAAACCAAAACCGCCGCGCTCGTCGCCTCGAAACTCAAGCAGTTCGGCTACGAAGTCATCGAAGGTCTTGGCCGCACAGGGGTCGTCGGCATCCTGCGCAACGGCGAAGGGCAGACCGTGCTTGCGCGCGCCGACATGGACGCGCTCCCTGTGCGCGAAAACACCGGCCTGCCTTACGCTTCGACGCTCACTGCTACTGACGATGCGGGCAACACCGTCGGCGTCGCTCACGCCTGCGGCCACGATATGCATGTCACGTGTCTGTTGGGTGGGGCGGAACTGCTCGCGCAGGCGCGGGAGTCGTGGGGCGGAACCTTCATCGCCTTGTTCCAGCCCGCCGAAGAGGTCGCCGGCGGCGCGAACGCGATGCTGGAGGGCGGTCTGCGCGACCGCATCCCCAAGCCGGATGTCGCCTTCGCGCAGCACGTGCTGGCCTACCCAGCGGGAAAGATCGGCACACAAACAGGCCCTGTCCTTTCCGCCGGCGACAGCGTCCGCATCACCCTGTATGGCAAGGGGGCGCATGGCTCGATGCCTCACAACAGCGTTGACCCTGTGGTGCTGGCCGCGCTCGTGGTGCTGCGCCTCCAGACGATTGTCTCGCGGGAGACGAAGCCCGGCGAGTTTGCGGTGCTTACGGTGGGCAGCAGTGTGGCGGGATCGAAGAGTAACATCATCCCCGACCGCGCGGTGCTATTGGCCAATCTGCGGACTTACGACATGGCCGTTCGCCAGCGGATGATCGCGAGCATCGAGCGCATGGTCAGAGCCGAGTGTGAAGCCAGCGGCTCACCGCGCCCGCCCGAATTCGAGTATTTCGATCAGTACCCGCTCACCAACAACGAACCGGAAGTGACGGAAAGGATCGCGTCCGCATTCCGCAGCCATTTCGGGACAGAGACGGTCTTCGACCTCGGGCGGCAGACCGCTAGCGAAGATTTCAGCCGCATCCCCGACGCCTTCGAGACGCCCTACACCTACTGGGGCGTCGGCGGCACCGACCCGGAGAAGTACCAGAAAGCTCTCGATGCCGGGCGTGTGGAGCAAGACATCCCGGTCAATCATTCGGAATTCTATGCGCCGGTCATTGAACCGACGCTGTCGAACGGCACACAGGCTCTCGTGGTCGCCGCTTTGACCTATCTGGCGAAGTGAGGCTCTCATCATGGTTCATACAGCCGTCCCCACAACTGCCGACACGCCTCGAAGCGCCAACCGGCTCATTGTCGGCATTGTCCTTGCGGTTGTCACCTTCTGGCTCTTTGCGCAGACGACGTTAAACGTTGCCCCGACGATGCGGGAAGAGTTGCGAATCAGCGAGAGCCTGAACAATATCGCGGTAAGCATTACGGCCCTATTCTCAGGCATCTTCATCGTTGTTGCGGGCGGCCTCGCAGACCGGCTGGGACGTTTGAAGATCACCTACATCGGTCTGGCCCTGAGTGTCCTGGGTTCACTGCTGATCGCGATCTCTCCAGCCGGCACCGCCGCCTTTTTGATGACCGGGCGTGTCATCCAAGGGCTGTCGGCTGCCTGCATCATGCCGGCGACGCTTGCCCTGATTAAAGACTACTTCGACGGCAAGGAGCGACAGCGCGCGGTGAGCTACTGGTCAATCGGGTCATGGGGCGGCTCAGGTGTGTCCGCGCTCTTCGGCGGCCTCGTTGCCTCTTCTCTCGGATGGCGCTGGATCTTCTGGATGTCGATTGTGGTCGCCGCCATAAGCTTCCTGTTGCTAAGAGACGCACCTGAGAGCAAGGTCGCATCATTGGAGAAGCGGTGTTTTGATTGGTACGGCTTCGCCGCTTTCATCATTGCGATGGTGGCCGTGAACATCGTCATTGGACAAGGCTCCGCGTTGGGATGGCTGAATCCTGTGGTGATCACACTTGCCGTCGTCTTCCTCGCCGCCACGGTAGTGTTCTTCAGGGTCGAATCAGGCAATCCAAACGGATTTGTTGATCTCAGGCTGTTCAACAACAAGACGTATGCGGGGGCGACGCTCTCCAACTTCCTGCTTAATGGCGCAGCCGGGACACTGCTCGTCGCGCTGTCCCTCGTGCAGCAGGGGGCCGGGCTGTCTTCCTTGCAATCAGGACTGTTGACCATTGGCTATCTGGTCGCGATTCTGAGCACCATTCGTGTTGGTGAAAAGCTTCTCCAGAGGATGGGCGCGCGCAAGCCGATGTTGATGGGGTGCGCCATCACCGGGGCCGGAATCCTGCTGACCACTTTCACATTCTTGCTGGCCGGCCAGTACATGATCGTCGCCTTTGTTGGATTCACACTCTTCGGCGTCGGACTCGGCTTCTACGCAACCCCGTCTACCGACGCGGCACTTTCCAACGTGCCGAATGACAAGGCGGGGGCCGCCTCCGGCATCTACAAGATGGCGTCGTCTCTGGGGGCGGCGTTTGGTGTGGCGATCTCCGCGGCGCTTTTTACCTCACTCAGCGGTCCAAATACCAATTTCGCGCCTTTATCCGACCTGTTTCTGGGAAGGACCGACAATGTCAGCATACGATTCGCAGCCGCCGTCGCACTGCTGTTCAACGTGATGATGGTGATCATTGCGATAATCGCCATCGCGATGACCGTCCCCAGAGATGATCCGAAGGCTGATACATCGCCAGTCAGAGCCGCCGGCTGAGGAGGACAGTGGAATTGATCCAGAGCTCGGTAAGTCAAGAGGTCGTGAACGCCCTGGCAGGGTTCAAAGCGTATGCGACGAGCACGCTGCTGGTGCTCGATCTGATCGGCACGTTCGTCTTCGCCCTGAGCGGCGCGGTGGCCGGGGTCAGAGAACGCCTTGATCTGTTCGGGGTGTTGGTGCTGTCGTTTGCGGCGGCCAGTGCCGGCGGCATTATGCGCGACCTTTTGATCGGCGCGGTGCCGCCGGCGGCGATCAGCGACTGGCGCTACCTCGTTGTCTCGCTTGTCGCCGGGCTGATAACTTTCTTCTGGTATCCAAACAGTGAGCGGCTACGCAATCTGCGCAACCAAGTGCTAATTTTCGATGCCGCCGGGCTGGCGCTCTTCGCCGTTGCCGGTACGCAGAAGGCGCTCGGCTACGGCCTCAATCCGGCGATGGCGGCGCTGCTCGGCATGCTCACAGGGATTGGTGGCGGCATGCTGCGCGACGTGCTTCTTGCCCAAATCCCTACGGTGTTGCGCGCGGAACTGTATGCGGTCGCAGCGCTGGCCGGCGCGGTTGTTGTAGTAGTGGGTCACGTGCTGAATCTCTCGCCTACGGCGATTGCCATCGCCGGCGCGGCGCTCTGCTTCGGTATCCGCCTTATTGCCATACGGCGCGGCTGGCGACTCCCGGTCGCCAACCTGCCGCGACGCCCCAAGGCGGAAGCAGATGTCGCGGACGAGGAGAAGGACGAGGTTGGGAGGCTCTGAGATGTGTGTAGTTGTGTTGTAGTCAGGCAAAGGTAACGAATACTACTATTGTCGTTAACGATTGGATCAGCGGATGAACTCAGACGCAACGCGAAAGCGACCCGACGCGACCGCCAGCGCCATCGAACTCATCATTGAGACGCGGGCGCGCGACCTTGTCGAAGGTTTTAAGGTCAGGCGCGTCCTCCCTTCGAGACAAAGGCGCATGGTCGGACCTTTCATCTTCTTAGACCAGATGGGGCCGGAGGTTTTAGGGGCGGGTAAGGGGTTGGACGTAGCGCCGCATCCACACATCGGGCTTGCCACGGTGACCTATCTCTTCGCAGGCGAACTGCTGCACCGCGACAGCCTCGGCACTGTCCAACCTATTCGCCCCGCAGAGGTCAACTGGATGACGGCGGGGCGTGGCATCGCTCACTCAGAGCGCACGCCGCAAGCGATGCGAGCGCGCAGTTCTGAACTCTTCGGCATACAGTCATGGGTCGCCTTGCCCAAGCGGTACGAGGAAACCGAACCGGCATTCGCTCACCACGGAGCGAACGAACTGCCGATCATTGAGGGCGAAGGCAAGCGCGTACGCCTCATCTGCGGTTCGCTCTACGGCGCTCGCTCCCCTGTTCAAACGTTCTCTGACATGTTCTATGCAGACATCACGCTGAGGGAGGGCGCACGCCTTGCCGTTCCCGTCGAGCACGAAGAGCGTGCAGCCTATGTTGTCGAAGGCTCAATCGCTCTCTCTTCTGAGGGCGGAACATTCGCCGCCGGGCAGCTACTCGTCTTCAAACCGGGAGAGGAGATCATCCTAAGCGCAGCGGCGTCCGCCCGCCTGATGCTCTTGGGCGGCGAACCTTTGGATGGGAAACGCCATATCTGGTGGAACTTCGTTTCCAGTTCACGTGAGCGCATCGAGCAGGCTAAAGAGGACTGGAAGGCGAGACGATTCTCGCCTGTTCCAGAGGAGGCGGAGTCTATCCCGCTACCGGAGACGGGGCCAGCCGTGGCGCGGTATCCGTAAGATATAGATATTGGATGAGCGGGCCGGGAGGGAATGGGACGCGGGGGAGACGGCGTTGGACATCTCGATGTCCTGACACAAAGTCGGGTATCTAAGTCCGAAGCCAATCGCTGATCCTTTCGCCTGGTTGCCGGGCAGCTTTGCCACGCACGGCCCTTCGCTGTATCTTCTAACAAGGCCGGCATGTCCGGCGCGAGGGGCGAGAGAGAGGATGAACATGGCAAAGCCAATGCCTGCCATTTTCTTCGGGCACGGCAACCCGTTGAATGCCCTGTGCGTGAACGCCTGGACAGACGGCTGGGCCGCTCTTGGAAAACAGATCCCTCGCCCACGCGCTGTGCTCTCGGTGTCGGCCCACTGGTATCTTCCGGCCACGCTGGTGACCGCCAGCCTTGTCCCGCGAACGATTCACGACTTCGGCGGCTTCCCGCGAAAGCTGCACGAGGTCAAGTACCCGGCACCGGGCGACCCTGAGCTTGCCAGCCGCGTTCAGAGTTTACTCGCGCCGGTCCCAGTCCGCTTAGACAAACGGTGGGGCCTCGACCACGGGACCTGGTCCGTACTCTGTCACGTCTTCCCTGAAGCTAACATCCCCGTCGTGCAACTCAGCATTGATGAGACGCAACCTGCCGAATTTCACTACGAGATGGGGAAACGGCTCTCCAGCCTGCGCGACGAAGGGGTGCTCGTCGTGGGAAGCGGCAACCTCGTGCACAACCTGCATGCCTATAGTTGGGGTCGCCGCCAGGTCAAGCCCTTCGACTGGGCGGTGCGATTTGAAGAACGAGCGCGAGCCTTGCTGCTCGCCGGCGACCACCATTCGCTCATCGCTTACGAGACGTTAGGGCGTGAGGCGATCTTGTCGGTTCCCACGGCAGACCACTACTTGCCGCTCCTCTACGTGATCGCTCAAAAGAGAGAGGGCGAGCCGATCAGCTTCCCTGTGGAGGGCTTCGACGGGGGATCGGTCTCCATGCTCTCCGTTCAAATCGGCTGAAGGTATCGAGCGTCTTCCTGTGTCGAAGAGTCCTGTTTGGCAAAAACATAAAGCCTCCCAGCCACCGCCAGTGCTTTAAGGAAAAATCCCCCGCTCGTTGTAGACTCGCTCCAGGCGGGAAAGAGCCACCACGTATGAAGCCGTGCGCCAATCCGTGCTCAGTTCACGAACGGCGGCGCGCACTCGCTGGTAGGCGCTGACTATCTTTTTGCGAAGCTTGGAATCCACTTCCTCAAGCTCCCAGAACTCGCTCCGCTTGTTCTGTAGCCACTCGAAGTAGCTGACGATCACGCCCCCGGCGTTGCTGAGAAAATCAGGCAGCAACTCGATCCGCCTCGCTTGAAGAATCTCGTCGCCTGCCGGGTCGGTCGGGCCATTAGCGGCTTCGGCAACGAGCCTGACCCGCAACCGCGGCGCTGTCTCTCGCGTTATTTGATTCTCCATCGCCGCCGGAATGAAGATGTCCGCCTCCGTGCATAGAAAAGTTTCATGGTCTATGGGCGCTCCTTTTCTATAGCCCGAAACGCCTCCGGTGCGTTTGACATATTCAGCCAGTTCGTCGGAATCAATGCCGGCGGGGTTAGAGATCGCTCCGGTGATGTCTTCAACCGCGATCAACTTTGCGCCGAGCGGCTTCATCAGCCGCGCCACCCACGAGCCGACGTTACCGAACCCCTGCACGATATATCTCGCGCCCTTCAGATTAACATTCTGGTCTTTTGCCCATTCCTGAATCAGGTAAACGACGCCCTGACCCGTGGCCTTATCGCGCCCGAGACTGCCTCCCGACTGAATCGGCTTGCCTGTGACCACGTGGGTCGAACGGAACCGCTCGTGCGGTGGCATGGTCGAAAGGTATGTATCCAATATCCAGGCCATGATTTGAGCGTTGGTATTAACGTCCGGTGCCGGGATGTCGTATTCAGGGCCGATGTTATTGCCGAGCGCGAACGTGAAGCGGCGCGTGATGCGCTCCATCTCCGCCGGCGAGTAGCGGGCCGGGTCAATCTGGATGCCGCCCTTCGCCCCGCCAAATGGCACATCGGCAAGCGCCGTCTTCCAGGTCATCCACGTCGCCAGGGCGCGAACCTCGTCAATGTCTACCGCGGGGTGAAAGCGCAGCCCGCCCTTGAACGGACCTAGCACGTTATTATGCTGAACGCGGTAGCCCGTGAGCACTTCGATGCGCCCATCATCCATCCGCACGGGGAAGTGTATGATGATCTCGTTCGTCGTCTTTTCAAGAATCTTCCTGATATTTGGATCAAGCCCCATCAGATCAGCAGCCTTGTCGAGTTGCGCGACGACGTTGTCATAAAGCGACGCCTGCTTTTGCGTCATCGTGTCAGTCGTGAGATGCCCGCTCCGGCTCGCATTGATGCCGTTAGAGGTAGGTGTTACTTGGATCATGTTTACTCCTTCTTTTCCTTTCCACGCGGCCCTTTTGAGTATCCGCAATTCAGGCAGTCGCTTCGCGGCTGGGAGCATAGCCTGCTACCTCGGCCAGAGGTTTGAGAGGCCGTGCAACCAGCACCGGGCAAGGCGACTGCCGCAGAATCCTATCCGTATTCGATCCGAAGAGCGCCCACAGTCCGAAGCCGGCCCCGCTGGCCCCTATGCAGACCAAATCCATGCAGTTCTCTTTGGCGTAAGCCAGAATCTCTCGGTAGGGCGGCCCCTGGCTGACCGCCTGCTTGACCTCGCTCCAGAGGTGAGTCTCAGCGGGCACAGCTCTGTGAAGCCGCTTCGCCGCGGCTTGAAACGCGCTCTCGGAATTCGGTGATATCCCGACAACTCCTGGCGTCAGGACGTGGAGCAGGTGAAGCTCGGCTTGAAACTCCTGCGCGAGCGACAGCCCATAGGAGAGCGCCAGTTCCGAATCGCCCGAAAAATCATAGGCCACCAGTATCCGCCCGAAAGGCTCCCTCTCGTCCGGCTCCTCTGCCTCTTCTCGTTGCCGAGAGTGCGTGATAAAGACGGGACATGGCGCAGTCCGAGTGATGGCCTCGGCGGTCGGGTCAAGGACCGCCGCAACGCCGGAGTTTCTCGGCGAGGATAAGATGATGAGGTCTACTCCGCGCTCCGAGGCGATGCGCGCCACTTCGGCGGCTACGTCCCCTTCAACTTCAATAGACTCCCAACCCAAATGCGAAGCGGCATCAGGGCCAGCCTGTCTCGCCATCATTTCATTGAATCGCTCCTCAACGACTCCCGACTTTGCGGGCCGAGCGCCTGCGGCGTGACACAGAAAGAGCCGTGCGTTGTATGAGCGGGCGAGGGCTATGGCATAGTCAAGTGCGTCACCGGACTGCGGCGACAGGTCTGTGATAAAGAGAAGCCGTCGAAAAAGTATTCGTTCATTCTTGCGCATAATCTCAACTCATTTCTATGGCCAACCGTCAGCTACCATGCTGTGTGGTGCAAGGGTTGTGCCGCTTACTATCCAGCTGATTTTCGGCTTTGAGCCGCGCCGAATAGCCAGCATTGCAAGATTTCGCACAGCAAGTGGTAAATATTTAACAGTGCACCGAGTGCGAAAGCGTCATTATCTGTGAATTACTGACGTTTGGAAGCGGCATCCTTATTGCACTAATCAACCAGGTGAAAGCCAGGCTTCTTAAAAAGCTGGCCCGCAGACTAAACAAACTGAAAGCAAATGCATAGGAGACATAATGGTTGATTATTCCAGATGTGGAGACCTTTCCGAGGAAAGAATTGACGCCATACTGGCCGACTCTTTTCCTGCCAGCGATCCCCCGCCGTGGACAGCAGGCCGCGACAAGCAGTCGGCCTCAAACTGCGTAAACGGCCCGACCGATACAGTGAATCATGCGCAACCCGCCAGAGCGTAAGGAGCGGTTCGTTCAGCAGCAATGGACGCGCGAATCTTACTACTCTGAGAGAACTGGTGGAGAAGCAATGGTAATCGAGTTGAACACGACATCGCCGGCGAGCCTTCGCGCTGTTTTTCGTTTCGGCCAATCGCGGCAGGTATGGATAGAGCTTGATATGGGTTTTGTAGGCGGGGATGGCCGCACGGAAGATCATCTGGCCGAGGTCGCCAGAATCATTGAATGTAGCCGCTATCAGCAAAGGCTCGATCCTGCTTGCGGCGATTGCGACTGGCATCAGGTGCTGAATCTAATCAGGCGATGCCATGACCATGCCCGGCAGGCGGCGGGCCAATTGATCACCAGCATTCGCATTGAGGATGGGGCGAGCCGTAGCGGTGAGCGCGGAAACGCGAGAATCGCCGGCCCCCATCAGTTGAGCTTGATGCTAGAGAAAGAAAGTGATTCGCTCGGAGCGACCGCAACGATGATATGACAAGGGATCATGAACCAAGATGAGCGGCAAAGAAGGCTCCTTCCGTTTATTAAGTTGCCGCCAGTAGATCGGGCAAGCAGAACACCATGAGCAATTCTGCTTGCCCCACCCCCCGCGTGTGAACGCGTCGGCTCGATCATCAAAGCCCGGAGATGAGGCTGCGGGCGCTGGTAAATATTGTCCACCGCTGGCCGAAAGTTGACAGCCGCCGACGGCATTACTTGCGCAAGTTATGCAAATCGGCTTTAGGACAGACGGCATACGCTTTGCACTTATCATGCATAGATAGGTATTCAGTGGCCCCGCGCTATTCATCAACCGAAATCTTACAGTGCGGTAAGGCCAGACTTGAAGTGTGAATGGAGAGGAGATGAATATAGGGATGTCTGCAACATCCGTTAAAAGTAAAACAACCGAGACTTTGATTAATGCGGTCCACCGGATCAGCAACTCGCCCGATCTCGGCGAGGTGATGGAGACGATATTCGATTCACTTAAGGAGCTGCTCGATTATTCAGCCGCCGTCATCTGTGTGGTGGATTCGAGTGATGGCGTCTTGTATCGGCTCAAGACTCGTGGCTATCCGCCCGACTCAATCGGTGAAGAGTTTTTCACCTCTGGCCGTGGAGTAATCGGCTGGGTGATCCGGCACGGCCAGGGCGTAATCATAAAAGACGTCGAATCCGATTCGCGTTACATTCAGGCCAGAGCCGAAACCCGGTCCGAGATCGCCGCGCCCATCGTTCGCCACGACGGCAAAGTGATCGGCGTCATCAATCTTGAATCTGACCAGCCCGGCGCATACGGACAGCGTGACCTTAAGCTGCTCACGATGTTCGCGTCGCTTGCGGCCACAGCAATCAACCACAGCCTGCTCTACCGCCGGCTCTTGCACCAGCAACACATGGAAGCAGAGCTTGAGTTGGCCCGCCGGGTGGTTGACCGCATGCTGCCGAGCTCATTCCCGGCGGTGAGAGGACTCGACATTCATGGCGTGGTCGTCCCCATGAAGAAGGTGGGCGGCGACTACCTTGATTTTATGGAATCATCGCCGGACCGATTGGAAGTTGCCGTGGCCGATGTGACGGGCAATGGGCTGGAAGCCGCGCTGATCATGATCTCGTTCCGTGCTTATCTGCATGCCATCGCCATCAGCGATCTGGCAATGAGGACTGTGATGGCGCGAATCAACCGGCTCGTCCATCAGACGACAGCCGGCGAGCGGTTCATCACGGCTTTTTATGGACTGATAGATCCTCATAGCAAGCGGATGGTATACGTGAATGCCGGGCATAACCCGCCGCTGCTGCTCAAGGCCGGCGGCTCGCGTCAGTTGCTCGACCAGGGCGGGATTCCGCTCGGCGTCTTTGCCGATACGGAATATGCAGAGTTCGCCGTTGATCTGGAGCGCGGCGACATCCTCGTGCTCTACACCGATGGGGTGACGGAAGCGAAGAACACGCGAGATGAGCAATTCGGGCTTGAACGGCTTGAGCAGGTCGTTCGCCGGGCGAGCGATCAGGATAGCCATTCAATTTGTGCGGAGGTTACGAGGGCCGTGCATGACTTCTCGGAAAAGGTCGGCGGGCCGGGCGACGACCTGACGATCTCTGTCATTAAGATCACGTAGCACGTTCGCGCATACCGATTGTGGGGCCGCAGTCAGTTGAGAAGAAATAGAACCGATAAAAAATCAAAAAGCTTATCAGTAAGAGGGGTGACATATGCGAAAGGAATATAGGTTGGGAATGCAAAACATAAAAGAGATGCCGCGTGACAGCGTACGTGACACGTCCGTTCTGCCTCGCAGCGAGGCCCCAGCGTCAGCCGGTCAACGCGCAGTTAGCGCGGCGCACAAGACCGCGCGGTCTGTCGCGGGTTTTACTCTCGAACGGGAGTTGAGCCTGCTCAGTGAAGCGCTCGACAATCCACGGCGGCCTCTGCTCGCGATATTGGGCGGTGAGCTTTCTGAAGAGAAGCTGGCGATGGCCGAAGCCATCGCGCGGCGCAGCGAGGTGCTGCTTCTCGGCGGCGAGATGTGCCTCCCTTTCCTGATCGCGCAAGGCCGCGTCGAGGCTCGCCGAGAAGTTTCCGAGAAGATGGTTCGGCTCGCCAGTCGTATGTTGAGCGCGGCTAAAGACGACAAGCGGCAGATTGATGTGCCTGTCGATTTTATGACGGTCGCTCGTGAGGATCTTGAGCGGATGAAAGCAGGCATACGCTTCGCCACTCGATCACACGTGTCGCACACGCAGGCGCGCGAGCTTCGCCGCAATCAGGTCATCTGCGACATCGGCGAAACGACGCGCTGGGCCTGGAGCGGGAGATTGGGGTTTGCCAGAACGATCTTCTGGTACGGGCCGCTCGGCATCTCGGAGATCAAACCGTTTGATGAAGGGACGCGATTTCTGGCCCGGCAGATTGCCAATCGTACATGGCCGGGCATGCACAAAACGATTATTGCGGGCGGCAGCCTGCGGGCGCTGCTGAGTGAGATGAGCGACATAGGCGAGCGGCTCGACGGTCTGACGAGGGCTGACCGGGCGGCGCTTCATTACTTCGCAGGCTTTCCGCTGCCCGCGACTGGGTCTCTCAAGCCGACGGTCGAAAGCCCTGCCGATAATCTGTCGTCCGCAGCCGCGTCCCTCGACGACGAGGCCGTGATGCGGCGTGCTGCCTGAAGTAAGCCGGGCGAACTGCCCTTTGCGGTGATTTGACCGGCTATCACAAATCGGAAGAGAAACAGGAGGAACAAGATGAGAATAGTGATCGCTTATGATGGATCGAGCTACGCCGATGCAGCGCTCGATGACTTGCGGCGGGCGGGCTTACCTCAGGAGGCCGAGGTGCTCGTCATCTCGGTGGCGGACGTATGGTCGTGGCCACCACCGGATAAAGATGTGTGGCCATCAAGCGCCGAGGAGCGAGACATTTTCGGGCTGAGAAAGGCACAGGAAGAGTCGGCGCAGGCTATCGCGGAGGCCCGTCACCTTGCCGTGCAAGCCGCCACCCGCGTCCAGGCCGCGTTCCCTTCGTGGCACGTGGAAGCTGAGGGCTATGGCGATTCGCCCGCGTGGGCAGTGATAAAGCAGGCCAGTGAGCGAGGAGCAGACCTTATTGTCGTAGGCACACAGGGCCGTTCGGCGCTCAACCGTTTCATGCTCGGCAGCGTGTCGCAAAAGGTACTTTACGAGGCGCGCTGTTCTGTGCGCGTTGCGCGTCGCAGCGTAAGAGGAGACGATTCTCCGCCGCGCCTTGTCATCGGCATGGATGGTTCTCCTGATGCCGAAGCCGCATTAAATGCCGTAGCGGCGCGCGACTGGCCCCGTGGCACCGAGGCGCGAGTCATCGCCGCGCACTCGCCGCTTGCGCCCTTGGCATTCAGCCACTTCATACAGCCGATAGCCCTTGCGGGCCGAGAGTATATTGCCGACCGGAGCCTCTTTGCTCAGAAGGTTGTTGATGCTGCTGCGGAAAGACTTCGGGAGGCGGGACTCATAGCTACACCGTTAGTGAAAGAGGGAAGCCCGAAACAAGTCCTGATAGACGAAGCGGAACGGTGGGAAGCCGACTGCATCTTCGTCGGGGCGAGGGGGCTTAGACGACTTGAAAGGTTCCTGCTCGGTAGCGTTTCATCATCTGTCGCGGCGGGGGCGAGTTGCTCTGTCGAGGTAGTCCGTTCACCGGAGGCCGCATCCGCAGACTCTGATCGCGAAGGCAATCAGTGAGGAATTGTGAATCCGACAGTTGCTTGAACTTCTGGAAAGGCGTCTCCGTTTGTGGGAGGTTTACATTTACAGCACCCCGCTGATCTTCAGCCCGACCGCCTCACTGCTCGGCAGCCTCTCCGGCAACTTCACGCTGAGACCTCGCTCGTCCTGTGACCACGCCAGCTCGCCGCCGCCTAAGATCGTCACGTCCTTGACTTTCCGTCCACCAGCGCGTGGCGAGCTCGTCGCCAGGCTCTTGATGACAGCCGACGTCGCTGGCTGCGGCGCAAGCAGATAGGCGTAGAGCCTCTCGCCCTTAGTTGTGAAGCGGACGTCCTCAATCGTGTAGGGCTTGCCGCGCACGTCACGCGCGCCACCGAACTGACCCGCTTCGGGCGTTTCGACAGTCGAAGGGCCTTCGCCGTAGACCTTCCACGGGCGGCTGCTGAAGATGCCTTCGGCGTTCGTCTTCATCCATGCCGCCATGCCTTCGAGGAACGCGACTTCGTGCTCGTCTATCGTGCCATCGCCGCGGACGGGAACGCTCAACATGAGGTTGCCGTTCTTGCTCACGATGTCGAGCAGCATGTTCACGACCTGTCCGACTGTCTTGTATTTGTTCTGCTCGGCAATGGCGCGGCTGTAATGCCACTGGCCGATGCAAGTGTCAGTCTGCCACGGATGCGGGCGTATGCCGGTGGCGACGCCCCGCTCGATGTCTTCTACGACGGCGGCGACGTGCTCCGGCTTCATGTGTTTGGCATTAACGACCACCTCAAGCTTGCCTTTGTTACGCGCGAGATTGGCGTTGTAGTAGTGCGCCACAATGTCAAGCCCGGCCTGGCCGAGCGGCAGTTCGGTGTCGTCGAAGTAGAGAACATCTGGCTGATACTTATCAACCAGATCCTGACAGCGGAGGAACCACTTCTCAGTAAACGCCGGGTTCATCGGCGGCGGGTTCTCGTTCCACGCGCCGTCGTGCTTCCCGTGCCACTCGTTCATCGCCTTGATGCTGGTGATGCCGTCGGGCACAACCATGTTGCGTCCGGTGTAGAGTTCCTGCGGGTCTAGTCCTTCCCACCACCTGCCCTTGCCGTCGGCCTTCGTCAACCGTGCGGCGTCGTAGCGCAGGCCGGCCTGCGGCCCTTCGGCATCGTACCCATAAGCCACCTGGAACCAGTGCCACGCGTGAGCCGAATGGTTGCTGACGCCGAAGCGCAGGCCGTTCGCCCGCGCGACTTTTGCCCAAGTCCCGACGATGTCCCTTTTCGGGCCGACGTTGACCGAGTTCCAGGCGTGATACTTCGAGTCGTAGGCGTCGAAGTTATCGTGGTGGTTGGCGAGGGCGAAAAAGTATTTCGCGCCCGCGCGCTTGTAAAGCGCCATCAGATTCTCAGGCTCCCAGCGCTTCGCTTTCCAGAGGTTGTCAATCTCCATGAAGCCGAACTTAGACGGGTGGTCATAAGTCTTAACGTGGTAATCGTAAGCCGAGTCGCCCTGTTGGTACATTCTGCGGGCGTACCAGTCGCCCTGCTCCGGCACGCACTGGGCCGTCCAGTGCGCCCAGATGCCGAACTTGGCGTCGCGGAACCATTCGGGGACGCGGTAGTTTTGCGTGAGCGATTCCCAGGTCGGCTGGAATGGCCCGTGCGCAATCGTGCGGGCCGATTGGGTCGCGATCACAGCGCGAGTTCGCCACGCCGGTAATTGCAGGCCGGCGGCGACGGCTGAGGTTTTTAAGAAGTCGCGTCGAGAGAGAAGCGTTTTCACAGTTAAAGCTCCTACTGATCGAGAGGGTAGATGTTCCCAATCAGCGACTCGCCTCGTTGCGGATCACGGTCGTCTTGCCCGTCACTCGGAAGCGTCCTTCAACGACCGATGTGGTCGCTGCGTCGGTGCGCCCCTTGAATCCCGGCTGCTTGCCGCCGACTGACACGGAGAACTCTCCGGGCTCGACCACGGTCGCTCCCGAATCGTTGATGATTGCGAGCTGGCGTGGCTCAAGCGTGAAGCTCACCTCGCGTCGCTCGCCGGGCGCAAGGTGAATCCTTTGTACGCCCTGAAGTGAGCGGACGGGGACGCGCACCGAAGCTTCAACGTCCGTCACGTAAAGCTCGATAACTTCGTCACCCGCCCTCGTGCCGATGTTCGTCACGGTCGCCCGGACTGTCATCGGAGCGCCAGCCGCGACCGTCTTCGGCAAGACGAGGTTCGAGTAGCCGAAGCGTGTGTAGCTGAGGCCATAGCCGAACGGGTAGAGCGGCTCGCCCTTGAAGTAACGGTATGTCCGCCCATCCATCGCGTAGCTGTCGAACGGCGGCAACTGGTCGAGCGATTTGTAGAAGGTCACAGGCAGTCGCCCCGCCGGGTTGTAATCGCCGAAGAGCACATCGGCCAGGGCCGTGCCACCTTCTTCGCCCGGATACCACGCCTGAACAATCGCGTTCGCATGGTCGTCCGCCCAGTTCACCGCAAGCGCGCTGCCGCTCAACAGCACGACGACGATGGGCTTGCCGGTCGCCGCGACCGCTTCGAGCAGGCGCTGCTGGCGTTCCGGCAGGTCAATCGAAGTGCGGTCGCCGCCCTTAAAGCCGGGCTCGGTGACGTTCATCTCTTCGCCTTCGAGCTTGGACGAAATGCCGAGCACCATCACGACTGCATCGGACTTCTTCGCCGCCTCGACCGCTTCGGTGAAGTGATTCTCACCCGCCGACGGCGGCATCCAGACGAGCTTGGCGACCGCGCCGATGTGGCTCTCGAAGTACTCGACCTTCACGTCGTAGGCGCGGCCCGCTTCGAGCGTTACCTGGCCGGTGATCGTCCTCGGCGCGTGCTCGGTCCAATCCTCCGCGACGAGCTTCCCGTCGAGATAGACGCGGACGCCATCGTCGGCGGTCGCGCCGAGCGCATACGTGCCCGATACGGGCGCGACGAGCTTGCCCGTCCACCGCGCCGAAAAGTTGTCTGTGGGGATCTCCGGCGCGGGCGACCCGACTCCCCAGTCGAAAGCGATTTCCGAATCGACGCGGATGAGGGCAGGCGTTCCAGAGAGGTCGCGATTGGCGAAGTACTCGGCGCGCAGACCGTGCTGGCCGGGCGCTGCGCCGGCGGGAGTAAGGGACGATGACGGAATGGGCACTCCCTCCACAGACGTGAGCGACGCGCCTCGCACCGAGACGACCTTCGTCTTCTCAGAGACGGCGCGGCGGATACCTTCGAGCGGCGTCACGGCGCGCGACGGCTGGCCATTGTAGTTTCCGAGTAAGACATCAACGTCGTCGGCGTTCGGGCCGATGACCGCAATCGTGCCGAGGTCTTTGCGGAGCGGCAGGGCACCATCATTTTTGAGCAGCACCAGCGATTCGCGCGCGGCTTCTGCCGCGAGGCGTCTGTGCTCGGTCGAGTCGTTTTCTGAAAACGGGATCTTTGAAAACGGCACCATCTCTGGCGGATCGAACATTCCGAGCCGGAAGCGGGCGATGAACAGGCGCTTCACGGCGCGGTCTATTTCGCCCTCCGAGATGAGCCCCTGCTTGACAGCCGCCAGCAGCGTCGCGTACTCGTCGCCGCAATCGAGGTCGGTTCCTGCCTTGACGGCGCGTGCGGAGGCCGCCTCTTGTGAGGGCGCGACCTTGTGGTACGCGAAGATGTCGCCGACCGCGCCGCAGTCCGACACGACATAGCCGCCGAAGCCCCATTCGCCCCGAAGGATGTCGGCCAACAGCCGTGTGTTCTCACAGCACGGCTGACCGTTGACGCGGTTATAGGCGCACATCACGGAGGCGGCCTTTCCCTCGATCACGGTGGCGCGGAATGCGGGCAGGTAGGTTTCGCGCAAGTCGCGGTCGCTCGCCGCCGCATCGAACCTGTGACGCAAAGATTCGGGCCCGCTGTGCACCGCGTAGTGCTTCGGCGTCGAAACCACCTTGAGGTACTTTGGATCGTTCCCTTGCAAGCCGCGCACGAAGGCCACGCCGAGCCGCGACGTCAAATAGGGATCTTCACCGTAGGTCTCCTGCCCGCGTCCCCAGCGCGGGTCGCGGAAGATGTTGATGTTCGGCGACCAGAACGTGAGCCCATAAAAGCGACCGTGATTGCCCTGCCGCTGCGCCTCATTATACTTAGCCCGGGCTTCTGTTGAGATGACCTCCGCGACGCGACCAACGAGGTCAGGGTCGAACGTGGCACCAAGTCCGATGGCCTGCGGGAAGACGGTCGCGACTCCTGAAAAGGCGACACCGTGAAGCGCCTCGTTCCACCAGTCGTATTCAGGAATGCTTAGACGCGGAATGGCCGGCGCGGCGTTCATCATCTGCGAAATCTTCTCTTCAAGCGTCATGCGAGAGACGAGGTCGTCAGCGCGCCGTTCGGCGGGCAGCGCCGGGTCGAGGTAGGGAGCCTTCGCGGGGCGCTGTTGCGCCACTAAGGGGAACGGACACGACGCGACGACGACCAGTACCGCCGCCATCGCCGCGCACCGTTGCGACATCGTTCGAGTTAGCATTGCAAACCTCCTGCCCACATCACGCGAGAGCGCCTGAGCCGGTCGCCACCAATACTTCCTCTCATGCTCTTAGCGCCTGCACGTGCGGTCTTGCATCATTGCTCGACTGAGATCACGGTCACCGACTTGGGCTCCAGTCTTAGAGACAGCTTACCGCCTTGAGCCTTCGCCGAGATGGGTTTCGGCACGACCATATTCGGTGTGTCAAAGCTGTTCACGCTATCGACTCTGGGCGCGGTCAGTGTCTCCCCGGCTGCTGATTTAGCCGTCATGCCGGTCAAGGCTACTTCGATCTCGACCGATTGATTGGGGTCGACGTTGGTGATCTCAAGCCACAGCTTGCCGGCTTTGTCCTTAGCCGCGATTGCATCCACGCGCGGCAACATCACGTTGCCATTCATATAAGTGCCGGCGTTGAACGTGACCGGCACAAACGCGGCATCCTGGAACGGCACATACATCTTGTAGACGTAGTAGGTCGGCGTCAGCACCATCTTTTCCTTGTCCGTCAGAATCATCGCTTGCAGGACGTTGATCATCTGCGCGATGTTGGCCATGCGCACACGGTCGGCGTGACGCGCAAAGATATTGAGGTTGAGCGCCGCAAGTATCGCGTCACGCTGGCTGTTCTGCTGCACAAGGAAGCCCGGATTGCTCCCGGGCAGCGGCGCGTACCACGCGCCCCATTCATCAACGACGAGGGCGATTTTCTTTTGCGGATCATACTTGTCCATCATGGCCGAATACTTACTGACCAGCCCTTCCATTTCTAATGTGGCCTTGAGAATCTGACTGTACTCGCTCTCGCTGAATCCGACGGATGCGAACTTCTTTTCCCAGTTCACGACTGTGTAGTTATGCAGCGATAGGCCGTTGATGTCCCAACTCCACTGATGATTCTGATAAGCCTTCATGACCGTTTCGGTCCAGTCGGCGAACCGCGGCTCGCCGCCGCCGGGGCCGACGGCGATCTTGAACATCTGCTGGTCTTCCTGTTGCGCCGGGTTGAAGTTGCGAACGAAGCGGCTGTAAATCTTGAGCTGGCTCGTGTAGTAATCCGGCGACATGTTGCCGCCGCAGTCCCAGCTTTCGTTGCCGATGCCAAGGAAGGCGATACGGTAGGGAGCCGGATGACCATTGGCGGCACGCTCTTTGGCTAGCGCCGTCGGCTGCGCCGTGGTCAAGTACTCCAGCCACTCGGCGGCTTCCTGCGGAGTGCCGGAGCCGACGTTGACTGAGAGATACGCCTCAGCATTGATCTGGTCGAGGAAGTCCAGAAACTCGTGCGTCCCGAAAGTGTTCGGCTCGATGACGCCGCCCCAGTTGGGATTGAGCGTCTCTGGCCGCCGGGGGCCAATGCCTTTACGCCAGTGGTATTCGTCTGCAAAGCAGCCGCCCGGCCAGCGGACGTTCGGCACCTTGATCGCCTTGAGCGCGGCCACGACATCGTTGCGGATGCCGCGGGTATTGGGAATCGAGGAACCTGGACCGACCCATATGCCCTCATAGATGCCGTGGCCGAGGTGCTCGGCAAACTGGCCAAAGATGTTGCGATCAATCTTCGCCCCAGTCTTGGATACGTCAACGTTCAAGTCAACCTTTTGGGCAGCGGCGAAGGGTGCAGCGAGGGTCACCGTGATCAGAGCGAAAATAACAAGAAGTGCACGCATGACAAGAGATTCCTTTCGGTCTTGGTCTTCCAGCTCAATGCCGCAACTTTTATTGAGCGGCCTATTGAAAGAGTCTTGGAGCAAAGTCTTTCAGATCGCGACGCCAGGTCTGCCACTCGTGGTCTGTACCCGGCGACTCGTAGAAGACGTGCTGAATCTTTGCCTCCATTAACGCGGCGTGAAGGCGCTGAAGTCCTGCGCGCATTCGCTCAGGCTCTACCGTCCCGACGCCGACCCAGAGCAAGTGCACTTTCTTGGCGAATGCCACAGGATCGGCAAAGACTCCATTGTAATCGGTCTTAGGGTCAAGTTTCTGGCCCCCAAGCATACCGCCCGCCCCGCTGAATCCGCCGATGTAAGAAAAGAGATCGAGGTGATTGAGCGTGATCTGGAACGTCTGCATGCCTCCCATTGACAGGCCCGCCATCGCCCGGTGATCGCGGTCGGCAATCGTTCGGTACGTCTTGTCAATGAAAGGAATCAGCGCCTGCGTCACATCGTCTTCAAACACTGACATCATTTCCTGCATCGCCTTCAACATTTCGGGAGAGCCAAAGGGCTTGCCGGTCAAATCGGGCAGGGCGTGGCCTGCGCGCAGGGCATAGCCATAAGCCATCACGACGATCATGGGTTTGCACTTTCCTTCGGCGAGCAGATTATCCAGAATGAAGTTGGCGCGCCCCTGGCGAATCCACCCCGTTTCATCTTCACCGCCGCCATGCTGCAAGTAGAGCACGGGATAGCGCTGCTTGGTTTGCGTTTCATAACTCGGCGGCAGGTAAACCATAGCGTGCCGCCAGCTGCCCGTCACTTTCGAGTCATACCATACCTCGCGCACCTGCCCGTGCGGCACGTCTTGAATCGAATAATAAGTCGAGCCCGGTTCTGGCACTTCAACCGCACTGGCGTATTTGCCGCCGCCAAAAAAGGACTGACTGCCCGTGTCGCTGACTTCCGCGCCATCAATGACGTATGTGTAGTAATGCAAGCCGGGAACAAGCGAAGGCGTAATGAACGTCCAAAACCCATCGGCCTGTTTCGTCATTTCTGCTTTCGGGCCGCTCCAGAAATTCACCCTGACCTTCGCGGCATCAGGAGCTTTCACGCGCAACTGAACTCTCCCTTTACTATCAACGCGTGGATACTCTGCCCCCCAGACGTTGGTCGTCGCGGGCTGAAAATCACTCGTCTCCTGTGCGTAACAGAAACCCGCAAAGAGTGCGCACCAAAGACTCGATAATAAGAGCATCAGTATGTTGAACCGTCGCATCGTTCTTCTCCTCTCTATGTCTTTAACCAACGGTTATTGACGAGCCGCCAGATGCCGCGCTCATTTTCGTCACGGAGTTCGACCGGCAGCGCCTCCTGTGGGAAGTTTTGATAGCAGACGGGGCGCGCGAAACGCTTGATCGCCGCCGTGCCCACGGAGGTCGAGCGCGGGTCAGTCGTCGCCGGGTAAGGCCCGCCGTGCTGCATCGAGGCGCACACTTCGACGCCCGTCGGAAATCCGTTGAAGATGAGACGACCGGCCTTGTTCTCTAGCACGCGGACGAGCCAGGCGAACTCGCGCAGGTCGTCGGGCGTGCCGTGAATCGTCGCCGTCAAAGCGCCTTCGAGATTTTCTGCCACCTGTCGCAACTGGTCTGTTGTCTCGCAGGCGATGACCAGAGCCGTCGGGCCGAAGACTTCTTCGCCGAATTCCTTGTGTTCGAGGAAGACTGCGGCGTCGGTCGCGAAGAGGTAGGCCGAAGCTTGCGTGCGGGACGCGTCGGGTGTGGCCGCCGGTCGGCTCGCCTTGAGCGAGCCGAGTTGCCTGAGCCTATCTACACCCTCCTCGTAAGTCTTCAGTATGCCCGCGTGCAGCATCGTGCCCGGCGCGGCTGCGGCGAAGAGTTCGTCGGCACGCTTGAGGAACCTCTCCAGCGTCTCTCCGCGAAGTCCGATCACGAGGCCGGGGCAGGTGCAGAACTGGCCGACCCCGAGCGTCACCGACTGCTTCAAGCCTTCGGCAAACTCCTCGGCACGCTCGCGGAGTGCGCCCGGCAGGACGAAGACAGGATTCGTGCTGCCCATCTCTGCGTAAACCGGAATCGGCTCTGGCCGGCGCGCTGCCGCGTCGAAGAGCGCGCGACCGGCGCGCAGCGAGCCAGTGAATCCGACGGCCTTCGTGGCCGGGTGCTCAACGACCGCGAGACTCACCGAAGGACTTGCGCCCTGAATCAGCGAGAAGACGCCCGCGGGCAATTCCGTTTCCTCGACCGCGCGGTTGATGGCGCGGGCCACCATCTCCGACGTTCCCGGATGCGCCGGGTGTGCCTTGACCACGACGGGGCAGCGGGCGGCGAGCGCCGACGCCGTGTCGCCGCCCGCCACCGAGAAGGCGAGCGGCTTTCCAGCACATTGGGATCCTAAGCTTAGAATTCCACGTGGACAAGTTGTCGCG
>JADMIO011346963.1_pt1 | contig 45407 bp, 46 predicted proteins | sample 8958161 | NCBI WGS metagenome assembly JADMIO01 (sample SAMN16585339, study PRJNA669376) | soil metagenome | isolation source: Crop rotation soil | place: USA: Cullars Rotation, Alabama | collected 2011
GCCGCGACTTCAAGTCACGTGAATTCCAAGCTTCGGATCCCACTGTGCTGGAAAGATGTTGTTGTACAGCAGGTACAGCACCGGCAACCCGAGGATCCCGAACGCGATACACAGCGCGGAGACCCAGGCGTTGTTGATCCAGACCTGCAGCGCGAAGTGGCTGGCGGCGTACGTCGAGTAGTAGTCCTCGAAGTCGTGGTTGACCAGCTGGTCGACCTCGTCCGGGCTCAGCAGGCTCTGCTCGACGTTCGGGTGGTCTAGCAGCCACAGCAGCATCACCGCGGTCACCACCACGTTCGCGGCCAGACAGCCCAGCCACCAGAACCGGAGCCGGTACAGCGCGGCCGGGAACCGCTCGGTGAAGAACGTCGCGAACCCCCGCCACGAGCTGACCCGGGTCCCGACCGCCTTGTTGCGGGCCTTGGCCAGCAGGCTCGACAGGTACGCGACCAGCGACGGGTCGGGCGCGGACGTCCGCACCACCGACAGGTGCGTGGCGACCTGCTGGTACAGGTCGACGAGCTCGTCGCTCTCCGTGCCACTCAACCGGCCACGGTGCAGCAGCTGCTCCAGCCGCTGCCAGTCGTGCGCGTGGGCCAGCACATAAGCGTCGAGGTCCACGGCGTCAGTCTAGGTAGGGGGGTGGGGGTCTGGGCCTGGGTTCGCGGCTCCCGCGCCCGGCCCCGCTGGGGCCGGGCTCCCCGCGGCGACAACGGACGCCGTGTCGCGGGCGGCTGCTTCCAGCGTGGTTGCGTTGGGTTTGCCCGCGCCACGCCGCCGATTCAGCGCCGCGGGGAGCCCGTCCCCAGCGGTGCTTGGTGGACGGCCCTCACTCCGTCATCACGTAGGCGGGGAGGCGTCGGGCTCGTCAGCGCGCTGCGCTGACGAGCCCGACGCCCGCACCCACCAGTGATGACGGAGTGACGGCAGTGCGTGGGGAGGGCCCGGGGCTGGTGCCCCGGGGCATCAAGCAGCTTGGCCGCGGCGCGGCCAGCGCAACGCAACCCCGTGCCCAGGCCGTGCGCCGCGACGCGCCGCTGCAGCCCCGGGGCGCCAGCCCCGGGACCTCCCCATCCCGGTGCCACGAACGCAGACCCAGACCCCACCCCTCTACCTAGACTTGCCGCACGATGGTGGCTCCCGAGTTCGCGACGCTGACGACCGATGACCTGGTCACCGGCGAGGCGGTGGCGCTCGACCTCCCGCCGGCCAGCCTGGGATCGCGCATCGTGTCGGGGCTGATCGACGTGGTGATCACGATGATCCTGTTCATCGCGGCGATCTTCGTGTTCGTGGTCGCGGCTCTGCAGGCGGACGGCGCGCTGATCTGGGCGTCGTTCATCGCGACGATGATCGTGGTGTTCCTGGTGTACCCGGCCACCCTCGAGACGCTGACCAGGGGGAAGTCGCTCGGCAAGCTGGTGTGCGGGCTGCGGACGGTCCGCGACGACGCCGGACCCATCACCTTCCAGCACTCGTTCGTGCGGGCGCTGATCGGGTTCGTCGAGATCTACGTCTTCACCGGCGTCCCGGCGTTCTTCTCGGCCCTGATCAGCTCGCGGGGGAAGCGACTGGGTGACTACGCGGCCGGGACCTATGTGGTCCGCGACCGGGTGCGGCTCCGGCTGGCGCCGCCCACGCTGATGCCGTTCCCGCTGGAGCAGTGGGCGCGACGCGCCGACATGGCGACGCTGCCGACCGGGCTGGCCCTGGCGGTGAGGCAGTTTCTGGGCCGGCTGCCGACGCTGGATCCGCAGTCGCGGGTCACGATCGGCACCCGGCTGGCCGACCAGGTCAGCCAGTACGTCGCGCCACCCCCGCCGGCGGGCACACCACCGGAGGCCTACCTCGCGGCGGTGATCGCGTCGCGCCGTGAGCGCGACCAGGCGCGGCTGCACCGCGAGGCCCAGCTGCGTCGGCGGCTGACGGCCCGGCGGTGACCCGCGTCCCGGGCGACGTCCTGGTCCACCTGCGCCGGGCCCGCGACCACGCCGACCGCCACTACACCGAGCCGCTCGACCTCGAGGCGCTCGCCGCCGTGGCCGGGATGAGCAAGTACCACTTCCAGCGGCTGTTCACCGCGACGTACGGCCTCAGCCCGGCCGCCCACCTGTCCCGGCGCCGGGTCGAGCGCGCCCAGGACCTGTTGCGGGCCACCAACCTGACCGTCACCGAGGTGTGCCACGCGGTCGGGTTCTCCAGCCTCGGGTCGTTCAGCAGCCGGTTCCGCGACCTGGTGGGCGAGTCGCCGACCGAGTTCCAGAGGCGGTACGCCGACGGAGCGCCGCGCATCCCGGGCTGCTTCGTGTTCATGTGGGGGCTGGCGGAGACGAGGTCCGCAACCCAGGAGAAGCCAGGGGACCAGCAGGCGTCCTAGCGTCGGACGCATGATCACCAACATCTCGATCGCCTCGGTCTTCGTGAAGGACGTCGATGCCTCCAAGGCCTTCTACATCGACGTCCTGGGCTTCGTCGAGGGCAGCGACGTGACCCTCGGCGACGGCTACCGCTGGTGCACGGTCACGCACCCGAACCAGCCCGAGCTCCACGTCCACCTCACCGTCCCCGGCCCACCGCACTCCCCCGAGATGGTGGCGGCCATCAACCGGGCCCTCGACGAGGGCGGCATGCACGGGCTGGGCATGAACGTCGACGACTGCCACAAGACCTACGAGGAGCTCAAGTCCAAGGGCGTGGAGTTCCTGCAGGAGCCCTCGGACCGGCCGTACGGCGTCGAGGCGGTCTGCCGCGACAACTCCGGCAACTGGATGGTGCTGGTCGAGCATCGGGAGTACACCGGTGAGGACTTCGCCCACGCCTGACCCGACCGGTCAGAACGAGTCGGTGACCGGCCCGAGGTCGGCGTCGGCGTCGACCTGGGTCTTCGGGATGTTGAGGCACAGACCGGCGGCGATCAGGCACAGCCCGCCCGCGGTCATCCACGCGACCATGTAGTCGCCGAGCCCCTGGCGGATCCACCCGGCGTACATCGCGGCCACGCCGGCGCCGACCATGTGGCTGGCGAACACCCAGCCGAAGACCACGCCGGCGCGGTCGATGCCGAAGTGCTCACGGCACAGCGCCACCGTCGGCGGCACCGTGGCCACCCAGTCGAGGCCGTAGAAGACCACGAACACGAACAGGCTGGGCTCCACCGTGGGCCCGAGCAGGTGGTGGACGGTGAGCAGCGACAGGCCGCGGAAGAAGTAGTAGCCGAACAGCAGGTAGCGGCTGTCGACCCGGTCGGTCAGCCAGCCGCTGGCGATGGTGCCGGCGATGTCGAAGATGCCGATCAGGGCGAGCAGGCCGGCGCTGGTCGTCTGCGGCATGCCGTGGTCGTGCGCGGCCGGGATGAAGTGGGTGCCGATCAGACCGTTCGTCGACCAGCCGCAGATCCAGAACGTCGCGAACAGGATCCAGAACACCCTGGACCGGCTGCACTCCCGGAGCGTGCGCAGGGCCACGCGGGCCGCGCTGGTGCCGGCGGCCATGGGGGTGGGCGGGGTCCAGTCCGCCGGGGCGCCGTACGGCGTGGTCCCGACGTCGGCCGGCTGGTCGCGGACCACCCAGACCACCAGCGGCGCGAGCAGCAGCGCGAAGCAGGCGACCAGCCCGGCGGCGTACCGCCAGCCGGGCCCGTCGGCCAGGTGCGCGATCGTCGGCAGGAACACCAGCTGGCCCGTCGAGCTGGCGGCCGAGAAGATGCCGACGACCAGTCCGCGGTGGGTGACGAACCAGCGGTTCGCGATGATGGCGCCGAACACGAGGGCCAGCGACCCGGTGCCGATGCCGACCGCGAACCCCCACAGCAGCCACAGCTGCCAGGCCGAGGTCATCACGAGCGTCAGCCCCGAGCCGATGGCCACGAGGGTGAGCGACGCCGCCACCACGCGGCGGATGCCGAACCGCTCCATCAGCGCGGCCGCGAACGGTGCGGTGAGGCCGTACACGATCAGGTTGAGGCTGACCGCGCCGCTGGTGGTCGCCCGGGACCAGCCGAAGTCCTCCTCGAGCGGCTCGAGCAGCGCACCGGTGCTCGAGCGGAAGCCGGCCGCCGCGACGAGGGCACCCAGGGTGACGAGCGCGACGAACCAGGCGCGATGCAGCCGCCGGGTGTTCGGCGACCGCTCGACGACGGCCGTCACGATGAGCAGCCTAGTGAGGCACGATGACCCGGTGACCGACCCGACCGCGCTCTGGAACTTCGACGACCCGGCCGGTTCCGAGGAGCGGTTCCGCGCCGCCGCGGCGACCGCCGAGGGGGCGGACCGGCTGGTGCTGATGACCCAGGTGGCGCGGGCCCTCGGCCTGCAGGAGCGGTACGACGAGGGGCACGCCGTGCTGGACGACCTCAGCGTCGACGATGCCGAGGTGGTGACCCGCGCCTCGTTGGAGCGCGGCCGGCTGCTCCGGTCGGCCGGTGTGGCCGACGAGGCGCAGCGGCACTTCGAGGCGGCCGCGGCGGCTGCACGGGAGGCCGGGCTCGAGGCGCTGCAGGTGGACGCGCTGCACATGGTCGCGCTGGCCGCACCCGCCGAGGAGCAGCAGCGGCTCACCGAGGAGGCGCTGGCCGTGGCCCGGACGTCGTCCGAGCAGGCCGCGCGGGACTGGGACGCCAGCCTGCTCAACAACCTCGGCATGGTGCACGCCGACGCCGGGGACTGGCCGGCTGCGCTGGCCGCGTTCGAGGAGGCGCTGGCCGCGCGGGAGCGGATCGGTGACCCCGGCCGGACCCGGGTCGCCCGCTGGATGGTGGGCTGGGCGCTGCGCAACCTGGGGCGCACCGACGAGGCGCTGGCCGTGCAGACCGCGCTCAAGGCCGAGCTCGAGGCCGCGGGCGAGGAGGACCCGTACGTCGACGAGGAGCTCCGGCTGCTCGAAGGGTGACGGGCGACCGGCCGCGGCGTACCGTTTTTGCATGGCGGTGGTCCTCGCCGTGAGCCTGGCCGTCGTGGTGCTGTCGAGTGCCGCGGCGTACCTGTGCGGCCTGGCGTTCAGCGATCGCATGGAGCCGCTGCGCTACCGGGTCGCCGACCGGCTGCTGCGGCGCAAGCGCGAGCAGCCCACGTCGCGGCCGATCGAGGCGATCGCGGCGGACCTGCGCCGGCTCGGCACCCGGTACCACTCGCTGCACCCGCACACGTCCTTCGCCAAGGTCGAGGCGGTGCGGAGCGCCTACGACCGCGCGCTGGGCGAGTGCTGCGCGACGCTCGGGCTGACCCACCTGCTGGCCGTGCTGCCGGCCGGGGCGGAGCGCGACGCCGAGCGCGAGCGGGTGGAGGACCTGCTGGCCGACTCCGGCGTCCGGTTCCCGCGCGCCGCGTAGCTCACGGGAGCAGCGGCAGGCGGAGGCGGAAGGTCGCGCCGGGCGGCCCGGACACGACGGCGACCGAGCCGCCCGCCCGCTCGGCCAGGGTGCGGGCGATGGCCAGGCCGAGCCCGGTGCCGGGCGTCCCTCGGGTGCGCGCGCGATCGGCCCGGTGGAACCGCTGGAAGACCAGCTCCTGCTCCGCCTCGGGCACGCCGGGGCCGTCGTCGGTCACGTCCAGCCAGACGCTGGTGCCGTCCGTCCGGACCGCGAGCACGACGCTGGCCCGGGCATGGGCGACCGCGTTCTCGACCAGGTTGCGCACCACCCGACGCAGCTCGTCGGGGTTCCCCCGCACCGGCCCGGCCGAGACGTCCGCGGTGTCGACAGCGATCTCACCGGACTGCCGGGCCCGCGCGGCCTCCTCGAGCACGATGCCGTCCAGGTCCACCGCCCTGGCGACCACCGGGGCCCCCTCGTCCGCCGAGGCGAGCAGCAGGAGGTCCGCCACCAGCCGTTCGAGCTCGGTGGTCGCGCCCAGCACGTCCGAGCGGAGCAGCTCCGGGTCCACCGGACGGGGGCCGTCGAGGGCCAGCTCCAGGGCCACCCGCTGCGAGGCGAGCGGGCTCTGCAGGTCGTGGGAGACGTCGGCGACCAGCTGCCGCTGCCGGCGTACGGCGCCTTCGACCCGGGCCAGCATCGAGTTCATCGTGGCCGCCAGCCGGCCCACCTCGTCCCGGCGGCCGTCGTCCGCGACCCTCCGGTCCAGCTGGTCGGGGCCGATGGCGTCGACCTCGGCCCGGATGCGGTCCAGCCGCCCGAGCGCCCGGCCCAGCACCAGCCACATCAGGAGGCCGAGGACGGCCACGGCGAGCGGGACGCCGACGACGAGCGTCCGGCGTACGACGGCCGACGCCTCCCGCACCGACTCCAGGCTGGTCCCGGCCACCACCGTGACCGGTCCGGCCTCGCCGGGGCCGGCGCCGACCCACACCCGGTAGGTCTCGGTCTCGTCGTCGTCCGGCGCCCGGACGGTACGCCGCTGCATCCCGGCCGAGCTGGTGGGCGGGACGATGGGGCCGGCGCCGGCGATGTTCGGCGAGGCCGCCAGGACGGTGCCGTCCGCGTCCACCACCTGAGCCACGGAGTCGTCGGTGACGTTGCGGAGGACGGGCGGCAGGTCGCCGGCGCCCGCCTGGGCCAGGAGGTCCTGGACCCGGGACCGGGAGAGGTCGTCGCTGCTGTCGGTGAGCCGGCGCTCGAGCGTGGTGACCAGCAGCACCGCTCCGACCGTCAGCACCACGGCGCAAAGGGCAACCCCGAGGGCGGTGGCCCTGGCCCGGACGCCGAGCCGGGTCACGGGTCGGCCGCCAGCCGGTAGCCCACCAGGCGCACCGTCTGCAGGCTGTGCCGCCCGAAGGGCTCGTCGATGCGTTGCCGCAGCTGGCGGGCGTAGACCTCGACGATGTTCGGGTCGCCGTCGAAGGCGAAGTCCCACACGTGCTCGAGGATCGTCGCCTTGGACACCACCTCGCCGGGCCGTCGCATCAGGAACTCCAGCATCGCGAACTGGCGAGGCGTCAGCTCGATCGGGACCTCACCCCGGGAGACGACGTGCCCGGCCGGGTCCAGCCGCAGGTCCCCCACCTCCAGCACCGCCGGCCGCTGCCCCGCACCGCGGCGGAGCAGCGCCCGCAGCCGGGCCAGGAGGACCACGAACGAGAACGGCTTGGCCAGGAAGTCGTCGGCGCCCGCGTCGAGCGCCCGCGCCTCCTCCTCGTGGCCGCTGCGCGCGGTGAGCACCAGGATCGGCGTCCAGTCCCCGGCCTCCCGTCGGCGGGCGCACAACACGTCGCCGCTCAGCCCGGGCAGCATGACGTCCAGGACCAGGGCGTCGTAGTCGTTCTCCTGCGCCAGCCACTCGCCCTCGGTCCCGTCGAGGGCGACGTCGACGGCGTAGCCCTCCCGCTCCAGACCGCGCCGCAGCGCCGCGGCCAGCGCCTTGTCGTCCTCGACCACGAGCACGCGCATGGCGGCACGGTCGCACAGCCCCGCTGAAGGCGCGCTGAACCGCCGCTGAACGCGGGCCCGCACGTGGGCGTTCAGCATGGCTTCAGCGAGGGTCCGCCAGGCTGGTAGGGACCCGAGGAGGACAGACATGAGGACCAGGATCCTGCTGGCGGGGCTCGGCCTCGGCGCCGCTCTGGCCGGCGTCGCGGGAGGTATCGCGGTGGCCGGCGACGGGGACGACGGGCCGGCCAGCCACCAGTTCACCCCCGACCAGGCCGCCGCCGCGAAGGAGGCGGCGCTCGCGGCCACCGGCGGCGGCACCGTCAACAGCGTGGAGAGCGACAACGAGGACGGCGCGACGTACGAGGTGGAGGTCACCAAGCCGGACGGCGTGACGGTCGACGTCCGGCTCGACGAGAACTACGCGGTCGTCGTCATCGAGGGCGACTCCGAGGACGGTGCCGACGACTGATCACCTGACCCGCCGGTAGGCGAGGTCGGTGATGGTCCGTCCGGCCTCGATGCCCTTGCGCTCGAACTTGGTGAGCGGGCGCTCTTCCCACCGCGCCACCGGACCGCCCTCGAGGGCCGGCTCGCCGTCGAGCACCGTGCGCATCTGCTCGGCGTAGTCGGCCCAGTCGGTGGCCAGCCGCCACACCCCGCCCGGGGCCAGCCGGCTCGCCGCCAACCGGGCGAACGAGGGGCTGACCAGCCGTCGCTTGTGGTGCCGGGTCTTGGGCCAGGGGTCCGGGAAGAAGGTCCAGAGCTCGGCCACGGTGGCGGGCGCCAGCAGGTGCTCCATCGACCAGACCGCGTCGACCCCGATGAGGCGGACGTTCTCGGCGCCGGCCTCCGCGACCCGCCACAGCGTGTCCGCCACGCCGGGCCGCCACACCTCGAAGGCCAGCACGTCGTACGCCGGCCGGGCCGCCGCCAGCGCGGCGGTCGCCTCCCCGACCCCCGAGCCGATCTCGACGATCAGCGGCGCCTCGCGGCCGAACCAGTCCGCGAAGGAGAACCCCGGCTGGTCGACCGCCTGGTCGGGGATCACCCAGCGCTCGTGGTGCGCCTCCCACGCCGCGGCCTGGTTCGGGGTGAACCGGCTGCCGCGCCGTGAGTAGCTGAGCACCTCCCGCATCCGACGGCCGTCCGCGGTGACCTTGTGGTGCGGGCGGGCCGGGGGCACGCGCTCCGCCATGCCCTCCATTCTCGCCCGACGCCTTGGTGCAACTTTCAATGAGAGGGCTCTCACCCGCGGCTCACGGTCGCCTCACGGTCAGGGAGCACCGTACGAGGTGTCAGGCAATTCGGTATCCACGAGAGGAAGGCACCACCATGGCACGCTCACACCTGCTCAAGGCGCTGCGCCCCGCGCGCGTCGGCCGCCACGGGAACAGCGGCAGCAACTCGAACAGCGGCAGCCGGTCGCGCAGCCGCAGCCGGACCCGCACCCGCACGCGGTCCCACGGCTGACCAACGACGTGACGAACGTCGAGGGGGCGGGCCTGACGGCCCGCCCCCGCCTCGTCTTCCGGCGCCTGATCGGGCTACTCCGGCCGGAGGCGGACGCCGCGCCCTTCGTCGGCGAGGCGCCGCCGATGACGGTCACCCAGGTGGTCAGGCGCTTCTGGCCCGACGTCCGCCCGCTGCGCTGGTGGCTGCTGGTGCTGGTGGTGCTCCTGGCCGGAGCGCCGCTGATCGCGGTGCTCGAGGTGCTGCTGTTCCAGACGCTGGTCGACGACGTGCTGGTGCCGGCCACCCTGGGGCCGCTGCTCTGGATCGCGGCGCTGTACGTCGCGCTGAACCTGCTCAGCGCGGTGATCTCCGGTGTCGACGACTACCTGTCGACCTGGATCTCCCAGAAGTTCCTGGTCGGGCTGCGCACCAAGGTCTTCAGCCACGTGCTCGCGCACCCGAGCCACGTCCAGGACCGCAACCGGCTGGGCGACACGATGTCGCGGCTCACCTCCGACACCGCCGCGGTCGAGTCGTTCATGATCGGCCAGTTCGCGTCCGGCACGGGCGCGGTGCTGCGGCTGGTCATCTACGCCGGCGCCCTGTTCTTCCTGCAGTGGCAGCTGGCGCTGGTCTCGCTGGTCGCCGCGCCGCTGTTGTGGTGGGTGGCCACCCACTTCTCGCGGATGGTCAAGGACGTCTCCCGCGAGCGCCGGCGGCGGGCCGGCTCGCTCAGCGCGGTCACCGAGGAGCGGCTCTCGAACGCGGCCCTCGTGCAGACATACAACCGCGAGGCCGATGCGGTCGCGGACTACCACCGGCAGAACCTCGCGATCGCCTCGGCCGAGCTGGTCGGCGCGCGCATCCGCTCCGTCTTCCTGCCCCTGGCCGACCTGGCCGAGCTGGTGGGGACCCTCGCCGTCATCGCCCTCGGGACCTGGGCGCTGGCCACGGACCGGCTCACGCTGGGTGGGCTGATGGCCTTCCTGGCGCTGCTGGTCCAGTGCTACTCGCCGCTGCGCACGCTGGGCAACCTGCTGCCCGCCCTCTACTCCGCCACCGCCGGCGTCGAGCGGATGGTCGAGCTGCTGGACGAGCCGCTGCCCGCCGACCGGCCCGGGGCCCGGGACCTCACCGGCGTCCGCGGCGCGGTCGAGCTGTCCGGCGTACGGGTGCGCTACCCCGGGGCCGCCCGCGACGCCCTGCACGCCGCGTCGTTCCGCGTCGAGCCGGGCGAGCTGGTCGGGCTGGTCGGACCGAGCGGCGCCGGCAAGTCCACCGTCGCCCGGCTGCTCACCCGGCACGTCGAGGCCGCCGACGGCGGCGTGCGCGTCGACGGCCACGACGTCCGGGACCTCACCGCCCGGTCGGTGCGCGAGGCCGTCACGCTGGTCCCGCAGGAGACGGCGCTGATGGACGCCAGCATCGCCGAGAACATCGAGTTCGGGCGTCCGGGCGCCACCCGGGAGCAGGTGGAGGAGGCCGCACGCCGCGCCGACGCCGACGGCTTCGTGCGGCGGCTGCCCCAGGGCTACGACACCCGGGTCGGCCAGCGAGGCCGCTCGCTGTCCGGCGGCCAGCGGCAGCGGATCGCCGTGGCCCGCGCCCTGCTCCGCGACGCGCCGATCCTGTTCCTGGACGAGCCGACGACCGGGCTGGACGCGGAGACCTCGCGCCGGCTGCTGGACGCCGTGGCCCGGCACCGCGCGGGACGTACCGTCATCGTGGCCACCCACGACCCGGTCTCGCTGGAGTACGTCGACCGCGTCATCCGGCTGGAGGAGGCCGGCGTCGACACCCAGCCGATGACCGTGGGGGCTGCTCGATGATGCCGGTGACCGTCGAGGCGGCCGCCGTACCGGTCGGCGCCGAGGTGCTCCCGGGCTACCGGGTCGAGGAGCTGCTGGCCCGGGGCGGAAGGGTCGACACCTACGACGTGACCAGCGTGGAGCGCGACTGCCGGGCCGTGGTCAAGGTGCTCCGCGCCGAACGGCTGGGCGACGAGCACGTCCGGCAGGCCGTGGCGACCGAGGGGCTGCTGCTCACCACCCTGGCCCACCCGCACCTGGTCCGCGGCTACGAGGTCGTCACCGCCCCCCGGCCCGCGCTGGTCATGGAGACGCTGCCCGGCGCCACGCTGGCCGCGCTCATCGACGACGGCCGGCTCGGCGTTACCGACACCGCGCTGCTGGGCCGGCAGCTGGTGTCGGTCCTCGGCTACCTGCACCGGCACGGGTGGGTGCACCTGGACGTGAAGCCGGAGAACGTGGTGGTGCAGGAGGGCCGCGCGGTCCTCATCGACCTCGGCCTGGCGAGCCGGCCCGGCCGGCTCGTGCGCGGGATGGGCACCGACGGCTACGCCGCGCCCGAGCAGGACGCCGGCGGCACCGTCTCGGCGGCCACGGACGCGTGGGGGCTCGGCGCCACCCTGGCCGAGTGCCTCACCGGCACCGCGCCCGGCCGCGCGCCGGACCTGTCCCGGGTGCCCGCCGCGATCCGGCCGCTCGTGGCTGCCTGCCTCCGCCAGGACCCGGGTGACCGGCCGTCCCTGGACGAGCTCCGGGACCGCCTCGAGACGCTGCTCGCCGAGCCCGAGCCGTCGTGGTGGGCGCGGCTCAGTAGTTCGTGGTGGTCGACGAGGTGGATACCCCGGCGAGGGCGATGATGATCACGACCAACGCGAGGACCAAGCCCAGCCCGAAGAGGATGGTCCCGACGATCCCGCAGATCCGGCCCGCGTTGGCCGTCCCGCGGCCGCCGAGCTGACCGTTGCTGGCGTCGATCTCGCCGACGACGCGGTTGCCCATCACCCACGCGAACGGCGAGATGAGCTGGCAGACCACGAGCCCGAGGATGCCCAGGATCAGCACCGTCACCGCCTGGTGGTGGTCGGGCGGCACGTACCCGCCGTACGGCGGTGCGCCGTACTGGTTCGGCGGCGGGCCGCCGTAGGGCGGCTGGCCGCCGTACGGCGGCTGACCGGGCGGCTGCGGCGGCTGGCTCACGGCGCACATCCTGCCACCGCCGCACGGGGTTGCGACCGCGGCTCGCTCAGCCGGGCGGCACCCGGGCCGGCGGTCGGCCCCGCACCGGCTGGTAGCCCGCGAACCGTGGCTCCGCGACGCCCTCGCCGCCGGTCAGGTCGGGCAGCTGGCGCTGCAGCTCGTGGAAGCGAGCCGCGGGCAGCACCACCTCCAGCGTGGTGAAGGACTCCGTCGACCACGCCCCGTTGGTGGACGCGCCGAGCCGGCCCAGCTCCCTCTGCAGGCCGCCCGCGGTCGCCGTCGGCGCCTCGACGCGCACCTCCACCAGCGGCTCGCACACGATCGTCCCGGCCCGCTGCAGGGCCTGGCGCACCACGATCGGTGTGAGCTTGCGGTAGTCGACGGCCACGCTGCGCGGGCCCCGCGTCGACGGCGGACCGTCCCAGTTGCTGTAGCCGATCCGGGTGAGCGTGACCAGGCAGTCCGTGACCTGCCAGCCGCGCAGCCCGGCGGCCAGCGATGCCCGGACGTGCTGCTCGATGACCTGCCGGAACGCGTCGTGGGTCTTGTACAGGTAGAGCGGGACGTCCGAGGCGGGCACGTCGGTACGAAAGCCGAGCCCGGAGCCGGGCGCCGCCGGCGCGATCCTCAGGCCGACGGTGGCGTGGTAGGGGTTCGACTCGGTGTTGAGCACCTCCACCGCCTCGCCGACGCGACGCGGCCGCTCGACGTGCACGACGGTCGCGTCCGCGAACTCGACCTCGACGCCGTGCTCGCGGGCCAGGGTCGTGGCGATGACCTCCTGCTGCACCCGCCCGTAGAGCGTGACCGAGAGCCGGCCCAGGTCGTCGTGGCGCACGCCGATCAGCGGGTCCTGGTCGGCCAGCTGGGTGAGCGCGGCGCGCAGCAGGTGACCCTGCCTGGGGTTGCGCGCGGCCACCACCGCCTCGAGCGTGGGCGGGGGGAAGTGATGCGCGTCCTCGGTGGCCCCTGCTCCCGCCGAGTCGCCGACCCGCACCCGGGCCGGCCCGCGGACGCGGGCGATCCCGCCGGCGCCCACGGAGTCGGTGCGCACCCACGCACCCGCGCGGTAGCCGGCGACCTCGACCACCTTCTCGGGCGGCCCGCCGGCGAACGAGACGCGGTCGCGGAGGCCCAGCCGGCCCTGGAAGAGGCGCAGGTACGCGATCTTCTCGCCGGCGTCGCCCCGCTCGACCTTGAACACGCGCGCGGCCAGCGGGCCGTCGTCGTCGTCGGCCGGTGGCGGGGCGAGCAGCTCGACCAGCGCGTCCATGAGCGGCTGGACCCCGGTCCCGAGGGCCGCCGAACCGCTGAACACCGGGAACACCCGGCCGCGCCGCGTCTGCTCGGCCAGCGATCGCCGCACGCAGCCCCGGTCCACCTGCGCCTCGTCGGCCACGTAGGCCGTGAGCAGCCGCTCGTCGCGCTCGGTGAGCACGTCGAGCAGGTCCGGGCCGGCCGGCTCCACGGCGTACGGCGTCAGCCGCTCGCGCACCGCGGCCAGGACCCGACCCACGTCCGCGCCGGTGCGGTCGGTCTTGTTGATGAACAGCAGCGTCGGGACTCGCAGCCGCCGCAGGGCGCGCATCAGCACGGTGGTCTGCGGCTGCACGCCCTCAACCGCCGAGAGGACGAGCACCGCGCCGTCGAGCACGCTCAGCACCCGCTCCACCTCGGCGATGAAGTCCGGGTGACCGGGGGTGTCGATCAGGTTGACGGTGGTGTCTCCCCGCTCGAAGGCGGCGACGGTGGAGCGGATGGTGATCCCGCGCTCGCGTTCGAGGGCCAGCGAGTCGGTCTGGGTGGTCCCCGCGTCGACCGAGCCGACGTGGTCGATGACCCCGGCGGCGTACAGCAGCCGCTCGGTCAGCGTGGTCTTGCCGGCATCAACGTGCGCGAGGATCCCGAGGTTGAGGGTGCGTCGGAGCAAGGGAGTTCTCCCGGTCGTTCGTGTGGTCGGTCAGGACGGACACGAACGCTGCTCGCATCGGACGCTCCCCTTGCTCGGGCTGGCACGGACGCCATCACCGTAGAACCGTCGGACGCCGCCGGTCACCGGGTTTTTGGGCCTTCAGCCAGCGAGAGCGGCAGTACCGAGACGGCCTCCCATTAGCCTGCGCACGTGACGATCACCCTCCGGGAGATCACGAACGACAACCGCGACGCCGTTCTCGCCCTGCGGACGACCCCTGACCAGGAACGCTTCGTCAGCCCGGTCAGGGAGTCGCTCGAGGAAGCCGCTGAGTACTCCAACGCGAACCCCTGGTTCCGCGCCGTGTACGCCGACGACCATCCCGTCGGCTTCGTCATGATCAGCTGGGACGTCGAACCCCAGCCGCCCGACATCCTCGGCCCCTGGTTCCTCTGGAAGCTGCTCATCGACCGCGAACATCAAGGCAGGGGCTACGGCCACGAGGTCGTGGAGCAGATCGTCGCCCTGGTCCGCGCCCAGGGCGCCACCGAGCTCCTCACCAGCTACGTTCCGGGTGACGGTGGCCCCTCAGGCTTCTACGCCCGCCTCGGCTTCGTCCCGACCGGAGAGCTCGACCGCGTGGGCGAGATCATCCTCCGCCGTACGCTCAGCGACGCGAGCTGATGATGACGAAGCCCCCGCCAGCCGGAGGCTGACGGGGGCTTCGCTCAGAGCTGACGACTCAGGTCACTTGGTGATCTTGGTGACCCGGCCGGCACCGACGGTGCGGCCGCCCTCGCGGATGGCGAAGCGCAGCCCCTCCTCCATGGCGATGGGCTGGATGAGCTCCACCGTCATCTCGGTGTTGTCGCCCGGCATGACCATCTCGGTGCCCTCGGGCAGCGTGACGACGCCGGTCACGTCCGTGGTCCGGAAGTAGAACTGCGGACGGTAGTTGTTGAAGAACGGCGTGTGCCGGCCGCCCTCCTCCTTCGACAGGATGTAGACCGAGGCGTCGAAGTTGGTGTGCGGGGTGGTGGTGCCCGGCTTGATCACGACCATGCCGCGCTCGACGTCCTCGCGCTTGGTGCCGCGGAGCAGCAGGCCGACGTTCTCGCCCGCCTGGCCCTCGTCGAGCAGCTTGCGGAACATCTCGACACCGGTGACCGTGGTCTTCTGCGAGCCGTCGCGGATGCCGATGATCTCGACCTCCTCGTTGACCTTCACGATGCCCCGCTCGATGCGGCCGGTGATGACCGTGCCGCGACCGGTGATGGTGAAGACGTCCTCGACCGGCATCAGGAACGGCTTGTCGGTCTCGCGCTCCGGGGTCGGGATGTACTCGTCGACGGCGTTCATCAGCTCGAAGACCGACTCGCCCCACTTCTCGTCGCCGTTGAGCGCCGGGAAGGCGGCGACCCGCACGACCGGGATGTCGTCGCCGGGGAACTCGTACTCGGAGAGGAGCTCACGGACCTCCATCTCGACGAGCTCGATGAGCTCCTCGTCGTCGACCATGTCGCACTTGTTGAGCGCGACGACCAGCGCGGGGACGCCGACCTGGCGGGCCAGGAGGACGTGCTCACGGGTCTGCGGCATCGGGCCGTCGGTGGCGGCGACCACGAGGATCGCGCCGTCCATCTGGGCCGCGCCGGTGATCATGTTCTTGATGTAGTCCGCGTGGCCGGGGCAGTCGACGTGCGCGTAGTGGCGCGCGTCGGTCTGGTACTCGACGTGTGCGATCGAGATCGTGATGCCACGCTGCCGCTCCTCGGGAGCCTTGTCGATCTCGTCGAACGGCGTGAACGGGTTCAGGTCCGGGTGCTTGTCGTGCAGGACCTTGGTGATGGCAGCGGTCAGCGTCGTCTTGCCGTGGTCGATGTGACCGATCGTGCCGATGTTGACGTGCGGCTTGGTCCGCTCGAACTTCGCCTTAGCCACTGTGGGCTCCTCCTGGTGTGTTTTCTTCTGACTCGTACTTGCGTTGGTGTTGCCGAAGCCGTACGGCGACTACTCGCCACGGACCTTCTTGATGATCTCGTCGGCGATGCCCTGCGGGACCTCGGCGTACGAGTCGAACTCCATCGAGTACGAAGCCTGGCCTGAGGTCTTGGACCTCAGGTCGCCAACGTACCCGAACATCTCGGACAGTGGCACAAGGGCGTTGATGACCATGTCACCGTGACGCTCCTCCTGTGCCTGGATGTGACCGCGCCGGCTGTTCAGGTCGCCGATGACCGTCCCGAGGAAGTCGTCGGGCGTGGTCACCTCCACCTTGAACACAGGCTCCAGCAGCACCGGGCGGGCCTTGCGGGCGGCCTCCTTGAAGGCCGCGTTGCCGGCGATCTTGAACGCCAGCTCGGAGGAGTCGACGTCGTGGTAGGCGCCGTCCTCGAGGGCGACCTTGACGTCGACCATGGGGTATCCGGCGAGCACGCCGAACTCCATGGCCTCCTGGGCGCCCTGGTCCACCGACGGGATGTACTCGCGCGGCACCCGACCACCGGACACGTTGTTCACGAACTCGTAGCCCGCGCCGGTCCCGGTCTCGGGGTCGATGCTCGGCTCGATGGTGATGACCACCTTCGCGAACTGGCCGGAGCCACCCGTCTGCTTCTTGTGGGTGTAGCTGTGGTTCTCGACCTTCTGCCGGATCGTCTCGCGGTAGGCCACCTGCGGCTTGCCGACGGTCGCCTCGACGCGGAACTCGCGCTTCATCCGGTCGACCAGGATCTCGAGGTGGAGCTCACCCATGCCGGCGATGATCGTCTGGCCGGTCTCCTCGTCGGACTTGACCGTGAAGGTCGGGTCCTCGTCGGAGAGCCGCTGGATGGCGGTGCCGAGCTTCTCCTGGTCGCCCTTGGTCTTGGGCTCGATCGCGACCTCGATCACGGGGGCCGGGAACGTCATCGACTCCAGGACCACCGGGTTCTGGAGGTCGCTGAGCGTGTGGCCTGTCTTGGTGTCCTTGAGGCCCATCACGGCCACGATCTGGCCGGCGCCGACCGACGCGATCTCCTCACGCTTGTTGGCGTGCATCTGGTAGACCTTGCCGATCCGCTCCTTGCGCTGGGTCACCGTGTTGAGCACGGTCGAGCCCGCCTCGAGCTTGCCGGAGTAGACCCGGACGTAGATCAGCTTGCCGAGGTGCGGGTCGGACGCGATCTTGTACGCCAGGCCGGAGAACGGCTCGGAGTCGGCGGGCTTGCGGCTGACCGGCTCCTCCTCCTTGTTGACGGCATGGCCGACGATCGCGTCGATGTCGAGCGGCGAAGGGAGGTACTTCACGACCGCGTCGAGCAGGGGCTGGACGCCCTTGTTCTTGAACGCCGTGCCGCACAGCACCGGGTTGAGCTTGTCGGCCAGGGTGGCGCGGCGGATGCCCGCCTCGAGCTCCTCGACCGAGATGTCCTCGCCCTCGAGGTACTTCTCCATGATGTCGTCGTCGGCCTCGGCCAGCGTCTCGAGCAGCTTCTCGCGGTACTCCTCGGCCTGCTCCTGGAGCTCGGCCGGGATCTCCTCGACGACATAGTCCTCGCCGATCGTCGTCTCGCCGCGCCACACGAGCGCGCGCATGCCGACGAGGTCGACGACACCGATGAAGTCGGACTCGGCGCCGATCGGCAGCTGGAGGACCAGCGGGGTGGAGTTGAGCCGGTCGACCATCATCTGCACGCAGTGGAAGAAGTCCGCGCCGGTGCGGTCGAGCTTGTTGACGAAGCACATGCGCGGCACGGCGTACTTGTTGGCCTGCCGCCACACGGTCATCGTCTGCGGCTCGACGCCCGCGACGCCGTCGAACACCGCGACCGCGCCGTCGAGGACGCGCAGCGAGCGCTCGACCTCGGCGGTGAAGTCGACGTGGCCCGGGGTGTCGATGATGTTGATCTGGTGGTCCTTCCACCAGCAGGTCGTCGCGGCGGACGTGATCGTGATGCCGCGCTCCTGCTCCTGCTCCATCCAGTCCATCGTGGCGGCGCCCTCGTGGACCTCACCGATCTTGTAGTTGATGCCGGTGTAGAAAAGGATGCGCTCGGTCGTCGTGGTCTTGCCGGCGTCGATGTGCGCCATGATGCCGATGTTGCGGACCTTGTTCAGGTCCGTCGTGATGTCGACAGCCACTGTCTTGTCTCAGTCCCTTTGGTGGTTACGTGCGTATAGCCCGGGCCGTCCGGACCGGGCTCAGGGAGAACGCCGACGCGGTGGTCTTTTGTTCCTCTCCCAGCCCGGCCGGGCCGGTCACCAGCGGTAGTGGGCGAAGGCCTTGTTGGACTCGGCCATCTTGTGGGTGTCCTCGCGCTTCTTCACCGCGGCACCGAGGCCGTTGGAGGCGTCGAGGATCTCGTTCATGAGCCGCTCGGCCATCGTCTTCTCGCGCCGGTCCGCGGCGTAGCCGACCAGCCAGCGCAGCGCCAGCGTGGTGCCGCGGGTGCCCTTGACCTCGATCGGGACCTGGTAGGTCGCACCACCGACCCGGCGGGACTTGACCTCGATGGCCGGCTTGACGTTGTCCATGGCGCGCTTGAGCGTGACCACGGGGTCGGTGCCGGTCTTGTCGCGGCAGCCCTCGAGCGCCTTGTAGACGATGCGCTGGGCGACCTGCTTCTTGCCGTCCTGCAGCACCTTGGAGACGAGCTGGCTCACCAGCTGCGACCCGTAGACCGGGTCGGTGACGATCGGCCGCTTGGGAGCGGGACCCTTGCGAGGCATCAGCCCTTCTCCTTCTTCGCGCCGTAGCGGCTGCGCGCCTGCTTGCGGTTCTTGACGCCCTGGGTGTCGAGCGTGCCGCGGATGATCTTGTAGCGGACACCGGGCAGGTCCTTCACCCGGCCGCCGCGGACGAGCACGATCGAGTGCTCCTGGAGGTTGTGGCCCACGCCCGGGATGTACGCCGTGACCTCGACGCCGCTGCTCAGGCGCACGCGGGCGACCTTGCGGAGGGCGGAGTTCGGCTTCTTCGGGGTGGTGGTGTAGACGCGCGTGCAGACGCCGCGTCGCTGGGGCGAACCCTTCAGGGCAGGCGTCTTGTTCTTCGACACCTTGTCCTGGCGGCCCTTGCGGACCAGCTGCTGAATGGTGGGCACCTGTGGTGGTTCCCTTTCGTATCTGTTGTCACGGCCCGGCGACCTGCCGGGCACGGGTGTACTGCGTTGTTGCCTGTGCCTGTCGATGCGTCCTGCCGCCGGGAAAGAGCCCGGGCGGCGGGCATGCTCGAGGGGTCTGGTCGGTCCAGACACCGAGGATCGAGCCTACTAGTCGCCCTGAACCGGGTCAAAAGCCGGAAACGGCCTGCTCAGGCGGCGACTGGCTGGAGCCGCTGAGCGTCCTCGAACCGGGTGTTGGCGCGGTCCAGCACCAGCACCGCCAGGCCGACCCCGACCAGGACCAGCGCACCGCCGATGATCAGCGTCCAGCGGGCGCCGAGGTGCTCGCCGATCAGGCCGTTCACCGGGGCGCCGAGCGGCGTCCCGCCCATGACCACGGTCATGTACAGCGCCATCACCCGGCCCCGCAGCTCCGGGTCGGAGGAGAGCTGCATGGTGGCGTTGCAGGAGTTGAGCAGCGTGATCGTGCAGAACCCGATCACCGGCGCGAAGCACGCGAACGCGACGTACGACGGCAGCAGCCCGGCCACGATCTCCGCCACGCCGAACCCGGTCGCGGCCAGGACCAGCAGCCGGAGCCGGATGCGCGGCCGCCGGGCGGCCATCAACGCGCCCAGGAGCGAGCCGACCGCGAGCGCCGAGCCGAGCAGGCCGAACTCGCCGGCGCCCTTGTCGAAGACCTGGGTGGCCATCAGGGCCGAGGTGATCTGGAAGTTCATGCCGAAGGTGCCGGCGAAGAAGACCAGCACCAGGATCATCAGCATCTTGGGCTGGGAGCGGACGTAGCGCATCCCCTCCCGCAGCTGTCCCGGCGCCCGGCCGCGTGGCTCGGGCGTGTGCAGCAGCCGGGCGTCCATCCGGCGCAGCTGCCAGATCACCGCGAAGTACGACAGCCCGTTGAGCAGGATCACCCAGCCGGAGGCGCGGGCCCCGTCGCCCAGCAGACCGATCAGCAGCCCGGCCAGGGCCGGCCCGAACAGCCGGGCGGTGTTGAACGCCGCGGAGTTGAGCCCGACCGCGTTGGTCAGGTCGTCGGGGCCGACCATCTCGGAGACGAAGGACTGCCGGGCCGGGGTGTCGAAGGCCGAGGCGATGCCGAAGGTCAGCGCGAGCAGGTAGACCATCCACACCTGGGCGTGACCGCTGACCGCGATCGCCCCCAGGGTCAGGGACGAGACCGCCATGCCGAGCTGGGTGAGCTGGAGCATGGTGCGCTTGGAGATCCGGTCCGCGACCACGCCGGCGTACGGCGAGAGGACGAGCACCGGCAGGAACTGCAGCCCGGTGGTGATGCCGAGCTCGGTGCCGCCGGTGCCGGGCAGGCTGAGCACGAGCCAGTCCTGCGCCACGCGCTGCATCCAGGTGCCCGTGTTCGACACCACGCTGCCGCCGAGGTAGAGGCGGTAGTTGTGGTTGCGCAGGGCTCGGAACGTCGGTGACAAGTCCTAGTCTCTTTCGGACAGCTCTTGGAGGATCGGGGCGGCGGCGCGGAGCACGGCGCGTTGCTCGGGGGTCAGGTCGCGGAGCTGGCGGGAGAGCCACTCGTCGCGACGCCTGCGGTCGGCGAGGACGGTCGCCCGGCCGTGCTCGGTCAGCCCGACCACCACGACCCGGCCGTCGCTCTCGTGGGCGCGGCGGGCGACGTACCCGCCCTCCTCGAGGAGGTTCACCTTGCGGGTCATCGTGGGCGGCTGCACCCGCTCGAGGGCGGCCAGCTCGCCGACCGTCAGCTCGCCGTGGCGGAACAGCCCGCCCAGGACGGCCATCATCGGGATGCTCAGGTCGTTGGCGGGGTCGCGCTCGTTGGCCAGCCGGCGCCGCAGCCGCATCACGGACATGCGGAGCTCCGACGCCAGGCCGGCGTCGGTGCGGGCGACCTTCTCCACAGTGGGCATGTACTTAGCCTAACTCATTACCCAGGCTAAGTATTCCGGCGAACGATTCGTCTGCGATGCCACCCAGAGAACTACCGGTTGGCGCGCAGACGAATCGGGGTGGGCGTCAGCCGATCCAGTCGTTGATCGGGTGGATCGCGAAGTAGACGAGGAACGACGCCGCCACGACCCACATCAGGATGTGGATCTCGCTCACCTTGCCGAGGACGAGCTTGATGAACACGTAGGCCAGGAACCCGGCCCCGATGCCGACCGTGATCGAGTAGGTGAACGGCATCAGCACGATGGTGAGGAACGCCGGGATCGCGAGCTCGGGGTCCCGCCAGTCGATCTCGGTGACCTGCTGCATCATGAGGAAGCCCACCAGGATCAGGGCCGGCACCGCCGCCTCGGACGGGATGACCGCGACCAGCGGCGCAAACAGGATCGTGACGAGGAACAGCACGCCGGTCACCACGGACGCCAGCCCGGTGCGGGCGCCGTCACCGACGCCCGACGCCGACTCGATGTAGGACGTGTTGGACGAGACGCCCGCGAGGCCACCGACGGCGGCCGCGGCGGAGTCGACGACCAGGATCCGCTCGGTGTTGGGCGGCGTTCCGTCCTCGTCGAGCAGGCCGGCCTCGGCGCCGATCGCCGTCATCGTGCCCATGGTGTCGAAGAAGTCGGCCAGCATCAGCGTGAAGACCAGCAGCAGCGCCGAGATGACCCCGACCTCCTCGAAGGAGCCGAGCAGCGAGAACTCGCCGAGGGTCCCGAAGTCCGGCGTCTCCAGCAGGTCGCCGATGTCGGGGAAGTCCGGGATCGTGAGGGACCAGCCGCGGGGGCTGTCGACGGAGGAGCCCAGGTCTCCGATGGCCTCGACCACGATCGCCACCACGGTCGTGACCAGGATCGAGATCAGGATGGCGCCCTTGACCTTGCGCACCCAGAGCGCGATGACCAGGGCCAGGCCGACCGCGAACACCAGGACCGGCCACCCGAACAGCTGCCCGGTGCGGCCGAGCTGGACCGGCACGGTGGTGTTGGCGACGTCGGGGATCCGGCTCACGAAGCCGGCGTCCACGAAGCCGATCAGCGCGATGAACAGGCCGATGCCGACCGAGATCGCCACCTTGAGCTGGGTCGGTACGGCGTGGAAGACCGCGGTCCGGAAGCCGGTGAGCACCAGCACCAGGATGATGACCCCCTCGATGACCACCAGGCCCATGGCGTCGGCCCACGTCATCTGGCTGGCGATGGCGAACGCGACGAAGGCGTTGAGGCCCAGGCCGGTCGCCAGCGCCAGGGGGTAGTTGGCGACCACCCCCATCAGGATGGTCATGACGCCGGCCACCAGCGCGGTGCCGGCGGCGATGGCGGGCAGGTTGGGGGCGTCGCCGCCCCCGAGGAACTGTCCGTCGGCGTCCTGGGCGAAGCCCAGGATCAGCGGGTTCAGGACCACGATGTAGGCCATCGTGACGAAGGTGACGACCCCGCCACGGATCTCCTGGCCGACGCTCGATCCGCGCTCGGTGATCTTGAAGTAGCCGTCGAGCCCGGAGGCTCCCCCGGCTTCCGTCTTCGTGCTCATGGCGGCACCCAACCAGAACCGGGGGGCCCGGCGGAATAGGGCACGCCCACGGGGGCGCACGCTGTTCTAACCTGTGGTCGTGGACCTCCGCGACGAGCAGCCGATGAAGCACGAGATCGGCAACCGCACCTACATCGTCGCGGACGTCGAGCCCCTCGACGTGGACGGTGTTCGCACCGTCGAGGTCGGCACCCTCGCCTGGCTGGTCGGCTTCATCGCGCTGCTGCCGTTCTACGGCCGCCTGGAGGACGCCGGCCGCACGTGGTGGCTGTGGACCTGCCTGGCCGGGTTCGGGCTGGGCCTGTTCGGCCTGGAGTACTGCCGGCGTCGGCGCCGGGTGCGTGTGGAGCGAGTAGACGGCCGCGAGGAACGAGCGGGCGGCGTAGCGAGCGAAGGTTGAGCAAGCGTCGCGAGTGAGGGACGAACGCGCGACAGCGCGTCGAAACCACCGCAGGGTGGGCACCCGACTCAGCCACCGACGGTGGTGGGCTCCCAGCGCAGGCTGCGGTGGTCTCGACAAGCTCGACCAGCGGTGGGCCAGTCAGCGGAGCGGCATCAGGCGACGAGCTCGCGGACTGCACCACCGCCGATCTAGCCTGTCGAGATCCCCGCAGCACAGGCACGCGCGAAACCACCGGCCCTGATCAGGTCCCAGCGTCGGCTGCGGTGGTCTCGACAGGCTCGACCAGCGGTGGGCAGGTCCCAGCGCCGGGTGCGTGTGGAGCGCCGCGAAGGCGACGAGCTCGCGGACTGAACCACCGCCGATCGAGCTTGTCGAGATCCCCCGCAGCCTCGGCACCCGCGAAACCACCGGCCCTGATCAGGTCCCAGCGCCGGCTGCGGTGGTCTCTACAGGCTCGACGCGCGGTAGGCCAGTCCCAGCGCAGGTTGCGGAAGGTTTCGACACGGCCGGTTCCGATCTCTTTCCTCGGTCGGACGGCCTGCTCAAGCTCGAATCCCCTTCTGAGCGCTTCGCGCTCAGAACGACTCGACCTCGTCGACGGTCAGGGTGTCGAAGACCGGGTCGGGCAGCGGCTGGGGCTCGTGCTTCTTGGCCAGCCGGACCTCGGAGTGGGCCCCGCAGCCGTGGTCCGCGCTGACGATCCGGCCGTCGTCGTTGGCGTCGCCGTTGGCGCACACGCCGAAGCCGTCGCTGAGCGGGCCGGCCAGGCGCACCAGGAAGCCGCAGCTGCGGCAGTGGTGGGGCGCGGACTGCGCGAGCGGCGAGTCGGGGCCGCCGTCGCCGTCGTACCAGCGCTGCGCGGCGAGGTCGCGGCCCTCGATCGAGAGGGTGCGGACCCGGCCGAGGCCGAGGTCCTGGGCGACCTGGCGGATCTGCGCCTTGTCGTCGGTGTCGAGGGGGTCGTCGCCGTAGGAGTACGTCGGGACCAGCCGCGGGTCCTCGTCGCTGACCGGGAGCAGGTCGCCCGGCGACAGGTCGCCCGGCTGGAGCCGCTCGCGGTAGGGCACCCAGGCGGGCGCCACGATCGCCTCGTCGCCGGGGACCAGCACCACCTCGTCGACGGTGACCTGCTTCTGCCGCGGGGCCCGGGCCACGGTGACCGACCAGCGCCAACCGGCGTACCCGGCCCGGGTGCAGCCGAACAGGTGGGTGACGAGCCGGTCCCCTTCGGCCAGGGCGCCCAGGTGCTCACCGACGTCGGCGGCGTCGACGTCCTCGAGCAGCGCGGCCCGGGCGACGTCCACCGCGGCGGCCAGCGCGGCGTCGGCCTTCCCGCGCGGTGCGCCGGCGGCGAGGAGGGTGCTCACGCCGGCAAGCATGACTGATCGGTGGGGATCGTGTCAGGTCGGCGGCGCACCGGGCAGGATGGGCTCGTGGAGCAGGACGACCAGCGCTGGCGGGACCCGCACCCGCAGCAGGTGCCGGTCGCGCCACCGGAGCCCGGCCCCGCCCGGCGGATGGGCCGGGCCGTGGCGACCGGGTCGAAGGCGACGGCCCGGGGGCTGCGCAGCCTCGGTCGCGGGACCGCGCGGGCGAGCCGCTACACGATGGACCAGGCCAAGCGGGCCTCGGAGGCCGAGGGCGCCGGCGAGTCCGGCCTGTCCCGGCTGATCCAGCTGCACGTGTTCAACACCGCGGGCGACGCGGCGGTCGCGATCTCGCTGGCCGGGAGCCTGTTCTTCCAGGTGCCGTCGGGCGAGGCGCGGGACCAGGTGGCGCTGTTCCTCGGGCTGACCATGCTGCCGTTCGCGATCGTGGCGCCGCTGATCGGCCCGTTCCTCGACCGCTTCGCGCACGGCCGGCGCTGGGCGATCGGCGCCACGATGGCGGTGCGGGCCTTCCTGTGCTGGGTGATCGCGTCGTCGGTGAGCAGCGGCTCGGCGCTGGTGTTCGCGGCCGCGCTCGGGGTGCTCGTCTCGTCCAAGGCGTACGGCGTCACCCGGGCCGCCGCCGTACCCCGCCTGCTGCCCCGCGACTTCACGCTGGTCAAGGCCAACGGCCGGGTCTCGCTGGCCGGGATCATCGGCGCCTCGGTGTCGGCGCCGATCGCTGCGCTGGCCTCGGTGGCCGGCTCGGAGTGGTCGCTGCGCTACGCGTTCCTGCTGTTCGTCGTCGCCACCGTGTGCGCCATCCGGCTGCCCGCCGAGGTCGACTCCACCGAGGGCGAGGGCGAGCTGTCCTGGCGCGGCAAGGAGGGCAGCACGTCACGACGCGGACGCCGGCGCACGCGCATCCCCGGCTCGGTGGCCTTCGCGCTGCGGGCCAACTGCGGGCCGTGGTTCCTCAGCGGCTTCCTGCTGATGTTCGGCGCCTTCCTGCTCCGCAACCCCGACGTGCGGCCGGACAGCTCGTTCGGTCCCGGGGTGATGATCGCGATCGTGGTCGGTGCGGCCGGGCTCGGCCGCCTCCTCGGCACCGTCGCGGCGTCGCTGCTGCGCCGGGTCACGCCGGCGCTCGCCGTGGTGCTGGTGCTGGTCGGCGACGCGGCCGCGGCCCTGCTCGCCGCGCTGTTCTACGGCATGTGGACGCTGGCGCTGCTCGGCCTGGTCGCCGGGCTCGGGCAGGCGCTGGCCAAGTTCTCCCTCGACGCGACGATCCAGCGCGACATCCCGACGAACGTGCAGGCCAGCGCGTTCGGCCGCAGCGACACCACCTGCCAGCTCGCCTGGGTGCTCGGCGGGTTCGTCGGCATCGCGCTGCCCCTCGACCCGCCGCGGCTCGGCCTCACCGTGGCGTTTGCGGTCCTGGCCGCCTGGGCGGTCTACGTGCTGTCGACCGCACCGCGCGGTCGTCGGCGCCAGCGGCTCGCCGCGCAGGCCCGCGCCGAGCAGGCCGGCATCGACACCCAGCCGCTGCCGGTGCAGCGGCGGCAGTAGCCGTCTAGAGCTCGAGCTCGTCGGCCAGCGCGCGGAGCAGCTTGGCGGTGGGCCGGGCCGTGCTGCGGTCGGGGTGGTGACCGTGGCGGTAGTCCTCACCGACGTCGTCGAGCAGCCGGATCAGGTCCTCGACGATCGGGACCATCTCGTCGGGCTTCTTGCGCTTGGCGTGCGACTGGTTGCGCTGGACCGAGGCCGGGCGGTCGAGGATCCGGACCTGGAGCGCCTGGTCACCGCGCCGGCCTTGGGCGACCCCGAACTCCACCCGGGTGCCGGCCTTGACCGTGGTGACGCCCTCGGGGAGGGCGTCGGCGCGCACGTAGACGTCGGGGCCGTCCTCCTGGGACAGGAACCCGAACCCCTTGTCGGCGTCGAACCACTTCACCTTGCCTGTTGGCACGGTCATCAACCCTAGACGACGGCGATCGTCCCGCTCGACCGGATTGGCCCGGTCACGCGACGTCCGGGGCGAGCGTGCTGAACCCCACGACCAGCCCGGCCAGGTTGGCCAGCAGCAGAAGCACGATCCAGAGCACCGCGGGCAGCCGGGTCAGCCGGGCCAGCTGGTCCGCGTCGGACGTGCGGCCGCGCCGCCGGCCGGCCGCCAGCAGCTCGACGAGCGGCCGCGGAGCGGCGAGGAGGAGCAGCCAGGCGATGAGGTACGCCGCCACCGACTGGATGGTCCCGTCGCCGTACCAGGTCAGGGCGAGGACCCCGGCGCCGCCCACGAGCAGGACCAGGAAGCCGTAGCCGTTGCGCACCCAGAGGATCAGTGCGGCGGTCAGCCCGACCAGCAGCCAGAGCAGGCCGACGCTCCGACCGGCCGCCAGCAGCAGCGCGGCGAGCAGGCCGAGCAGCGCTGGGGCGAGGTAGCCGGCGGCCAGCATCGCCACCATGCCGGGGCCGGTCGGCCTGCCGCGGGAGACGGTGAGTCCGGACGTGTCGGAGTGCAGGGTGACGGAGCGCAGCCGGCGGCCGACCAGGACGGCGACGACGGCGTGGCCGGCCTCGTGGACGACGGTGACCCCGAGCCGGACCCGCGGCCAGGTGGCCGGGGCGAGCACGAGCACCAGCGCGACCACGCCCGTGGCCACCACGAAGCCGGGCTCGGGCACCGGCTGGGTCGAGGTGGCCCGGTCCCAGATCTCCTGCAGCAAGCTCAGCCCCGGGCGAGCCGGTAGGCGCGGACCTCGCCGAACCACTGGAAGCCGGCCTTGGTGAGCACCGGCGCCGAGGTGTCCACCCGGCCCTTCACCAGCGCCAGCCGGCAGCCGGCCTCTCGGCCGGCCCGGAGCCGGTGGTCGAGCAGCCCGCGGTACACGCCGGTGTGCCGGGCCTCCGGGACGGCGGCGGCGCCCCAGAGCCGCAGCGTGTCGCCGGCGACCACGTGGCCGGCGGAGCCGACCGGACGGCCCTCGCGCAGGGCGAGGAGGCGGTGGTCCTCCTGGAGGCGGGCCACCGAGGCCGCGAGCGCCTCCTCGTCCGCCGGGCCGCCCCCGAAGACCGCCACGTCGATCGCGTCGGCGGCCCGCAGCTCCTCGAGGGTGGTGACCTCGCGCAGCTCGAGGTCGGCCGGCACGTCGAGCTCCGGCGGGCCCTGGGTCAGGTCGAGGGCCAGGACGGCGAGGGTCTCGGTGAGCTCGGCGCCGCGCTGGCGCAGCCTGGGCTCGAGGTCCGGCGGGCGGGTGGTGTCGCCGACATCGAAGAAGCTGACCGAGTCACGGCCCAGGCCGTGGGCGGCGTCCAGCACGTCGTCGATGAGCTCGTCGGCCGGTCGTTCGCTGTCCCAGCGCGTGGCCACGGTCGGGTCGGCGAAGTGCGCGGGGTAGGCGATCAGCAGGAACTCGGCGGTGTCGACGGTGCGTGCCTCCGGCGGGACCCACACCCACGCCGCCGCCTCGGCCAGGACGTGCTCCGGGGTCACGCCAGGCGCTCGTTCATCGAGCCCGAGCGGAACCCCTTCTCGTCCACGTGGGCCTCGTCGAAGCCGGCACCGGTCACCGCGCGTACGACGGCGTCGTGCAGCTCGTCGGGGAGCGGGAGCAGCTCGTGGTCGATCTCGACCGAGGCCGCGTCACCGAGGTCGCGGACGCGGAGGTCCCGGAGCCCAAGTGTCTGGAGCAGGTCGCGGACCGCGGACTCGGCGCGCTCGACCCGAGCCAGGCGGTGCGGGGTGACCTCGACGCCGTACGCGACTCGGCTGGAGAGGCACGCGGCCGCCGGCTTGTCCCAGGTCGGCAGCCCCCACCGCCGGGAGGCCTCGCGGACCTGGGCCTTGGTCAGCCCCGCGTCGCGTAGCGGCGCGACGGCGCCACGCTCGTCGGCCGCGCGGATGCCGGGCCGGAACCCGGCGACGGCGTCGTCGGCGTTGGTGCCGGTGGCCACGGTCGCGATGCCGCGCGCCCGCGCCAGCGGGGTCAGCACCTCGATCAGCTCGGCCTTGCAGAAGAAGCAGCGGTCGCCCCCGTTGGCGCGGTAGCCCTCGCGCTCGATCTCGTGGGTCTCGGGCGTCAGCAGCTCGACGCCGAGGCCGGCGGCGAACTCCCGGGCCGGGTCGCGCTCGGCCTGGGGCAGCGAGTGGCTGTAGCCGGTGGCGGCCACCACCCGCTCCGGCCCGAGCGCCCGGACCGCGGCCGCCAGCAGGAACGCGCTGTCCGCGCCGCCGCTGTAGGCGACCAGCACGCTCCCCCGGGCCCGGAGGTCGCGCTCGAGTGCCTCGAGGCGGCTGGTGAGCAGGTGCTGGTCCAGCCAGGACGGGAACTCCTCGAGGCTCTCCAGCACGACGTCGGTGCCGGCCTCCTCGAGCTCGGCCCGGGTGCAGCCACCGGTCAGCACGCTCACGCTGAGCGCCCCGGCGGCCCGGGCCCCCTCGACGTCGTGGACGTGGTCGCCGACGTAGATCCCCACGCCCTCGCGCCTGAGCACCTCGGCCTTGCCCACCCCCCAGACCCAGCCCTCGACCAGGTCCACGTCGAGGCCGATGTGCTCGACGTGGCGGTGGGCGTTGCGGGGGAACTTGCCGGTGACCAGCACGATCCGGCCGTGCTGGCGGCGTACGGCGGCCAGCGCCTCGTGCGCGCCCGGCAGCGCGGGCACGGACGTGATCGCGTGGTCGAGGTACAGCTCGCGGAACCGGTCCCCGGCCGGGGCCACCGCCTCCGCGGCGAGGTGCGGCTCGAGCAGCTGCTCGAGCGGAGGGCCGAGCCGTGCGGTCATCTCCTCGACCGGGAACTCGACCTCGAGCTCGTCCCCCAGCGCGCGCAGCGTGGCGGCGAACCCGGGCACGGTGTCGATGAGCGTCATGTCCAGGTCGAAGCCGACTGCGAGCTCACCGGACATGTCCACCAGCGTAGGTGGGGGGCGCGGTCAGGTCAGAGGATGGTCTGGGTGCCCACGAACGTGGTCACCGCACCGGTCAGCGCCGTCGTCGCCATCAGGAAGGTCGCGCCTCCGGCCAGTCCGAGGATCCGGCGGCCGGCCGACCCGTCCTTCGGGAGGACCGCCCGGCGGACCCACGACACGCCGCGGCCCAGCAGACCGACCAGCCCGCGGGCCCAGTCGTACTCCAGGGCGAGCAGCGCGAGGCCCAGCGCGATCACGACCAGGCCGGGGCCGGGCAGCACCAGCATCGCGACGCCGGTGAGGATCACCAGCGGGCCGGTGACCGTCACCCCCACCCGGACGAGCACGGAGCGGAGCCGGCTGTGGTCGGACCAGGCGTCGATCCGGTCGAGCAGCGCCTGGGAGCGCGGGGACAGGTGGGCGGCGTGCGTCATCGAGGTCCTGGAGGTCGGGGGGCGAGCTCCTCAGGGTGACAGACCCGCCTGAGAAGAGCCCAAACGGCCCGCATCGCGCGCGGTGGGGACCACCCCAGTGGGTGGCATCGCGATGCCCTGACCTGACTAGAGACCGTGCCCGGACCCGGTGCCACGATCCAAGGATGCGTGCGGAGGCTCTGGGAGCCGCGTTCAAGGTCCGAGCCGTGGCCGGCCTCCACGTGGTCGTCCTGGCCTGGGACTTCGTGGACGCGCCCGTCGTGAAGCGCAACCAGCCGCTCCCGGACGGCGTCGCCGACCTCCTGGGCTTCGCCATCTCCCGCGAGACCCTCGACCCGCAGGGCAACGTCACCGAGCGGACCGTGCTCAAGGGCATCAAGCGGTTCCGGGACAAGGACTCCGGGCTCGCGCCCGGGACTCCTGTTCGCACCGACGAGCACCCGATCCAGACCTTCCTGTGGGCCGACTACACCGTGCGCGCCGGCAGCGAGTACGTGTACACGGTGACGCCGGTCCGCGGCACCGCCCCGAAGCTGCTGGAGGTGAGGTCGGCGGAGGCCACCACGGTGAGGATCGCGACCGAGACCGAGCAGGACGCGCGTGCCGGCGTCGCGCCGCAGCACATGTACTTCAACCGCGGGGTGATCGGCTCGCAGGCCTACGCCCGCGAGTTCGGGAACAAGGACCCGTCCGGCTTCGACCCCACCAGCAACGAGATGGTCTGGCTCTCCAACGGCCTCTTCGAGGGCTTCTTGTCCTTCGTCGCGCGCGCCACCGACGAGCACTTCGGGCTGCGGGGAGCCTTCTACGAGCTCTGGTACCAGCCCGCGGTGAACGCGCTGGGCGCGGCGCAGGAGCGGGGAGTCGACGTGAAGGTCGTCTACGAGGCGGAGGGCGGCGCGGGCAGCTACCTCGACGAGAACGAGGCCGCTTTGCGCACCGCCGGGCTGCTCCACCCCGAGATCGCGTTCCCGCGCAAGAAGAAGACCGGGATCCGCCACAACAAGTTCCTCATCCTGCTTCGCGACGACCAGCCGGTCGCGGTGTGGACCGGCTCCACCAACGTCTCGGAGGGCGGCATCTTCGGGCACGCGAACGTCGGGCACGCCGTGGACGACCCCGCGCTCGCCGCGTCGTACCTCGAGTACTGGGAGAAGCTCAGGACCGACCCCACCGTCGGTCAGCTCAAGGCCACCGCCCTCGCGGCCAGCCCGCCGCCGGGCGGTCCCCCGCCGCCCGGGACCACGGTCCTGTTCAGCCCCCGCGACGACGACGATTCCACCGCAACGCTGGACTGGTACGCCGACCGGATCAGGGAAGCGAAGCGCATCGTGTGCATGAGCTTCGCCTTCAACTACGACCAGGTCTTCCAGGACGCCCTCAACCCGCCCAGCGACGTGCTCCGGTACATCGTCAAGGACGACGCGCTCGGCACGAACGAGCTGATCGGCCACGACGGCGACCTGCTGTTCGCGGCCGGCGGCAGGCTGGAGGAGGGTGCCCTCAAGAACTTCCTGGCCGAGCGCGGGAACCCGCTGAACGTGAACGACTACATCCACACGAAGATCCTGCTGGTCGACCCGCTCGGCCCGGACCCGCTGGTCGTGAGCGGGTCGGCGAACTTCAGCCGCCCGTCGCAGCGGTCGAACGACGAGAACATGCTCGTCATCCGGGGCGACACGCGGGTCGCGGACACCTACGTGGGCGAGTTCATGCGGGTCTTCGACCACCACTACGCGCGCTACATCGTGCGGAAGCTCAGCTCCATCGACCCCGAGACCGCGGACAGCGGCTACCTCAGGACCACCGCGGACGAGTGGGTCCGTGGCCACTTCATCGGTGCCAAGCGCAAGCGCCGCGAGTACTTCGCCGAGACGCCGTAGTCGACCTCCTCGGCTCAGCCCAGGCCGAGCTTCTCCGTGGTCTCCTCCCGCATCTGCACCTTGCGGACCTTGCCGGTGACGGTCATCGGGAACTCCTCCACGATCATCACGTAGCGCGGGATCTTGTAGTGGCTGAGCCGGCCGGCGCAGAACGCGCGGACCGCGTCGGCGTCGAGGGCCTCGGCACCGGCCTTCACCTTGATCCAGGCGCACAGCTCCTCGCCGTACTTCTCGTCGGGGACGCCGATGACCTGCACGTCCTCGATGTCGGGGTGCTGGTAGAGGAACTCCTCGATCTCGCGCGGGTAGATGTTCTCGCCGCCCCGGATCACCATGTCCTTGATCCGGCCGACGATGTTGCAGTAGCCGTCCTCCCGCATCTCGGCCAGGTCGCCGGTGTGCATCCAGCCGTCCGCGTCGATCGCCTCGCGGGTCTTCTCCTCGTCCTCCCAGTAGCCGAGCATCACCGAGTAGCCGCGCGTGCAGAACTCGCCCGGCTCACCGCGCTCGACCGTCTCGCCGGAGGCCGGGTCGACGATCTTGATCTCGAGGTGCGGGTGCACGCGGCCGATGGACGCCGTACGCCGCTCGAGGTCGTCGTCCACCCGCGTCTGGCAGGAGACCGGCGAGGTCTCGGTCATGCCGTAGGCGATGCCGACCTCGGGCATGTGCATGTCGTTGATGCACCGCTTCATCACCTCGACCGGGCAGATCGAGCCGGCCATGATCCCGGTCCGCAGCGAGGTCAGGTCGTGGTCGGCGAAGGTCGGGTGGTTCTGCATCGCGATGAACATCGTCGGTACGCCGTACACGGCCGTGCACCGCTCCGCGGCGATGCAGCGCAGGGTCACCTCGGGGTCGAAGCCGGGGGCCGGGATCACCATCGTGGCGCCGTGGCTGATGCAGCCGAGGTTGCCCATGACCATGCCGAAGCAGTGGTAGAAGGGCACGGGGATGCAGAGCCGGTCCTCGTGGGTGAAGCTGATCAGCTCGGTCGTGAAGTAGCCGTTGTTGAGGATGTTGCGGTGGCTCAGGGTCGCGCCCTTCGGGTAGCCCGTCGTCCCGGAGGTGTACTGGATGTTGATGGGGTCGTCCGGCGCGAGGGACCAGTCCATGGCGTCGGCGAGGGTGACCCCCGGATCGGACACGTTGTGGTCGGCCCACTCCGGGCTGTCGAGGTAGACCACCTGCTCGAGCCCGACCTCGTCCCGCACCTCGTCGACCATCGCCCGGTAGTTGCTCGTCTTGAACTCGGTCGCCGAGATCAGCAGCTTGGTGCCGGACTGCCTGAGCGCATAGGCGAGCTCGTGGGTGCGGTACGCCGGGTTGATGTTGACCAGGATCGCCCCGATCTTCGCGGTCGCGAGCTGGGTGATCGTCCACTCCGCGCAGTTCGGCGACCACATGCCCACCCGGTCGCCCTTGCCGATGCCGGCCCGGATCAGGCCGATCGCCAGGGCGTCGACGTCCCGGTCCAGCTCGGCCCAGGTCCAGCGGCGTCCGGTGGCGAACTCCACCAGGGCCTCCCGATCGGGATGAGCGGCCACCGTGGCCTCGAAGCTCTCCCCGATGGTCTGCTCGAGCAACGGCGGCTCGAGCTCACCTCGTGCGTAGGACTCAGCCATGTCGCGAACGTACGCGCGGTTGGTTGGTGGTGGGTAGGGTCGGCGGCGTGACCAGCACGGACGCGGACCAGGTGGAGTCCGAGCCCAAGCAACGTCCGCTCAAAGCGCTCCGCGAGACCGTGCTGCTCCTCGCGTTCGCGATCCTCCTCGCGCTGGTCGTGAAGACCTTCTTCGTGCAGTCGTTCTACATCCCGTCGGAGTCGATGGAGCCGGGGCTCATCGTCAACGACCGGATCCTGGTGCAGAAGCCGTCGTACTGGGGCAGCGGCGGGCCGCAGCGCGGCGACGTGATCGTCTTCGACGACCCGGGCGGCTGGCTCAACGGCCTGGAGACGGCCCAGCCGATGTCCCTGCTGGCCCGCGGGCTGGCCAAGATCGGGCTGTACCCGACCGGCGGCCACCTCGTGAAGCGCGTGATCGGAGTGGCCGGCGACACCGTCGAGTGCTGCGACGACCAGGGCCGGATCATGGTGAACGGCCAGCCGGTCGACGAGGACGACTTCATCGAGCCGCAGAAGGACCCGCCGAAGTCCTGCGACGGCCCGATGCCCGCGGGGCAGATGGACTGCCACTGGACCGCCGGGCCGGTGCCGGCCGGCTCCGTCTTCGTGATGGGCGACAACCGCGACGACTCCGCGGACTCCAGCGTGCACCTGTGCCGCCCGAACGCCACCAAGTGCGACCCGGACGACGCGTTCGTGCCCGTGGACGACGTGGTCGGCAAGGTGTTCGCCCTGGCCTGGCCGCTCAGCCGGGCACACCTCGTGCACACACCCGACGCGTTCGAGGACGTGCCCGACCCCGACGCGGGTTGACGCCCTCAGCGCCGTCCTGAGCTCAGCCACGCCCGGATCGCAGCCCGGGCAGCGGGCGCCATCGGCCCGGAGCCGTCGGCGATGCGCAGCGCCGCCCGTTGGGTCCTGAACCACCCGGCGCGGGCCCCGCTGTCGACGAGCTCGGTCCAGGCCGGCGCGCGCCCGGAACGGCGACCGAGCGCCCGCCGGTGCCGGCGGAGCACCCGCGCGTGCGCGAGCGCGAGCGAGGTGAGGCCGGCCAGGGCTGCCGCCAGCAGCTCGCTGTCGTCGACGTCGTCGAGCCGGCGCAGCCCCGCGACCGCCGGCTCGGGCACCAGGTCGGCCAGGTCGCCGTGGACCGGGTAGCCGCGGCGCCGCAGCTCGGCGACCACCGACTCGCTGCGCTCCCGCACCCAGGGGAGGTCCTCGGCGGGCAGGAGAAGGGGTCGGCAGCTCTGCCTCCGCCACCCGCGCCGTAGCCCGCCTTCGACGACGACGCGGTACGGCCCGGCCGCGATCCGCCCGCCCAGCGCCTGGTTGAGCTGTCGCACCAGCTCGACCTCCGCCGCTCCCAGGGACCGGTTCTGCGGCTGCCGCGAGGTGTCCCAGCACCCCTAGGGCAGCCCGGTGGCCTCGGCGAACCGCTCCAGGAGGACCGACCGGGGCGCGCCGGGCGGCGGCAGCGTGACCACGTGCAGCCGCTCGGTCGGGATCGCGGTCGCCCAGACGTCCAGGACCCGCAGCACGTCGTGGCGGAGCCGGAACGACGTGGCTGCGGCAACGGATCCTGCCGCCGGGTCGCGTGCGGCGGCGGCGTACTCCGACCAGGGCGTGGTGGCGCCGCCGACGACCTCCTGCTGCCAGGCCGAGGTCAACGTGCGGGCCAGGTCGCGGACGCCGACCACGACGTGCAGCCGGTGCCCGGCCAGGGACCGGGCCAGCCTGCGTACCTGCCGGGGCCGGGCCCGGGCGAGCGCCTCCTCCGACACGATGGCCGCAGGCCCGTCGTGGGCTCGCAGCTGCGCCACGAGCTCGTCGAAGGTGCCCGCCACCTGTTCCTCCGCACCGGGAACCCGCTGCCCGATGAGGTCGTACGCCGCCCGCCGGTGCGCGTCGTGGCTCTCCCCCGGCACCAGCACGCCGTGGCTCGCCAGCGCCTCGCGCGCCCGGTCCAGCCCGACCTGGATCGTCGTGGTCCCCGTCTTCGGCAGCCCGATGTGGAGGTAGACGTCGGTCATGGGGACGCGCTCAGTGCGCCACCGCGGCGCGCAGCTGCGGGACCAGCCACGGAGCGATCCACCGCTCCACCCCTGACGGCGTGAAGTGGACGCCGTCGGACCGCACCTGCAGGCCGCCCGCGGTCCACGTGAACTCGCCGTCCGGAGAGAGCCGGGTGCCCAGCTCGACGACCCGCACCCGGTGGTGGTCGTCAGCCACGTCGCGGAGCAGCGCGTTCCAGGCCGTGACCCGCTCGGGCTCGTCCTCCGGGAAGATGCTCCCGTCCAGCCGCTCGCCCCGACGGTTGTAGGGCTCGGTGGCCAGCACCACCCGGGCACCATGGGCGCCCGCCGTCCGGATCGCCAGCTCCAGCTCGGAGCGCAGGTAGCCGTCGAAGGCCGGCTGTCCGACGTGGCCCCACTCACCCTCGACCTGGCGGTCCATGGTCTCCCAGCGGCCGACCAGGATGAACGCGACGTCGGGGTCGTCGGCCGCGATCGCGCGCTCCCACAACCGGGGCCAGTCCCGGCAGTCGCGGGACGCCGACGGGTAGAGCTGGCCGAAGTAGCGGTAGGGCCCGCTCCGCGCCACACCGCAGCCGAGCATCGTCCGGTCCCGGACGTCGAGACCCGGCGTCTCGGGCAGGTAGCTGACCAGCGTCCAGGCCATGGAGTCGCCGAAGACGGAGACGACGGGCACCCGACCCGGGCGGGGGTGATGCCGCCACGGTGCGGGCCGGCGTCGCCCCGGGGCCGGGTCGGCCTCCGGCGGCGGCTCGACGTTGCCGAGCTCCTTGATGCCGTCCCGAGCGCCGGTGACCGGGAGCACGGCCGCCCCAGCACTCGCGGCCGGCAGGGCGGTCGGGGCCACCACGACCACGGCCACCGCGGAGGCCACGGCGGCGAGGCCAGCGCCCGCGAGGAGCCGGGGCCGCCCCGCGCGGCCCAGGGCACGGAGGGGGCGTTCGACGACCAGGTAGGAGAACGTGGCGAGCGCCACGGCGACGAGCACACGCAGCGCGAAGAGCTCGACGCCCGTGCGCCCGGTCCGGGCGGCGTTGACGGCGATGAACACCGGCCAGTGCCACAGGTACACGCCGTACGAGACGAGCCCGAGGAGCACGAGCGCGCGACGGGAGAGCAGCCACGCCAACCAGCCGTCCGGGACCAGCACCACGTGCGCCAGGACGGTGGCCACGGCGACGGCCACGGCCAGCAGGCCACCCCGGTAGAGCCACAGGTCGCTGCCGTCGGCGTGGCCGGCGGCCCACACCAGCCAGGCGACCGCAACGAGCGCCGCAGCGCTCAGCACCTGGCGCAGGCGGCGCGAGGTCAGCACGACCGACTCGGAGCGGCAGCCGAGGAGGACGGCGAGGGCGGCGCCGACGAGCAGGCTCGCTCCCCGCGAGTCGGTGCCGTAGTAGGCGCGCGCCGGGTCGGGGGACCGGTGCAGGGCGGCGAGCAGCACGCTGGACACCACGACTCCCGCGGCGCAGAGGCCGAGCACCCGCCAGCGGGCGCGCCGCACCGCTGACCCGCTCCGGGCCAGGAGCAGGACGAGCAGCAGCGGCCAGACGAGGTAGAACTGCTCCTCGATCCCGAGCGACCAGGTGTGCTGGAGCAACGACGGCGCCGCGGTCTGGGCGAAGTAGTCGTCCCCGTCCGAGGCCATCCGCCAGTTGGCGACGTACAGCAGCGCCGCCAGCCCGTCCCCGCGCAGCCGGCCGAGGTCCTCCGGCGGCACCACGGCGCGGGCGCCCAGCAGCACCACCGCGACGACCAAGAGGAGGGCGGGCAGCAGCCGCGCGGCCCGGCGCCGCCAGAAGGCGCCGAGTGCGATCCGGCCGGTCCGCGCGTGCTCGGCGAGCAGCAGGGCGGTGATCAGGTAGCCGGAGAGGGCGAAGAAGACGTCCACGCCCAGGAACCCGCCCGCCGCCCACGTCAGGCCGCCGTGGAAGGCGAGCACCGCGAGCACCGCGATCGCGCGGACGCCGTCGAGGGCCGGCAGGTGGGAGAGGCCGCGTGCGGACGTGGTGGTCATGCCTCGACCGTCGGGTCGGGTCCCGTCCGCTCACATGGGGCTGGGGTCCCGGTCGGGTCGGGAACATCCGCACTCCGCCAGGGCGGTCGACCCGGCCGTCCCGACGCGGCCCGGGGCGCCGTCGCAGCAATCCCGGGCCGACCGGGCTCGCAGCCCCGTGTGCGCGGTCCACCCACCGACCGACGTTCGAGGCATGAGGTGGAACGTCCTGATGGTGAGCGTGCTCCTGGTCGCGACAGCGGGCTGCGACCGTGCCGCCGACGACCGGGTCCGCGCGACGCCGTCTCCCAGCACCGACCGGGGCGGGAGCGTGCGCGGCAGCGACACCGAGTCGCCGGAGCCGGCTGGCGAGGACCAGCGACGGCTCCGCGGCAGCGACGCCTGGCGGATGACCCATCCGGACGACGACGGCGGCATCGAGGCGTACACGACCGTCGTCAGCGCGGTGCCGGGCACCCCGGTCGGCCTCAAGGTCTCGACCGACGACGCGACGTACCGCGTGTTCGCCTACCGGATCGGCGCCTACGACGGCGGCACCGGTCACCTGGTCTGGCGGTCCGCGCCGCTGGACGGTGCGCGTCAGGCCGAGGCGACCTTCGAACCCCGCGAGACCCGGACCGTGGTTGCTCCGTGGCACCCCAGCACGACCATCCGGACCGACGGATGGGAGCCGGGCTTCTACGTGCTCCGCCTGCGCGGCGACTCCGGTCGTGAGTACCAGATCCCCTACGTCGTGTCCTCCCCGAGCGCGGCCGGCACGATCGCGCTCGTCACGCCGGTGACGACGTGGCAGGCCTACAACTCCTGGGGCGGCTACTCCCTGTACGAAGGGCCGGACGGTGACCGGCGCAGCTGGGCCGTCAGCTTCGACCGGCCCTACCACGGGGTCGGCGGGCTCAACGACTTCCGGGTCGCCGTCGTCCCGTTGGTCGTGCGCGCCGAGGGATCCGGCGTGCCGCTGTCGTACTTCACGAACGTCGACCTTGACGCGGACCACCATCGGCTGGCCGGCGCGCTGGGCTACGTCTCGATGGGGCACGACGAGTACTGGACCAACGGCATGCGCAGCGCGGTCGAGACCGCGCGCGACGGCGGGACCAACCTCGCCTTCCTGGGCGCGAACACCATGTACTGGCGGATCCGGCTCGGCGAGCGGGCCACCGGTCCGCGCCGGCTCGAGACGGGATACCGCCACGACGCCGCGCTCGACCCGCGGCGCGACATGCGGCCGGCCGAGGCCACCTCGCGCTATCGGGACCAACCGCACGCCCGCCCGGAGAACGCGCTCACCGGGATGCTGTACGAGTGCTACCCCGTGGACGCCGACTACGTGGTGGCCACGCCGCGGTGGTGGGGGTTCGCGGGCACCGGGGTCCGCACGGGGACCGCCGTGGCCGGACTGGTCGGTGGCGAGTCCGACCGGGTCTACCCCGACGCCCACATGCCGCACCCCCTGCAGGTCCTGAGCCACACGACGTTCTCGTGCCGCGGTGACCTGACGTCCAGCCAGTCGACCTACTACACCGCTCCCTCCGGCGCCGGCGTGTTCACCGCGGGCACACTCCGGTGGGGCTGCGCGCTCGTCGACCTGTGCGACCGGCGGCTCGGTCCGCGCACCCGTGACTTCGTGCGACGGGTCACCGACAACCTCCTTCGCGGCTTCGCCGCCGGGCCGGTGGGGCTGCGACACCCGGCGCACGACAACGTCGACAAGTTCGCCCTGCCCCTGCTCAACTCGGTGTCGGCGAGCTGAAGGAACCGGTGAGCGAGTCTTGTCCGTCATCATGGCTCCCATGGCCGGTCCGTCCCCGAGCACCTCCCGGCGCGGACCCGTGGTGCGCTGCGCGGGGCTGGTCCTGGTGGCCGTCCTGGGGCTGACCGGCGGGAGCTGCGACAACGACGATCCGGAGCCGCCTCCCCCCACCCCCACGGACGCCGTCCCCCTGGAGCTCGACATGGGGGAGGTGGTGACAAGCCTCGACGCGGAGGCGAGCGACGAGCTCCAGACCGAGGTGGCGGAGGCCCTCACCGGCTACGTCACGAGCGGGTTCCTCGGCGACTACCCGCGTGAGGACTTCGTCGACGTCCTCGAGTGGTTCACCACCGGGGGCGCCGGGCTCGCCGCCGACGACCTCGACCAGCTGACCGCGTCCGGGTTCGAGGGCGCCCAGTCAGTGGTCGCCACCCAGCTGCACGCCCGACTGGCGACGTTCGCGCCTGGCGGCGAAGCGGCAGGCGTCAGCGCCGGGATCGACTTCGCCTTCGACGTCGAGGCCGGCGACGGCAGCACCAGCGACCTGCACCTGACCGGGCGGCTGCTGCTGACGCCGCAGGACGACGGCTGGCGGATCTTCGGGTACAACGTGCACCGCGAGGTCCTGCCGGGGGGTGACTCGTCGTGAGGGCCGTACGCCGGACTGTCGGCGCCATGGTCACCGCGGCGTTGCTGCTCATGGTGCCGACGGGCACCACCGCCCCCACGACGTTCAGCCTCGTCAAGGTCGAGACCACCTCCGCCGTGGACTTCGCGGACGGCGTGGTCTGGGTGCTCGCCCTCGGCTCCGACTCGGCCAGCGACGACCCACTGGAGGGCAACGCCGACGCGATCGAGCTGATCGCGCTCGACACCGAGTCAGGACGGGCGGTGGCGCTGGGTATCGCCCGCGACTCCTACGTGGTGGTCGGGGACGACGAGTCCGAGAGCAAGATCAACTCCGGCCTGTGGAAGGGCGGGCCGGAGCTGATGGCCGCCGAGGTCACGGAGCTCACCGGCGTGACCCCGCAGTACGTCCTGACCGCCGGAACCGCCGGCTTCGAGGCGATGGTGGACTCCATCGGGGAGCTGCTCGTCGAGTCCGACTTCGACCTGAACGTCCCGGAGCACCAGCTCGACGTCCACGTCGGGCAGAACCCCATGAACGGCCTGCAGGCCACCGGCTTCGCGCGCGTCCGGGACATCCCCGGCGACGACTTCGGCCGCCAGGCCAACCAGCAGCACCTGCTCGAGGCGATCCTGGACCGGCTGCGCGCTCACCAGGACGACGAAGGGTTCCTCGAGAACGGCGCGTTCGCGGCCCTCCGCAACCTCGAGACGGACCTGTCCCCGACCGAGCTCTACCGGTTCGCGCAGGCGATCACCCAGATCGAGCCGGGCAAGACGCAGACCTGCGTCATCCCGGGCACGCCCGACACCATCGGCGGTGCCTCCGTGATCCACCTCGACCAAGCGCAGGCCCACCGGCTCGCCGCGGACGCCGCGGACGACGCCAAGCTGCGCCACGGCTGCGGCTGACGGCTACCCCAGCCCGGCGTCCCGGGCCAGCACGATCGCCTGGGCGCGGTGGGCGACCTGCAGCTTCATGAAGATGTTGCTGGCGTGGTTGCGCACCGTCTTGGTCGAGAGGCCCAGCTGCTTGGCGATCTCGGCGTTCTCGAGCCCCGCCGCGATGAGGGACAGGATCTCCCGCTCGCGCTCGGTGAGCTCCGGGAACACAGGAGCCGCGGGCCCCGACCGGAGGCCGCGGAAGTACGCCGTCACCCGGTCGGCGATGCCGGGGCCGAAGATCACCTCGCCGGACCCCACCGCGTGCATCGACCGCACGATCTCGGCCCGGCGGGCCCCCTTCAGCAGGTAGCCGCGCGCGCCGGCCCGGATGGCCGCGAACACCGACTCGTCGTCCTCCATCATCGTCAGCACCAGCACGCCGATGTGCGGCGAGGAGGAGACGATCTGCTCGGTGGCCTCTACCCCGTTCAGCTGCGGCATGTTGAGGTCCATCAGCACCACGTCCGGCTGCAGGTCGAGCGCGATCCGGACCGCGTCGCGTCCGTTGCGGGCGCTGCCGACCAGCTCGGTGTCGTCCGTGGCGGCCACCAGGGCCTCGAGCCCGGACCGGAAGTCGTCGTGGTCGTCGACCACCAGGATCCGCAGCGGCTCCATCAGTCCCGCTCCTGTCCGTCCCGCTCCACGGGCTGCGGCTCCGCCATCGGGAGCACCGCGACCACGAGCGTGCCGCCTCCCGGCTCGGCCGACACCGTGCAGGTCCCGCCCAGCTCCTCGGCGCGGTCCCGCATGCTGCCGAGCCCGACGCCGGTCCCGCGACCACCCGCGGCACCGACCCCATCGTCGCGGATCTCGACCTCGAGCGCACCCTCCTGCCGGCGGAGGGTGACCGTGCAGCGGGAGCCTCCGCTGTGCCGTACCGCGTTGGTGACGGCCTCCACCGCGATCCGGTACGCCGCCACCTCGACGGCCGCGGGCAACGGGCCGAGGTCGTCGGCCACGACCTGCCAGGTGAGCGCGCCGCTCGCCGAGGCCACGGCGGTGTTGTGCTGCGCGGCCCGCTCGCGCAGCGCGCTCGCCAGACCGAGCTCCAGGGCCGGAGGTCGCAGCCCGTCCACTAGGCGCCGGACCTCGCCGATGTCGGCCTCGGTCTGGTCGGCCAGACGGTCCAGGATGGCCGCGGCCTGGGCGGGGTCGCGGTCGACGAGGTCGCGGGCCGCCTCCAGCCCCATCAGCCTGGTGGCGAGTGACGGGCCCAGCCCGTCGTGCAGGTCACGACGGAGCCGGCGCCGCTCCTCCTCGCGGGTCGCCACCAAGCGCTCCCGGACCCGCTGCAGCTCGCGGTTGCCGACGAGTGCCTGCACCAGCGCGCCCACCTGGGTCCCGACGTCCTCGAGCAGCCGGCGGTCGCGTGGTCCGAACGGCTCGCGCAGGGGGTCGACCTCCATCTCGAGGCGGCCGACCCGGCTCCCGGCCACCTCGAGCTCGACGGTGGTGGGCCGGCCCCGGCGTTGGCCCACCTCGGCCTGCAGCGCCTCCGCGCCGGGGGCGCCGACGGTCTCGACGCTGGCGTAGCTGAGCCGGAGCCGCCTGCTCAGCAGGGCCAGCACCTCCTGCAGCGAGCGCTCGGGGGCCAGGCCCGGCTCCAGCCGTCGCAGGTCGGCGACGACGCGGGAGGGGACGGCGCGGTCGCCGTAGGCCAGCCGGCTCGCGGTGCGGCTCAGCACCACCGCGGCCGGCACCAGGATGAGCGCGACCACGCCGCCGGTGACCAGCGCGGTGACCGACGTGCCCGCCGCGAGGTTCACCGCGTTGGCGGCGGCCACGAAGCCCACGCCCAGGACCGCGGCCACGAGCCCCTGCACCAGCGAGCGCCGCAGCGCCGCGTCGATCTCGACAAGCCGGTAGTGGAGCACCGCCGCCACCCAGCAGCCGAGCGCCAGCGGCGCCAGCAGCGGCGCCATCAGCTCCCGCGGCAGCAGGGGCGAACCCCGTACCACCTGGGGGACGAGGTCGAGCAGCCCGACGACGAGCAGGACGGCCAGCAGGGCGAGGACGACCAGCCGCACCGACAGCAGCTCCTCGGTGGACCGGGCCCGGGACCGGCCGGTCGCCAGGGCCACGGCGACGAGGACGACGGTGACGACCGCGGCCGGCAGCAGCAGGTCGAGCTGCGCCTGCAGCCGGGCCGGGGCCGGTTGGTGGACGCCGTACACCGCCATCCAGGCGGCGTACGCGAGGAAGGGCCCCGCCAGCAGGAGCACGACGCGTCCGCGCGGCAGTCGCTCCGGCGGCCGGGGGAACGACCACACCGCCACCGCGACCGCGCCGAGGCTGAGCGCCAGCGCGACCTCGCCCACGACGTGCGGCCACATCGGGGTGGTCCCGCCCAGGGCGGCGGCCTGGACCCCGAACGGCTGTCCGCTGGCTCCGACCAGCAGCGCGGTCCCGGCCCCCAGCGTCGCAGCGGCCACCGCGACCGGCGCCTTCCGGAGGGCCAGCCACGTGCCGGCCAGCAGCAGGAGCAGCCCGGAGACGAGCCAGTGCGGGTTGGCGGCGATGACGTCGACGACGGCGTACCGCGTGAGCCGCACCTCGACGACCCGCCTGACGCCGAGGCCGTTGTCCACGCGGTCGACGCGGTAGGTGACGACGTCACCGACGTCCTTGGCCGCCAGGTCGCGCGCGTCCATCAGGTCGGCGACCGGTCGGCCCTCCACCTCGACGATCTCGTCCCCGGTCCGCAGCGAGGTGTCGCCGTGCGTCTCGAGGACCCGCAGCGACTCCCCCCACCGGTCCTCGCCCAGCACCGCCGTCGGCGAGGAGACCACCGTGCCGTCCGACGGGATCAGCCAGGGCAGCAGTGCGAGCCACGCGAGCGGCAGCGCCCACGCGACCGTCAGGCAGATCGCCCACGCACGCCGCGACATTCACCCATGGTGGTGCCGACGGCGGGCCACCGCATAGGTCTGGGCCCGCCGTCGGCGGTCGTGTCGGCGGTCGTGTCGGCGGTCAGGAAGGGGTGTCGAAGATGTTCAGCTGGACGCCGTTCGAGTAGGTGCGGGACTCGCGCAGCGTGAGCTTCTGCTTGTCCTCGGCGTCGGTCGGGAACAGCCGCTTGCCGCTGCCCAGGACCACCGGGAAGACCATGAGGTTCCACTGGCCGACCAGGCCCGCCTTGTGCAGCGACTGGGCCAGCGTGGCGCTGCCGTGCACGCCGATGGGGCCGCCGTCGCCCTCCTTGAGCGCGCGTACCGCGTCGAGGTCCCGCACCACCGTGGTGTTGGTCCAGCTCGGGTCCTGCAGCGTCGTGGAGACGACGACCTTCTCCATGGTGTTGAACTTGTCGGCGAACTCGCCCTCACGCCCGGGCCAGGCACCGGCAAAGCCTTCGTACGTCGTCCGCCCGAGCAGCAGGGTCTCGGTGCCGAACGTCTCCTCGCCCTTGAACTCGTACATGGTGGGGTCGGAGTCGATGTCGAAGGTCCAGCCGGTGTGCCGGTAGCCCTCTTCTCCGCCGGGCGCCTCGATGACGCCGTCCAGGGAGATGAACTCGGTGACGTAGATGGTGCGCATGACGCTTCTCCTTCAGGTCGGGGTTGGTGCTTGTTCTGACCTGTCCACGAACGGCGCCCGCGCGCTACGACACTGAACGGGAGATGTGGCTAGCGACCCTCGGCCATCGCGCAGAGGGTCTCCATCGCCTTCGGGGCGTCGGCGGTGACCATCGGCCCGATGTCCTCGCAGCCGGGGCCGGTGATGAAGGTGCTCACGGTGACCTCGGCGCCGTGCTCGGCGTCCTTGACGACATGGTCGATGTGGATCCGCAGGTCGCCCATCTCCAGCCGGTCGAGGTAGCGCGCTCCCGGCTCGACCAGCTCCAGCGTCACCGGCACCTCGATCCCACCGGTGAGCACGATGGTGCCGGCCGCGCCCTCGGCGAAGTGGCCCTCGAGGGCCACCGACTCCACCGATGGATCCCAGCAGTGCCAGCTGCCCGGATCGCTCCACAGCCTCCAGACGTCGTGGGCGGTGGCTGAGGTGGTCACGGTCCGCGAGTACTCGAAGGTCACGCGCCGAACCTAATAGGGATCAGGGACTGGAGGTAAGAGGCGATCTGGTCCTCGTCCCAGTCGCGGGACTCGCGGAGCCCGGACGCCATCATCTCCAGGTACGCCGGAGCGGGCGGGGTCTGCTCGACTCCCGAGGCGCCGTGCGGCGAGGTGAACGTCAGCAGCGGCGCCCCGTCCAGCTCCCCCACCTGCACCAACGTCTCGTAGCGCCCCGGCCCCCAGCTGTGCCGCCCCCCGGCGAGCGGGTCGACCAGCACCTCCTCAAGGGGGTCGCCGTCGGCCGGGATCCGGTACATCTCCTGGGCGGCGATGTCGGCGAGCTGACCGGCGGTGACGAGGAACGCGCGGGCGGCGGTCCGGCCCGGCTCGTCGTGGTCGTAGAACGCCATCCCGCCGCCCCACTGGGTCGACTCCCCGGCGAAGTACGTCGTCCCGGGCAGGTCCACCGGCTCGGAGCGGTCCGGGAGCGTCCGGTCGCGGGCGCCCGGGTTGGTCCGCCTGCCGCCGGGCGGGCAGCCACCCGCGACGTAGCTGGCGAGCCGGTCGGCCGCCATGTTGGAGCCGTAGGCGACGTACCACACGTGCCGCCGGGTCACGACAGGCGCCCGACGGTCATCTCGCGGTCACCGAACCGGACCCGGTCCCCCTCGCGGAGGGTGGCCGGCCGGCCTCCGGTCAGCCGCTTGGCCACCCCGGCGCGCACCAGGATCGATCCGTTGGTCGACCCGCGGTCCATCACCACGAGGGCGCCGTCGGGCACCACCTGGAACTGCGCGTGGGTCTTGGACAGGCTCATGTCGTCCGAGGGGAGCGCCACCAGCTGCTTGACCGGCTCGCCCGGCCGCGGCTCCGGGCGGCGGCCGACCAGGGTCAGCCCCCGCACCTCGAACTGCTCGCCGGTGTCGAAGCTGACCTGCCAGCGGACGGGTGCGGCGACCGCGGCGTGCCGGGGCCGGGTCAGCTCGGTGGAGGACGGTGGGGCCGTCGGCTTGGGTCCGCGGGCCGGGGGCTCCTGCCCGGCGGGGGCATCGCCGACGAGCGGCCAGCCCAGCCCCTGCCGGGGCGTCACGGTCGGCGCCGCCGGCGGCGGCGCCGGCTCGGGCGGCGGGGCGG
>JADMIO010796531.1_pt1 | contig 45406 bp, 41 predicted proteins | sample 8958161 | NCBI WGS metagenome assembly JADMIO01 (sample SAMN16585339, study PRJNA669376) | soil metagenome | isolation source: Crop rotation soil | place: USA: Cullars Rotation, Alabama | collected 2011
CTTTCCCGTAAACTTCACATCCCGACCACATACAGGCAAAGTAATGGCATTACCGCGAGCCATTACTCCTACGCGCGCAATTAACGAATCCACCATCGGGGCAGCTGGTGTCGATAACGAAGTATCTTCAACCGGTTGAGTATTGAGCGTATGTTTTGGAATAACAGGCGCACGCTTCATTATCTAATCTCCCAGCGTGGTTTAATCAGACGATCGAAAATTTCATTGCAGACAGGTTCCCAAATAGAAAGAGCATTTCTCCAGGCACCAGTTGAAGAGCGTTGATCAATGGCCTGTTCAAAAACAGTTCTCATCCGGATCTGACCTTTACCAACTTCATCCGTTTCACGTACAACATTTTTTAGAACCATGCTTCCCCAGGCATCCCGAATTTGCTCCTCCATCCACGGGGACTGAGAGCCATTACTATTGCTGTATTTGGTAAGCAAAATACGTACATCAGGCTCGAACCCTTTAAGATCAACGTTCTTGAGCAGATCACGAAGCATATCGAAAAACTGCAGTGCGGAGGTGTAGTCAAACAACTCAGCAGGCGTGGGAACAATCAGCACATCAGCAGCACATACGACATTAATCGTGCCGATACCCAGGTTAGGCGCGCTGTCAATAACTATGACATCATAGTCATGAGCAACAGTTTCAATGGCCAGTCGGAGCATCAGGTGTGGATCGGTGGGCAGTTTACCTTCATCAAATTTGCCCATTAACTCAGTTTCAATACGGTGCAGAGCCAGACAGGAAGGAATAATGTCAAGCCCCGGCCAGCAAGTGGGCTTTATTGCATAAGTGACATCGTCCTTTTCCCCAAGATAGAAAGGCAGGAGAGTGTCTTCTGCATGAATATGAAGATCTGGTACCCATCCGTGATACATTGAGGCTGTTCCCTGGGGGTCGTTACCTTCCACGAGCAAAACACGTAGCCCCTTCAGAGCCAGATCCTGAGCAAGATGAACAGAAACTGAGGTTTTGTAAACGCCTCCTTTATGGGCAGCAACCCCGATCACCGGTGGAAATACGTCTTCAGCACGTCGCAATCGCGTACCAAACACATCACGCATATGATTAATTTGTTCAATTGTATAACCAACACGTTGCTCAACCCGTCCTCGAATTTCCATATCCGGGTGCGGTAGTCGCCCTGCTTTCTCGGCATCTCTGATAGCCTGAGAAGAAACCCCAACTAAATCCGCTGCTTCACCTATTCTCCAGCGCCGGGTTATTTTCCTCGCTTCCGGGCTGTCATCATTAAACTGTGCAATGGCGATAGCCTTCGTCATTTCATGACCAGCGTTTATGCACTGGTTAAGTGTTTCCATGAGTTTCATTCTGAACATCCTTTAATCATTGCTTTGCGTTTTTTTATTAAATCTTGCAATTTACTGCAAAGCAACAACAAAATCGCAAAGTCATCAAAAAACCGCAAAGTTGTTTAAAATAAGAGCAACACTACAAAAGGAGATAAGAAGAGCACATACCTCAGTCACTTATTATCACTAGCGCTCGCCGCAGCCGTGTAACCGAGCATAGCGAGCGAACTGGCGAGGAAGCAAAGAAGAACTGTTCTGTCAGATAGCTCTTACGCTCAGCGCAAGAAGAAATATCCACCGTGGGAAAAACTCCAGGTAGAGGTACACACGCGGATAGCCAATTCAGAGTAATAAACTGTGATAATCAACCCTCATCAATGATGACGAACTAACCCCCGATATCAAGTCACATGACGAAGGGAAAGAGAAGGAAATCAACTGTGACAAACTGCCCTCAAATTTGGCTTCCTTAAAAATTACAGTTCAAAAAGTATGAGAAAATCCATGCAGGCTGAAGGAAACAGCAAAACTGTGACAAATTACCCTCAGTAGGTCAGAACAAATGTGACGAACCACCCTCAAATCTGTGACAGATAACCCTCAGACTATCCTGTCGTCATGGAAGTGATATCGCGGAAGGAAAATACGATATGAGTCGTCTGGCGGCCTTTCTTTTTCTCAATGTATGAGAGGCGCATTGGAGTTCTGCTGTTGATCTCATTAACACAGACCTGCAGGAAGCGGCGGCGGAAGTCAGGCATACGCTGGTAACTTTGAGGCAGCTGGTAACGCTCTATGATCCAGTCGATTTTCAGAGAGACGATGCCTGAGCCATCCGGCTTACGATACTGACACAGGGATTCGTATAAACGCATGGCATACGGATTGGTGATTTCTTTTGTTTCACTAAGCCGAAACTGCGTAAACCGGTTCTGTAACCCGATAAAGAAGGGAATGAGATATGGGTTGATATGTACACTGTAAAGCCCTCTGGATGGACTGTGCGCACGTTTGATAAACCAAGGAAAAGATTCATAGCCTTTTTCATCGCCGGCATCCTCTTCAGGGCGATAAAAAACCACTTCCTTCCCCGCGAAACTCTTCAATGCCTGCCGTATATCCTTACTGGCTTCCGCAGAGGTCAATCCGAATATTTCAGCATATTTAGCAACATGGATCTCGCAGATACCGTCATGTTCCTGTAGGGTGCCATCAGATTTTCTGATCTGGTCAACGAACAGATACAGCATACGTTTTTGATCCCGGGAGAGACTATATGCCGCCTCAGTGAGGTCGTTTGACTGGACGATTCGCGGGCTATTTTTACGTTTCTTGTGATTGATAACCGCTGTTTCCGCCATGACAGATCCATGTGAAGTGTGACAAGTTTTTAGATTGTCACACTAAATAAAAAAGAGTCAATAAGCAGGGATAACTTTGTGAAAAAACAGCTTCTTCTGAGGGCAATTTGTCACAGGGTTAAGGGCAATTTGTCACAGACAGGACTGTCATTTGAGGGTGATTTGTCACACTGAAAGGGCAATTTGTCACAACACCTTCTCTAGAACCAGCATGGATAAAGGCCTACAAGGCGCTCTAAAAAAGAAGATCTAAAAACTATAAAAAAAATAATTATAAAAATATCCCCGTGGATAAGTGGATAACCCCAAGGGAAGTTTTTTCAGGCATCGTGTGTAAGCAGAATATATAAGTGCTGTTCCCTGGTGCTTCCTCGCTCACTCGACCGGGAGGGTTCGAGAAGGGGGGGCACCCCCCTTCGGCGTGCGCGGTCACGCGCACAGGGCGCAGCCCTGGTTAAAAACAAGGTTTATAAATATTGGTTTAAAAGCAGGTTAAAAGACAGGTTAGCGGTGGCCGAAAAACGGGCGGAAACCCTTGCAAATGCTGGATTTTCTGCCTGTGGACAGCCCCTCAAATGTCAATAGGTGCGCCCCTCATCTGTCAGCACTCTGCCCCTCAAGTGTCAAGGATCGCGCCCCTCATCTGTCAGTAGTCGCGCCCCTCAAGTGTCAATACCGCAGGGCACTTATCCCCAGGCTTGTCCACATCATCTGTGGGAAACTCGCGTAAAATCAGGCGTTTTCGCCGATTTGCGAGGCTGGCCAGCTCCACGTCGCCGGCCGAAATCGAGCCTGCCCCTCATCTGTCAACGCCGCGCCGGGTGAGTCGGCCCCTCAAGTGTCAACGTCCGCCCCTCATCTGTCAGTGAGGGCCAAGTTTTCCGCGAGGTATCCACAACGCCGGCGGCCGGCCGCGGTGTCTCGCACACGGCTTCGACGGCGTTTCTGGCGCGTTTGCAGGGCCATAGACGGCCGCCAGCCCAGCGGCGAGGGCAACCAGCCGAGGGCTTCGCCCTGTCGCTCGACTGCGGCGAGCACTACTGGCTGTAAAAGGACAGACCACATCATGGTTCTGTGTTCATTAGGTTGTTCTGTCCATTGCTGACATAATCCGCTCCACTTCAACGTAACACCGCACGAAGATTTCTATTGTTCCTGAAGGCATATTCAAATCGTTTTCGTTACCGCTTGCAGGCATCATGACAGAACACTACTTCCTATAAACGCTACACAGGCTCCTGAGATTAATAATGCGGATCTCTACGATAATGGGAGATTTTCCCGACTGTTTCGTTCGCTTCTCAGTGGATAACAGCCAGCTTCTCTGTTTAACAGACAAAAACAGCATATCCACTCAGTTCCACATTTCCATATAAAGGCCAAGGCATTTATTCTCAGGATAATTGTTTCAGCATCGCAACCGCATCAGACTCCGGCATCGCAAACTGCACCCGGTGCCGGGCAGCCACATCCAGCGCAAAAACCTTCGTGTAGACTTCCGTTGAACTGATGGACTTATGTCCCATCAGGCTTTGCAGAACTTTCAGCGGTATACCGGCATACAGCATGTGCATCGCATAGGAATGGCGGAACGTATGTGGTGTGACCGGAACAGAGAACGTCACACCGTCAGCAGCAGCGGCGGCAACCGCCTCCCCAATCCAGGTCCTGACCGTTCTGTCCGTCACTTCCCAGATCCGCGCTTTCTCTGTCCTTCCTGTGCGACGGTTACGCCGCTCCATGAGCTTATCGGGTCCACTCGCGAACGCAGAAAGGCCCACCCGAAGGTGAGCCAGTGTGATTACATTTGCGGCCTAACTGTGGCCAGTCCAGTTACGCTGGAGTCACTAGTATTTAGGTGACACTATAGAAGCGGCCGCGACAACTTGTCCACGTGGAATTCTAAGCTTAGGATCCCAATGTGCTGGAAAGCACAGCTTGTCGTTTTCCGCAATTCTCACGCCACCATAGATCGCTCTCAAATTCGGCAAACTGATGTCCTTCAAGTCGGTGTTTCGATAAACAGCAAATGCGTAGCCTAGAATCAAATCACGACCTCGAATGACCCTCAAATTTGGGAAGATATTGCGCAGTGTCATCAGTTTTATCGTTTTGTATATTCGCAAATGTCCCGTTATTTCAACCAGATTCTCAAACACGGGAAAAGGATAATCGATTTGCGTCCAATTTGACATGTGCATCATATCCATTAATATGTTTATGCCTGAATTAATTTCAAATATTTCATTTGATTTCTGTAATTTACCAAACGACCCCTCCAACACTGTACAGGTCTTGTAATTAATCGGCAGCGCACTTATGCTGCTCGGGTCATTTCTGATATCCACGAAATTCGATCTGCACACTTCTTCCTTAAACACGGCACCGAACACGGGCGATAATAAAATTATGAATTGTAATAATTGCATTTTCGATTATTGTAAGAGACAACTGGAATTCTGCAACATTGAATAATAAAGTGGGAATAATCACTGAGACACACACACACACATATTTACATCCAGCAAACTCTTTTCCCAATAGCCAGTAAGATCAGCTACAGTCACGCATAATAACAACAGCTGAACATGTGCACATGCTATTTACACGGGTGTTTGATTTTTTAAATTACTGTTTAAGTAACACACACACATATGACATCTCGGGTGTTCGTTCAATACAAAAGCGCTATTAATATACAGTCAGTGAGTATGATGGGAGTTGTTTCCACAAAGAAATATCTGCTTACAGAAAAGTGCTTCTCAAATTCTGCTTCGCAATTCAACAATTGCTAATTTAAGCTTGTTAAAGTTATAAACAACGTACGTTTCTATTTTTGTATTTAGGAAACTTCTGGGTGTGTGTATGACATGAATTTTTATGAAATACTTGTTATTGTGATTTGATCACTTTTAGTAGCGGCAGTAAACATGAAGGCGTTAAAAATAACGAATTTATAGACACGTAAACGATGTTTTTCAACAAATTTCATCAACACAAATATGCAATTTCACACGCGCACCTTTTAAGGTTTAAGGTTGATCAGAATCAAAATAAGAGCACAACATTGAGATATTTTTCGCTCGGACTAGTAAATATTTTTACAGAAATGCAGCAAATAACAAAAACAAAAATATTTATATTTTCGCCGACAAATATGCTGTTTGTGTTTGCTAAATTGAGTGCAAAAATAGAATAAACGTATTTTTGCAATTATAACAAAAATATTTTTCAACTAGCTTTCATACTGTATTAGGTGAAAGAGATTGTAAAATCTAATTAAGGTAGGTTGATACAATTTTGTTTGTTCACAACGCTTCTTCTCTTAATAAAGCAATCCATCATTGCAACTGACATTCTTCTCTGAAACTAAACAATTTCCTCCGTTGGCGGTGAGACGTGCATCAACGCAAACCGTTGATCAACGAGGACGGCATTTCGGTGTGCTGTTATAAGACGGTCTGTGCAATGGGGCAACATATGCGAGGTTCAGTGTGATTGGGTTACTGTTTGCGATTGTTCAAGTGGTTATCTATTAGACACTTATTTGAATAACTTCTAGATAAACAAGTTTAAGCGTTCTGTCAGTTCTTTTGATCCACTTGAAACAACTATATATCTATAAATTATATTTATGCTGCTCTCAAGTGTCTATTCGGAAGCATCATATATTCATTAAGTCGCAGCTGTTTGTGGGAACGTACGTCAGTGAAGCAGCATAATAATCATTATCTCAATAATCATCTCCAATACAGAGCAACAGTCCTGAAACTAAGCGCATCAGCATCAGTTGTCATTTCTAACCGAACTAACAACAAATGTATTGCACAATCATAATTCTACTTTGCTTTGTCTCTTCAACATTTCCACTGAAATGTTACACCGGCATTGAGACCGTCCAACAGGTGAGACATGTTACAAACATAATAACAACCATAATTACAGACCACTTGCCCAATAGCAGCACATACATATTGCGCAACCTTTACAGGCATAGTTGCCACGTTATATAGCTGCGCTACGGATAACCGTAAATGATGCTTGTTCTTGCTTGGACAAACACTTACTTACAGTCTGCAGCAAAGGCCCAACGTGCGACGCTATAACTTCGCGGGTGACAATGTGTTGTTGCAAGGGTGATTTGTGTAATCGGCCGAGACAGACAGACAACAGTCTTATTCCAAATGTACCAAGCATGTTCACGACAACACCTCCACTGAAGTGCTACATCGAAGCATCAACTGCAGGTTTATCAGTTTCGCGAACGGAGGTGAGACATGTTACAAACATAATAACAACAACAATTACAGATGATCTGTCCCAAAACAACACACACCTATTGCGCAAAAGTGACAACGAGAGACGTCACGGCATATAGCTGCGCTGAGGATGGCGGTAAATGATGTTTGCTCTGGCTTGGGCGCACACTTATTTACAGATTGTATAGCAGGCTCGACGTGCATCGATGTAACGCTGGGCGCCCAGTCGATGACGATGTGTTGTTGCAAGGGCAATTTGTGTAATGGGGCAACACATGTGACTTTTAGTGCGATTGTGATGTTCACTTTTGTATTTGTTGGCACTGGGTACTATGTTTAGTGTGAACACTATCTGTATTTATTGCTCTTCCGATGCGATGTGAAATCCAGAACATATTTCGAAAAGTTATGCAACATTTACCGACAAATTATATCATATGAGCTGCTAAATATCGATAGAGTCAATAGAACTTGTGACAAACACATGTTGTCATAAAGTAGAAAATATGTCTTCAGTGAAGTCTATTACGCATAGAATGGCTCTGTTGCTGGGCAGAGTCAATATCATTCATTTTTCATTTCTATAAACTCATTTCAAATGCATTGCAATTTTGCTTTGCTTGTTCACAACAACACCTACGCAAGCAGCGACCGTCACACAGTTTGAGATGTGGGTGAAATGATTTTAAACAAACAAAACTGTTACATATGGCGTGTCCAATATCGACGCAAACCTGCTGCATGAAAGGAACGATAATCGGTACACAGGGTTTGGTGTGCGGTTGTACTGAAACGTCTGGTAGGTTGATACAATTTTGTTTGTTCACAACGCCTCTTCTCTGAATAAGGCAACTCCTCTTTGCATTTGATATTCTTCTCTGAAACTACGGTTTGTATAACTGTTTCCGATTGTTGGAATAGTTTTTTTATTAGACACTTATTTCAATAACTTCTAGATTAGCAAGTTTACGCTTTTTGTTCTGTCAGTTCTATTGACCCACTTGAAACAGAACTATCTTGTATATCTATAAATTATATTTATGTTGCTCTCAAGTGCCTACTCGGACGCATCAAACCAGTGAAGCAGCATAATAATAATTGACAGCGAACAGCCCTGTAACAAAGTGCATCCATCATCAGTTGTCACTTCTGACCAAACTAAACAAAATGTACCGCACACTCATGATATTATTTTGTTTGTTCACAACAACATCTGCACTGAAATGTTACGTGCAAACAGCGACCGTTCCACTGTTTTCGGTATGGATGAAATGATTGTAAACAAACCCCACCTGTTACAGATGGAGTGTCCATCGACACGCCCCTACTGCATCAAACGAACCGGTGTACGGGGTGTGGTATCCGGATGTACTGAAGCGTCTTGTACGTTGATCCTTTATCAGGGGTCGGGAATAGAAGGGGTGTGAACTTTGAACATGTGTTAAGTGACTTTTGAAGCAGCATAATGCATATATTGCTACAACCACGGGTGGGATACTCCTTGAAAATAGTCGAATCGATAGTAAAAATCTCATTGTTTCATTGAAAAGTAACAAAAAAGGGGTTATAGATATGCAAAATGTTAACAGCCATGGTATTCCTCGCATCATCTCTGCAACAAAACAATTCTTTAGCTTGCATTGGCGGAGAGACGTGCAGCAACGCGACCGAGGGCGGCATGACGACATCGATATGCTGCTGTAAGACGGATCTGTGCAATGGAGCGACATACGTGACGTTTAGTGCGATTGTGTTACTGGGAGCGATTGTTGCAGTGCTCTTTTATTAGACATCATTTGTAAATAAGCAATTTTAAGTCACTGTTTTGTCACTGAGAGCTTGGTACAATAAATACGGAACTGTCTTACATCTTTATCTTGTAAAAAGAACTTTTTGAGAATATTTTGCATTTTCAAAATATCAATCGAAACAAAACAACATGTACACCCCATTATGAATATTTGCACACAGATGCATAGAACATCCCGTTGTCAAACACTGTTAACCGAAAGAGCGGCATCCATACTTCAACCTCACTTTTGTAGCCTCAAACAGAATTTCCAATAATTTGATTTGATTTTGGTTCTTCACAACAACATCCGCACTGAAATGTTATATGCAAACAGCGAATGTCACACGAAGGTGCGGGTGAAATGATTGTAAACAACCAAAACTGTTGCCGATAGTGTGTCAATAATCGACACAAACCTGCTGCATGAAAGGAATGGTAACCGGTACACAGGGTTTGGTGTACGGTTGTGCTGAAACATCTGATAAGTCGATACAACTTTGCTTGCTCACAACTCCTTTTTGCATTTGACATTCTTCTCTGACACTACTGTTTCCAATTGTTGAAGTGGTTCTCTATTAGACACTTATTTGAATAACTTCTAGATTAACAAGTTTAAGCTGTCAGTTCTTTTGATCCACTGGAAACAGAACTATTTATGCTGCTCTCAAGTGTGGATCGATGAACTCTGAAAAGCAAAATTTATACATCACATATTCGTTAAATATGTCATAGCTGTTTGTTGGAACATGTACCAGTGAAGTAGCATAATAACAATTTACAGAGAACAGTCCTGCGCGTATCACAGCCGTGCATCATCATCAGTTGTCATTTTTAATCAAACTAACAACAAATGTATCGCACACTCGTAATTCTATTTTGTTTCTTCACATCAACATTTGCACTGAAATGCTACGTGTACATAGCACCTGCAGGTAGATCAGTTCCGCGAACGCAGGTGAGACAAATGTTAAATATAATAACAACAACAATTGCAGATGACCTGTCCAAAAGCAACACATACCTATTGCAAACAAGTGGTAGTGTATGCCGATAATGATTCCAGTGGCGGCACGTCATATGAATGCGCTGAGGATGACAGTAAATGACTTGTTTGCTCTTGTTTGGACGCACACTTATTTACAGGTTGCAGCGTAGGGTGCATCTATTTAGCGAAGGGCAAGGTGTGTTGTTGCGAGGGTGATTTGTGTAATGGAGCGCCAATAAATGGACAAATGGGCGACAATGGGGCGGCAATGATTACATCAACATCAGCACTGAAATGCTACGCCTACGTAGCACCTGCAGGTAGATCAGTTGCGCCAGTAGAGGTAAGGCAAATTTTACAAACATAATAACAACAACAATTGCAGATGACCTGTCCAAAAGCAACACACACGTATTGCGAAAAAGTGATAGTGAATGGCGATAATGGTTCCAGTGGCGGCACGGTATATAGCTGTGCTGAGGATAAAGGTAAATGATGTTTGCTCCTTCTTCGACGCACACTTATTTACAGACTGCACCGCAGGAGCGACGTGCATCTCTGTAACAGAGGGCACGGTGTGTTGTTGCAAGGGTAATTTATGTAATGGGCCGACAATGGGGCCGCAATATGGCGACAATGGGCAATAATGGGGCGGCACATGTGACTTTTAGTGCCATTGTGATGTTCATTTCTGTGTTTGTTAGCACTGTTTTCTACGTTTCGAACGAACACTTTATTATCTGTAGTTAATAGTTACTGCTCCTCCGATGTAATGTGAAAACCAGAAATTTACAGTTTCTGTATTAAGGCTTTGCAAACAATAATGAAAAATGTTCATTCAATCAATTGCACATTGTCTACGTGAGAAATACATTTTCTATGATAACAAAACACTTCCATTTATGTGCCAAAATACAACGTACATTGGCGTGACATGATGTTAACTACAAATATTAATACAATGGACAATACTGTTATTGAATAACACAGCTGTTATGATGCGTCATTCAATATCGCGTGCGTGTAACATTTCCAAATATCCAATCATGCCATAAAGTGACGACTCATTGTTATGTTTGTACCGTTCCCTGTTCATTTAAGAATCTCAAAGTTGATGCAAAATGGCAAATGACATATGCACCGGGTTTGTACGTTGCTCAATTGTGGTAGTGATTTATGTGATACTTGTTATCACTGCGCCGATATATCTTCTGCAACTGATAACCATACAGCGACATAGGAAGACGCATTTCGCAACGCAGTTCTTCACCTTTCTAACATTGAATGCCATATGTGACGGGGTGACTTACTTATATTATTCGTTTACAAGAATATTGCCTAGATTCGTTGCTTGGCGATACTCTGCATGATGTGTTCTATGTGGAGCCCTTGGACGGAGTGGTTTTCAACACAAGTCGGCATCGTACCGGGTTTGATATTAATAATTAATTATAAATAATGATAATGATAATTGTTATTATTATTAATTGAAATTATTTTTCAGCACTGGTATATTGCACGTTGTACGTGTCTAAACCACTGGGTCGCACATGTGTCATTATGATGACGTTGAACCGCTTCACAAGCATTCTGTTTCCAATTAGGCATAAAAAGGTTTGTTAATTTTTTAGTATCTTACATGTAAGCTATTTTACCTTCGACAGTATTGCAGCAAACTGTACTGGAAATAAAATCTATTTAACTTTTACATTGCTTATTCCATAAATACCCCCAAAATTTGCAGATATGGAAGCCCTATGTAACCATCGCAACAACAGCAATAATTCTCTGTCTATTGATGCTACAGTTCATAGTGGTAATATTACCAGCATCGATACCGCTTTCAAATTATTCTTACTCAGTATTTGTGAGGGTCAATTCAACGCAGGTTTTGAATAAGACCAAAATCATTGACAAACAAATGGGGTAACATTTACAGAAATCATACTTTCCGAGTGTAGCGGGAATCAATCAAAATCTGGTCTACATATCTAACACCGTGATATACATCTTCATCACCGCCATTTACTCACTAGCGTATGGCGCGATGATATTGAAACTGGTTGTAACAAAGAAGGAACATAACAGTTCAACAAAGACCACAACAACACACCAACGTGAGCCACATTTGTTGTGAATGCAAATTCATTTGCAGAAACATTATCCGTTGAAAAGAAACGTTCGCTTGAGCGACGTCTTGCAGTGGGAGCATTCATTGTGTGTTTCATCGAATGGTTGTACACCCCATATTCATTCTACACAAGTTACGACATCACATTCATACCATCAGACCGCGAGCGGCACATTTTAATTACGATGCTGTATCACACCGCTGTATCGGTGGCTACATCGTACACACTTTTTGTTACGAGTCCGACATTGAGAATGTTGTTCAAGAAGGATTGGATGAGCATTTAGTTCTCGTTTTCATTTGATTTTTGTGTTTTGCTTTTATCTTTTTGTGTTTTTATGTCGAGTTGTTGTTGAAAGTGAATGTGAGTTTTACGTCATACGACACGGAACATTTGTAGCGGCTATATTGTCTTTGTTCGCAATACATTTTATGTGAAAACAAAACACGAAATCCTATTTGCCAGAATAAAACTTACATTTGCGTGACTTGAAGTTAATTAGAAATTTGAAATACAGGGTGGGCCATAAGTAACGTACCATTTTGAAGAAATGTTTTAATTTCTCAAATATAAGTCTGCCTTCAAAATGCAATATAGCGTTTTGTTTGTCATGAGCAAAGCTACAAGTGGATGTAGCAAACTTATTTCAGAAAGCGTGTTCAGCACGGGAAAATTACAATAATATCATTTTCCATACAAAATTTCATTTTTAAAACGCAATTTTATAGTAAAAAGTGCAAATTTGCATAAATGTTTCCGCTGGTTCAGTTTACGCAGAACCGAAATTACAAAAATTAAAAATAAATAATACAAAATCGGATATTCAACACAAAATTTTTTTCGCGTTTCAGAAATGGATTGCGCGTAAAAAGTTGGTTCCCCCCTAAGACCGCCCCGGAAACTTGGCGTTTATTAAAATGATGCACTTAGAGCTTCCGAAACGATTTTGAAATTCAACTTTTATTTTTAATTTTTTGTAATTTCGGTTCTGCGTAACTGAACCAGCGGAAACATTTATGCAAATTTGCACTTTTTACTATAAAATTGCGTTTTAAAAATGAAATTTTGTATGGAAAATGATATTATTGTAATTTTCCCGTGCTGAACACGCTTTCTGAAATAAGTTTGCTACATCCACTTGTAGCTTTGCTCATGACAAACAAAACGCTATATTGCATTTTGAAGGCAGACTTATATTTGAGAAATTAAAACATTTCTTCAAAATGGTACGTTACTTATGGCCCACCCTGTACAATGGAAAATACTGTTATTGAATAACACGGTTGTTATGATGCGTCATTCAATATCGCGTGCGTTCATATCGTTTTATTTGATTTATTAATTTAAGTGTTAATTATTCTGCTTGTAGCAAGACCAGCCAAAAGAAGGCGTTATATCCGATTTACACGCCATTGATAACGTCAAGGATAGGCTAGATGAAGGATGCAATTCGTTGTCCGACACGTATTTAATGAACGGGGTCAATGACGCGAATGACGAATGTTTTGTACACAATTGTTTTGTTACTATCAATTTTTGTTGGCAATATTTTTAATAAACTTTATAATAATAAACGTTTTGTGTTAGCATTGTCCCGACTCTTCTAAAAAGTATGATATACGCAACAGAACCTTTGAACGAATCATTTCAGTTTATGCGTGTCAACAGTGCACGTGCACGTGTATGCAAGTATATAAATATGTAGTTCCTATGTACAAAGTAGAAATAAATATAGAATTCAAATATAAATTATACAACAAATGGATGGAGTAAGTTGTTATTATTTTGTGTTTCATTTGTCGAACTTGTTTCAGACCATACCAAGTGATCCACTTGAGATAGTGAAGGAAAAACGTGGAGACGCCATACTTCGTGGAAAGAGTGACACGTTCACGGTAACCATCCTTCTTGTTTTTATTTCTAACACCCTTTGCCACTCTGTTGAGAGATGCAGGAATATTTCTATAATAATAAACCACATTTCCCTTGCAGCAACCCGCACAAGACAAGATATCTGATGTACATGGTGCGGAGAGTGTCACGGACAAGCCTCCTGTGAAGTGAATATATATCTTATGATGTAATTCTTATTCATTGTCAAGGGGGTAACTTAAATGCTAGCGTTATGCGATAATAACTTTTACGCAAAATAATTTACTTTATACCGGGTTTATGAGCATTACATTCTTATTTCGCAGTCTTCTCAAATTATTAATCTGTAATTGCTCAATTTGCATGTCCATTGTAACACTGGAATTCTACTAATTTTGCCTGTTTTACATACGTAAAAATAAAGAAACTTATAAAACAACGTGATAATCATGAAAACCCTCACGTTCTGCTATGCCCAACTCTTCTAAAAAGAACTGGATCAATCAGAAGTAGTGCATATAATTCAAATTTCGCTAATTCACCCTAAAAAATGCGTTGATTTCATTATTTACAAATATCACGAAGATGTGCTCCTTTTATACTGTAGGTTGTTAAAAGTACAACACAAACACAGTTCAGTCATATAAATGTACCCAAGACACTAATGAGTCTAACAAAGTGACAAAGCCTTAAAGCTCGCACGCTCCTAAAATCATACTCTGCTGAGCTCACATCTGTTTACCACTGTCAATATTTCAACGCAGGGCTCTACGAATGCATTTTGTTTACCTCATATACAAGCTGTACATATGAAGAAATAAATCTCAAAAATATACAAGCGTAATATTATTTGAACTAACAATGGGCGTAAGTGTTCAAGAACATGTTTAAAATAAACAAATCTAGGCAATCAAACGGCAAATCAACAAGGTGCGTGCAAAGCTCGCTCATGCGATAAAGCCTCATCAGACGAAAACTGAGGTACGCAGTAAAAATCAAATAAAAACATTCAATTTACAGAAAGTAAAACACAAGGTCGACAAAGCCATCGACTACGTCTCAGCAAAAGCTCAACAACGCCAACGTGAACGTGCTGTTGCACGCGCGGAGAAGCAAGCGATGAAACAATACAAAAAAGAAAGAAAAGTACTTGCTCGAGACGGGGTGATTATCTATTGATGCAACTCTGTAATTGTTGCACATTTTATTCGGGATCTTTAATGTTTGAATCTCTTGCACAATGAAATTTTGGAAATAAATACAAATAAATAAAAGATTCCCAAAAATGCATAATCAAATACGAGACGTAGACACTACACAAAATCAAGTTCTTTATAGATTTACGTTAGTTTACGCATGTTATGTTGATATGTTTACGTTAGGTGGTGAATCATCATGTTATTAGTATAAAAGGACGGGCAACAAGGGATTGTTGACAGCTGTAAATTGATAACAAATTCGTGTTTGAAAGTGAAAATATATTGAAATTTAAAGCAAACATTTGTACAAAAATGGGAGTAAGTGTAACAAGATACATTATTATTAATTATTTATTTATTTATTTATTATTATTGATTAATTTATTTCCAGCGTATCAAGCAATCAGTCAACAACGTACGCGCGAAGGTTGCACATGCGATTAAACCACATGAAACAAAGACGGAGGTTCGTTGTTTGTTTTTTTTTTTTTATAAATTTTAAATAATAAAATGCAGAAAGTAAAACGCAACGTGAACAAAGGCATTGATTATCTAGCGGGCAATACAAAAGCTCAAAAGGCAAAGGCAAAACAAGTCGAACGCGAACATGAATTTGAACGCACACAGCGGCAACAGGAAATCGATAGATTTGAAGAGAAAGTGAAAAATGCAACAAAGACACAGCCAGAATATTTGAAACGTGCGGCGCGTCAGCGTGAAATTGACGATTTTGACAAGAAAGTTCTAAAGGCACGTCGTCGGGGTGTCGTTTTGTAAATGAGAAAATAAGGAAATTTTATTGTTTCCATTATCCAACAATAAATATTATTTTTATCAATAACTTTGTTTACACCCGGATCTCATTATCATTTTCCATAATAAAACTTGTGTGTTGGGAAAATGGCAAAAACAGATACATTGGGTTGTTGCAAAAGGGATCTGTGCAATGGGGCGACACATTTGAAGTTTAGTATTATTGTGTTTGTTTTGCGATTGTTGGAGTGGTTCTCTATTAGACACTTATTTGAATAACTTATAGATTAGCAAGTTTAAGCTGTAAGTTTTTTTGATCGCTTGAAACAGAACTATCTTGTATATCAATAAATTATATTTATGCTGCGCTCAGACGCATCACATATTGGTTAAATAAATCCCAGCTGTTTGTTGAAACGTGCATCATAATAATTAATTTCCATCGAACAGTCCTATAACTAACAACAAATGTATCGCACACTCGCAATTCTCCTCTGTTTGTTCACGACAACATTTGCACTGAAATGCTACATCCATTCACCAACTGCAGATGTATCAGATTATGCAAATCGCAGGGAGGTGAGATTATTATGTTACAAGCATAATAACAACAACAGTTACAGGTGACCTGTCTAAGAGATACATACACCTATTGCGCAAAAGAGATTATGAGTGACGGCAGTGGCGACACGGTATATCGGTGCGCTGAGGACTATGGTAAATGATGTGTTGCTGTCTTGTACATTCACATATTTGCAGACTGCAATGCAGGTGCGACATGCACCGCTGTAACGCTGGGCACCCAATCGAGGACGAGGTGTTGTTGCAAGGGTGATTTGTGTAATGGGGCAACACATGTGACTTTTAGTGCGATTGTCATGCTCACTTTTGTACTTGTTGGCAATTTTCTATGTTTCGAGTAAACACTATCTGTATTTATTGCTCTTCCGATGCGATGTGAAAACCAGAACATATTTCGAAAAGTTATGCAACTTGCAACCGACAAATTATATCATACCAGCTGTTAAATATCGATAGAGTCAATAAAACGTGTGACAAACACATGTTGCCAAAGTAGAAAAAATGTCTTATGTGAAGTGCATTACGCATAGAATGGCCCTGTTGCTAGGCAGAGTCAATATCATTCATTTTTATAAACTCATTTCAAATTCATCGCAATTCTGCTTTGTTTGTTCACAGCAATACCTACGCAAGCAGTGAACGTCACACGGGTTGAAGTGTGAACATGATTGTAAATAGATTAACAAGTTTGAACTAACTAGTTGGCTGCTCTGTCAATTCTTTTGTTCCATTTGAAATAAGTGTTGCATATCTATAAATTGTGTTTATGCTGCTCTCAAGTGCCTACTCGGACGCATCATGTACTGGTTAAATAAAGTCCTAAGCCTAAGCCCTAAGCCTAGCTGTTTGTGGGAACGTGCAGCATAATTATAATTGACAGAGAACAGCCCTGTAATAAAGTGCATCAGCATCGGTTGTCACTTCTGACCAAACGAAACAAAATGTACCGCACACTCATGATATTATTTTGTTTGTTCAGCACAACAGCTGCACTCAAGTGTTACGAGCAAATTATAAACCCCCATTTAACGACGAGCAGGATGGAGGTGGGAAATATTCATAATCAAATAATGCAAGAACACAATCTGATCATTACAGAAGACCTGCCAGTCGACTGAAACATTTTGTGGAAAAATGACAATTAACAACGGTGGTGGGCTGGCTTACAGTTGCGCCAATGCTGGAGGTTTTATTATTTCTTTTTTAATATTGTTCACGTTCATTTATTCCAAATGTCTACTGTATTTCCAGACTGCAAAAGTGGTGAAGCGTGTGGCAGCCATACCGAGAATGGCGTGTCGGGAACGCTGTGTTGTTGTACGAAGGAGTTTTGTAATGGGGCAATTGGTTTCCACATTAGTGCAGTTGTGATACTGTTTGCGATTGTTGTGGCAGTGTTCTATGTTTAGGGCATTTGCACATGAAACTTAGGATTTACAGTTGTTCTTTGAATTATATATATATATATATATATATATATATATGATGTGTACGTGTACATCAGAACGTTTTGTATTTTTAGGAATAATGAAGACAACTATACGTTTCAAAGTAATACACAAAATGATCGAATAAGCGGCTCTAAAAATGGATAACAGTTACGACAACCACAAATAAGAAATAACAAACATGAGTCAGTGGAGCACAATAATACATAAAACTCAGTTCGGTTGCTAGGCACACCCACAAAACATAAAATATTCATTAACATTCTGCAATTCTAAAAACTCGTCTCATCCAAAAATGCAATGCACAATCGCAATTCTGCGCTGCTTGTTCACAACAACATTTGCACTGAAATGCTACTTAGGAACTAAATACACCCAATATGATGGTAATCGCGAACTGAAGTGAGAAATTGATCTAAAGATGATATGCAAGGCAACAGAAACCTATTGTGAAAAATTGACGTCATTGGCCGTGGGACGGCGTTCGCCTGCGTCAAAATAAAAGATTTGTTCGCAACTGTTTTAACTCGATTTGTGGAACTTGTCTATTACAGACTCCACCGACGGCGAGACGTGTGTCAGTCATACCGGTGACGGTTTGAAGGGCAAGCAGTGCTATTGTAAGAGGTATCTGTGCAATGGAGCGATTAATTTCCGAATTAGTGCAATTGTGATACTTTTTGCGATTGTTTTATTTCTAGAGTCATAAATGTTTTTTGTAAACCCCTAAAAATTTGCTCATTATTGTTCCAACGTAATGTGACACCAGCTGCTTACCAGAAGTTGACTTAAAACAATTGCACTTTGACAAAATGAAAACCGAAGAAAATCATTTTGCAAAATTAGTGACAATTTATATCCTAGCATCATATATCGATCGATATTAAATGACACACATATGGTGCAATAAAGTAATAACCAATGAAATGCATTTCATATTTGTGTACCACTCTGTTGCTAGGCGCATCAAACACCCAGTCAATCATTCAATTGCAAAGTTTTTAGCAACAAATATATTCCACCAAAATGTATCGCACCATTGCAATTCTGCTCTGCTTGTTCAGCACAACAGCTGCACTGAAATGCTATTTCCAAGGATCAACTGCAAATATATCAGTTTCGCGAACGGAGGTGAGACAAAAGAATAATAACAACAACAATTACAGATGATCTGTCCAAAAGTACAACAGACCTACTGTGCAAAAGTGATAATGAATGGTGACACGGCATATACCTGCGTTGAGGATAAAGGTAAATGATGTTTGCTCTGGCTTGGACAAACACTTATTTACAGACTGCATAGCAGGCGCGACGTGCATCGATGTAACGCAGCCCACCAAATCGATGACGATGTGTTGTTGCAAGGGTGATTTGTGTAATGGGGCGACACATGTGATGTTTAGTGCGATTGTGATGTTGGTTTTCGTATTTGTTGCCACTTGGTTCTCTGTTTAGAGAACATTTTATTGGTATTGCGATGGAATATGAAAACCAAATACATTTCGAAATGATATCGACAAATTATATACTTAACCAGCTGTTAAATATCGATAGGGTCAATAATATTTATGCCAACCACATATTGCCATAAAGTAGATAAATGCTGTCAGTGAGTGTATTGCATAAAATAGACTTGTTTCTTGGCGCATTTATAGACACTGAAATGAATATGTATCGCAATTCTGCTCTACTTGTTCGCAAATGAAATGATACTTGGAACTGAATACACCCAATATGACGGTAACGCGGACTGAGGTGAAAATGCAAATTCCAAAAACACAAACAATTATAGATGATCTGTTTGTGAACAACTGTTTTCATTTGTCTATTACAGACTGCACTGACCGTCAATTGTACTGGCGACGGTTTGAACTGCACGCTGTGCTGTTGTAAGAAGAATCTTTGTAATGAAGCGATTAGTTTGGGGATTAGTGCTATTGTTATACATTTTGCGATTGTTTTATGTTTAGATACATAAATGGTTTTTGTATAACCCTAGATATTTGCTTATTGTTGTGTCAGTGTAATGTGAAACCAGAAGTTGACTTAAAACAATTGCACCTTGACAAAATGAAAGCCGAATTTTAGAAAATCATTTTGTAAAATTAGTGACAATTTATATCCTAGCAGTGTATATCGATCGATATTAGACGCCACACATATGGTGCAATAAAGTAATAACCAATGAAATGCATTTCATATTTGTGTACCACTCTGTTGCTAGGCGCATCAAACACCCAGTCAATCATTCAATTGCAAAGTTTTTAGCAACAAATATATTCCACCAAAATGTATCGCTCCATCTTCATTCTGCTCTGCTTGTTCAGCGTAGTATCTGCACTCAAATGTTACCGGCAATTGACAATTCCCGGTATGACGGTGTCCCGAATTGAGGTGGCGACATATTTCAATAATTAAGAATAATAATAATTATTATTATTATGCAATAATCACAGGTGACGTGCGAGACAAATGAAACATATTGTGGAAAAAAGGTATACGACAATGGCGGTGGATTAGGTTACGACTGCGCCGGTGCATCCGGTACGTTCCGTTCACATTCCAAAATCAAATCTCTCTCTCCAGACTGTCCACGTGGTGAATCCTGTGTGGCGAATCATACCGAGATATTGGGAACTGGAACGATGTGCTGTTGTACGAAGGAGTTTTGTAATGGGGCAATTGGTTTCCACATTAGTGCAGTTGTGATACTGTTTGCGATTGTTGTGGCAGTGTTCTATGTTTAGGGAATTTGCACACGAAATGGTGAATATTTATGGGATCTATTCCATACTGTTGTACTGTGGAGATAATGAATATGGGGATGGAATGAATGTTTTGGAGGTTTGGGGGAATAACAATGAGGAATTACAGTGTTACGTTGAAAAGTAATACACAAAATGATCGAATAAGTGGCTCTAAAAATTGATAAAAGTTACGACAACCACAAATAATAACATGGGTCAGTGCAGCACAATGATACATAGAACTCGGTTGCTAGGCATATTCACAAAGCATGAAACATTCATCAACATTTTGCAATGCTCAAAACTCGTCTCATCCAAAAATATAATGCACCATCGCAATTCTGCTTTGCTTGCTTGCTTACTCGTAAATTCGATTTATGGAACTTGTCTATTACACACTCCACTGATGGCGAGACGTGTGTCAGTCATACCGGCGACGGTTTGAAGGGCAATCAGTGCTGTTGTAAGAAGGATGTGTGCAATGGAGCGATTAATTTCTGGATTAGTGCAATTGTGATACTTTTTGCGATTGTTTTATTTCTAAAGTCATAAATGTTTTTGTAAACCCCTAAAATTTTGCTCATTGGTGTTCCAGCGTAATGTGACACCAGCTGCTTGCTTAAATCAATTCCACTTTGACAAAATGAAACCGAGCTTTACCAAATCACTTGCAGCATTAGCGATAATTTATATCCTAGCAACTGCTATCGATGCTACATATCGATGTATATCGATCGACATGTGTTACCACGACCAATAACCATATTTTTAAAAAACTCTTGCTTTTTAGACGCGCAAAAGTTTCAATTGCAAAGTTTTTAGCAAAAAACACCAAAATGTATCGCACCATCGCAATTCTGCTCTGCTTGTTCAGCACAACATCTGCTCTGAAATGCTACATGCAAAGGTCAAGCGCCAATGAAACGATATCCAAGACTGAGGTGAGACATGTTTCAAAAATTCATAATAAAATAATGCAATTTTAATTTAATTTTAAAAAGCGAAGCAATAATTACAGACGACCTGCGAATCGGACCGCAATTATTGTGGAAAATTTACAATGGACGGATTGATAGCTTACGGCTGCGCTGAGGATACAGGTTAGTTCGCGTTCATTTCTCACAAATGTCAATTTACAGAGTGCGAAAGTGGTGCAACGTGCGTCACCCTTACCGGGGACGGCGTGACGGGAACGATGTGCTGTTGTACGGGAGATCTTTGTAATGGAGCGATTAATTATCGGATTAGTGCAGTTATGATACTCTTTGCGATTGTTGTGACGGTGTTCTATGTTGAGAGAATACGCAACTGTGAATATTTATAATCCTGTATAATCCTATTCTTATCGTTGTGCTTCCGATACATGGTGTTCAGCCGTAGTTCCGATTTTATTTGAATTCTTAAGTGAAATTGGTATTTTTAAAAACAGCACGTTTTTGTTTTAAATTTGACCTATTAAAATCAGGACTGCAAGCAAATCAAAAGTTATTTGGCAAAAGTCTGCAAATGACCTACAGTGGCTGAAAATATTGAAGCCAAAACTCAAGTAACGGCAGAGATGCAAACGTTTAAAGTTGACATATTGATGGCTGAACATCCTGTATAATGAATACGTTGAAGTCAGAACATTTTGTATTTTGTTGTAATAACAAAGAGAACAATTTTACGTTTCAAATTAATACAAAATGATCGAATAAGCAGCTCTAAAAATTGATAACAGTTACGACGACCACAAATAACGACATGAGCCAGTGGAGCACAATGATACATAAAACTCAGCTCGGTTGCTAGGCACATCCACAAAACATCAAACATTCATTAACATTCTGCAATGGTCAAGACTCGTCTCATCCAAAAATGTAACGCACAAGCTTTGTTTGTTCACAACAACGTCTTAAATACATCCAATATGATGGTAACCACGAACTGAGGTGAGAAATAGTTCTAAAGTGCAAAAACAATTACAGATGACCTGCAAGGCAACAAAAATCTATTGTGGAAAATGAACGTCAATGGCGGTGGAAAGGCGTTGCGCCTGCGCTGAATCAAAAGGTTTGTTCACAACTGTTTTAACTCGATTTGTGGAACTTGTCTATTACAGACTCCACTGACGGCGAGACGTGTGTCAGTCATACCGGCGACGGTTTGAAGGGCAAGCAGTGCTGTTGTAAGAGGTATCTATGCAATTGTGATACTTTTTGCAATTGTTTTATTTCTAGAGTCATAAATGTTTTTTGTAAACCCCTAAAAATTTGCTCCTTGGGGTTCCAGCGTAATGTGACACCAGCTGCTTGCTTAAATCAATTCCACTTTGACAAAATGAACATTACTTGAACAATGTACCGAACTTTACAGAATCATTTGCGACATTAGCAACCACTTATATCCTAGCAACTGTTATCGATGTTACATATCGATGTATATTGATCTACATTAGACTCCGGCATATGTTGCCATAACCAATTACCATATTTGTAAACGAACTCTGTTGCTAGACGCGCAAAAGTTTCAATTGCAAAGTTTTTAGCAAAACACATCAAAATGTATCGCACCATCGCAATTCTGTTCTGCTTGTTCAGCACAGCGTCTGCTCTGAAATGCTACTTGCAAGCGTCAACCTCCAATGCAACGTTGTCCAAGACTGAGGTGAGACATATTTCAAAAATTCATAATAAAATAATGCAATTAAAACAAAGCAATAATTACAGATGACCTGCGATTCGACTGACACTTATTGTGGAAAATTCACCCTTACTGGAGTTGACGGTGGGTCGGCATACTCTTGCGCTGACGCCGACAGTTTGTTTCGCGTTCATATATTCCAAATGTCCTATTTCCAGCGTGCAGTATTGGTGACACGTGCGCCACCGCTACTCAGAGCGGCGTGACGGGAACGCTGTGCTGTTGTATGACGGATCTTTGTAATGGGGCCATTGGTGTGAGGATTAGTGCTATTGTGATACTGTGCGCGATTGTGATTGCGACAGTGTTCTATGTTTAGAGCACACGACACGGTGAATAGTTAGGATACTGAATATTTACAGTTGTTCTGAGAATTATGATGTATACGGGTACATCAAAACGTTTTGTATTTTAGGAATAATAAAGACAACTGTTTATGTTGAAAAGTAATACATACAATCATCTATTAGGCGACGATCAAAGTCGTTGAAAGTTATGACAACCACAAATAATAACATGAGTCAGTGCAGCATTATAATACATAGAACTCAGCTCGGTTGCGTCGGCAAATCCACAAAACATCTGTAATTCTGACAACTTGTCTCATCTAAAAATCCATCGCACAATCTCGCTTGTTCACAATAACATTTTTGTTGATGTTTGGGCGAATTATTTGAAAGCATTGATGAACAAATTTCAATTGCCAAATATTTTGCTGGCTACGTTGAAATGCCAAAGCTAAAATGACAACTCAATAAAGCTGGTTTGTTTTTAAAGCGGGCGTACAGCATGTATATTATATACATTACAAAATAGTCTCAAACTTGATCGCCCCTGCTTCCTCGATACAAGTATAGACTTTGTTGTGCCGTACTGCACAGTGAACCGTATCGTTAACATTGAATGCTTGATACATAATAGAATACATTTATTTCCACTTGTGCCCTTAACACATCGTAGGGCAATTGTTATAAGTCTTAACTTCACATCTGAACGACACAAAACGTTTATTTCCACAAATATTCATGTCAACATCAAATCACTTCTTACTCCACATTTTCTGCAACTGTTCCATATAAATATCGCCTTCATTTTCCCTTCTGTCTTCTCTCTCCTCCTTTGCAACAGCTCTCCTGGTATAATGCACGAAACTGTATTCCCGAAGAAGAGAGTCCCCACTTGAGATACGTTCACAGAGGAACAGTGCACGGACTTCCAGTCGCAATGCCGGATGTTTGAAAAGTAGTAAAATACGGGCTAGGAGACAGTACACCCAAGAACTCCTCTCGTGACTAAATGATCATAAATATATCTTGTCTCATAATGTTCCATTAAAATTGTTGTGAATGCTAGTATGCCTGTTACAGCCATTGAAAAACAGGCGTGAAGGAAGATGATGGGTATTAGTGCACGGATGGTTTCCAAGTGACGACGGACTAGGGCGATTAGGGAGTACAGCAACGACATCCACCCGATCACGAGTGGAAGATTGGAGAGCAGACAGTACTCACTGGATTTCTGTGAATGTTTTTAGTTATTTATTTGTTTTATTTATTTTATTAAATCTATTCGTATTTTAGCCTGCAATTATTTTTAATTGAAAACTAATAATAATAATAATTGAAGGGATGCTATTTATTACGCTTGGTAACAAACGATAACATTGGCACATAGATGGCACATTTTTTTCGGTATGATTTCTTAAGAACAGGTTTTGTTCACTTCATATGCTTCGCTTTTATGATAATGTTATGGTAAAAGGTCACAAGTGAATAGAATCACGCTTGCAAGCAAGCAACCTTTCCTATCGTTAGTCTTTCGTTCTTTTTGTAAACATTTTACACGTGTTTTTTTTGTAAATACAATTTTGATTTTGTTATGAGAAAGTAAAAATGCTTTTGTCTAAAAAATATTCGTGAGATAATAAACATAAAAAAATTCAACAGTGCAAACATGCCGAAGCTGGAATAAAAACAAGATTTTATCATAACATTTTCTCTGTACCGTTTGATGTAAGTCTGACTGGTAAGCCTAGTGTCGTGGATTGGAACTGCACCACACATATCATCACCTGTTGCGTTTTATAACACAATGATATTCGTTGTATTACTTGCACTCTCATGTGCTGCATATGCACAGACAACAATAATTGGCGAACCACACTCACAGTCTAGTGCCGAGGTACTTTGCGTCAAAGGAGACGTTTTTGAACTATTGAAATTACAGTTGACACGCGTTGAACAATGCGCTCTGTGTCTTGCTGCATGGGAAACGGTATCGGACATCGAACATGGAGACGATGTAATTACCGCAGACAAAACATGCCGTGGTATATGCTCATCGGTTAAGGGTTCGGCTTTTCGCAATCAGGTGAGATTTGCTAAAACGGCAATTCAGGTACAAGGTAATTCATAGGTTCAATACACCGACGTGTGCAACACTTGTCGGAGTGTATTGCGCAGTTGGCGTACACAGCGGTATGATCGAATAACGGTAAACAATGCCAAACATATGATGTGCTCCAAATTTTCGAATGAGCAGACAAAGCGCACCTGTGAGCACACAGTTGACTCGTACGCCGATGATATTCACTATTTACTGCAGAACGGTTTGTTTTGTATTTGCGTATAATTTTCGAGACTAAATTTATTAACGTATTACAATTTTCAACTTGGAAGCACAACCTGAAAAAAACATCATTTTTAACATTATTCAAGAAAACATTGTCGCAGGAGGTTCTACATCGTTCGTGTGTACAACGTTTCGTATATGCAATGCACCAACAAGTCTTGCATTGTCAACGATCGGTGAATCATTTACATGGGACAATACGTGGCCGGACGGTGATGTGCCATACCGATTTGAAGATAATTTCTCATACGTCCGTGAAGTACGCCGAGCAATGAAAGAAATCACGGACTCTACGTGTATTAAGTTCCAGAATATCGACGGTTTTTTTAATCTTCCACACTAATGAAAGTAACAAAAAACGAATTTAGCCAGCTTCCCCGACGCGCACTTAGTAATACGATATGTGGACGATCAACATGGCCCATGTGTATCACACTTAGGACGCCAGCCGGAAATGAAAGGGGGTCAAAACGTCAACTTGACTTTAAAATGCATTCTCACACCGTCAAGTAAGTTTGATTACAAATTGTAATTTGAATTAATTGCAATCACGCAACTATGATGACAATTTATTTTCAGGTGGCGATGTAACGCATGAATTAATGCACGCCATTGGGTTTACGCATGAACATCAGCGCGTTCTGCGCGACAGTTATATCAAAATCAATCGTTCGAACATCATTAATAAATACAGCCCCAGTTATGATGTAAGAGAATAAAGCGCACAAATTGTACAAATATTACTTCCAGATACGGCAAGACGGGCACACTTTGCTTAAAGACATTGTTCCATATGACTACGAAAGCATTCTTCACTACGGGGAACATGATGGTGCCAAGGACTCGGACTTGCCAACAATGTGGTCCATACGCACCAACTTCACAGTGCCTCCAGATCACTTCACAGTTCTGTCATTGTTGGATATATTCAAAGTGAACAAATTGTACAATTGTACAACTATTCCTGTGCCCTGTGCTGATCGCTTCCGAATTTACTGTAACAAGTACTCGGATTGTGATAACGAGTATGTGAAATCAGTCTGCCCTCTCACATGCAAATTGTGTTGACGTTTGGGCAAATTATTTTAACACTAAATGGAGGGCGTTTCGAACGAATGATTTTAATATTAATTTTATTAAATCATGTTCTTTGAATTTTTTTCGAGCCACCCTATTTGCTGTCATTTTAAATATGATTTAGTAGAGATAAGTGTGATTGCAGGATTATTTACAGTAGAATATTATGTACAATTTTTGAAGCAAGAACGAAACACATTCGCGAAGTGCATGTAACAGAAGTTGTTTTGTCTCTTGAGCGAGAGTTTACAATACATTGTATTTATTTGAGAAAGGTGTACAGTATAGGACGCCATTCGGCAAACACTGCTGAACAAATGTAAATTGCCAAGTTGTTTTTGTTTTGCGTTGGCAATCCTGCGTTTAAACGCCAAAGCTAAAATTGCCGGGGATTCTACGGAATCTAGGTCCCTGTATTTTAAGGACGGATTTCGGAATCGTACTTACTTGATAATCAGCATAAATACTTACCACATGCAAGTGTTCAGCTTGCTTTTTGAATATGTAAAACGGTTCTGTTACTTATTTAGGCTTAGGCTTAGGCTTAGAAGCCTAATCCTAAGCCTAAGCCTAAGCCTAAAAAAATAAATCCCGAAATCCGTCCTTAAAATACAGGGACCTAGATTACGTAGAATCCCCAAATTGCCATTAAGATTTTAAAACGGACGTACAGAATGTATATTGCGCGAGGAATACTGCACGCTGCTAACTCTTGCTAACACTTTTTTTTCTCCCTTCTAACTTTTAAACGGAGTAACGTCCAGCGCTGAAACTCTCTGGATTTCTTTAAATATCAGTAGAGAATTCACCAAAGATTTCAATACAAATGGTTGTTGCAATGAAACGTTTCGAAAAAGTTAGCATATGTTAAACGTTAGCAGCGTTTGTATTCTCAGCCTATTATATCGTTACAAAATAGTCGCAAACTTGATCGCCCCTGCCTCCTCGATACAAGTCTTACGCTGACAGAATTTGTTCTGTCTCGTGTCAAATCGTACTGCACAGTGAACCGAATCGTTAACATCGAATGCTTGTTCATTTATCTTCACTTGCGCACGTAACCCATCGTCACTGTAGTGCACATCCGTAAATTGGTGCGATTGAATTGAGCAGCTTGAAGAAATTGTTGATGGCTGCGTCATACGACGTCATACGCACCCGTTCTCATCTGACAGACGGTAATCCCAAGCCGGCCAATTGTGCGAATGGAGTGAATGGATGTAGCACGAGTGCAATGTGATGCATTCAGATGTGTTGTCGGGCTCACAATTCCAACTATGCGTTGCAAACACGCCGATCGATTGAAATTTACGGCCCCTGCCAACGAGGAATTTCTGCGGGTCTCCAATTACAAATGTGTGATTACACCGTGGCGCACTTTCACGTGTTTCAACTGTAATTAAATAAAAAATATAATAAATAATAAATAATAATAATAATAAAACGATCAATAAACACATACGATCATATATCAATTGCTCATCATCTGTCATATTACTAGACGCTTCGGAATCTGTATTTATGAGAAATTAGACATAAATTGACAAGTGTTACCAATATACACTGCTTGAGCATGTCCGCCACAGCATGTCTTTGTTCGGAGTATCGCTTCTACACCAGTTTCTATTGTATATACTTGAATACGTTCGCTGTTCTGTCCAATACCAGTCAAAAATGACGAAGAACCGCCAAATATGTACACTTTACCTTTAAAACAGATGAAATTCGAAACGCAACACTGAACATAATGTTACCATCGACAAAAACCATGTGACACCTTAACGCACACTCGACTGCCATTGGCGGTGCATTCGTCCAGGAATCATTCAGCGCCGAATAGACGTAACACTGCGCCGTGGGAACGCCTGTCACATATCCACCACACATCAACGCACGATCCGAGTCAATCGCCACAGCCGCGTGTCCGTATGTTGGTCGGGGCATCGGTGTGCGTGTTATCCACGTTTCTTCGTCATACATTTGCACTGTTGATTCAATCGACCATTTCTTTTGCTGCTTTTGCCACCTTGTGCCACCGAATGAGTAAGCTTTGTTTTGCAATGTTATCATTTCTGTGTCTTCGATGTCAAAGTGCAGTTGTGCAATGGCTGTCCATTTTCGTGTAAATGGATGGAATTGATCACAAGAATTGCGCTCACACGCAATGATGCTGTCATTCACTCCCGTGGCTGCAGTGTACCGTTTACCGGTGCTAATACGAACGTCGGTTGTTTCGTTGGTCATCGGATCGAAAATCGTGATCCGTTCGCCGATGTAGTAGACGAGGCCCTTTAGTTGGACAGCGTTTGTGAGAGCGAGGATTTCCAAGGAGGCCACATCGACCTTCTGCAGGATTGCGTGTTCATTGCCTGGGACGTACACATATGTTCCCGTATGCGTTGTGCTTAGTAGGATTCCTTGCCAGGATGACACTTCGAATGACAGCAATGATATTAATATTATGTTTCTAAGGTGACACATATTTCGGATTAAGTAAACGTAGTTTCTGTTCAGAGCAAGATCTGTGTTCGCTTGAAGTCAGCATGTCATGGCCAAAGTGCTTATGTGTAACGATTTGTCTTAACAAAGTAACTACATATTGTAACAAATAAATGCATAACTGAATGCGCTTGTTTGAAAGTTGTTTACACTTTGTGAAATGAACATGTAACAAAGCGATTAAATAAAATGTGTATAGTAACTACTTGTACTATGTTCATCTTTATGTTAGACAAATTTAGCAAACATTTTAAATAACGGAATAATATTCATGAAATCAAATCCCAATCACTTCTTACTCCACATTTTCTGCAACTGTTCCATATAAATCTCCCCTTCATTCTCTCTCCTATCCTCCCTCTCCTGTTTCGCCACCGCTCTTCTCGCATAATGCACGAAACTGTATTCCCGAAGAAGAGAGTCCCCACTTGAGATACGTTCACAGAGGAACAGTGCACGGACTTCTAGTCGCAATGCCGGATGTTTGAATAGGAGGAGAATACAGGCTAGGAGACAGTAACCACCAAGGACACCGCGGGTGAGCAAATGATCGTAGATATATCTCATTTCGTTATGCTCCATGAGTATCGTTGTGAATGCCAGTATGCCTGTTACTGCCATTGAAAAACAGGCGTGAAGGAAGATTATTGGAATCAGGGCCCTCGTTGTTTCCAAATGCCGCCGGACAATCTGTCGCATTGTTAATGTGTGCTGAGCTCTGATAACACAAATGAAATAACCCAACAACACCAACACCAACCTGTTATGTTTGAACTCGTGATTCAGCTTAGCATTGGTCACGTGAACATACACGAATATTCCTATCGGTATGACTTCGACAATGCCCGAAATAACAATTATACGAATCATTGTACTAAATGAGCGGATTCGAGTGCCCGAGCAGATGCTTGGTGGACTGGAGGTGGTAGTGTCTTGGGCATATATCGAACCGAAGATACTCAGGGAACCGTAGATTATCGCAACCACCCAGACGAGAAGTATTGGAATGCTGGATCTAGATTATTGTTTTGATTATTTGAAATATTCGGTGTTCAACCAACTTGATATTTCGTACATCCTGTCTCATCAGTCTATACGTGGAATATGCACGGTCGATGGATAGAGCAATTAGGGAGTATAATAGAGCCATCCATCCGATGGTGAGTGGAAGGTTGGACAGCAGACAGTAGGAGGGCGATTTCTGGATATTTATGGTTTATTTTTTAAATGACACAGTTTTGAAATGTGTGCATTTGTGAAGAGAATGTTTTCGAAACAAACGTACCACTAATTTGCATGGTGTATCCATCAAATACGCGTGATAGACTATGACGATATTATCAATTGACGATAAAATGCAAACAATCAACATAGCTACCGTCATATTTATCAGCATGTATTTCACATTGTTGTAGAGTCGAACGACTCGCAGTAATGTGAGAAGTAGAATTATTGATGGAACAATTGCAGAAATGATTAGTATCAATGAAATTGAGAGGCATATTTTGAATAAATTGTTGGACACTAGACGTTCAGTTTCTGCACAGTATGTTTGGTTTTCCATTTTTGCACCTGCAAGTTGGTGTATGTATTTGGACAAAGGGATTATAAATATTATATAAACACGTTGTTCGTAATTATCAACAACGGAAGTGTTCATGCAGTTCACTAAACATGTGTACATGTGGGTGTGTGTGTGTGTGTGTATGTTGCAAATATTCTCATAAATATGAAATTCAGCTGCTCAAACATATAAAATATTCACAAGTAGTACGCATGCACTTCGCTCAACTTTTAAAAGCAATTAACAGATTGCGATACTTGTCGAATGTAATCAACCCAAAAGCGATTGCAATGTGTGTGTGTGTGTGTGTGTTGAGCTTGATTCTTGTGCAGTCATTAAGGATTTCACCCAAGCGGAAACTATAATTTCCTTATGTGACGTTTGAACGTAGGAAAGGCATCATTTTACTAAAGTAACAATCTCGGTCTCCAGTACACACGTACACACACACAAAAAAAGTACAATGATACAATATTATTTCTTATTTACCCAGAGTCCCAGGTCCATATTTCGCCGTTTGCTATGGTTAATTAGTTTTTGCGCTACTTCTTTCACTGCTCTCATTTTGCTTCTGATATATAAGAAGTACTGAACTCAACAAGGGATATAATTACTGCGTAACAATGAAATGTTCGAAAGATGTTTGTTGAATAAAAGAACTATTTTTGCGAAATTTTTAGTAATATGTGACTATATGGTAATATTTGTTTAACTACATTTGTATATTCCTTTGGTAAATTGATATTGTTAAATGAATTCATTTTTACGCAACATGGCTGTTTGAAATCATTTTGGTCAGTTTTGATAAATTAATTTACTGCAAATTATTGTTGACATTGGTGAATTGAACTGAATTTAATAAGCAACGACCACAACATTGTGAAACAAAATACAAATTTGCATTAGAAGAACATATTTTTGCGTTATACTGTCTGTTTTGTCGATTCTTATAATATATTAGCACGAAGCATATCAGTCAAAATTTTTGAGTCTGTTTACGAAAATACATTATTAGTCGAAAATTGCTTCTTTCTACATACACTGTAGCTTTTCTATGGCCACTAGATTCGTATGTATTTAGTTGTTGGCGTTACATTTGCAACAGGTGATTTTATCTTTCAGCTAATACAGTATGAAAGCTAATTGGGAAACATTTTCGTTGTTATTGTAAAAATACTTTTTCCTTTCATTTTTTGCACTCAATTTAGCAAACATAATCAGCATATTTGTCGGTGAAAATATCGACATTTTTGTTTTGTTATTTGCTGCATTTCTGTAAAAATATTTACTAGTCTGAGCGAAAATGTTGTGCCTTTTCTCAAAGTTTATTTTGATTTACATTACAAAGTTCAGCAGTTTTCATGTGTGTTGATGAAATTTGATGAAAAACAGTTTACGTGTCTGTAAATTCGTTATTTTTAACGCCTCTATGTTTGCTGCCGCTACTAAAAGTGATCAAATCACAATAACAAGTTTTGTAAAAATTCATGGCATACACACACACACAAGCGTCTAATTAGCTACGAGTGTTAATTATCCACAAAGGCTGAAACTGAATATTTCATTTTGTCTCTAGGTTGAAAACTAAAAAAAGTACAGACGTCACCGAAAAGGGTGCACACAGTTGTTATCGAACGAGCTGCCGAGCTGTCATATGTGTGTGTGTGTTTGTGTCACTTGCCTTTCCTACAGCACACAAGTTATGCGTACATTTCCCCTTGCCGTGTTTACGTGTGTTTTCTCTGGTTGGTAGCGTGCACTGTGAATTTTATTCCTATTCCTGGCCTGAGTCCAGTTGTGAGTTGTGTGTTTTGCACTAGCGACCGTGCGAGTAAAAAAAGTACATTTCAGCTGTGTGTTATATTGATTTTGTGTGTGTGTCAATGATTATTCGCGAACTTTAATTATCCCCATTTTATTACTCACTGTTACAGAATTCCAATTGTCTCGCGGCTGAAACGCCATTTTGGACGTGGCAAAAGATGAAAAATAGATTTTATAATATCCGATGACGTAAAAAAAACTAAAATGCAATTATTACAATTCATAATTTTATTGTCGCCCGTGTTCGGTGCCGTGTTTAAGGAAGAAGTGTGCAGATCTAATTTCGTGGATATCAGAAATGACCCGAGCAGCATAAGTGCGCTGCCGATTAATTACAAGACCTGTACAGTGTTGGAGGGGTCGTTTGGTAAATTACAGAAATCAAATGAAATATTTGAAATTAATTCAGGCATAAACATATTAATGGATATGATGCACATGTCAAATTGGACGCAAATCGATTATCCTTTTCCCGTGTTTGAGAATCTGGTTGAAATAACGGGACATTTGCGAATATACAAAACGATAAAACTGATGACACTGCGCAATATCTTCCCAAATTTGAGGGTCATTCGGGGTCGTGATTTGATTCTAAACTACGCGTTTGCTGTTTACCGAAACACCGACTTGAAGGACATCAGTTTGCCGAATTTGAGAGCGATCTATGGAGGCGTGAGAATTGCGGAAAACGAGAAGCTGTGCTACGTGGAATCGATCGATTTCAAGGATTTGGTCAGGTCTGATGGCGATATCCTTATTGAGAGCAATCATGGTACTATTATTACTATTATTATTTTTTATATTAAACTTATTCAGACAAATGTGCGAACTCGATCTGCAAAGTCAACGATGAAACGAAATGTGTTTCGCGACCTAGAAAGAGTGACAACGATCGCAAACTTCCAGCTTGTTGGGATGAGGCAAACTGTCAAGTTTGTGAGTTGTGTTTGGTGTTTTTCATTTCTGAGAAGACCCAGTTTATAATTAAGGACCGTCAGGAGTAGCGTTCACTATTAAGAACAGTGATTTTGTGTCCGCTTGTCTTGTAAAACCAGATTAGCATAATACTTTGGAAAAAATCCTAAAAATGATATACAGTCCATTACCCAAAACTCGAAATGCTCAAGAATACTTGAATCAAAGTTCAATGATCCATATCATCCCCAATACCGCCTAATCCTATAAAATAATAATAAAAATCTCTTTTAGCCTGTTCCCCAACCTGCGGCGAGCACGGATGTCGGGATGGGAGTACAACCGAATGTTGTCACGAGCAATGTGTCGGTGGATGTAAGGGTCCCGGTGCACAGAGTTGCTACGCGTGCATGCACGTGAGGCACAAGGATGAGTGCTTGGAGACTTGTCCACCAGGTGAGGCGAGAGGGGAATTTGTTTGAAATCTACGAAACAATTCAGGTCTGTATCTCGACAAACGCTACGAGCGGCGTTGTGTAACCCTCGACGCATGCAAGAACATCTCGGCAACAATGAAAGCCGTTGCATTCAACAAAGATGGCATGGAATATCTTGAATGTTCGGTTGAATGTCCCAGTGGATATCAAGTGGACGAGCATGATCCGCACAAATGCAACAAATGTGATGGAGACTGTCCGAAGAGTAAGTTGTTTTCGTTTTTTGGAGTAACTTTTGGGCAAATTTGGTTCGGGGTTTTTAAAGCATTTTTTAAAGATGTTCTAAAGTCACAAGGGGAACAAATGAGCAATCGATACAGGAGTTTGTCTATGGAAAATATAAAATTGATGCAAAGTTTTTGACGATTGTTGAATTCAGTTTCAACGTGTTTCATTAAAGAATAAATGCAATAACAATTAAAATAATTAATATAATCATACATTTCAGAATGCAAGAAGCAATCGGTGACAAGTATTCAAGACATGTCCTACATTGCCGGATGTAATATCATTGAGGGTTCATTGCGAATCGAACTGCAAGCACGGTCCATTGACAATTTCGTGGACAAATTAACGAAGGCGCTACAGAGTGTGCAGGTAAGGAATGATGTTTGAAGAATTTTCACTTTTTGTTTTGGTGTTTACATATAAACAAACAAATATTAAATTAATAAATATTTACAGGTCGTAACCGAATACGTTCGCATTGCATTCGTGGACCAATTATATTCGCTCAATATGTTGTCCAATTTGACGGAGATTGGTGGAAAAGGATTGTATAAGAAAGAGTACGTTTCAAATGATTTCATTTAAAACAAATCATTATTAAACAAATAAATTTCAGATACGCGCTAATAATAATGGGCAATGAAAATCTACGTGAGATCAATCTTAATCCGAAATTAAAAATCAGCAATGGAAAGGTATTTAAATTAAAATAATTATATTTTAATATAAATTAATGTAAAACCAAATCCAGGTGATGGTACAAAACAACGCGCACTTATGTTACGACAAGATCAAAGCATATTTTAACACAATTCACAAGAACTTCACTGAGGCCGATGTGCCCGCCGCTTGGAATGGTCATCAGGAAACATGTAAATTTGAATAATAATCAGTTAATAAATACCACAAAATACGAAAGTTTTGCAAGCGATAAATATAGTTTCGCAGTAACATCGAATAAAATCGACCAGATAAAATTGAAACCACACATTTCTTAGGTACGCAAGACAAGCTCGACTTGACCGTCAAGTCCGGCGAAGTGTTCCACGCAACATGGTCGCCATTCAATGACACGAACAATGATCATCGCAAATTTCTTGGATATATACTCTATTACAAAGTTGTCGGTGCACCCGGCGAGGTTAAGGATATCTATGCCAATAGGGATGCGTGCTCGGATACGTAAGTTGTTTTGTTTTTATTCATGCGATTTGTGGAAAAAGAATTGAAATATTAAAGATCAAATTTAAAGGCACATGTTTTGCGAAATTTTCATGGGATCTCCATACAATACAATCTGTTTTTAACTTTGATTTGCGTATTTTAAAACATAAGAAAGCCAGCAAAATGTCATTTGAAGTAAAAGAAACTAAAGAAAAGCACACACACACACACACACACACCCACACACCCACCCCCACTTTCAGTTGGAAGACGCTCAAGATCGACTCGGGTGGTGACTCCGAAGAGAGTGCCGATGTGTCCCAATCACAGAAGGAAGTGACAGAGATGGTCATCCCAACAGTGCCAAATGCATGGTATGCATTCTATGTGAAGACCACTGTGGTCGCGAGTCAGGATGTGCGAGGCGCAATCAGTGACGTCGTGTACGCCAAGAGCTCATTTAGTGGTGAGTGGAATTGGGGCTTGAGTACTTTTTGCGTCCATTAGAACTCACGACTCGAACAAAAGACCTCCTTCCACGTGCCAATTTTCACTTTCATATTCGATTCAATCAACCCATTCTCCCATTCCATCCCCAATTCCCCAATTCCCCCCATTGTTGCAGAGCCCAAAGCACCGACAAAACTAGAGGGCAAGGCAGAGAAAGAGGGCGAACTAACGTTCGAATGGAAACCACCGCTTCATCCTAATGGAGAAATTACACATTATCGGGTATTTTTAGTTTTTATTTATTTATTTTTATTTTTATTTTTATTTAATTATTTTTAATGATTTATTTTGAAATGTTTTATGTTTTTGATATGATAGGTGGTTATACGGAGGAATGAGGATACGGTGTCGACGGAGGTTGACTATTGTACGGATGAGGAGTCGGATGAAACGAAACATTCAAATGGTGAATATTTATTATTATTATTTATTATTTATTTGATAAATTTGGGGGTTTTGTATCACGAAATATCGGGAATGTGTTATTGGAGAAATGTTTGATATAAATTGATATATTCATATCTCAATTCTGTGTTCTTCAGACAACAAGAACCGAAATGGCAATGCAAAAGCTGACTGCGATTGTGTGGCAATGAAGAATCAGTTGAATAAATATTCGAGCAAAATGAATGAGAATATTGGTATGAAAATAAAATAATTATAAATAAAATTATTTTTAAATCATGTTTTTAGAAGACGACGAGTCTGGCAACGTGCGGGATCGAAGCGAACGCGCGCTTTTTCAAGATGTCATGATGAATTACATTTATTTCCAAGATCCAAAGTTAGTTGTTTGATTGTTTTAGTGGGAATTGTTTTTGTGTGTTTTTCATTTTCTTGCAAAAATGTTTACATTTATGTTGTTTGTATCACGCTTAAAACACAAACAGAATTGCTTGCGTTCCCGGGTTTTTTAGTATTTAGAAAATATATATTTTGTGAAATAGAATATTACTTATAAACAATTAAAACAGCGGCCACCGTCAAAATGGTGAACGGAGACACGCAATGAATGACACTCGAACTTTACAAGACATTGAATATCAACACAATGCACAATACAGAAAGCCCGGGTGAGGCAGATAATGTGCAAAAGCTTTTGTCCACAATCATTTTTTGCACCACCTGTTTGATTTATTTGCATGACAAGACTTTGATTTTGAAAACTCTTAGTACACATTTTCTTTTCATTTGTCGTTTCTTGCCACTCTACCGTAATCCTGTGCCTAACGTATTGTGCTCCTAATGATGATATAAGTTTATATTTACTGTTTTTATTTCTTGGGTCTAATGTTTTTTTGTTTTCGTTACTTTTGCTATTTGAGTATGTGTGCGCGTGTGTGTGTGTGGGTGTGTCGACTAATTGCCTACTCTAGCTTCTCAGTTTCACATTTCTCAAAAATGAAAAGCTTCCCGTGTCAGGGACCAGCTTTTAATGTCCAAACCAGTGCATGTCAAAATAATTTCATTCAAAAATACTTCTACAAAATTTGTATGTGATTTTATTGAAACACAAATCCCAATCATTGCCATAATTGTATTGTTGTTGTATTTGCTTAAAAGGATGCAAGAAATAATTTCATAAATTTATTTAGTGTCTCGGGTCAAAACGCGCGTCAATCGAGTTCATCCAATCGAAAGAAACGTTCGATTGCATCAAGTGATCCGCACAATCACGGGGTGCCCCCGCCGACCGCCGCGCCAGAATCTGTGGAACAAATCCCCGCCACTACAGTAATTGATGGCGCAAGTTTGATTGTTGGCAGTCCGATTACTAAGAACATCACAACACTGAGAATGAAATTGATCAATTTACATCATTATTCCGATTATCATGTTGAGGTATTTAATTATTATTATTATTATTAATATTATTTTTATTTCATTTAAGGTCTACGCATGTCAAAACCAGAGCGTCATTCCGAACTTCTGCTCCAGTCAGGACAACGTCGAACGCAGTATTATTACAATGCGTACCAGGGCGAATGGTAATTTTTAAATTTAATTTTTATAATAAAAGTCATTTAATTAATAAATTAAAAAACTTCATTTTCAGTGACAAAGAACAAAATAAATGAGACCACCGTTGAAATACAGCCAGTTGTGATAAATACACGGACAGACAATAATACTGCCCTGCACGCAAAATCCCCAGTAATTACGAATCTCGCGGCATCGCGTTTTGTTAAATGGACGAGTCCTGAAGATCCGAATGGACCGGTGTTGAGATATCAGATCGACTATAAGGATGTCACAAATAATGGGGTGAGTTTCCTTTTTTTAATTTTGATTTTATTTGGGTTTTCTAGTAATCCTTTGATGAAATTTGAAAAGATTTTGAAATATGTTTTCAATATTGCGTCAAAATGAAGCACGAAAAATAGAAAATAGCGTTAATCGTAATGTTTATCGAAAAGTAGAAGACATGCGATAACTAAATGAATCACTATATCAACATCCTCTCTCTTCTGCCCTTTCGAACTTTAACCACCACGTTGCAGGCAAACGTCAAACAATGTGTAAGTGTACACGAATACCTCGACAATGAAGGTGGATTTGTGCTGATTAACCTACATCCTGCTGATTATACTCTTACGATTAGAGCAATTTCGTTGGGAAATATATTTGGTATGTGAGATGTCTGAGGCTTTCGACACTTTCAAGTGCATCGGTGGCTTCGTTTTAATCAATTTTCGACAATCTCATATTTACACTCCGAAATTGACGGATAAGAACGTCATTTAAAGCAAATGTTTTGTTCTTTGATGACTTTTATCGACCAAATTTCAATTTAAAGTGCGGTCATTAAAGATGAACCAGTTTCTTTGCCCCGTACCTGCAACTAATATTAACAACTTGATCTTCCTTTCCAGGACCACCAACGCATGCAGTAAAATTCACCGTAATCGACGATCGATCCTATGCCCATATTTGGATAATAATCGGCACATTGATAGGATTATTAATACTAGCAACATTAGTCGGCGCGTTCATATATCGAAGTCATAAGAAGAAGATGGATCGAATTAAGAGAACACTTGGTGATTGGGTCGAAGAAGATCCCGAATTCATTCAGTTGTACAAACCGGACAAATGGGAACTGAATCGGTGTGTGTGTGTGTGTGTGTGTGTGTGTGTAACACAACGAATTACAGAAATGACATCGAACTGCTCTCCCAAGTTGGTCACGGAACCTTCGGTACAGTATATCACGGTCGTGGCAAGGACTTAACAAACGTGCGTGGTGTGAAATTCGGCGAATGTGCTGTGAAATGTGTGCGAGGCGATGCGAAACCACCGGATAGGTAATCATTATTAATTATTATTATTATTATTATTATTTCTTTCTTTCTTTAGGTACATGTTCCTGCAAGAAGCGAACATCATGAAAGAGTTCGACACCAATCACGTCGTCGCACTGTACGGCGTCGTAAGTGATGGTCAACCCGCATTAGTCGTGATGGAGTTCTACGCGTATGTTTACATTATTATCATCATTCCAATTCTCCCCAATTCCAGTCACGGCAATCTCCGTGACTACCTCCGTTCCCGTCGACCGAACTTCCCCGCCAATACCGAGGGCTCACCCCCACCAACACTGCAACAGATCTATCTCTGGGCAGCACAGATTGCTGATGGGATGGCATACTTGGAGATGAGGAAGTTCGTGCATAGGGATCTCGCGTGTAGGAATTGTTTGCTGAACAGCGACCTTGTTGTGAAGATTGGTGAGTCGCCCACCGGGGGAATTTTGGGCTAGAGAGATCAGAAATATCATGAATAAATCTGACAATGCAGGCGACTTTGGTATGGCGAGGGATGTGTACACGACGGCGTATTACAAGCCGATTGGGAAGAGGATGAGTCCGGTTAGATGGATGCCACCTGAGGCGTTGATTGATGCGAGATTCTCGACTAAGAGTGATGTTTGGTATGTGGTTATTTATTTGTTATTTATTATTTATTAATAATGAAGGGCGTACGGGGTGGTCATCTGGGAGATGGTGACACTCGGACACCAGCCGTATCCAGGTATCGACAATGCCGACATTAGCACATTTGTGTTCGCTCAAAGGGGCAACATGGTTAATACGGAGCGATTCAGGCCGATAGGATGTCCGAAGAATTTGTGGGTTCTTTGTTTCATTATTTTTATTATTTTTATTTTAGATTGAGACTGATGGAAGTCTGTTGGGCCTTCGAAGCGGAGAACCGTCCAGCATTTGCCCAAATTGCGATGAGTCTTTTGCCGAAGACGAATGCGGATTTTAAGAAAGTGAGTTGGAAGATTTTTATTATGTTTCATTTCATATTTTATCAAGGTCGCATTCATCACAACCCAATACAAAGAGCAAAAAGGCGATACCATAGCTGATACCACAGTATTTGAGGACGACTCCGCTGCATCATGTAAGAATAATAAAATAAAAATACCAACTAAAATCCTTCCAGTCGTCCCCGCCACAATCCGCGACTCCACCAGTTACGCCCGCAACTCGTCCACGAGTGCCGGTGCGACAGATGACAGTATTACAGAGAAGGAGAAACGACAACGACAACAGTGGACACTCATGAGTGGTGGGGACACGAGCGAGATTGAACTGCCGGTGGATAATGATGAGGTAGGGAAGGGGGAAGTGTGCACACACACACACACACGCACATGATATACATTGAAGCTTTTGATATATAAAACTTGTCGCAAATTCCCAACATGTTCAGATTCAAACACCGGTGTGTCAAAACAAACGTCGTAGTAATATGCATGACAATATGGAAATGGCATCACTGAATCTGAAAAAGACTGGCACAATTGCTAGTGACGACGACGGATCAATGACTAAGCCGTTGGTTACGTGATGCTTGTTTGTGTTTTTGTAAATTCATTTTATCCTTGTTTATTATTATTTGACACGTCGGGTAGCGAGACAATGTTTTCACATTTGTTTGCGGATTTTTCTTACTGGTGAGACCGAACACTGGTAATATATTGTGTGTGTTTTATTTTTCAAATTACATGCGTGATATTTTCTAATTCTCTAAATGATTTTCATTCAATTTTAATAAAGCGGCTCTAGGTAAATTTATATAAAATAAATATATTTATATTTTATTTTTGTTATTTTTTGTTCATCTGTAAATATTGATCTCTAGTTTGTGTATTTCTATTTTTGCCATTTTCAAATTTCGAAAAATACCGTCAATCAAACGTTTTTATAAGGGCCCTTTCATTAAATTTTGCGCGAATTTTGCTTAACTTCGGTGATTTTTTCTAAAAATTGTTACAAATTATCGTACCTTCTCTCTATATTTATCATCGGGTAATTTATTGTTATTTTACAAGAATATCCATCAACCCCGATTTTCAGAATTGCTTCAATCAATTCAATAAAAATACTGTTACATATTTTGTAAAATTAGAAATAACAATTTAGAAAAAGAAATACAGAAAAACAGCTAGTTTATAAGTGTTTCCAAGTTACGAAATAGCAATTAAATGATGCAATTTTTGATGACTAATATAGTTATCAGTGCAATTTTGCCAATGTTTTCGAAAAATTCTTGCACCATGTTTCAACATAGTATTAAAGTACTACTTGTCAGTGTTAAAACAAATCCTTCAATTTCAAAAGTTAAAATGTACGCATTCTTTAACCTCACAATATTTCTACTTCTCGCAAATGCGTGTTCAAGTGAAGTAAAAGAGAACCAAACAACTACAACCGAAGAAACTCCAACATCCTCTCACTCAGCAACAACAACCACTACCATAACAACTACGGTATGTTATAAGAATGCGTGTGACAGTATTCTTCCAGCCTGGCTACTCGACCTTCGACTGTACGCTGTGCATGTCAATTGTACAACATGCATGCGATGTGTGCTTCGTGCATGTGGTATTTGACAGCAATTGGCGAAGCGACCGCTATTTGAACCGGTACATCTCATCAAATTATGCCTACTGCACCAGTTCATCAATATTATTGTCAACAACTGACGCCATACAGCGATGTTTCAACATGGCATATGCACTTAACATGTCAACTTGGTGTTCTGATTATAACAACGATTCGGGGTGACCAACAATTGTGTTGTAAAACATTGTTCCATTTCAGCCAGCCATTGGGCATCTGTTATGATCGATCGAAGCTTCGCAGTATTTGCACGCAGAGTAATCCTCAGTACTGTCCCAAGTAGTTCACGAAGAAGGAATGTTGTGATATAATGAATTGTATTTGTTGTCAGATAAACATTTGTAAATTGACTTTTCACATTGTGACATTGACAATTGATATTGGACTTTTATTGTTTAATAATGTCACGATATGAAATAGAATTCAAGTATGATCACGCACTTTGCAGCAACAAAATCAGATAGAGCACCACAAAAGTGATGCAAAAATTGTGAAAGATTGTATTCAAACTAACCGTCAATGTAAAATCCGAAGAAATGGACATCATAGCAAGTAAAGTTATCGAACGGGCAGAAGTGTACAGAATAATTGCATCGCTGTTTGTAAATATGAGTCTGTAAATTTGAAAATAAAGCTTGTTTATTCAAATGTGTTCTTGCATCAGTTTGTAAATTTGTATTTTTGTAAATCAATTTTATTATTATTATTAATACTAGACAAGTTGGGTAACGAAAAGAGACACATTTTTGTGAATTTTTCCTACTGATGAGATCCAACGCTGGTAATATTTTGTGTGTTTTATCTTTGAAATGGCATGCATGATATTTTCTAATTTATTATTTTTATTTAATTTTAATTAAAGCGGCTCTATATTTATCATCGGGTAATTTATTGTTATTTTCCAAGAATATCCATCTACCCCGATTTTCAAAGTTGTTTCAATCAATAAAAATACTGTTAAATATTTTGTGAAATTCAAGATAATAATTTAGAAAAGAAATACAGACAAACAGCTAATTTACAAGTGTTTCCAACTTACAAAATTGCAATTAAATGACGCGTTTTTGCTGACTGGCGCCGTGCATTACAGGCAATAAATCATTATCATTGCCATTTTGACAATGTTTTCGACAAATTCTTGCACCTGTTGTAGTTCACGCGGTTCATGTACATGTTTTAACATAATATTAAAATACTATTTATCAGTGTTACAACTAATCTTTCAATTTTAACAGTATTAAAATGCGCGCACCCTTTACCCTCACAATACTTCTACTTCTCACAAATGCGTGTTCGCGTGAAGTAGCAGAGAACACAACAACAACAACAACAACAACAACATCATCTCACACAACAACATCATCTCACGCAGCACCAACAACCACCGTACGTCATAACAATGCTCTGTGACAATATTCTTCCAGTCCGGCTACTCGACCACCGACTGTGCACTGTGCATGTCAATTGTACAACGTGCATGCGATGTGTGCACAGTGGGAGGGGGAAATGCAAATGCTCTTGGGGATGGCTATGTGAACCGTTTCGTCCCAATGTATTCCTACTGCACCACGTCATCAATATTATTGGATACAAGTGACGCCATTCTACGATGCTTCGACATGACTGATGCATTGAACATTTCAACTTACTGTGGTGATTATAACTACTATCGCAGGTGACAGACAATTGTGTTGTAAAACTTTGTTCAGCATGTGTTATGATCGATCGCTGTTTCGCAATGTTTGCACGCAGAGTAATCCATCGTACTGTCCCAAGTAGTTTCGCGACGAAGGAATGCTGTCAAATAATGAATTGTATTTGTTGTCAGATAAACATTTGTAAATTGACTTTTGACATTGGCAGTGACAATTGATATTGGACTTCTATTGTTTAAAAATTCACGACATTAAATAAAGTTAAAGTATGATCACACACTTTGCAGCAACAAAATCAGATAGGGCACCACAAAAGTGATGCAAAATTGTGAAGTCATGTATTCAAACTAACCACCAATGCAACATCCGAAGAGATGAACATCACAGCAAGTAAAGTTATCGAACGGACAGAAGTGTACAGAATAATTGGATCGCTGTTTGTAAATTTGAGTCTGTAAATAAAGTTCGTTTATTCAAATGTGTTCTTGACTCAGTCTGTAAATTTTGTATTTTTGTAGATTAATTTTATTATTTTTATTAATATTTGACAAGTTGGGTAACGAAAGGAGACAACGTTTTGCACATTTTTGTGAATATTTCCTACTGGTGAGATCCAACGCTGGTAATATTTTGTGTGCTTTATCTTTGAAATTGCATGCATGATATTTTCTAATTTATTATTTTTATTTAATTTTAATTAAAGCGGCTCTATATTTATCATCGGGTAATTTATTGTTATTTTCCAAGAATATCCATCTACCCCGATTTTCAAAGTTGTTTCAATCAATAAAAATACTGTTAAATATTTTGTGAAATTCAAGATAATAATTTAGAAAAGAAATACAGACAAACAGCTAATTTACAAGTGTTTCCAACTTACAAAATTGCAATTAAATGACGCCATTTTTGGCGACTGGCACGGCGCACACACACACACACACACACACACACCGCATCTTAGAACTTTGTAAACACAATAGACGCACACACAACAATCTTTGACCACTGTCCATATGCGTAAGCAAACGAGACGACTCCATTAAAGGTGTTCATATAAAGATGGTGTGTCTGTGTGTGTGTAATAAAGCGACAACAATGCATTGTCTGTGTGTACAGTATAGAAGCAAACAGTTAAGCGTATATAGATAACATCGTTGACCAACGGTCAAAGATCAGAGCACGTAAGAATAGTTTGTTTGTTTTGAAAATTGTGAGAGAAATGTATTTGTGACACGTGAAATTCTCACTCTTTTATGGAGTTTTACAACAACGATATTTACAGTTTTTGTTGACCTACAATTTTTGTGTTTCCCTTTTGTGTGTTTGTTGTTTATCGAAATTGTTGCTTTGTTTATTATGGATTGGTTAAGATATGTGATGACGTCGTATAAATTTATCACACACACACACCCACACACACACACACCATGTGAAGCACATGTTAGTGGATGTAGTGGACAGATGATCTAGCCAGACGAATTTTTGTGTGAAAGGCGGGATGTAATCGTTTGTGTGAATAGTGAAAGTCATGCACACGCACATGAATATATCCAAGGTCACTGAACCCATCCCCATCTCATTATATTCAATCGCTCATGCCTGACACACACACACGCACACACACACACACACACACAATGTGTAATAGTTGTGTAAAACTTCGTTCGCATACCTTCCCCTCAGTCAGTCACCAGTGCCAAGCACATGCACGAGAAATGATGTAACGCGTGCCAGTGTGTGTGTGTGTGTGTGTGTGTGTGTGTGTGTGTGTGTGTGTGTGTGTGTGT
>JADMIO011406776.1_pt1 | contig 45400 bp, 27 predicted proteins | sample 8958161 | NCBI WGS metagenome assembly JADMIO01 (sample SAMN16585339, study PRJNA669376) | soil metagenome | isolation source: Crop rotation soil | place: USA: Cullars Rotation, Alabama | collected 2011
GCGACAACTTGTCCACGTGGAATTCTAAGCTTAGGATCCCAATGTGCTGGAAAGCTTTCCGCTGAAAAGTACCTGTATAGGTTCCGTTAAGTTTGATTACCTGGTTATTATCATTCTTTTTGCAGGAGGTTATCGTAGCCAGCACTAAAATAAAGGCGAATAATTGCTTCATAACTATTAGGTTTCTAAGCCATTACGGATACCCTTCGATTAACGCTACAAAACCATCAAAAAGCTTCAAATAACGTATTGATAGCTTTTTTTCAACAAAATATTAATCCATTAAATCAATAAATTATTTTCGCAGCCTGATAATTAATTATTCTATTGCCCAACATGTCTGCATCTCATTCCCTGTCGCCGGTACAGGCCGATCTTGTACGAATTGTTTCAAAATATGTGCTGCTTGAAGAAAGCCGCAGAAATTTAAAAGGCCGCTGTCCCTTTCATAAAGACCAGGCCACATCATTAATGGTATCGCCCGAAAAAAACATCTTTCAATGCTTTGGCTGCGGTAAAGGCGGTGGCCCGGTTGAGTTTGTAATGGCCATCGAACATAAAACCCGCGAAGAAGCTATTCAAATGATAACTGCAAGCAACTAAGCGCTTACAATAAAGGCGGACCAGTTTATCCAGTCCGCCTTTTATGCTCTAATGGTAGAGCTAAAACTATAAACTCTAATACAGTTTTTTAACTGCCTTCATCCACTCCCGGGCAATAAGCTCATGTCCGGCAGGCATGGGATGAACGCCGTCCCAGATCCAGTGATCAGCCTTTGCTTTTTGCAATGCTTTATTAAAAACCTCCTGCAAAGGCACAAAAATGGCGTTAAATTTTGAGGCAAGCGCTTTAACTATCATCTGTCGTTTTTGAACTTCTGTTGCCCATAGTTCAGGATTCTTGCTTACCATACCCAGAGGTAAAATAAAAGGTTCCAGTAAGATCAGCTTAACATTGGGTAAAGCGGCAATAGTTTGGGTTAACAACTGCTCGTAAGCATTGCTAAAATCTTCCGCGGTGGCTTTAGCGCCCTGCATTATTATTCTATGTACATCATTAATACCAATCAGTATGCTTAACACATCGGGCTTAATATCAAGCGTATCTTTTTGCCAGCGCGCTGCAAGACCATTTACGGTATTTCCGCTGATCCCCCGGTTAAAAAACTGATAGTCTCTCCCGGGATAATCAAAATTAATACGGGCAGTTATCAGGTACGCATAACCCTGCCCGTAAACATGGTTCCAGTCTTTATCAAAGCTGCGGCCACCATCGGTTATCGAATCGCCCTGGAACAGGAATGTTTTACCCATACCATCATCAGGCAGATAGTGATCATCTTTTGTTGACGCCAATGCTAATCCGGGCGCAGCCATTGCCCCTGCGCCAGCCAATGAGGCTTTCTTTAAAAAGTTTCTCCTGCTATTGCTCATAAGCTGCTTACTAATTGATATGCTTTACCTTTTTGAGTATTTATTACCAACTCGTACCCATCTTTTACTTTAACCGGTGCGGCATTTAAACCTTTAACAGTCAATTTTGATTTGGAGATAATATGGCAGGAGCCTCCTCTTTTTGATAAGACTTCGGCATTTACAACCTTACCTGCCGCCCATTTCATGTTCACTACAAAAGCCCCTCTTGCCACAAGGCCTTTTACTTCACCATTAGCCCAGGCGTCAGGCAGGGCTGGTAACAGGTGTACATCACCATTTTGGCTTTGCAACAACATTTCGGCCAGACCGGAGGTACCGCCAAAGTTTCCATCAATCTGGAACGGTGGGTGTGCATCAAACATATTTGGATACAGTCCCCCACCCTCGCTGTAATTATAGCCGCTTTCGCCGGTTAAGCGCAGCAGGTCGCGGTAAAGTTTGTAGGCATGGTTGCCATCTCTGAGGCGGGCCCAAAGGTTTACCTTCCAGGCCAGGCTCCAGCCGGTGCTTTCATCGCCGCGTAACTCTAACGTTCGTTTCGCTGCTGCCGCTAATTCCGGGTTTGCGGCTATTGAAATTTCATTAGCAGGATAAACAGAATACAAATGCGATACATGGCGGTGATGCGGATCGGACGATTCCTGATCTTTATACCATTCCTGTAGCTGGCCTTTCGAGCCAATTTGATACGGGATCAACTTAGCTTTTTTGGCGATAAGTGAATCCCTGAAAGCGGCGTCAACGCCCAATACTTTACTTGCAGCAATGAGGTTATCAAACAGATCGCGGATGATGCCCATATCCATTGTAGTAGATACAGAAACATTACTCGTTTTTCCGGGGGCATAAATAAAATCATTTTCGGGCGACATGGACGGCGCGGTTACCAAATGGCCCTGGCCATCAGGCACTAACCAATCAAAAGTAAATTCGGCTGCACCTTTCATTAAAGGATAAGCTGTATTTTTCAGAAACTCTTTATCACCGGTATATAAATAGTGTTCCCAAAGATGACGGGTAAGCCAATCGCCCCCCATTGGCCAGTTGGCCCATGCAGGGTCGCCGTGGCCAAGATCACCTACCGGGTTGGCCAATGCCCAAAGATCTGTATTGTGGTGAGTTACCCACCCCTTAGCATGATAAAAATCTTTGGCGACTTCGGTGCCGGTTTCAGATAATCCCTTGATCAGGTCAAATAATGGCTGATGCATTTCGGACAAGTTGCAATCCTCCGCCATCCAGTAATTCATTTGCACATTGATGTTGCTGGTATAGTTGGAACTCCATGGAGCACGTAATTCCTTGTTCCAGATGCCTTGTAAATTAGCAGGCACACCCGGCGTTCTTGAACTGCTGATCAACAGGTAACGGCCATATTGAAAATATAAAGCTTCGATACCGGGATCGGCACCCTGGTTTTTATTGTAAAGCGCCAGCCTTTCATCGGTGGGCAATTCGGCATGACTGCCCTTATTATCATTAATTTTGAGACCTACCCTGTTAAAAAAATGATGATAATCAGCAAGGTGAGCCGCAAGCAGCTGGGCATAAGGTTTTGCAGCAGCTTTATCGAGATTTTTACCGGCCACTTTCTCGTCTCCATCCGGGCATTGGTTATAAGCTTTAAAACTGGTAGCAGCGGTAACATATAGTGTTAAGCTTGATGCGCCTTTCACCGTGATACCGCTCGTATCGGCTGTTATTTTACCGTCTCCGCTTACCGCTTTTGCCAACACTTCATATCGCATCCCCCTGCATTTATCGTCATCAGCATAAACTATCGGATTTTTTGAATCTACATAGCTTGGCTCAACATGGGCCGGCGCTTTGCCGCTTAGCTGTAATACATTATTATTCAGCACTTCTTTTTGAAAACGAAGCTGACTGCTGGTATTGATCTTAAGATTTAACTGTTTAGGTTTATCGGCAGTAAACCGGATCACTATAACCTTATCTGGTGACGATGCAAAGATCTCACGCTTGTAGTTTACACCGCCAACTGTGTATTTTGTTGTAGCAACAGCATTGCCAATATTCAGGTCGCGGTAATAGTTTCCGGCTTTAGCGCCATTGTATGATTGTTTAATATGCAGATCAGCCATAGGCAGGAAGCTTTCAGAATATAAGCCCTGCATTTTTTTGGTAAGCTCCCGCGCGCTTTGATAATCACCTTTAAATAGAGCCTCCCTTACCTGAGCCAGGTATTGGAACGCTTCGGGATTTACATTTTGTTTCACCGGTCCGCCCGACCATAGTGTTGATTCATTGAGTTGCAGCAACTCATCATTAACGCCGCCAAAAATCATGGCACCCAACCGGCCATTACCTATTGGCAAAGCTTCCGTCCATGTTTTGGCAGGTTGTTTATACCATAGGGTATTATTTTGCGCGCTTGCGTTCAGCGCGGTTAATTGCATGCATAGCGGTAAAACTACAGACAGGAGTGTTGCTTTCAGACCTTGGTTCATAAAGTAGGTTACAATTGTTTTTACAAGTATAACGATGCACCGGCTACAAAAAATAATGCTTATTGGCATTTTTATATCCAAAACAGTTAATGGAAAATAAAAAAACCCGCCTTGCGGGCGGGTCTTCATTAGTAAGCAGTCAGTCAGTTATAGTGTATTATCTTCTTTCGTTGTAAACCTGGAACTCGGCTATTGATACCTGGTGATCGGCTTTATCTATCGAGATGCGAACTTTACCCGCCCATACCCTGTCAAAACGATGTACTTTAATTCTGTTGGCATTTTCGCCATCAAACAATGGCTTCCAGCTTCCGTTGAGGTAATATTCTAACCGGTAGTGCGAAATATTAGCCTTTTCTTCGGCTATAACGACGGTATTCAATGCCTGATCTTTCTTAAAGTCGATCTCATACCACGGATTTTTAACCGTCGGATTTGATACCCATGAACTATGGAAATCATCGTCGTTAGCAAAATCCATAATAGCCGAATCATCGCTCCAGCTTGCACTTGCAGGTTGGTTTTTAGCAATGTTTGATGAAATGATCGGCGCATCCAGTTTAGAAAGTTTTGCAAGCGGCCCTTCGTTTTTCCAAAGTTTGCCGATCTCTTTAAGTGCCGCAAGTGCGTTATCGTCAAACAAACCGTCACGGTTAGGAGCCACGTTCAGGATAAAATTGCAGTCAACATTATTCAATGGTTTCAGGATGTCATTGACAAGTTTGGCAGGCTCCTTAACCGGGGTTGTGGGGTGGCTTGTTTCCCAAAACCAATTGGCTTGCAATGGTAAACAGGCAATTGCCGGCATGCGGTTATCTTTGGTTGATACACGCTGCCCCGCACCCATTTCGTAAGTTTTGATATCGGTATAATACATGCCTTCAGCAGGATATTTAGCACCGTTAAGGTCCATTACTAAACAGTTTGGTTGTAATGATTTTACCAGTGTGTAGACCTCTTCAAATGGTACATCATCATATGAGATCCTTGACCATGGTGCATCCCAGCCATCAATGATCAGGGCCGAGATCTCGCCGTATTTGGTCATCAGCTCGGTGATCTGCGCTTTAACCATATCAATATGCTTCGGTGTGATCATGTTTGGCCTTAACCTGTGGTGGGTATCCAGGATAGAGTAATACAAAAACACTTTTAAGCCATTAGCCCTGAAAGCATCGGCGTATTCTTTAACAACATCCTTTTTCAACGGACTGTTCATCACATTATAATCGGTGGTTTTGGTATCCCAGATACAAAAACCGCTGTGGTGCTTGGTAGTAATACAGCCATAGGTCATATTGGCCGATTTTGCTGCCTTTGCCCATTGGTCGCAATTCAGCTTTTTGGGATTGAAGATGGTTGGCAAGGCATCAGGATCGGCCCAGTCCTGGTCCATATAGGTTGGGATGTTAAAGTGGATGAACATCCCAAAGCGCAGGTCGACAAATTCCTGTTGAAGCTGGGCAAGCGGTTTTACAGGCTGCCGGGCTGTTTGTGCTTTTAGTGAGAGTGAAGCGGCACAAAGCGCAATAAAGCATATAGCTTTTAATTTAAACATGATTGGGTTGTTGGTTAAATTGATAAAACGTTTTAACAACTGCAATATCACATTTAAATTTAATGTTTAGATTATCGGAAATTGACATTACATTCAGCTTATTTGGCGTGGTAAAGAATCTATGTCATTGCGAGCGCAGCGTGGCAATCGCATACTATACAGGGCGGCCATGCTTCCGTTCGATTGCCACGCTGCGCTCGCAATGACATATTTTTATGTATATCGGCCCCTAAAACAAATCCGGGTAATCCGTGATCACACCATCCACACCTAAACTTTTCAGCTGCTCTATCTCAGCTTTGGTATTTACTGTCCATGGCAATACTTTGATCTTTGCGTCATGGCATTTCTTAACCAGATCGGCGTTAACCAGTTTATAATCCGGACTGTAGATGAAGGGGATAAAGCCCAGATCGGTCATATTATCTTCAAATGATTTTTTGTTTTCGATAAGATAAGAGGTACGCACATCAGGGTATTTTTTATGGATGATCTGCAACGTGCGTTTATCAAACGACTGGATCACTACATAGGGCAGAATCTTCTTTTTGATCAGGACAGCCATCAAACGCTCCGCAAATTCTTCAGGAGTGGGATTATAAATACCATCTCCTTCGGGTGAACATTTGGTTTCGATGTTATAGAATACCGGCTTTTTATGATTAACCTTAATATAGTCCTGTACCGAATCAATCAGTTCAGACAACAGCGGCATATAGGTTTTGATCTTTTGCTGACGCGGAAATTTGCTATATGGTTTTGAGCCTACATCGTATTTTTTCAGGTCCTCATATGTCATTTTGTAGAGGATCAGGTTTTTCGCTTCTTCTTTACTAATCTCTTTACCATCAGGCGTGAGCGAAAACAACGGATTGATGTACTCATCGTGCGATAATACTACCTGCCCATCAGCCGTAATGTGCGTATCCATCTCCAATGTTGTAACAACACCAAGGTCGATGGCATTTTTCATAGCCGGGATAGTATTTTCGGGCCTCAGTCCCCGGCCGCCGCGATGTGCTTCGGCGCTGAATGAAGGAAAATCTGCATTTTTAAATTCCATGTTTTTAACAACCGTAAAGCCTGATAACAAGATAAGACTTATTCCGGCAACAATGTTTAATTTATTTTGCATCTAATTCGCTTGAATATTTATTTCCGAAACGATCAGTAGCTTCAACTCTTACTTTCTTAACAGAAGGTTCAAAATGCGCTACAAACAGGTGCCCGGTTTCATGAGGCTCCACAAAATGACGGCCTGCAGGTAACTGATCGCCTTTATACAAACTTACCGATAAAGGATCATACCCCTGCTCTTTTGATAAAGCGCCCATCGGTTTGTCATCTAAATAATACACAACTTTCCATTGTGGATCATAGTTCCAAACGTTGGCAATCAGGCGCATCTGGTTGGTTAATTTTTCGGCATAAACGCTGATCTGATTTTCGGCCGGTAAGCCCGTCGATTTATAGTACCATTTCAGTTCAGTTCCGTTTACGGAATAAACACCGTAACCGCGCGGCGTACCGTCAACGCAGATGGGGCCTGTCCACCAGCCACCGCAAACGGTGCCGTGATTATGCTCAAAAATGCTGTTGGTGATATTGTTATCATGATAATGGGTATGGCCCGACATGATGTGTACATTACTAAATCCCTCCAGCACTTTATAAAAATCCTGGTTGTTTTTTACCTGGTTATATACCGGGATATGCAGGTTAATGATCAGCAGCTGGTCTTTTTTAATATATTGCAGATCCTTTGCCAGCCAGTTCAACTGATCTTCGGTGATGTAGCCATCGTACTCACGCTCTACGCCAAGGTAGCGAACATTATCCAATACTACGTAGTGCGCCTTGCCACGGTTAAACGAATAGTAAGTTGGGCCATAAACCTGCTTAAAAGTAACATCCGATGTTTCATCACCACCCTGGCGATAATCCATATCGTGATTACCTATAGCCTGGAAAAACGGGATCCCCATTTGGGCCACAGCCTCATTATAAGCAGGGAAGAGCTCATGATTATCCCATACAATGTCGCCTACACAAATGCCATGTACCAGTGCATTTTTCCCCAATGATTTTATAGTGGCGATGGTATCCGGAACCGAAGTATCCATCATTTGCTTAACATCCTTTTTGTTTTTCACCTGCGGATCGGCCCAGATAATGAAGTGGTGACTATTGTCATCAACTTTTAACGGCTCCAGTTTAAAATCAAAATGCGAACTGCCACCTATGTTTTCATAATGCCTGGCAACATTATAATCTGTTTTAAACTCGTAGCCCGATGGGGTACTCATGAAAATGCTTTTAGCTTTTTCATTGGGTGTAAGTTCGTAGCTACCCTTGTCATCGGTAAGCACTACCGAAAAACCGTCGGATATCACAACACCTTTTACCCCTTTTTTGCCTGCTGTAACACGGCCTTTTACGGTATCAGTTGTAAGTAAGTGGGTAAGGGCATTGGCGCGGAGCGAGATGAATGCGCCGCCGGTTATAAGGCCCACGCCTTGTAAAAATGATCTTCTGTTCATTTGGTTATATTTTCATTGCTCAAACAGGTGTTGAGCTTTGGTAAATGTGGATGGGAAAAGGGGTCGATGATAAATTGCAGGTAGTTACCAGCTTTCAATTCCCTCCCTTGGGAGGGGCGCAACAGGAACGTGTGATGGCAGGGAGGGGTTATCCGCCTTATCGATCAAATGATCTGGCGAATAAAACCCCTCCCTACACCCTCCCAGGGGAGGGAATCGCACATTCCCTGGCTTTTACACTATAAATTTATCACCAGCCCTTTGTTGTATTTAATTTTGAATGGTTGTAAAACCGGTAGCTGTTTCAATAGCAGTTATCGGAGAGGTTAGCGTAAGCGGAACACTGGTCACTGTACGGCCGGTTATCCACCTTCCGGTAAGTGCATCATAAACACCACCTAACTGACTAAATAAGCCATCAGTTGGCAGAGGGAGCTTTGACGTATTAGAACCACCGCCATAAAACCCCTGCTCTAAACGGGTTACCGGGTTAATAGTGCTGTAATAATCGGTATTGGTAATACGATAACCGATCTCTGGAGGTCCTGCCGAGTAAACGGTTCCACTGCCGCCATACATGATCACATCAAGCGGAACGCTTGAAGCGGTAACAGTTGTACCAGTAAATACCGCAATCCCTGCAACGTTACCGCTATTAGCCAGTAGGTTTGAAGTTACATTACCAAAATCAGCACCGGGCACTTCGGCATACATCGTGCTGTTGATCCAGTTTGATGAACTGATATCGGTTGAGCCTTTGCCCCAGATATTTTTATTGCCGCCCACATAAAAGAACTGTCCTTTTTTAACCGAGCCCGATGTAAGGTTAAACTTGTAGGTTTTTGCCAGTCCCTGTGCCCAACCGTTTACAGGTGCCGGGTTAGTACCTGCATTATTACAGGTTACTACAGCATAATTGCTTACCGAAAAATCGATATCCTTAGTTGCCTTAAACTGGATATACTCATAGTCGCCATCACTGCCTGATGGATTGGTAAGGTAACCGGTTATGATAATTGGGGATGGTTTGGTTGCTGCAAGGGTAAACACATCATCAATAGTTCGTGGCCAAAGCTGCATTTTAGTATCGGTGCCCGATGTTACTGCAAACGGGATACCTGTAAAATTGGCGCTGAATGGTAATTCAGTAGCGGCGAAAGCAGCGTTAGCTTCTGTATGCATGGTTATTTTACCAAAACCATCGTTAATGGTTTTATCGCCGGAATAGGTTTCACCCTGCTGGGGCTCCGGATCGGCTACAGCTTTAGCTATGGTAACCAGTGTATTTTCATAAACATCGGGCGAAGCCAATAAGGTAGCTGATGGAACAGATTGGACTTTGATAGGCCTGTTGTCAGCAACTTTATTAACCGAAGCTTCGGTTAAACCTTTAACACGCATGCTGCCATTAACTTTGGTGAGCGTAGCGCCATCAACCTGTACTATTACCGAATCGCCGGGAACATATTTTGCTGCTGCGGTGCCTACTTCAAGAGAAATACCCCTTACTGCGCTGCGGCGGTTGTTTTGCACCACCAATACGCCGGCCGGGCAATTACCTGCCGCCGCGTTTGAAATCACCACACCTACTATTTCTTTGGCGCCGCCCATGTTGCTGCTGCTCAGCACAACATCCGAGCCTTTGTAAATTCCGCGAAGATCAACAACAGCTATGATAGGGCTTAAAGTACCTTCGGCATAGTTATTCTTTTTACATGAATTAATACTGACAGCAGCCGTGGCAAGCACCAGTAATAAATATATCTTTTTCATTTTATGGATATCTTAGTTTAAAACCGGGTTGTTATTGTTTTTGCCACCATACCTGTGTACTGATTTCATCGGCACCCTGCGCGGCAACAGCAGCTTTGTAACTATCAGGATTAGCCGATTGCACATAAACCGGGTATTGCAGCCTGGCCGGCATGATGCCGTTATTCCTTAAACCATTACCCTTTGGCAATACCGGGTGACCGGTACGGCGATACTCAAACCACTGCTCAAAATCAGTATAAAACATGGAGTAGTATTTTTGAACGTGGATCATTTCCATCTTTTCATCAAGCGGGGCAGCATTATCCCAGGTGATGTCAGCGCCGGTTAAATAGGTGTCTATCGGCACCGTATATGTCGGGATCCAGAATGTGATGCCTGCCTGTACGCCATTTTTATAATAGGTAGCAGCATCGCCGGCGATCCAGCCTTTAGCAGCAGCTTCGGCCAGGATAAACTGCAGTTCCGAATAGTTCATGATATTGCCCATCAATGGATCGTTCATTAAAGTTGTAGCCGACGTAGTTGACAGGAAATAGGATTTGATACCCACATTTTCGCCTGGCGCATATCCACTAGGGATACCTTGAATGCCACCCTGGTAACTTGATATCGACCAGCGATTGGCGGTTAACCTTGGGTCGGCCCATTTGGCAAGATTATTAACAAAAAACTCACAAACACCGGGTTGCCGCCAGTCCTGCTCACGCACCCCTCCAATAAACGGCGATGTTAAAGAACCGGAGCCAGTCCACCTTAAAACTGCCGAATCATCGTTACTACCCATTATCGGATATGCATCCGGGTTGGTATCAACTATCTGTTTTATCTTGGCAATCACATCTGCCGAAACATCCGCCTTCCCCGACACCCTTAACAATAATCTCAAATAAAGCGAATTACCAAACTTGCGCCATTTTAAAGCATTACCATTAAATACAGGATCGCTGCCAGCAACTACGTTTGCCGATGCATTAAGCAGGGTATCGGCAGCTTCCAGATTCTTGAAAATATCCAGGTAGATATCCTTTTGCTTATCAAACTTAGGTGTAAAGATTCCGTCCTTGCCTTTGTTGGAATCAAAGTAAGGCACATCGCCATAAGTATCGGTGAGCATGGAATACAACCAGGCCTGGCATATCAGCGAGATGCCCATATAGGTTTTATTGTAGGTAACCTCCTTGCTGGCAATAGTATAAATATCTTTAAAGTTGGTTAACTGGGTATACCAGGCATTCCAGGTAACATCGGCCCAGGTACGTTTAATGTCATACCTGAACACCCTACCCTCCGAGTCGCCTGCGTCAACTGTAACCTGCATCAGCTCGTTATTAAAATTACGGGCGCGAAGCATATTAGTTCCCAATGTATTTACCAGTGCGGGTGCCAGCAATTGCTGCGGCAGGGCATTAGGTGTACCATTGGGATCGGTATTAAGCGCTATAAAATCCTTTTTGCATGACGACATTATGCTAACGAACAACATCATCATTGATATAAGTATATATCCGTTCCTTTTCATATTGTTAATTATTAAATGCCAATAACTATGTTAAAACCAAATGTGCGGGTTGATGGGAATTGAGCGATCTCAAATCCCTGCACAATGTCGCTACCCGAAAGCGTACCAAATTCAGGATCGAAGATTGGCCACTTTGTCCAGATGTACAGGTCGCGACCATATACGCCTACTGTAGCGCGCGTTAACCCAAGCCGTTTAACAAATCTTGGGCTCAATGAATAATCAAACCTTGCTTCGCGAAATTTCAGGAAGTTGGTTGAAAACGTATTGCCCTCGGCATTGTCAATACCATAATGTGAGCGATAGTAGCCGTCGATGTCTGTTGCGATAACATCGTTAGGCTTGTAGCTTCTGTCAGGGTTTTGAATAACACCTTTGCCGATGATACCGTTATATCTCCCCGGTAGGGTAAGCGTTGTTTTACCCTGCTCGGCCAGTTTATAGTTTGATAGCGAATATGATACTCCGCCAACCTGGGCATCAAACAACAGGTGCAGGTTAAATTGCTTGTACCTGAAATCGTGCCCCATACTTGCTTTCCATTTAGGGATGGTATTGCCCAGGTAAACCAGGTTGTCTGATAGTTTGGCAAAACCTGTAGCCGCGTCATAAACTATCTGTCCATCTGGCGAGCGTAAATAGCCACGACCGTACATATCGCCCATGCTGCCGCCTACCCTTGCCACGATCTGGCCGCCACCAGTAGGGCCGTTACGCAATACTACTGCGCTATCGGCAAGCTGTTCGATGGTGTTTTTGTTAGCGCTGAATGTTGCGGTAACATTCCAGCTAAATACGTTGGCTTTACGGATCGGCGTTCCGTTCAATGTGATTTCAATCCCCTTATTGTTTACACGGCCCACGTTGATCACCGCCTGGTTATAACCCGACGACTGGTCGACAGTACGGCTAAGGATCTGATTTTTAGTATTGCCCGTGTATAAAGCAATATCAAAACCAAAACGGTTATTGAACATGCGTGTTTCGGCACCTATTTCGAGCGTTGTGGTGCGTAAAGGTTTCAGGTCGGGGTTTGACAGCGTACGCGGATTTTGCAGACCACCTGCGTAGGTACTACCTGCAGATACGTAATTAAATGTTGTTTGATAAGGATTTGTTGTGCCACTACCTACCCCGGCAAGCGAAGCCCTTACCTTTGCATAGTCAATAAACTTAGGCAGTTTAAACGCCTCAGATGGCAAAAAGCTCATGCTTGCCGAAGGATAAAAGAACCCAACCTGATCGGTACGATTTGCCGTAGCGAGGGTACTGATCCAATCCTGACGGGCGGTTAAATCAACATACAAGTAATCCTTAAAGGATGTTGACAATAGCCCATAAAAACTGTTGATAGCATATTTAGATTTAAACGGCTGCGTAACCAGCGGACCAGCATTATTTGCCATTGAATACACACCTGGATATACTAATGAATCGGCACGTACCTCGTCTCGGTTATAATTATTGCGCAACATGCTGCCGCCTGCTGTAGCTGTTATATTAATGTCGTGGGTTATTTTCTTGTTGTATTTCAACAGGAAGTCGCCGCCTTGTTCTTCCGAGTAGATGTTTTGAGTGCGATATGAGCCTTTAGGGTATTTGGTACCGGCATCATAAGGGCGCTGCTGTGCACGCTGCTCGTAACCCATATCTAAAGTAGCACGAACCTGTAAGCTCAACTCTTTGGTAATACTATAAACTGCTTCAACGTTACCGGTAACTGAGTTACGGTTTGATCTGTTGATGAACTCGTATGACACGGCATAAGGATTTTCGGGGAACGAGCTGAAAGGATAAAAGATAGTTTTACCTTCCTGTCCGTTTCGCCAGTAGTTCTTTAACCAGTTTAAATTGGCATTTGGTTGCCAGAAGATAAACCAATACATCAGCGATTGGTTACCATAGCCTGCGCCCGGTAAGTTATCGCTGTTTCTGTTATTGTAATTTACTTTTGCATTGATGGTTAACTTATCATTGATTTTGGAGTTAACCGATAAAGCGATACTGTTACGAGTATAACCGGTATTAGGAGTTATCCAGTGATTGGTAACATTTGTTGCCGAAAAACGGGCGGTTGTTTTATCGCTGCCACCATCAACACTTACCGAGTTGGTAAAAGTTTGCCCTACATCAAAAAAATCACGGATCTGTTTTTTGTATGGCACCCAGGGCGTACGTACTGTACTTTGTTTTTGGGTAGTTGGATCAAGCTGATAAAAAAGCTGACCGTCAAACTTTGGCCCGTAGGCCGAGCTTGTTGCGCTGGTGCTGGCTCCATCAGGCCCAGCTCCGTATGAATAATAACGTGAGCCTGCTGTACCCTGCCCGTATTCATATTGCAAATCGGGCCAGCGGTTAACGCTTTCAAGGCTGGCATTTGAGTTAAAGGTGATGCCTAAACCACTATGCTTCTTACCCGATTTTGTGGTAATGATAATGGCGCCATTAGCACCGCGCTGACCGTAAAGTGCCGCCGCACCCGGCCCCTTCAATACCGTTACCGTCTCAATATCTTCCGGGTTGATGTCATTCAGATTGCTACCATAATCAGCAGGCATGTTATCGCTGCTGGTACCATAGGCCGATTCGCCGGAGTTGCTTGTGCGCCTGCCGCTGCCCTGGTTAATTACCACACCGTCAACCACTATTAAAGCTTCGTTATCACCGGTTAAGTTATTTTCACCACGCAGGATAATTTTGTTTGATCCGGCCGGACCGCTGTTTGAACGGATCAGGTTTAAACCGGCTACCTTTCCTGATAATGCGTCAGTCCAGTTACCCGAAAGGGCACCCGTTAACTGATCACCCTTAATTACGGGAGCCGAATAACCCAAACTTTTATCTTCTCTTTTGATGCCGAGCGCTGTTACCACAACCTCGTTAAGCTTATTATCAGCAGGACTAAGCGTTATATTTAAAGCAGTATTTGCATTTGAGTTAACACTTACATTCTGGATCCGCTTGGTTTCGTAGGAGATAAAGCTTGCTTCAACGGTGTAAGTACCGGGTACAATATTTAATGTGTATGAACCATCAACTCCGCTAATAGCAGTTGCTCCTGCTCCCGGTATCTTTACTGTAGCACCAGGAAGCGGCTGACCTTGTTCATCAACCACTTTCCCTTTAATGCTACCCCTATCCTGTGTTTTTGCAATGATGAGGATATTACGTTCGCCTGCCGCTCTGTAGCTGCAGGTAGTTCCTTTTAAAAGCAGATCAAGTGTTTCGCCTAAAGAGCGGTCTGCTTTTGTTATGTTTACTTTGCGTTTGTCATCAAGCAGGCTATTATTATAGCTTATCGATACATCGCTTAATTTTTCTATTTGCTGAAAGGCATCCTTTAGCATGGCACCATTGGCACCAAAAGTGATCCTTTTGTTTGTTACTGTTTGAGCCTTAGCGTTTATACCGCCAAAAGGCAATTGTAAAAAGAACAGCATGGTTAATAACCATAACTTTTTCATATATTTACTTTAATTTATACTTGTCTAACCGTGAGTTTAAATTGTCAAAATTCTGAAGCCTGGGGTTGTTACCAGCAACGTCCAGGCTTTTACCAAGAGCCGGGTAAATACTATTTCATTATACTTCCTCCTTTTTGATTATTGTTTGAAATAAATAGCTGATCGCCTTTTTGCGTATAGCCTAATCCTGATAGCGCGCTTAAGGTTTCCATGGCATCCTCCAATGTCATCCCCCTTAATTTTGCCGTAAGCCTCACATTGCCAAGGTCGAGTTCTGTAAACCTGATCTTAACGCCGTAATGATGCTCAAGCGAAGCCGCTATTTCACTGTAAGTTGTATTGTAGAAAACAAATTCATTATTGATCCATGAGCTAACTGCTGATGCATCGATGTTATTGAATGCATAGATACCGTTTTGGGTGTTGATGCTGATCTCCTCGTTCTTCATCAGGTATTTAACCATTTGAGGCCTTCCCTGCACATTGGCCATTACGCCAACTTTACCACTTTGCACGGTCACGGCCACTTTATGCTCGGCCAGGTAGGCTTTGATGTTAAATGAGGTACCCAGCACCACAGTGGTGATATCGCCGCTTTTTACTACAAAGGGTTTGGCCTTATGAACTACATCAAAAAAAGCTTCCCCATCAAGCATTACATCACGTTTTTCACCGCCGAAGTTTTTAACATATTTAAGTTTACTGCCACCGCCAAGATAAACTACCGAACTATCAGGGAGCATTATTTTGGAATGCTTACCATCGGCATTGCTGATCTCTTCATAAACCAAAGCCGATGATTGTTTAAAATACTTGTATCCAAACCACCCCGAAATACAAATAAGCAGGCAGGCCGCGGCATAAGCTATCCAGTTGAATTTAGGAGCGTATTTTTTTGCAGATATTTGAGGTTGGGTTATGTGCGCGTTGATCTTAGCCCAACTGCTTTCAGTATGTTCGGGTTGTTTAAAGTAAGCTTTGGATGCCTCCAGGATCTGGATGGTTTCGCTGAACTGGGCAAGGTTTTCGGGGCTTTCCTCAATCCATTCCTGTAACTGCGTTAAGCCATCATCACTGATGGTTTTTTCAAAATATTCAACTATTAAGCGGTAGCTATTATCTTCCATTAAATCTGTCTCTGAACTTAAAGACCGATTTTACGTAGCCGATACGTAGCTAAACGAGTTAAGTTTACATTAAGAAATCATTAACCCTCAGAAGTGAAATTATGCTGCCCTTTCAGCAGCTGACGAAGCTTTTTGATAGATTGATAAAGCGTCGTTTCAACCGTACGAACCGAAATACCCAGCACTTTGGCTATTTCATTTTTATCAAGGTTATCGATACGGCTCATGAGCAGCACCTGCCTTTGGCTGGCCGGCAGGGTATCAATCAGGCTTAATATTTTATTGTACGATTCGCGGCCCGAAAGTATCTTGAAAGGGGTATCCCTGTCTTTTAATACATATCCTTTCAGGTCGATATCTTCAATGGAGTGTACCGGATCCTTCTTTTTCTGGATGTGATTTAAGGAAAGGTTTTTGGCGGCGACAAACAGGTAACTCTTCACGTTAAGAATGGCTGTATCGCGGTTATCCCACAATTTAATAAAAAGATTTGCGGTGATCTCTTCGGCAACGGTATAGTCTTTAGTGTACACCGTGCACAGCTGGCATAAAGTTTTATAATAACGATTAAAAAGTGTTTCAAGGGCAACGGGATCGCTTTGTTGCAAAAGCCCCATCAACGCTTCATCAGTAAGTGCAGGATACATGCCAAAGAGTTGTTTTGGCTCAAATGTAAGGCTGCTATGTTAGGCTAATGTTAAGAAAGCACAAAACAACAGAAATGGTTATTAAAGGGTACGTAGCAGTAACAATAAGTGTAGTGGGAATAAGCGTGGTGGGCTGTCAGTCTGAGCCTGTCGAAGACTCGCGCGCAGAGGCCTACTCACCATGCTTCGACAGGCTCAGCATGACACCCGTTTTAATATAAAAGCGTCATTGCGAGGCACGAAGCAATCCCAAACTATACAAGGCGGACCTGCTTATAGGGGATTGCTTCGTGCCTCGCAATGACGCTTTTCAATAGCACGTTAGCCTTTATCGCAAAAAGAACACCTCTTTCAAGGGTATGCTCACCGGCGAGTGATCGGCATTGGTATCCATAATATCTGCCATGTATAACCACCATTTTTTCATAATTGGGGTATCGGGCAGATGATCGAGGGCATTCTGGTCTTCAACTTCCATTACACCGAAAAGCCAATTTGTATCCTCATCTAAAAAAATAGAATAATTACTGATCCCAACATCCTTAAGCAAGCTGCTTAATTCGGGCCAGATGGCATCGTGCCGGGCCTTGTATTCGGCTGTCTTACCTTCATGAAGTTTCATTTTAAATGCTACTCTTGCCATTGTAAATAGTATTTTATATCTGTTATTAAAAGAGCTTAAAGCAAAAAGTTCAAAGCTCTTAATAGTTTCACGTAAAAAAGCATTGAGCTTTGCGCCTTAAGCTTTCGGCTTTAAGCTTATTTAAGGTTTTACCACATCCAATATCGGTTTATCAATACCGGCTAACTGGTCTTGCTCAGGCGTTAACAGTTCAAGCACCTCAACATCGTTATACCCTTTCTTTAACCACTCAACCGGCAAGTATAAGGTTTGCTGCGGACCAATACCCCAGTACCTACCCAGGTTATGGCCATTTACCCATACCACGCCTTTGCCCCAGTTGCTCATGTCAAGATAGGTATCACCTAATTTATCCAATTTAAAACCGCCTTTCCTGATCACCGGCGATTGTCCGTTCGATTTCGCAGCAGTGAATTTAACAGTGCTTAAGTCATGAAACGGCAGCGAATACATTTTCCAATGTTGTACTTCCTTTCCGTTCAAAAGCACTTGTTGGGTGATCCCTTTTTTATTTTGCAAAAGATACTTACCAAAGTTGATACGGCCAAGGTTCTCTACCAAAATATCAAGCCTTACTTTACCGGCAGGCAGCTTTAAATACAGACTATCCTGGTTAAGCCTTCGGTCGAGCGTACCTACTTTTTTACCATTGATCATGATCACCGCGTAATCCCTCAAGTCTTTAAGCTTTAGCTGGCCGCTTTTACTTCCATTTAAAACGGTGCGGTATAACACAAAACCGTAATCCTGGTGCAGGTCTTCAAATGTGAGCGGGCTGATATTTTCCTTAGCCGCCGGCAAGCTATTTAATAAACTTACCGATTGCGTTAGCTTAAAAGCAGGTATAGTAATAGCCGGTTTAGCCACTGGCACATCAGGCAATTGCACACCAGCAGGCAAGTATTTTTGAATCACCCGCCTGAACTGCATAAATTTTGGCGTTGCATTACCCGCCTCATCTAACGGTGCATCATAATCATAACTGCTTGTTTGCGGCTCATAAGGCGAAGTATCTTTAAAATTAGCGCCATTCATGAACGCACGTGTTGTGCCGCCGTGAAACATATACATATTAATAGAGATACCCGCTGCCAGTACAGAATCAAGCCTGCCCGCATAGCGTTCGGCAGGGATAGTGTGATGGGCAGTTCCCCACCAATCAAACCAGGCCGGGTACCACTCGGCAATATAATATGGGCCCTTCCCATCGTGATTTTCGTTAATGATCTTTTTAACCTTTGCAGGGTTGTCAAGACCGTTAACAGCGGGCAGCAATCCCGGCAAATGTCCACCTACCAAATCGGGAGCTGGGTCGCAGGTGTACAGCAATCCGTCAAAACCGGCTTCTTTAAATAGTTTTTGATTAATCCCCAAATACTCTTTGTCACTGCCATACGATCCGTACTCATTTTCAATTTGTACCATCAGGATATTGCCGCCATGATTTATCTGCAGCGGGGCTAATTGTTTGCCTACCTCTTTGATATAGCTTTCATACTCTTTAAGATATTGAGCTTCTTTACTACGTACTTCGAGGCCTTTTTCATTCTGCAGCCAGTAAGGATATCCGCCAAACTCCCACTCAGCACATACATAAGGACTTGGGCGAAGGATCACCCACAGGCCTTCCTGCTGAGCTATACGTACAAACTCGGCCACATCGTTGTTACCGGTAAAGTCAAACTTACCTTTTTGTGGCTCGTGCAGGTTCCAGAACACATAAGTGCCAATGGTATTTAAACCCATTGCCTTAGCCATTTTCATGCGGGCGCGCCAGGCTTCGCGAGGTACCCGGGGATAATGCATTTCGCCCGAGATCATCTGGAAAGGTTTCCCGTCAAGCAGGAAAGCTTCATCGCCCAGTGCAAACGTATGTTTAGGCGTTTGGCAAAAGCCCGTGACTCCCCAAGCCAGAAATAATGTTAGAAAAGATATAATAGTTTTTTTCATGTTCTTCCTATCGCTTCCGCGTTTTGCTATTGTAATAGTTTTAATGAATGTTATTTCTTAAACACATCAAGGTTCCAGTGACCCACCCAGTTTATTTCAATGTCATCGCCTTTAAAATTGATAGGCAGCCACAGGTAACGACCATCAATAGCATCTTTGGGCGTCCATTTATCGGCTATAAATATGAAAGCGTCTTTTTTACCGGCTACTGGCAACACATGGGTGCTTTGACCACCATAAGTGATCTTACTATCCGGGCCCTGGCAAGGGTTGCCATGGTAGGTCCACGGGCCCCAGATTGATTTAGCGCTGAACCAACGGGCAGCATTTGGCGCCCAACCGGTACACCCCGAGCCGATCATATAATAAATTCCGTTGCGTTTAAACAAGGCAGGTGCTTCGGTTTGGTGGCCTATATATATGCGGATGAATTTGCCGGTGTGGCCTGTATAATCGGGCGTCAATTCGGCCAGATCAAGCGTATAGTTTTCTTCGGATGAAAAAACGTGGTAAGCTTTGCCATCGTCATCAACAAAAACGGTCATGTCGCGGGCCATCTGGCCGCCGGGCAGATCGCGGCAAAAAAACTTGTCGGTTTCATTAGCAGGGTTAACGCAGGTTATCTTATCACCTTCGGGAGTAAGCGCGGGATAAAACGGCATCTGCCCAGCATTTGGGCGATAGCTTTTAATGAATTTATATGGACCGGTCACCTTATCGCTCACTGCAACGCCCGCACGGGCCGCGCTGTAGCCTTTACCCAATAGTTCAAGGTGAAACCACATTACATATTTTTTGGTCTTTTTGTTATAAACAACCTTAGGCCGCTCCAGGATACAGCCTTTTGCTATATCGTTAGTGGTATCGGGCGAAACACTCAGGGAGATCCCCTCGTCCTTCCAGTTATATAAGTCTTTTGACGAATAGCAATGAACCCCAACCATTGCCCTGTTGCCCGCGTCGCCGGCAATTTTGTGTTCGCCAAACCAATAATAAACTCCATTATCATAAACAATGCCTCCCCCATGCGCATTGATGTGTACCCCTTTATCATCGGGCCATATTGCCCCCGGACTAAAACCGGTTAACTTGGTTTGAGCATGGCCAATGATACTGAGCAGCAAAAAGGCAGGCAATAAAAAGCGATAGTATTTCATATAAAGATGTTTGTATTATTTTTTGATATCGAGTGCGTGATCCGCCGGTGCGTCCTGGCCGCTCCAGATTTTAACGGCCGTCCATGGTTCGTCGGCATCTGCCCAAAAAGGATCGGTTTCAGGTAGTCCTAATGGTACGAAAGCAGTAGCGCAGAAATAAAGGCTGCCCGTTGTAATGTAAAAATCGGCCAGGCCAGGCTGCTTGCCATATAAGCCCATATTAAGCCAGCCATCGGTAGTAAAAGTTTGCGGCGCGCCAAGCGTTTTTTTGATCATGGCTGTAAGCGCGCACCTTACCTGTGCGGGTTTAAGACTTTCGGGCAATTGCTTTTTGTAGGCCATATTGGCTAAATGGTGAAATGCGCCGCCACGATAAACTATAGAACGACCTATAGCCGGGTAACTACCATCAGCGTTAATAAGACGCTCAAGCACTTCGGCATAACGCTTCCCTACAGCCAGTTCCCTCTGCTCCTCACGCGCATAAGTTTTCTTTTTGGCGTTAACCTCTTCCAATATCGTGCTCAGATTGGGATGGATCACAATGCTGTTATAATAATCGAGATGAAAGCTCATCCCATCCGAATACATGCCATCGCCAACATACCAATGCTCGGTAAATTCGCGGATGCCAAATTCAACCCTTACAGGGTCGTAGCCCAGGTCATATTTGCAAAAGAATGCCTCTATCATCCCCGAAAACAAAATCCAGTTAGAGTAAACCGGAACAGTTGCGCGGGTAGTCTTCATTACTTCAACCACCTGTTTTTTAGTAGTTTCATCCAGATGTTCCCATAACCAGGGGCTCCGTACCAATGCAAAAGCAACAAACGAGGCATCAACTAATGGCTGGCCACCGCTCCATTGCAGATAGTCTTTAGCTTGAGGATTAACCGCGTTGGCAATAGCCTTTAAAGACCAGGCCCTGTATTGCTCACGAAGTTTTACTTCGACAGGATCACCGCCCTCCAATTGCAGCCATGGCGCTATGCCGCATAAGGTGCGGCCAAAAGCCTCCAGGTATCCCACTTTAGCACGGCTTTCCTTATTATCAATTTTATCGGATAGCTCCATAGGCATCTTTTCTTTAAGCTGATCGGCTGCGAGGTTGCTGATCACCGGCCGGGCCACCTTATCCATGTAGCTTAGCCATAATTTCCTGTCAGATACCTGAACTATATTTTTTTTGCTTTGTGCCGATGCACAAAAAGGCGTACTTATTAATATGAAGTAAAATATAAGCTTTTTCATCCGGGCTATTTATTTTGTCTGTTGCGTTTTAATGAGGTACAACTTAGTAATCAGGAAAATCTCTTTTAAAAACAATAATAGACACGAGGCACCTAACGGAGCCCCAAAGTTTCCATTTTTGTTTCCTATAAACACGATACTCCTCCGGAGTGTCTTATCAATTGCTTTAAACTCCGTAGGAGTATCGTGTTTATAGCCATTTTAATCCCATATATTGGCTCCGTTAGGTGCCCCGTGTTTTAAAAGTGATTCCCTTTACTTAGTAATTAATTATCAGGGCTTCCAGTCCAATACCTGTACTTTTGTTGGCGCTATGCTGGCTTTACCTTCTCCATCAACCTGCGTTACCTGTTGTACAAACAGGCTCAATATTTTTTTATCTTTCCATAGTTCGGTATCGTAAGTGGGTTCCCACTCCCCTACAGGTGTAGATGTTAAATCACTAACCTGCCAATTTCCATTTTGCAGATCACTGTTTACGGCTACAGAAACTTTATCGCCGCGTTCGGTATCCCTGAAAATAATTGCCGCTGATTGCTTGCCTCCTTTGTTCCAGGCAACGATTTGCGGGCGGGATATCGGGATGCGTTTTGTACCTGTTCCACCAAGACTGAAAGCAGTCTTCCTGAAACCAAGATCTGCCGAATGCCAGCTATCACCCGTTTTAAAAACGATATGGTATTGCGGTATTATTGTACTGCTATCGCGCCAATAGGTAGCAATGAAGGGGTTACCCTTGTCATCGGCAAACATGGATGTTTGATTAATGAGCTCGCTGTGCTGCGGTATTTTGCAGGCATACTCGGCATTGGCAGCGTTGATAGGAAGTGCATATTTTTCGCCTGTTGATTTTTCCCAGGTCAGTCCGCCATCATTTGAGCGGGCATAGCACATATCATGGTTGCTTGCCACATCCGGGCTTTCGCGCCATACCCATGAAATATGAATAGTTCCTTTTTTATCAATACACATTTGCCAGTAGGCATTGCGTTTACCTTCGCCATCAATCAGGTTTTGCTGTACATTAACCCATTTTTGTGAAGTAATACTATACCTGTTCATCACCAGGTTCCCATTGCCCGAACCTCCGTCGCGGTAAACAAATAACAAGTCACCACCCGTCAAACGGTAAAACTCGGGGTAACTTACCTTGCTTTCGCTAATGCCTGTCATGTTTTGTTGCGCCGATAAAATCAGGCTGCCGGGCTTAATGCTTTTAGCATAATTTAAAGCCTGATTATGGTGTCCCCAGGCAACATGTAAGTAGCCGGCTCCATCAACCATAATACTGATATCCTTATGGGCATCAGCAGCATCGGCTTTATACTGCGTTGCAGCAACCTGCCAGTTAACCGATCCGCTTTTTCTTTTAGCCAATACCAATACCTGGTCGTTATTATAATAGGCCCCGTACTGTTCACCCTTAAAAGTAACCAATGAGTTTTTGCGGAACACCACCGTATTAACCGAGTTATTTGCCCATCCCAAACCTATGGTACTGGTAACAACATTGCCGGTTTGCGCCATTGCAGGCACAGCACCGCAAAGCAGCACGTATAGTAAAAGTTGATATTTTAAACGATATAGCTTCATAAAAGTAAAAGTAAGGGCAATAAATACTGCCCTTACTTTTTATTTGTGTTTTAATTAATAACCAGGATTTTGATCCAGTACCGCATCTTTATTCAACTGAATTTCGGATAGCGGAATAGGCAAGAGCATATTTTTATCTGCCAAACCGGTTGTTGGATGCTGTGCATCTCCCGAATTTAAGCGAAGAGAACGTTCAACCAATGTACCGGTACGCATCAGGGTTTGGCGTCGGTTTTCTTCGCCGATAAGCTCCCTTGCGCGTTCATCCAATACAAAATTAAGTGTCATTTGATCAGCAGTTACCTGCGGAGCATTGGCCCTTGTCCTTAATACGTTGATCGATGCAGCGGCATCGGCGGTTTTGCCTTGTTTAACCTGTGCTTCAGCAAGCAACAGGTAGGTTTCGCCTAAACGCATCATCATAAAATCCTTGATCATGGCATAACCAAATGTATCGTTAGGATCAAAAGCGCCCCATTTAGTGGTACTTGGACAGATCTTATATAAAGTATCCGGACCAGTAAACGGTATCATTTTACCGTAATTGGCATTTGCCGGGTCGTTATAATAGTAACGCCTTTTAATACTGTATTGCGAGTTGCGCATATCGCCATCTGGATACAAGCCGTACAAAACCCAGTTGCTTAGCCTTAGTCTTGCAATACCACGGCCACCTAACGAATCGCAAATTAACATACCGGCAATGTTATAATAAGCAGCCCCCCACACACGGCGTTGCTGGGCATTATCTGTATTACCACCAACTACCGAGTTTGGGTTTTCCTGCTCCAGCACCCAGATAGCTTCAGAGTTGCCCTGCGCACGTCGTTGATTTCCATACACAAACATGTCCGAATAATAATCGCCTGTACCGCCAGCCCGCACACCATAGCGCGCTTTGATGAGGCTGAATTTACCACTGCTGATCACCGCTTGAGCCTGCTGCTCGGCCAGGTCATTTTTCCCCATGCGCAGGTAAACCTCGGCCAAAAGCTGCATAGCCATATATTTATTGGCACGGCCAACAGGTTTACCCTGGACGTTTAGTTTTGAAGTCCCCGCATTCAAATCGGAAAGATTCGCGCCTGCATAGGTAAGGTCGCTAACGATAAGAGCATTTACCTCATCAAGCGAAGCACGTGTAAAGTTGGTTTTGGGTGCTGTAAGCGGCGCTGTAACCAACGGCACTTTCCCAAACAAAGTTGCCAGGTTGTTGTAAGCATAGGCCCTGAAAAATTTAGCCTCGGCATCAATAGCACTTTTACCTTTGGCCCCAAGCTTTGTATTTGAGGGATCTTCAACAGAAGCTATAATGATATTGGCATTGTTGATGAGTGAATAATATTTGCCCCATATGTATGATGCTGCTCCATCTGTTGAAGTAAGCTGGGCATAGTTATAATAAGGCACTTCAATACCCTGCTGATTAGCTGTAGCGTTAGCTACATCAGTACCTACCTGCCAAACACTTGGCCAGCCCTGGGCACTTGAATATGTTAAAATTGTGCTTTCATAATTATAAAGACCTACAGCAGCAGCTTCAAAACCCAATGAATCATTAAGGGTTAAAGGCGTATATGATGAGTACGGCTTTTCATTAAGGTATGATTTTTTGCAGGACGCAAATGCGGTAATAAGCACTGATATTGAAACCAATATGATCGAATACTTTTTCATGTGTTTATATTTTATCAGTTTATTTTAATGAGATATTAGCACCAAAAACGAAAGTGCGTGTTACAGGATAGTTATTGGTCCAATCAGATGCAAATGCTGATTGATTAAGCCCTGAATTTGAGGTACCCCTTGTGTAAGAAGTTTGCTCAGGATCCCATCCTATCCATTTAGTAAAGGTGTGCAGGTTACGACCGCTTGCATAAAATGTCAGGCCGCTTAAATGCAACTTGGTAAGAATATCCTGTCCTACAGTATAGCTAAAGGTTACGTCCTTGATACGGGTATAGCTTGCATCGCGCGGATAACCATAACCGCGGGTGTTGGTATATGCCAATGACTGAAACGAGTTGTTGTTATTGGTTGGGGTCCAGTAGCCTATTTCGGCAGGTGTATTTCGTCTGCCTGATTCATCGGCGTAATTTAAATCGGTATTGTTACGCATCATGCCCTGTGCTGTTTGGATAAATACGCTCAGGTTAAACTGTTTGTAATGGAATGTATTGGTTATACCACCGGTCCATTTTGGTGCAGTTTGCCCTTGTATCACACGGTCTCCATCGGCAGTAATTTTGCCGTCACCGTTGATATCTGCAAATTTAAGATCACCCGGCTTGGCTCCAGGATCCTGTTTAGAAGCATCTTCACCAGTTTGCCAAACCCCGGTCATTTTGTAATCATAAATTACACTGATAGGTTTGCCAATGAACCAGCGGTTACCTAAATCGTCTTTGCCATCGCCGTAAAGGCTAACAATTTTATTGCGGTTAAGCGCATAAACGATATTTGATTCCCAACGAAAATCTTTACCGGCGATGTTCCGTGTATTCAGGTTAACTTCTAAGCCCTTATTTGCTACTTTGCCTATGTTGTCCCAAACGTTTGAATAGCCTGTTATAAGAGGCAGGCTCCTTTTTAATAACAATCCTGAAGTACGGGTGCTATAAGCATCAACCGAACCATTTATACGGCTACCCAGCAAAGCAAAATCAACACCAACGTTTGCACCTGTGGTAGTTTCCCAGTGCAGATTAGCATTACCTAAGTTACTGGCTTGCACACCAATTGTGCTCACGCCATTGAACGGTGAACGAACCGTGCCGTCGGTAGTGATGGTTTGATAAACACTGATAGCTTCGTTACCGGTTTTACCGTAAGATCCTCTAAGTTTTAATGAGTTAACGATATTTGAGTTTTTAAGGAAGCTTTCCTGATCAATATTCCAGCCTAATGCTGCTGAAGGGAAAACGCCGTACTTAGTTGTGTTAGCACCAAATACTGACGAACCATCGCGGCGGGCAGTAACAGTAACCAGGTATTTGCCTGCATATGTGTAGTTGACACGGCCCATTTGCGAGTTTAACGCATACCTGTCTGAATATGAAGATGAGGTTTGTGTAGCACCTGCGCCTAAGTTATTGAATGAAAGCTCATCATTAACAAATCCGGTAGCAGCAGCTGTTGACGTAAAATACCTGCGGCGCTGTGCACTGTATAAGCCGGTAAAATCAAGATGATGCTTACCAAAATCCCTGTTGTAATATAAAAGGTTCTCGATAGTGTAAGTATTTGTTTCGGAACTTGACGCGCTGGCCGAACCGAGTGGAGTATTAGCCAAACGACCGCTGTAGCTGTCAACCCTTGTAGGCAAATATGTATAGCCTGCATTTAAACGATATTTTAATCCTTTTAACACGCCATCAAACTTCACTTCAGCATAACCGTTACCATTCAGGTTTACACTACGGTTTATCTGATCAGTAGTTAAACCTAATAAGGGGTTTACATATAACTGCTCGGGCGCCATTGGGTAAATGGTATAAGTACCATCGGCGTTATATTCATTACCGTAAGGGCTCATGGCAGTAGCATTTAACAGGTTGGCGCGCCCTCCATCATAATTATTATTGGCGAAATAGGATGACATGCCCACTGTTAAAAAGTTGGTTACATTGATATCAAGATTTGACCGGATGCTTACCCTGTTATACTGATAGCCTTTTAATACACCTTTTTGTTTCAGATAATCGCCGGATACATAGTATTTTGTATCAGGGCTGCCACCGGAAATGCTCAGGTTATGATCCTGTATAACACCAGTTTGGGTAACTTCCTTAATCCAGTCAATAGTTTTACCGGCATTATAGTTTGGCAACTCGGTATAATTAGGTACAGGACTTGTTTGCTTCTGGCCGGTTTGCGACATATAGTCTGCATATTTTTGAATGTATGCAGCCGGATCACGTGGGTCAAGCATATGAGCTATATTTTCAACGCCCGCATAAGCGTTATAGCGGATCACCGGTTTGCCTGTATTACCCCTTTTTGTGGTTATCAGGATTACACCATTTGAACCATTGGTACCGTAAATAGCAACAGCCGACGCATCTTTAAGTACCTCCATCGATGCTATATCATTAGGGTTGATATCGTTTAATGAACCGCCGGTCTTGCTCAGCGGGATTCCGTCAACAACTACATATGGGCCTGTACCTGCATTTATTGAATTTTGGCCTCTCACACCAGCCAGTGGTTGAGCTCCGGGCACAGAAGAGGAAGTTGTGATATTTACACCGGCTACAGCTCCTTCTAAAGCCTGCAATACGTTAGTTACCGGCAATTGCGATAACCGCGCTTTAGGCACCGACACTACCGAGCCGGTAACATCCGAACGTTTTTGGGTACCGTAACCAACCACTACCACCTCATTAAGTTGCTTGTTATTATCCTCAAGCACTATGTTTAATGTGGTTGTGTTTTTAGTAACTACTATGGTTTTAGGAACCATGCTTACAAAGGAGATCCTTAGCGTAGAGCCTTCGGTTACTTCAATTTTAAAAGCACCGTTAACATCAGTTATGGTTGACTGGGTTGTGCCCTGGATGTTCACCGTTGCGCCCGGTAAGGCGCTACCTGTGGCATCTTTTACAACGCCTTTCACATTAATTTTTGTTTGCGCATTTGCTAATTGAGTCATGCCCAGCAGCATGATCATCAAAAGCCATACGGAAAAACTGTTTAAATGAGTAAATCTATATTTCATAATTTAATTGGTTATTGGGTTTATTTAATTTGGAATTTTGGATCGTGATCTGTGCTTAGCCGGGGCGGTTTAACACCACAGCGGATGCGATCCAATTGCGCGTTTTTGAAATTTTCATTGCATTAATTTTTAGTTTATGAATTGCCGGCAATAAAATATTGGTACTGATTATTGCCTGTCGGTTGAAACGAAATAAGCGGAATTTGGCAATACGAGAGAGGGGTAAAACTATAAATTACCGGGGTCAAAACATACAAAAACACCTCCTTTTGATAGTTTTTGTAGAATACGCGAGAAAATAAGTGTCAAATTCACTCTTATTTTATTTCAGGACGCTTTCCGGGTGATGACAGATCATCCCAATAAAGGCCGCCCTATTTGGAAGAGTTTTTTTCAAACTCGTTCATGCGGTACGAAATTTGAAAACTGGCGCGGTGTTTTTTGATGAAATCTGAGGGGTTGATGCCGTATTGTTTGAAGAATTGCTCGCGAAAGTATTTCACATCGCTGAAGCCAACCTGGAACGCGGCTTCATTAACATTGCAATTGGTTTGGATGAGTAATTCGGCAGCTTTGCGCAGGCGCACAAACCGGATAAAATTATTAACCGACTGCCCGGTAATATTCTTAAGGCGTTTAAATAAGGTTGCATAACTGATACCGATCTCCTTGGCCAACACATATACATCAAACTTATCGTCGGTAAAGTAATGTTCGATCACCGAAATACAATTATTCAGGAAATCTTTGTTTTCCTGCGAGATACTTCGGCCGGCGCTTTTCTTGGTAACCTCTTTATAAAAATAATTTTGAAGCTCGGTTTTATTGCGCAATACACTTTTTACCCGTGCAATAAGTAATTCTTTATCAAAAGGCTTCCGTAAAAAATCAATAGCGCCCTCCTCAATACTCTTCAGCATGATATCGGGCGTGGTATCGCCGGTTAACAGGATAACAGGTATATGGCTTATAGCCTGGTCTTCCTTTACGATCCGGCACAGATCAAGCCCACTGATCCCATCCATAACTATGTCGCTTATAATTACATCGGGCATGTGTTTTTTTATCAGCTCGAGGCCTGTTGCTCCATTTTGGGCTTCAATCACATTATATCCTGGCGTAAAGATCTTTTTAATATACGAACGGATCTGATCATTATCATCAATCACTACAAGGGTATGCCTTGCCGAACTGAATAGCTCTAATGCAGCCAGGTCTTCCTCTTCCGCCACGATCGCTTTGTTGTCATCATCAATAAGCTCATTTACATAAGTATAATCCGGTACAACATCCTCAACTATCGCATCCCCGGAAAAATGGGCCTTACCCTTTGGCATTGCAAGCACAAATGTGGTACCGCCATCAGGATTATTGGAATAACTGATATTACCCTTATGGCTTTCAATAAAAACCTTAACCAGGTATAAGCCTATCCCAAAACCTTTGCGGAAATAGTTTTTATCCTTTGCCTGGTAAAATTTATCGAACAACCTGTCACCTGCCTCCGCATTTATACCTATACCGTTATCCATTATCTTAAAATACACATGAACGTCGTCCTGTTCAATGATGATATGGATAGTGCCGCGGTCAGGCGTAAATTTTATAGCGTTTGAGATGAGGTTGAACAAGGCAATTTCAATCTTCTCCAGGTCGCCGTAAACCTCAATGCTTTCTGATCTACGCTCAAGGGTATAATTAAGCTGTTTAATTTTAGCCTGCTGGATAAAGCATGAATAAACCTCATTACATAAGCTCACAAAATTCAGCTTGCTCACTTTCAGCGATGCGTTTTCGCTTTCGGTTTTCCGGAAAAGTAATAAGTGATCAACCAAACCAAGTAAGCGGCGTGCATTGCGGTATATGGTGCTCAGCTCTTCTGTATTACCCTTGTTTTGATTCAGAAGGTCCTTTATAGGATTGATTATAAGCGTAAGCGGCGTCCTGAACTCGTGTGATACGTTGGTAAAAAATGTCAGTTTCTTTTCATTAAGCTCTTTTTCCTTTTCTACCTGCAAATTGGCCAGCTTTATTTTAAACTTGAGCTTGGCCTGGTTTACCCTGTAATTATAAAACGCGTAAGCTATAGCAAACACTACCGACAGGTAAATTAAGTAGGCCCACCAGGTGCGGTACCAGGGCGGTAAAACAATAATTTTAATAAAGATGGGCGCAGCCGTCCATTGGCCTTCTGTATTGGTAGCCCTGATCCTGAGTGTATAAGTACCTTCATTTAACCGTGAAAAATAGGCCGACTTTAGCTTACCTACATAGTTCCACCCATGGTCCCAGCCTTCGAGATAATATGCGTAGGAGATCTTATCAGGAAATGAATATTCAAGCGCGGTATAGCTGATATTTAAGGTAGCTTCGCTAAACGGGATGGTCACTTTTTTCAATTCGTTTAACGGCAGCTTTTGTGTATATGCGCTACCCTGCTCAATTGATGCGTTATTTATTTTAAAATCAGAAAGCATTAACCTGGGCTGATGAACGTAAGACGCAATACTATCAGGCGAGAAAAGGTTGAACCCTTTTATACCGCCAAAAATCATTTTACCCGATGCCAGCTTTAACGCCGCGTTATAATTGAACTGGTTGCTTTGCAGACCGTCGGAAGCATTGTAATTAGTGATCTTTTTTGTTGTTACGTTAAAGTTGGAAAGGCCGTTATAACTACTGCACCATAAATTCCCGCTGTTATCTACCAGGATGTTCAAGATCGTATTGCTGGGTAGCCCGGCCGATTCAGTGTATCTTTTATATTGATGGGTATGGGTATCGTATTGAAGCAACCCTCCGCCTTCGGTGCCTACCCATAAATTGTGCTTCTTATCTTCAGTAATAGCCCGAATGGCCTGACCAATAAAGTAAACCTGGTGCTTTTTATTTTGAATATCAACTTTTATGAGACTGTTGTAGTTGCCTGCCCATAAGTTGCCGGCATGATCTTCAAAAAGTGCATGGATATTTACCAGGCTTTTATCAAAAAGCTCAAACTGATCTTTAGCACGATTGTACAGAAACAAAGCACCTCCCCAGGTGCTGCCTGCCCACAAACGGTGCTGCGAATCTTCATAAAGCTTCCAAAAATTCCGCTCCTCCTTTTTATCTACAGGGTTGTAGCAACTGTAATGTTTAAACTGCCGGGTAGCATTATCAAAGGCATCAATACCACCATTAAAGGTAGCCACCCATATTTTGTTGGTATAATCGTTTAAAATACTTACAACAAAATTACTGCTGATAGATCCCGGAGCATTTTGATGCACATACGGAGTAAAGGTATTTGTTTTTGTATCCCAATAATTTAACCCGCCGCCATCGGTACCAACCCAAACATTATGTAGCTTATCCTCACAAAACGACAGGATAAAATTATTGATAACGCTGTTTTTATTAAAAGCATCGTGTGCAAACAAATGGAACGATGCCGGCTTTCGGTCAATAATGTTCACGCCCCCGCGCAGGGTTGCTATCCAGATCCTGGATTCATCATCCTCATAAACTGCGTCAACGGCACCGCTGCGTAGGCTATTGGGCGTTTCGCCGGCAGTGATATAAGTAATGTTGCCCGCCGCCGGATCCCAAACTTTGATCCCTCCTCCATTTGTGGTAACCCAGATATCGCCGTTTTTTGTTGTGGCAAGGCTAAAAATGCTGTTATTTATTAATTTGTTAAGCCCTATGTTAAGCTTTGTAGTTTTCCGCGTAAGCGGATCGTACATAAACAACTCGTTACCCACCCCTGCAATCACTTTACCTTTTCCATCAATAGTTATGCTACCCGCATTTGCCAATTCGGGCGCTACAATTTTTATCTTATCGGTTGTTACATCGTATCTGCCAAGCCCGGCCCCGCTTACCAGCACCCATATGGTTCCCTGCTTATCCATCCGGGCGGCAAGCGTATTAAACCGCTGTTTGTTGACATCATACAAGATCTCTTTGCCGATAGTATCTGTTTTTCCAAATTTCAGGAAGCCGTACGTGCCATTAGTGGCAAAAATATTGCCTGACTTGTCGGCAACTATTTCATTAATGTTGAACCCGATCTTAACAGGTTGATGTTTTTCATTATAACAATAAAGCGCATGGAAGCGGGAATCGGCATAATCAAAAAACATGAGGCCTTTTTCAGTTCCCACATATATTCGCCCGCCGCAGGCATTGATGGATTTAATGTGGTTATTAACCAATGAGTTTTTGTCGCCCCAGATATTCCGGAAAACCTTAAACGAGTAACCATCATAACGGTTAAGACCGTCATAAGTCCCCATCCACATAAAGCCATATTGATCCTGTGTAATACATGTTACCGCGTTATTTGAAAGGCCGTCTTCGATACCTAAATATCTAACCGGAAAACCCGGGCCTTTTGCTGAGGTTATTAACGAATAACATAAAAAAGGAATAAGCAATAAAGCCTTTAGTCGCTCAAACATTAGCCGGATAATCGATAACTGGTTAAGTCCAAAGGTATCAAAATGAAACAGGCTTTCATTCGCAGATTTTATCCTTTTTTGATAAGGCAGAAATAACAACATAACAAAAGCCTATCAAAAGACATAAAGAAAATAACACCCATATTGGCGACAAATAATTAACATTTAATTATATTTGGGATATTATAAACCGGTTCTTAATAAACATTTATTGTACACGGCCATTATCCCCGAAACTGGGAATGCTGTAACTACGCACATTTAATTGTACCGTTATAGCAGGTCATACTTATTTATTAAAAACATTTGATTAAACATTTACCTGCATTGATTAAGTATTTATTTGTTTGTTTTTTGTGCTTGTGGGCGCTTAATCTACATGCGCAAAATGTACTCAGCATTGATAAAAATGTTCAGCAACATAAGTTTACCCTAAACGAGGTAAATTACCTGCAAGACAGTACCGGGAAACTATCATTCCAGGATATACAGGCAATGAGCTCTTCCTTTACCGAAAACAGCTCATACTATCCCAGCAACCACCATAAAAACTCTACTTACTGGTTCCGTGTACGGATGTATTTTAACCAGCCGATAAGCGGTAACAGTATCATTGAGCTGTTTGATCAAACAACTGATGAAGTAACGGCTTATATGCCTGATGCAGCGGGCGGCTATATCAAAAGTGAATCGGGCGCTAACCTTGATTTTGGCAGCAGGCTTTTCCATCATAAAAACTTCGAATTTCTGATCGGGGATACGCAGGCAGGTTATCATACCTATTATTTCAAGATAAAATCGCACAATGCGGTAAACGTTATTATAGTTTACCGTACCATTAATTACTTTATTCATTATGCACTCAATGAATATTTAACCTACGGCCTGTTTTATGGCATGATCCTTATTTTTTGTTTCCATAACCTGCTCATGTTCCTGGCGGTTAAAAAGAAACAATACCTGTACTACGTATTTTACATTTTAAGTGTAGGTCTGTATGAGATGAGTGCCGATGGCATAGCGTTTCAATATTTATGGCCGGGGATTCCAGGTTTAAATAACTATGGCAATGGCATTTCCTTATACTTTATCAGCATTTGTGCATTGGTATTCAGCAAGGCATTGTTACAGGTTAAAACAAAAGCTCCGCAATTTAACCGGCTTATAAATTATGTGCTTTTGCTGCGCACTACTTACTTCCTTTACTGCCTTATTTTCAACAAATCACTGTTTGTTTATAAGTTTGTTGAGGTGATCCCGCTATCGCTGGCCTTTATTACCGGTTTATATATTTATAAAAATGGTTACAAGCCAGCGCGCTTTTTTGTATTAGCCTACTCAGTACTGTTTGTAGGCTTTATTGTAAAAGCACTTACCGCCCTTGGTTATACCTATTTTTTACCGGACCCGATAAGTTACTACAGCCTCAGTTTTTGCTTTATTATTGAGATGGTGCTGTTATCATTTGCCATTGGCGACCAGGTGCGGATTCTGCGGAAAGAAAAAGACGCAGCCCATGAGGAAACCATAAGGCAGATGCAGCTGAACAGTCAGTTACAGGATTCGATCAATGAGGAGCTGGAACGGCAGGTACGGGTACGGACACGTGAACTGGTCGAAAAGTCAAACGAGGTAAGGCAGCAAAGCCAGATCATTGAAAACCAAAATACAGAATTATTGAAGGCCAACCTGCAACTGGAAAAGCAAGCCGGAGAAATATTAAGAATGAACGTTTTACTTGAAAAAGACAACGTTCAGCTGAAAACAAATATTGAAAAGGTTACCGAATCGCGCGCGTTATCTACTGAGCTGGGCTATGAGGAATTCAGTGCCAAATACCCCGACCAGGAGACCTGCTTTAAATTCTTGTCCGCTTTAAAATGGAAGGATGGATTTATTTGTACCCGCTGCTCAAACCCAACCTATTGTGCCGGGAGACTACCGCACAGTCGCCGGTGTACCAAATGCAGTTATGAAGAATCAGCGTTGCATAATACCATATTTCAAAACAGCCGCATTCCCATAAACAAGGCATTTTACCTCACTTATCTTATTTACAGCACCAACGGCACTATTTCATCGCACCAGCTTTCCGAAAAGCTCGATATCAGGCAAAGCACCTGCTGGACCTATGCCATCCGCATAAAAAAGGTATTACAGGAAAAGAAAAAATCACGCAAGAAGAATGATCAGCAAGGCTGGACAGTGTTGGTGATGTAAGAAGTAGCACTTGTTTTTTTAGCCTTTAGGGTATTATTCGTTGAAATTCTTCGCTATCTATAGATAGCTGTCTAAATAAGTCGACACCTCAGACGCTCTCGCAGATCTAAGCTATTTCATAAAATTGATTTGTCGTTTAATCAGCAAGATGTCTTGTTTTGCCCCTCTGGAGCAAAGAATATTATATAGCTTTACGAGCTACAAACCTTTTGCACCTCTGGTGCACCTGTCCCCTGGGCAATTAATACATGTTTATCAAATTATAAAAATCCCCCCAGAGGGGGAAAAGGTTTGTAGAAAAAAACATCCCACCCCTTACCCGAGCCCCAGAGGGGCTCAACTCACGCTTTTTACCCAATTTGACTATCGATTTTGTGGGTTAACTTAAATCTGCAAGAGACCCTGAGCGGACAGAGCCCCTTTTGCATTATCAATAATTCCTTTGACTAATTCAGTGGTAAGGAACGTATTGGCTTTTCAGTAGCGATTTCTATCCCCTAACGAGCCTCCCACTCTCCCATCTCCATCCCCAAAACCTCATTTTTATTGTAATAAGGCAGATTATGGCAGCCTTTCAATCCCCTCAATTGTCATTTTTCAAATTATTTTCACTTTTTTTTCTTGTTCACAAAGCGTATCACCTGTAAAAATCAACCGGGTGTAACCCGCTGTAAATACGCCACTTCAACGTTTGAGTTTATCGTTATCAAAACGTATCAAAATTTATTTAAATATCTTAAAATCAATAACTTACATACAATCACCCTATTGCATTATTGATTTATTCCACGTTAAATTTACCCCACCAATTACCAATTAGTAATACGCTTAACCAACAAATTGTACAAATGAATTAAACACCGCACGGCAGTACCTACCTGCATTGCTATTGTGTAAACCAGGTTTGCCTTTAGCCCATTCCGGCAGCCGCGGCTGCTTAACCAACTAAACAGCAATTAATTATGAAGAAAAAAATTACGCTAATTTTTGTTTTACTTATCACAATCCTAACACGGTCTTTTGCACAGGATATTACCGTGAAGGGGATTGTTAAAGACAGCCAGGGTTTGCCAATACCTGGCGCCACCGTTAAAAACAAATCAACGGGAGCCGTAACTGTTACGGATGTAAAAGGCAGTTATTCCATTACCGCAAATGGCAATACAATACTTGTATTCAGCTTTGTGGGTTCGGCCACGCAGGAGCAACCGATCAAAGGCCGCACTACAATTGATGTAACACTGGCCGATGCCAACAAACAACTGGAAGAAGTTGTGGTAATAGGTTACGGTACACGTGCAGTAAAAGATGTTACGGGCGCCATCAGCAGTGTTAAAGCCGAGAAATTGGAGAACGAACACCCGGCCAGCGCTACCGACATTATCAGGGGTAATATCCCCGGTATTTCAGTCGCCTTGAATCCCTCGGCCAAAGGCGGCGGCACAGGTGACTTGCAGATCAGGGGCAAAGCTTCTCTTTCGGGCAACGTTCAGCCTGTTATCGTTTTAGACGGTGTTATTTATCCGGGACAGCTGGCTGATATCAACCCTAACGATATCGATCGTGTTGATGTACTGCGCGACCCAAGTGCGCTTGCCGTATACGGTGCGCAATCGGCAGGTGGTGTTGTAGCCATCACTACCAAAAAAGGTAAAAAAGGAGGTACTCAAATCACCTTAAATGCCAACTTTGGCGTCGCACAGCTACTCCAGAATCAAAAATATTATACAGGCGATGGCTTCCTTAACTGGCGTGCCGACGGTGCCCGCAGTTCCAATACTTCAAACCCCTATTATTACTACAGCAACCCTAACAAGCTGCCGGACGGTGTAACGCTACAGCAGTTCTTAAACGGAGCTACCGGCGATCCAACCACCATCTGGCTGCAGCGTTTAGGTTTATTCCCCAACGAGATTGCCAACTACCAGGCCGGCAAAGTTACCGACTGGTCAAAACTGGTATTCCGCAATGGCTTCCGCCAGGATTATACAGGCAGTTTTTCGGGAAGTTCAGAAACGGTTAAATACTATGTATCCGGCAACTATACCAAAAACCAGAACCTCATTCAGGGTGGTCAGTATACCGACGGTCGCTTCCGTGTAAACCTGGAAGGTAAAGCCGCTAAATTCTTAACCCTGGGTGTAAACGCCCAGTTTGCGAGCCGCGATGAAGGTGCTGCCAGCACTCCGTTAAGTGGCCAGGGCATTGATGGTACCGAAGCCGACTGGACGCAGATCATCAACTCATCACCTTATGGCGATATGTATAATGCCGATGGTTCCTTACGCCGCATAGACACTGATGATAGTGGTTTGAACCAGCGTAATCCTTTCCTGGGTAACCGTTACAATCAAAACGTGGCCGTTCAAAACACCCTGTTCTCTGTACTTTTTGCCCGTTTGGATCTTCCTTTCGGCATTAAATATACAGTGAACTATGCGCCTACAATTGAATCGTACAGGAACTTCTTCTTCCGTCCGGTGGCAAACCCTAACGAACTTTCGGGTGGTACTGCTATCCGTACACAGGAAAACCGTTACAGGTACAACCTCGATAATATATTAAGCTGGAACAAAACTTTTGGCATCCATAGCTTTGATGCAACCTTCCTGCTCAACAAAGAAAAATATTCAACCTGGTATACCAATGCATCAAATACACAATTAACCCCAACCGACATTTTGGGTTACCATAACATTGGCGCAGGTACTTTACCTGTTGAAAGCAGTGACGACCGCGTTTACAACGCCGATGCGATTATGGGCAGGATCAACTATACCCTGTTAGGCAGATATATCGTTACCGCCACTGTACGCCGCGACGGTTTCTCAGCATTTGGTTTGGAACATCCCCGCGAAGTATACCCTTCAGGTGCGATTGCCTGGGTTTTCAGTGATGAAAGCTTTATGAAAGGCGATGCTTTCAAATGGCTTGACTATGGTAAATTACGTTTCAGCTACGGTGCAAACGGTAACCGTACGTCAACCACTACTGCCGATCCTTCTATCTCATTGGCTGTATTAGGTGGCGTTAAATATCCAACGGCAAACAATTCAGGTACAGTTACAAATAACAGCGGTATCTATGTAAGTACGCTGCAAAACGCCCAGCTAAAGTGGGAACGTACTGTAGGTCCTAATATCGGGCTCGATTTCACCATATTGCACAACAGGCTTAGCGGTTCGATAGATGTTTACGACCGTAAAACCACCGACCTGCTGGTTAAACGCAGTATTCTTGACGTTCAGGGCTACAACTCATTAAACGATCTGCCAGGCGGCGCTAATAACTCCAATCCATATACCAATATAGGCCAGGTTAACAACAAAGGTTTTGAAATTTCATTGGATGGAAAAATCCTTAAAAGCGAAAACTTTAACTGGAATGCCAGCGGAACGTTTTTCCTTAACCGCAATAAGATCGTTCACCTGTATGGTGCGTTCCCTGTTACTGATGCCAACGGCGTTACCACCAATGTCGAAAAAGACGATATCGGCAACGGCTGGTTCATTGGTCACGATATAAATGCCGTTTGGGATTACAAAATTCAGGGCGTTTGGAAAACAACCGAGGCTGATCAAGCTGCTAAATACGGCGCAAAACCTGGCGATTTTAAATTGCAGGACGTAAACGGTGACTTTAAGTTCACCAACGATGATAAGCAATTTCTGGGTTCACAAAATCCAAGCTTCAGTTGGTCGTTACGTAACGATTTCAACTTCCTAAAACATTTTGATGTATCGTTCCTGCTGATATCAAGCATAGGCCAGTTAAAGCAATATAACCAGGCATTAAACAACCCTGGCAGCGTAGGCTTTGCACGTATGAACTCGTACGTACTGCCTTACTGGACTCCTGATAACCAAATTGATGATTATGCCCGCTTAAATTCAGGCTCATCAGGCACCACAATCAACGTATGGCGTAAAGCTTCATTTGTAAGGCTGCAAACCGCTTCAATCGGCTATACTTTCAGTCCGCAGTTAATTAAACGCCTGGGTATATCAAGCGCCAAAATATTTGTGAATGCAAGCAATGCCGCAGTGTTTTCAAGCTGGCCGCTTTGGGACCCGCAAAATGGCGGCCCTACTCCAAGATATTTATCAGCAGGGTTTAACGTAGTTTTTTAAAGGAGGGATTTATACATGAACAAGATAAACAAAAACATCATGGCTGCGGCTTTAACAGCGGCAACCATATTTATAACGGGAGGCTGTACCAAGCGGGCTGATCTTTATCCGCAGGCACCTTCAAAATTTACCCCCGATGTAACTTATACCTCGCCGGCTGCATTTAAAGCCGCTTTGGCTACGCTAAATGTAAGCGTTAGGTTTGAGTATTTCGGCGACTCGGCCCCTTTACTTACCGAATCGATATTTACCGATGCCGCCGTTGAGGGCACTACCGATAAAACCACGCCGGCACAGGATCTGAACGCGCGTATTACCCCTACCGCCAACTTAAACAGCGACGACTATAACAAAATAGGTCGTTACTGGAGTGCATGGTACCAGGGCATACATGACTGTAACGTTATTTTATCGAGGATTGACAACATCAAATGGTCATCAGATGCTGATAAAAATTTGGTGAAAGCCTCAGCGCTGTTTCACCGGGCTTACCGCTACTATCGTTTAGTTCATGAGTTTGGCGATGTGCCATTGCTGCTAAAAGAAGAAACGGCTGTAAATACAGGTTACTTCAGCACACAACGCATAGTGATCTTGAAGCAAATGAAAACCGACCTGGAGTTTGCGGTAGCTAACCTTACCGATGCAAATGCAAAAGGCGATATTTCAAAAGGCGGCGCGGCGCATCTTTTGGCTAAAGTTGACCTTGCACTTGGTTTATTTGATGATGCTATCGCGGCAGCTAACGTTGCTATCAATGGCCCGTATCACCTCATGACTGCCCGTTTTGGTATCGTGGCAGGCGATGCTTCAAAAAACATCATATGGGACCTTCATCGCCCAGAAAACAAAGCACTTGGAACCAATGCCGAAGCTTTGTATGTAGTACTTGACCGCGAAACGCTTGATGGTGCCACGCCAAACGGATCGCAGGTGATGAGGAACTGTGTGCCTATGTGGCATAATGGTACTATCCTTACCCCCGGCGCGCTTAAACCAGGCATTTCAGATAAGGTTACTGAGGAGTTTCCGCTCACTTTATGGTATGGCCGTGGTATTGGCCGTTTACGCGGGACACCTTATGCCACTAAATACATCTGGACAGATAATACCGACTTAAGGCACGCTCCCGGCAACTGGATGAACATGACCGACCTGGTTTTCAACAGCCCTGCCCTTAAAACATCTGATCCTACATGGTATGGCAAACACCTGGAGCAATATACCGATGCTAACGTTAACCAACGCTTCCTGAACGGTGCAAAAGATACCATCCGCGCATGGTTTGGCTGGCCGCACTATAAGGTATTCATTGGCTCAGGCCCTATTGCGCTTGATAAATGGTGGAGCCCACCGCGCGGTACCAACACCGACTGGTACGTTTTCCGCTTAGCTGAAACCTACCTGCTGCGTGCAGAGGCATACGTATGGAAAGGACAAAATGCACTTGCTATGGATGATATCAACAAAGTAAGGGCACGCGCCAACGCACAGTTGTTAACCGATCCGGGCAGCGTAAACATAGGTACCATCCTTGACGAGCGCCAAAGGGAACTGTACTGGGAAGAGCCGCGTAAAACCGAGCTTACCCGTATAGCTTATATCTTTGCGCAAACAGGGATCCCTGCCTATAACGGAAAAAGTTACAACGTAGCCAATTTTTCAACAAGCAACTTCTTTTATGACAGGATCATGGAGAAGAACGATTTTTACAAAAACCCTAACGTTGTAACCAACTCGGGTAACCACTTTACCATTTCGCCATACCACGTTTTATGGCCTATCCCGCAAAGCGAGATTGACCTTAACGTGAACGGTCATATTAACCAAAGTAAGGGTTATTCGGGCTCTGAAACCAATATACCACCTTTAGATAAGGTACAATAGTTAATACCAAACTGTAACATTTGAGCCGGGCATTAGTCAATGATTAGTGCCCGGCTTTTGTTTTACATTAAGTTTAAAAAGATAGAATATTTAACCGCGTAATTATTTATATCACTGCTTACAGCGATTTTAGGCTTAACGTCAAAGCTGAGAAAGACAACTAAATGATAAGGCTACAACATTATAAATGAGGCTTTTTGTTTAGATTAGTTTTCTAAACTTTAAAACGATGAATAAAAACGATGAATTAATATTCTCTTTTGTTGGATATGCGATAGGCTTTATAGTCTTATCCGTAATAGTAATATTCATTACACGTGCTATTTTTAGCATACCCCAATTTTTAAAAATGCAAAAAGCACAAGTTAAATTACTATCTGAAATAGCTATTAAAAATGGCGTTGAGCCAGATAAGATAAGCGGTATAATTAACGAAATGAAAAGTTAATTATGCCAGTAAAGATTAGACAAAAACAAACTCAAAAAACAGAATGGGTTGATTATGAGTATTACGCACATAACATCATTAACAACGACCTATACAAAACTTTAATTATCAAAGACATATATGAGTTATACAATCGTAAAACGGGAGTTGAAGTATGGCAAACAACGATAGAAAAGACCAGAGCTTTAGATGCATTGAGCAAGCATCCTGATATTTTTAGAATAGAATATTCAGATAAAAATACAAGTAATCAATTTTTATCCGGTTTAGGCAAAGACTTACACATAAGAAAATATGTATTTAATGCAATTGTTAAAACATGGAAAATCACTTTGCCGATTTCTGCTTTACTAATAAGTGCATATTTAAGTTCAGGCAATCATTTTGACAACTTACTTCAATGGTTGAAATCACTTTTTTATAAATAATTCTTAACTCGTGTAAAGTTATATCATCACATTTACTTATTTATTTTTTCACATATTTAAATCATTATTTAAACCTTATATAGAAAAATATGGGCCTGTTCAATATCCTACGGAACGAACTTATAGATATCATAGAGTGGGTTGATACCACTCAAAACACCCTTGTATGGAAATTTCCACGCCACGAAAATGCTATTAAAATGGGTGCCCGGCTGGTTGTGCGCGAGTCGCAGGCGGCTGTTTTCATGAACGAGGGGCGCATTGCCGACGTATACATTGCAGGCACTTATGAGCTACAAACTCAAAACATGCCGTTATTGACCACTTTAATGAGCTGGAAATATGGCTTTGAAAGCCCGTTTAAGGTTGACGTATATTTTGTGAGCCTGCGCCAGTTCACCAATCAAAAATGGGGAACAAAAAACCCTGTAATGATCCGCGATGCCGAGTTTGGGCCGGTGAGATTAAGGGCATTTGGCTCCTTCAACTTCAAGGTTCAGGATCCTAAAACATTCATCAAAGAAATATCTGCCACAAATCCCGATTTTGTTATTGAGGACATTAATGAGCAATTACGCAACACCGTTGTATCCCGTGGGATGGATGCCGTGGCCGAGTCGAAAATAAAGATCCTTGACCTGGCAGCCAACTACAATGAAATGGGGAAATTCATAACTGAATCTATACAGCCCGATTTTGCTGATCTTGGCCTTACCCTCACCAAATTATTGGTTGAAAACATTTCCCTCCCCCCCGAAGTTGAGCAGATGCTTGACAAACGCAGTGAGATGGGCATATTGGGTAACCTTGGCGCTTATGCACAATTCCAGGCTGCCAATGCCATTGAAAAATCTGCCGAAAATACTATTGGCGGTAACTTAGGAGCTGCCGGTATGGGTTTGGGTGTTGGTGCCGCTATGATGGGACAGGTTGGTAATATCTTTCAGCAAAACCAGGTTACGCCTAACAATACTGGTGCTGATACACCACCGCCACCTCCCCTGCCTGGTATTCAATATCATATCGTAAAAGACGGAAAATCTGACGGGCCACACTCAATCGATGACATCAATACTATGGTTAGTAGCGGAACATTAAGCAGGGAGAGCATGATCTGGAAAAAAGGTATGGCGGCATGGGCGGTTGCTTCATCAGTTGAAGAAATAGCTGAACTGTTTAATAACGTACCGCCGCCGATAGCCTGATCTGCAACTATTCCTAAATCTATTTTTCTGAAATGAACAACCAGGCTAATCCATCGGCTATAAACAATTCATTAAATTGTTCGGGCTGCGGAGCGTTATTACACTTTAATCCCGGCACTCATAATTTGCTGTGCGATTATTGCGGCGTGAGCAATGTTATTGAAAGCGCCCCCGATAGTCGCGACATTTCACCTTATGATTATGAGGAGTTTGTTGCCGGTATCGATAACACTAAACAAAGCGCGGACCTGAAGGTGGTAAATTGTAAAAATTGCGGTTCGCAAACTATTCTTGATCAGTTTGTAACCTCAGATAAATGCCCGTTCTGTACCGCTCCCCTCGTGTTGGATCTGGAAAGCGGGCAGCAATATGTACCGCCTCATTATATTTTGCCCTTTGCCGTCACCCAACAACAGGGCGTTGAGTTTTTCAAGAAATGGCTTAAAAGCTTGTGGTGGGCCCCAAATGACCTGGCTAAAAAAGTAAGCGACAGTTCATCAGCATTAAAAGGTGTTTACCTGCCCCACTGGACCTACGATACCTATACCGTAACTGATTACAGCGGCGAGCGCGGCGATTATTATTACACCACCGAAACCTATACTGAAACGGTGGACGGTAAAACGCAAACCAGGACCAGGCAGGTACGCCATACCGATTGGTCATATGCTTCGGGAAGGGTAGAATGCGATTTTCGCGACCTGATGGTACCGGCCAGTAAATCATTACCTGAGAAAACGCTTGATAAGCTTGGCCCCTGGAATTTTGACATGCTGGTTAAGTTTGATGAACGCTACATGAGCGGCTTCCGTTCCGAAACCTACCAGTTAGATCCTGAGCAGGGTTTTGTAAAAGCAGCCGAGCAAACCGTTGGAGAAATAAACTCGGCAATAAGAGACGACATTGGCGGCGATGAGCAAAGGATAGACAGCACGGATACCCAATACCTTGATAAAGCTGTAAAATACCTGATGCTGCCGGTTTGGGTAAGTGCCTATAACTACAACAACAAAGTCTATCAGTTTACAGTTAACGCCAGTACCGGCGAAGTTATCGGTCAGCGGCCGGTAAGCGCTATCAAGATCATACTTGCTGTGTTGCTTTTAATTGCTTTGATAGTAACGGGAGTTATTTTGTATCAGAATGCGCATCCTAACGGTTGATTATTGATTAAAAAAAACGCTCATATAAAAAAATCGTCATTGCGAGGTACGAAGCAATCCCCTATAAGCAGAGCCGCTCTGTATAGTTCGCGATTGCTTCGTACCTCGCAATGACGATTCCTATTGAGCAACCAATGCCTTCTCAACCTTTTTAAGCCTCTGTGGCTTCACAGTTGGCTTTTTATTCCGCTTTCCCCACCAGATATAAAACCCGGTAATAGGCAAACTGGCAGATACCATGGCCAGAAAAAACGCTATCACTTTGCCGGGGATGCCCAGTATAGCGCCAACATGAATATCGTAATTCATCCTCCGCAATTTATCGGCAGCACCGGAATCTGCATAACGCCCGGAGTACGGCCCTACTGACTTAAGAGGCTTAAGGGTATATTGATCAAAATTGTAAATATTGGTTTTGTAATAAGTACCCGAACGCAGGTAGGCTATCACTTCAACCAGATCAGCCTTTTGGCGGGGCAGGTTGATGTAAAATCCTTCGGGCTTGTCCTCTGTGGCAATTTGATTCCAGAGTTTATCAACAGAAGCCATATTAAAAGCCAGTTTACTTGTAGTATCTGAAACCATAGCAGCTTCTTCGGTTAATGATTTCCCGCCGGATGTAGCCCAGTATACCGATTTGCTAACCCACTGAAAACTCCACACCAGGCCTGTTAAAGCGATGATGAGCAACAACAGCATACTATAAAAACCAAAAACATTATGCAGATCGTAATTAACCCTTTTGAAACTGGCATTCCATTTTACTTTGAAGCTTTTATCGCGCGTGGCTTTAGTCCACTTTTTGGGCCACCATAATACGAGGCCAGATAGTAATAAAACCACAAATATCAATATAGCTACCCCAATAATGGGGCGGCCTATTGGATATGGCAACCACAGCGCACGATGCCCGTGCAGTATAAACCTAAAAAAGTCAAATTCACCTTTGTTGCCTACAAAGTCGGTGGTTGTTTTTTTCAGGATACGCCCGTTATAGGGATCCATAAAAACAGTTATAAGCAAGCCCGTTTTACGACTGTAAGACACCGCAGCCGCCGACTGATCGGGCAAACCGTAGTTTAGTGCTGTAGGTTTCATACCCGGTACAGCCTTAATAGCAATATCCGTTAATGCTGATGGTGCCAGCATTTTTTGATTTTGCGGCTGTACATGCGTCCATGGCTCGGTTACACTGCGGATCTCTTTTTCAAAAACATAAATAGCGCCTGTAATACTTACAATCACCACAATAATTCCTGAAAAAAGCCCCAGCCACAAATGCAGCCACGCAGAGATCTTTTTAAACAGCGAATCGCCTTTCTTTTTTGGTTTAACGGCACGGGCCGGAGTAGCAGTTTTAAGCATATTGAACTAAAAAAGGCAGGCCGGGATCCCGGCCTGCAAGTGGATAAATTGTTTTTTAGAAACGATAGCTGATGCCAAGGCGATAGTTGCGCCCGGCTTCTGCCTGCCAGTAATAATAAGTGGCATAGGCGGCACCGCTGTACAGGTACTTATCAAGCAGGTTGTACACGTTAGCGCTTATCTTGATGTGGTCTTTACCCCAAAACACTTTCCAGCACAGTGGGATCCGAAGCTTGGAATTCACGTGACTTGAAGTCGCGGC
>JADMIO010799967.1_pt1 | contig 45399 bp, 36 predicted proteins | sample 8958161 | NCBI WGS metagenome assembly JADMIO01 (sample SAMN16585339, study PRJNA669376) | soil metagenome | isolation source: Crop rotation soil | place: USA: Cullars Rotation, Alabama | collected 2011
GCCGCGACTTCAAGTCACGTGAATTCCAAGCTTCGGATCCCACTGTGCTGGAAAGTGCAATCAAATTCAGGACTGCCCAATGGGTTCACCTTTCATATCCGCTCCAGTTCATCGGCCGAATGCACACACTCGTCCGCACTGAGCACTGAGCACTGAGCACTGAGCACTGAGCACTGAGCACTGAGCACTAAGCACTGAGCACTTCCCCCAATGAGCACTCCCCTAAATCGCCGCACTTTCCTCCGCGCCAGCGGCATCTCCCTGGCCTTGCCTTTCCTGGAATCGATGAACAAGGCCATCGCCGCCGTTGCCACTGAGCCTGGCCCCCGCCGGCTCGTCGCCATCGGCGTGCCCTTCGGCTTCGATCCGTACGTCTTCGTGCCTGCCACGGCCGGCCGCGACTACGCGCTCACGCCGCACTTGCAGTATCTCAAGGATCACCGGGAAGATTTTACGATCGTCTCCGGGCTCAGCCATCCGAACACCACTTCCGGCAGTCATCGCGCGGAGGCGGTGCTGCTCACCGGCGCGGCTTATCCCGATTACTCCTACAATCTCAAAAACACCATCTCGCTCGACCAGGAATTTGCCGCGCAAACGCGCGGGCAAACCCGTTACGACAGCCTCACGCTGACCACGGGAGGCCCCGGCCTTTCCTACACGCGCAATGGCGTGGCCATTCCCCCCATGGACCGGCCCTCGCAGATCTTCGCCCGGCTCTTCCTCGCCAGCACCCCGGCCCAGCAGGCCGAAGAGCTGCGCAAGATCGGCACCGGCCGCAGCCTGCTCGATTCCGTGGGCGAACAGGCGAAGCGCTTGAGCGCGCAGGTCACGGCCGAGGATCGCTCGCGCCTCGATGAATATTTCGAATCGGTGCGCGACGTGGAGCGGCAGCTTCAACTCTCCAGCCAATGGGTCAACCGTCCCAAGCCGCCCGCGCCCGGCGCGCCGCCGAAGGATATCACCGAGCCGGGCGAGCAGCCGCGCAAGCTGCAGTTGATGTTCGACATGATCTACCTCGCGCTGCTCACCGACTCCACGCGCGCCATCACCATCCGCACCTTCGGCGATCACCACGACCTGTCTCACCACGGCAAGAACCCGGAAAAGCTGGAGGCGTGCCGGCAGGTGGAAATCGAGCTGCTGCAAACCTACGCCACGTTGCTCACCAAGCTAAAAAGCGCCAGGGAAGGCCCCGGCGGCCGCCTGCTCGACCGCACCATGGTGCTCATGACGAGCAACCTCCGCGATGGCAACACCCACTGGACCCACGACCTGCCCGTCCTCATTGCCGGAGGCGGCTTCCGTCACGGCCAGCACCTGAACTTCAATCCCGCCTATCTGCGGGCGATCGCCGACCCCGAGGGCAGCAACGCCGCCGCCGCCTTCTCCGTCGCGAACAACGGCTCCACCCAGGCCCCGCTCTGCAACCTCTACGTTTCCCTCCTCCAGCGCGCCGGCCTGGAAAGCGATCGCTTCGGATCGAGCCGGGGAACGCTGCGGGGACTCGAGATGGCGTAGCCTAAGGCTTGAGAAAGGACTCCTCAATCACTTGGAGATAAAATGCGGGCGATGTCTCCCGGCGATATCTTGGCGCCGCTGCCTTTGCGATCGCGCGGAGTTGGTCATACTGATCTCGCAATTGGACGACGGCGGCGGCAAGACTTTCCGCACTGGGGTCCATAAGCACGCCCGGGAGGCCAGCTTCGATCAACGCGTCTCCGGCCGGAGTGTCTCTGGTCACGACCGACGGCAGCCCCATTGCCAGCGCTTCCATAACCTTGTTGGAATGTCTGAAGCCGTAAAATCGAGGGTGATACGGAACGAGGACGGCGTCCGATCGTCCGAGCAACTCGCGGTAAGCGTCGTCGCTGAGCTCGCCATCGATGAACTCGGCATCGACGCAGGACCGAAGTTGGGCACGGACGCTGCCGCTGAGAACATTGTTCCGCGTGTGCAGCAACAACCGAATACCATGGAACGCACTCATCCCTGCTCCAGTGGCGGCATCCACCAGGAACTGCAGACCCTGCTCGAGCAAATACCCCCCGGAGTGGACCAGTGTCACCGGAGAATTCGCGGGTCGTGGACGATCCGCGGCCAACTCGACATCACAAAGAATGGGCACAATGCCGATGCCAAAACCGGCGGCGAGGTAATCGACGAGACGCTGGTTTGTCGCGAAGAGGCGCAGGCGAGAGGCCCCCACCAAAGGCGCTGCTTCCCGGAGCGTGCGACGGAACAACGCTTCTGCAATCCAGCGATCATCCCGGTTCTTCGTCTTCTCGCGGTTGTGCAACACCGCGGCGACCTGCGGGCGGCGCTCTTCGGGAAGAGACAGCAACCATTGCGTGAGCGCAAAAAGCGTCGGCGAGACAGCGGTGTGGACCAGGACGATGTCTTGCGAGTTGACCTCCACGAGAGCCTTCGCGAGGCTCTGCTCCGTCGTTCTCACGTTTCGAACCCATTCTGCCGCGAAGGTGAAGCGGCGTAGCTCTGGATCTCCCCAATTGATGGTCGTCAGGACCGGCTCACCTCCGAGCCGCTCAGCAAGCCCTGCCGCGCGGGTTGGGAGCAGAAGCCGGAAATCAAGACCGCGCGCCCTGGCTTCGCTTGAGAGCATACGGCAGTACGCCTGACAATGACCCGCACCGTCCGTGGCGTTTTGGTCGATGATGATGAGGCGTCGGGGGCGACTATTCATTCGAGGCTCTGTGTGTGGTTGCTGTTACACGGCCGTTTTACGCCCCAAAGCCCACTGCCGCCAGCACGTCATCCGCCACCTCGGACGAGCAACCTCGGGTTACCCATCGTACTGTCCGTCCGCCCGATGCCAGCCGCATCCGGGCCCGGGAGAGCGATTCCGGGCATTGGAGCGGGCTGCGGCCTCTGGACGACACTGGAGACGGCTCCCCCAGAACTCGAGTGCCGACGCACCCAGCAGGATCGACGACTCGCGGCCGGAGCAATCCGTGGCATCTTGCCCCGCTGATATCATCCCGATGAATCTCTCCGCATCCCACTGCATCGCGCCTCTCATCCTGGGTGTGGCGGTCACGGGCTGCACTTCGCCCGACGCTCATCTTGACCGCAACGTCTTCAGCGTGGCGTTTTCAAACCCCAAGTTTCGCGTTGAGGAGGAGGAGCGCACTCAAGCTTCCGACCGGGACTACCCCTCTGTCTTGCAGCGCGCCGCCGCCAAAGACGAACGCGCGCTGCGGAGGCTTTTCCACATCAGCGCCGAGTCCCGATGGAGTGCCTCCGGCTCGGAGTTCCACCGGGGCACCATGCGACGCCTGTTGCTGGTCTGGGGTGATGCCGACTTTGCTGGAGTGCTCGCCCAGCAAACCGTCGCGGTCCGCCAGCACATTCTCCACGTTTTGAGCGCGCACGAGGATCCGGCGATTCCCCACCTGTTCCCGCGGACCTATGCTGCTGGAACCGCCACCCGATGACTCCTGACAGGCGAGTTTATCTGCCGCACCTCCATCATTTTTGCCAATCGCCATGAAACGCTGGCACAAGCTATTACTGACGGCCCTGGCACTCGCGCTGTGCGCGTTGGTCGTCCTGTTCCGTGTGGCGAATATCACTCCCAACCGCCCAAAGCCCGCGGGAATCGAGTGGGAGTCTCGCTTTAACGGACCGGCCAACGAGCGTGACAACCCAGTGGCCATCGCGAGCGATGCCACGGGCAATATCGTGGTTCTGGGAAATTCCGTGGTGAAGTATGAGGGAGCCACCGGCCGTCTTCTGTGGGCTCAGCCGTACGGCGGAAGTGCGCTGGTCATCGATCAACAAGGCGATATCTGCGTGGCAGGTTCAGAGAAGAATGGGTTCAGAAACAGTCCGCTGGCGCCTCCCTTTAGCGGCGCCAATCACGATATTGTCGTTCTCAAACTGTCAGGGCGGACCAGTCAGGTTCTTTGGAAGAAAACGTTCGATGACCGTCATCACGATGTTGACTGGGCCACCGCCATTGCGGTGGACCCGAGGGGCAATCCGGTCATCGCCGGTTTCGTAGCCGACGACACCCATTTCTATTACTATCTCGCAAAATACGCCGCCGCCGACGGGGCCTTGCTCTGGGAATTTTCAAGTGAGGACGCAGGCGCCGTGGAACTTGATCATCGATACCTCGGCTTACAAATGGACTCCGCAGGCAATCTGTTCATCGCCAGCACCAGAAAGCAAACTCTCCCCGACTACAGCTTCCTCTTCCGCTTCCATGTCGCCAAATTCAGTGGCGCCAGCGGCGAGCTTCTTTGGGAGCAGTATCGGCAGGAAGGTCCAAAGACTTCTGACATTGTCAGCGCATTGGCCCTGGACTCGGATGGAAATGCGCTCGTCACGGGATACTCGCGTGACGACCGCTCAACCACCACCATCACCGCGAAGTTCTCCGGAGCAGACGGGCGCCAAATGTGGGCCGCCCACTACGCCATGGGGCGCGATCTGTCCTTTATCAAAGTCGATCAGCACGGGGACGCCTTTGTCATGGCTGGATTTTCCTCGAACGGGAACATGAGCTTTCCGGAGTACGTGGGTCATGTGGTCAAGTATTCGGGCAGCGATGGCCACCAGATTTGGGAGCAATCCCACGTTCTCCGCCTGCCCTCCACTCGTCTCTCGGACGATGGACTGAACATCAACGCACTCCTCGATCAAAAGGGAAACCTGGTGGTCTTGTGGAATGGCTGGAACGGGAAGAACTTCGACTATCATCTGCGGTGGTTCGACACCGCGAACGGAAGCACGCTGCGGGAAGAAACCTATGATGGCGCCGCCAACGATCACGATCTCATCGTCGCCGCCGTCAACGCCCCGGATGGCGGCTTGATCGTGACCGGGAGTTCCTCCAACTGTCGCGCCTGGCTCAAGTGGCCGAAGGAGATCTCCTACCGTTGGAGGACGGGCCGCGACTGGGGAGACATCGAATACGAATCCAACTATGTGCACCAGGGGGACCCCTATAACTACGATTTTGTGACGGTTAAATTTCCTCCGCATGTGCCTTAAAGCGCGTTCTAAACTTTGGGCCACCGCGTCACCGAAACAAAGTCATTGGGGGACAAAATCATGATTCTGTCCCCCAATTCTATCCATGGCATCCGTGCAGCAGCCCGCAGGGACCAGGCCTTTCAAATCCGTGGTCCATCCCATTACCGTTTTTAGGATTAGAGGAAAGGGACCACGAATCACGCGAATCACACGAATAGGAGTTCTGCTATTCGTGTGTTTCGCGTGATTCGTGGTCTTCCCTCTGGAAGTCCTCTTGGTTCCTACGCCCGTCCGGCATCGGACCTCCGCCGAGCTTGCAACCCCGTAGAACGGCAGACCGCCTAAAGGCGGAACTCCGAACATTCGCCGCCGCGTTGCTCCTCGTCCTGTTCGTATGGGAGTGGACGCGGATTCAATCACACCCCGTGTTCTGCCTTTCCACGTTTTCCTTGCTTAGCGAATCCGCTCCAGCCTTTCGGCGGCCAGCCATGGAACACAGGAAGTCCGCTCCGGGCTGTGCGAAAATTGTATGACCGAGTTTGCGGAGCCGTAACTCCACGCGGCGTGTTGGTAGGCGCCGGCCAGATCCGACTTGGAAAGGGTGCGGTTCCAGCCATCGACCAATCCTTCCAATCGAACGCGTCGCGGAGCAAAGGCCGCGACTACATCGCACAGGTCGCCCGCGAGGAGCGCGCCGGGGACGACCGCATCGTGCGGCAGGAGCGCGAGATGTTTCGACAGCACCGACTCGAAGGCGGCGAGTCCGCCATGCACATAGACCGCGCGAACGTCTTCCTCATAGAGCGCGGTGAGCAAAGCCAGAAATCCGCCGAGCGGCTCCGGCGAACGCGGCAGCGCATCGTCGTCATCCCGCGGAATCTGGAAATCCGTGTCCGGCGGACTGGGTGGAGCCAGTGACTCTCCCCACAGACTGAGTTGCCGCGCGTCCAGGTCATCGCGGGTCCGCAGCCACGCCAGCACAGCCCGGAGATCGCGCAATTGAGCGCCGGGCATCGTGCCGCCCAGCATGAATTCGCTGGAGGAGTACGAAGTGGCCGCGCTGCGGCGTCCGCGGCTGTTACCCACACTCGTCTCGCCGGTACCGCGAACGTCCGGTAGGCAGACGGCGACGCCCTTTTCCAGAAGCGCCGCGATTTCACCTGCGTGGGCGCGCAGGAGTTTTTGTTTGCCCGCCTGGGCCACGGCGACCACCACCGGCGGCTTTTCCGGGCGCTGGTCAGCGCGGCCGGGTTTCAGGAGAAGGAGGGGAACCACCATCGACGGTTCGACGGTCAAGACGATGTGTTCGATGGAGGCGCCTGGTGCCGGCCCATTGGTTTCCTTCGCGGTTTCCATGGGTCGCGCTTCAATACGTTTGCCCGGCTTAATGTCGCCCAGCAACTGCGCCCAACGGGTCTGCAGTTCCCGGCGACGTTCCGCCGGCGGCAATTCCGAAAGCCGTTGCCGCGCCTGGGCGACACGCCGGGCGCCAAGCTCGCGGAGAATCTCCGTCAGCTTCTTCGGCTGCAGTTCGCGTTCGGCCTCGGACGTCATCGCGCGCAACGACGAGGCCGGATGCCGGTCGCTCGACTCGTTGGGCACGTCGATGCCGAACCAATCTTTGAACGCGGTGTGAATCAGTTGGCGGTGCGGCGGCCCGATGTGCGTGCAGTGCGAGGCTTCGGGCGGCTGCCCCCGCAATCCGCCGCGGCCATGCGTAAAGGCCAGGTGGTCCGGCGCCTGGTAAAATCCGTAAATAGTTTGCAGCCGTTTCCACACCGGATCCCGCTCGCGGTCCCAACTGAATTCGTGGCCATACACCAGGCGGCGCGGCGCGATGCTCCCGACAATGACCCACGGCAGAAAACCTGCGCTGGCCGAAAGTCGCAGATTGCGCGTCGACTCCCAACTGCCGCCGCCGGCGTAGTTGAACCACGTCTCGGCGTCGTCGGGTAACGGATAGCGTGTCTCCGGCTGCGGACCGCCAAAGTTGAAAGGCACCGACGCGGTGATGCGTTCATCGAGCGCCGCCGTCACCGCCGCGGGATCGCCCCCACCGGCGACCGCGCCCAGCAGGATGATTCGCTTGGGATCGATGTTCTCCTGCGCCAGCAACAGATCGACGCCCCGCATCATATCCCACGCCATCCATCCCACGAGACTTTCGCCTGCGACGTGCAATTGCAGCGCGGTGTCATAGCGGAAGTAGTAATCCTGCCGGCTGACTTGAAACGGGCGCGCGTAATCCGTCGCGGATTGAAAAGGATGCTGCCGCCGTTCGCCATGACCCAGGTGATCCGCGACGAGCACGAGACACCCGGCACGCGCCCACGTCACGCCCATGTCCTGCAACTCCCCGTGTTCCTTCGGCGTATGATGCGCGTGCGAGATGAGAATGCCGGGCATCGACGGCCGCACCTGGTCGGGCCGATAAAGATTGGCCGTGACCCACAGGCCGGCCCGGCTTTGAAACACGACATTTTCGACCCGGTACCCTTCGCCGTTCAAAGTTCCCGTCACCCGCGAGCGCAACGGGACGGAGGCCGCGGGCTGGCCGAGTGAGTCGCGCAATGCGGTGATCTTCGCCGTGCGGAATCGATCCCACTCCTCGCGGTTGGTCATGTTCTTCCACTCCTGGCTGCTTCGTTCGTTCGCGGCGCGCAGGCGCCGCTGCACGTCATCGGCCACCATTCGTTCCGCGGCCTGCCGTTCCGTCGCCGGGAGCACCGTCGCGTCGTACTGCGCGAGCCCGAAATGGTTGATAGTTGATGGTTGATAGTTGATAGCGGGAGCGGCACCCGCATGGCTGCGGGTCGGCGTGTCCGCGCCGGCGGCTACCGGGGCGAGGGCGAGAATGAGAAGCCCTGAGAGAAGGATCGTGGAATTATTCATCGTTTTACCCGTGAAACACGTGAGTTGAACGGCGGCGCATAACTTAAGTTTCGCCGGGAATGGAATGCACCCCCGCTCCGAGCGCCAGCGCCGAAACAAAAAGGCTGTCATCCTGAGCGGAGCGGGGAAGCACGGGCGCAGTCGAAGGACCTCAAATATCCGCGGGTTTTCGTGCGGAGCTTACCACGTCTAGAACTGGCCCGTTCATCCGCACCGGACCAAAGGAGGTCGGAGATGCGGCTGACGCCGGGACGGATGGAGGGTCGCTTTGGGGAGGGAACCCCGGGTGTTCGCTCGCAGATTGATGATCGCCGCCGCGATCACCCCGCTGCGCGGGGCTCGCTATCGCGAGTCCTGTCGCTCCACTCCAGTCGCTCGACCCGGGGCTAATAGCTTTGACCCCTGCGGGGTCCGGTGGCGCGGACCCGGTATTAGTCACGCCCGGCGGCGCCCCGCTCAGCCGAAACGCCGCCCCTCAATAATTCACCGTGAAACGCGTTCGTAGGTGTAAGTTTTTCCGTCGAAGATAAAGGTCAGTTGCTTTCCATTGTCGGACAGAATCATGAGTTGCGTATCGCCGCGGAGGAAATGAATCGTAATACTGTCCTGGCTGTTCACGTCATACTTATAACCGGCCGGCCCCACGGTATCGTCGGTAAAAGTGAGAACTTTGGACAGCCCGCCTCGCAAGGGTTGCTCCGGCACCGCCGTCCAGCTTGTTCCGTCGAGCTGAAGTTTGAGTTTTCCGGCCGTGTCCAGAAGTTCATAGGCATAGGCCTTTTCGGCAAATGTGAACGTCAAACGTTTTCCATCCGGCGAAAGCTGCATGTCTTGCGTATCCCCACGCTTGAAATAGACGGTCACACCGTTGGCGTCATTGATCTCGTACTTATAGCCCGCGGGAGCGAGAGTCTCCTCGGTGAAGGTCAGGATGGGGGCGAGTCCGCCCCGCAACGGTTGAACTGGGGACGCTTTCCAGCTCGTTCCCATCAATCGCCCGCGCAGCAGCCTCCCGGCATCGAACTCGGACTTCCCGGCTTCCGGTTTGAGGGGAAACGGTTCTGGCGGCGCGGCGACCGCGGCCGAGAGAAGAGCCCCCATGAAGAAGACCCGGGCGGAAGTGGACTTGATATTCATGGCCATGGGTTTCTTTGACAATCCCAATGAGTATGTCGCGGCGACCGGGCAGTTGAAGTAGAATTTCCCTCCTGCCGTCTCGTGCTTGACGTTAATAAAAAGTTCACGCGGTTCGAGTACTTTGACTGAACTGCGGCGTGTCGTTGAGAGCGTGTTCTGCACTTTGTCAGTGTGGACGACTCCTCCGGGCGTCCCGAAGGGACCGAGGCGGCGGTCGAGGTGCTGGCGGCGGCTGGTGACTTCGGGCGAGAATCACGCGAATCACATGAGGCGGCTTCGCCGTAACCGCCGAAGAATTGGGCCAGCGAATCACACAAATAGCACGAATGAAAGGCAACGCTGCGCGTGGGGAGCCAGGAAATCTTCGCAAGATGAGAAGAAAGGCACGAATAGTGACACGAATAGCAGAACTCCTATTCGTGTGATTCGCGTGATTCGTGGTCAAATCCTCTTGGTTCCGGCTCCGCCGGGTTGGATGTTCTACCTTTACTCCCATCTTCTCGTCACTCCACCCCCGCCTGACGGTTTTCTCGACATGCCCATGAAACCCGCGGAGGCTGGGAAAACGCGCCTGCTGGCTCCGTCGCCATTGCCCGGGAGCCCTCGTGCGTGCCCTGAGATTTAACGAACCGGTAACGCCCCTCCATGAAACCTCTCCTCTTCCTCTTTCTCACCTCCATGACCTATGCCGCCGATGGAGTGCGTATCGAACATGATGTCGAATTCCTCGGTGCCGAGCGGGCGGAGAAGGCCGATCTGTATTTGCCCGCGGAGGTGAAGCCGGGGCAGAAGTTTCCAGCGGTGGTCATCATCCACGGTGGCGGCTGGTCCGGCGGGGACAAGCGGGCGGCGCGGGAGATCAACATCGGCACCACGCTGGCGGAAAATGGCTACGTCGGCATGAGCATCAACTACCTGCTCGCCAACGAAAATCATCCCGGCCCGGCATGGCCGCAGAACCTTCACGACTGCAAAACGGCGGTGCGCTGGCTGCGGGCGAACGCGGAGCGTCTGAACGTCGATCCTGAGCGCATCGGCGCGATTGGTGGCTCCGCGGGCGGACATCTCGCGGCGATGCTCGCCATCACCGGACCGGAACTCGATCCGCCGGGCACGGGTTCGTGCCGCGTCCATTGCGCGGTCGATTTGTACGGGCCGGTTCTGTGTTTCACACAGCGCGACGTCTCGATGTTTCGCAAAACTCGCGCGGAAGCGCCGGAGTTGTACAGCCAGGGATCGCCGCTGACGCATGTGGATAAGAATGATCCGCCAGTGCTGATCCTGCACGGAACCGCGGACAAGACGGTGCCTGTGGCTGACTCAGAGGCGCTCGCCGCCGCGATGAAAGCCGCCGGAGCGCCGCATGAACTCGTTATCATCCCCGACGCGCCCCACAGCTTTCATCTGCAACCGAAGCAGCGCGACCTGCGTCCGCTCGTGCTCGGTTTTTTCGACAAGCATTTGAAGGGCAGGTAATGTTCATCATCCCGCCATGCCGTTTCCGCTTCGTCGCGCCTTGTGGTTCGCGCTCGCCTTGCTCGGCGTGGTGCTCCTGGGCGCCAGCGTGTATCTCGGCCTCGGCTGGGCCGTGCGGTCGCGTCAGCCGTGGCTGCTGCGCGTGCTCCCCGACCGCACACTCCGCGCGCTGGACCTTTCCTACCGGCGCGCCACATCGGCACTGCTGGATGCGACGGCGACCTCGATGGATTTAGCGATGGCATGGAGTGGTATAACAAATATGACCCGAAAGATGCGCGGAGCCACCCCTGGCTCCATTTCCACAGGACGGGCAGCGCGGGCCTGGTCGATATTCGGTGGATCAAAGACGGAGTCTGGGAAAGCCATGGAATATTTAAGGCGGGAGTCTATCTGGTCATCAATCAGCGGCGGCGGCTCACCGGCGCGTTGCAGATTCGCGAGCGCGGGGGCACGTTCGTTCCGGCCACGCTCGGTCCGAACTTTCAATTGCGATTGCATCCCCCGGCCGACCTCCTCCTCGGGCCGCCCGGCGGATCTTTGTCGGACGAAGATTTGATCCTCAGCGTCGCATCCGACGGCACGGTGAGTTTCGACATCATGCTGCCCGAGCAGATTGCGTCGCGCGTGAAATGGACATCCCAGGGCATGGCCCATGCCTTTGACGTGTCTCTCTACGATGCCGCCGCCGGGAATCAGCGGCTGAAAAATTATTTCTCGGTCCGTGCCATGTGGCTGGAGCCGGCGCTCGCCAGCCGCGCGGAGGAGGTGACTGGCCAGGAAGCCGGGGATCTCCTGCGCAGCGTCCCGAATGCGGCGCCGGAGTCGCGCGTCTTTCGCCTTCATTGGCCTGCCCGTACGTCCCATCCCTTTTACGTCTTGATCGAAGTCGCGGACACGGGACCTGAGGGCCAGTGGCTGCCGGTTTGTGCGGTGAATGGCGATGGCGAAAGGCCGCAGAGCACGCTCGTCTCCATTCCCTATGCCGGGAGCGTTCCCGTGCCCGCGTCGCCGGTCTTTCGTGTGAGCCCTGTCCACTTCGCGCCACCGTAGGAGTCTGTTGGCTGTTGATCATGCCGCCATGCCGCCGCCGTTCCGCTCGATTCTCCGCCTCGCGCTCGCCTTCTTCGGCGTGCTGCTCCTGTGCGCGGGCGTGTATCTCGGCCTCGGCTGGGCGGTGCGGTCGCGTCCGGACTGGCTGCTCCGCGTGCTCTCCGTACGCAGGGTCGACGCACTGGACCTTTCCTACCGTCGCGCCGCCTCGGCCCTCCTGGATCGCGACAGCGATGGCGACGGATTTTGCGACGGCCTCGAATGGTATTCGGGATCCGACCCGAAAGATCCGCGGAGCCATCTCTATCTTTATCTCGAGTGGACCAGGGGCGCGAGTGTCGTCCTGTTCCGCGGGGGCAACGCGGTACCCATGATGGGTCAGGAGGGCTATCTCGTCGTCAATCGACGACAGCGGGTCACGGGAATGATGCACTTGGCCGTGCCCGGGGCCGTCCTGCTTCCTGGCCAGAAATTGCGCGTGCAGACCGCGCCCGGCATCCTCCTGGGGCCGCCCGGCGAACCGATGTTAGGCGAGGATCTGGTGATCGGAATGGCGCCCGATGGCGCGGTGAGCTTCGACGTGATGTTGACAGATCAGACCGGCGGTGAGGCAAGTGAGTTCCCGCGTGTTGTCCAACTTTTTAATGCCTCCACTGGCGAGCCTTTTGGTGGGATCGGGTTCCAGGCTCTGTGGCCAGAGCCGCCGCTGGCGATCCGCGTGGAGCAAATGACGGCCCGGGAAGCGACCAGCGAACTTCAGAAGGTTGATGACGGGGTGGATCCGCAGGCGCGCGTTTGGCGGATTCATTGGCCCGAGCTCCCTCTCGATCAGCAGGTCTTGATCGACGTCGGGCCCGCGGGCGATGAGAGCCAGAGGTGGCCGATCTGTTTTCAAGTGGGCTCGGAGAGGACCTGCGATCTCGTTGCCTATCGATTGGATGTATTTGACCAGAGCGCGCCCGTCCCCGAGTCCCCGGTCTTTCGTGTGACTCCAGTCCGCTTTGAACCGCCGTAGTGGCGGAGTCCTTCCCAATCCTCGCATCCTTCCCGGCTTGCCAATGCTAACACCCGCGCAACTCGAGGCGTTCGTCGCCCATTACAACCTCTGCAGCGCGGAGCCTGCGTACCTGAACAGTATCCGGGACTCCCACCGATTCACCTGCCGGACGCTCGACGGCCAGCAATTCGAGATCCTGCACGACCACCTCGTGTTCCCGCGTGAGGATTGGCACAAGGATCCGCGGATCTTCGCCACTTTTCCAGACGAGCGCCAGCGCGAGAGGGATTATTTCGGGATCTCGGCCGTGGTCTACATGCGCATCCAGGATCTCGCGGTGGAAGCACAGAAAGTCGACGTCGATCCCGCCAACGCCATCCTTCTGCTGACCGTTCACCGGTGGTCCTATCACGGATCATTTTGGCCGGCGGGTTATGTTTTCATGAATTTCGAGACCCCATTTCGCGAGGTGTGGGTCTGGAGTGAGAACCAGGAAAACCGCCTCCAATGCGATTTCGGGTTTATCCATTCATTGAAACCGTTTCGGCATGATCGCCCGTGGCGGTGATTCATATGACTTCATGATCGATTCTCGCCATCGGTGAGGACATAGGTTAATTCCCTGGCGAATCCAAACCCGGTTCCTCGATGGACGATCCGATCCCCAGAATCCTGGCCAAGCTGAAAGAAGTGCGAAAGCGCGGCCTGAAGTCGTTTGGCTGCGAGAGCCACAAATTCTCACTGCAAGCACCCTTGAGCGAGGAAGCCGTCCGGGACTTCGAACGGCAGCATGGGATCACGCTGCCGGACGAGTTTCGCCGATTTGTGCTCGAGGCGGGCGGCTCCGGGGCGGGGCCGTACTACGGGTTGCAGCCCATGGACTGGTGGTGGAACGGCTTCGGATCGAGCACCACGGAATGCCCGATGTATCCCGGGATGCCGGTTCCGCAGCTCAATGACCCTCTCTACGACCGAATGCTCGACGGCACCCTCAGCATCGTGCAGCAGGGGTGTTCGTCCTCGACGGTGCTGGTGGTGACGGGACCCTATCGAGGCCGCCTGGTGAATTACGATGCGGAAGACGGCGCGCCGTACTTCACGAGGGACACGGGCTTCCTCGCGTACTATGAGCGCTGGCTGGACGAAATCCTCGCCGGATGGGACACGGGCTGGTTTGGCTTTGGGATGCCCGGGGATGCCCGGCGGATGCTGGAGATCCTGAACTCACCCGGCAGCACCGGCGAGGAACGATACGAAGCTTTGCGCACGGTGACGCGCATTCCTCGACTCGACGACCAGGAGAGGAGCACCGTGCTCGCGCGCCTCGCAGATTCCGAGGCCAGGGTCCGGGCCATGAGCGCCGCTCTCGCCGCGCGACACCGCATCTCCGGCGCGGAATCTCTTTTGCGCGAATTGTGTGGCGACCCGGATGCCGCCGCACGATGCGCCGCGCTCAAAGCGCTGCACACGCTGCGCACGAACGATTGGTCAACCCGGGCCCGCCACGCTTTGCAGGACCCCGCGCCGGAGGTCTATCACGACGCGCTCTATCTGCTCACCAAGGCGAAGCTGCTGACGCGGCAGGAACTGGAACCGTTGATCGCGGATGCCGACGCGGGGAAGCGCGCCGCCGCCATTCGCGCCTGGGGGAGACGGCGCTTCCGAGTTTCCTCCGCGCCGTGGCGGGCGGCGCGGATGGACGACGCAGACCCCGCAGTCCGAAGAAGCGTGATCGACGCGGCGACGGCGGCGGGCGACCGGAAGTTTCTTCCCTTCGCGCTCGAGATGGCGGGGCGGGAAGGGGGCGAATTCGACATGCTCGCGAAAAACTTCAAGTCGCGTGTGCACATCCTGCCGGTCATCCATTGGATCCTGGGGAGCGCCCTCGGTATCTTTCTGCTGGTGCTGGCCTGGCGGCAACCGTGGGTGTTGGTGCCCTGGGCCTTCATGGCCGGCTACTTCCTGTGGAAGGAAAGGCGGCGAAGGCGTCTGCTGGGCTTGTGACAATGACCAGTACGAATTGATCCTATGTCGCTCTTAAAACAACAGAAGATAGCCACCGTTGTAACGGTCCTGTTCCTGCGAGAAAGAAGGGACCGCGGAGGCGAGCAATGTCGCCGCCAGTAGAATGAAGGGCAACCGCAGGGGAACATGGCGTGGAGCGTCCATGCGCGTGATAGTGGAATCGCGCATGATTGCGAATCAACGCGAATCGTGGAGGGTGCATTGCTCCCCCTGTGAGTCCGCGCGTTGAGAGGCTGCCGGAGACGTATGTCTCGAACATCCGTGAAAAATCGATCGGGGGGCGAGGCGGGATGGCACCAAATGAGGTTGGCCCCGTGCTGTGGGGCGGGCAGACTCCCCGGTCATGCACCCTCTCCTCTGGGCCCCGCAGGCGCATCACATCGGCGATATTACGCTCGTCCATGCGGGTGGGCAGTACCACCTCTTCAGCGAGATGATGCCGCACGAGGGCGGCGGCGCGGGCAAGCGCGTGGTGGGACACGCGGTATCGAGCGATCTGTTTACGTGGGAGACGCTGCCCCCGGTGCTGGCTTGCGGCGGACCGGGGGAGTTCGATGGCTTCAGTATTTACCATATGGATGTCTTCCTCGAGGAGGGGAAGTGGTTCATGCACTACACCGGGCTCGACAAATTCGGAGCCGGCCAGCAGCAGGTCATTGGGCTCGCGACTTCCCAGGATGGCATCCATTGGGAGAAGCATCCGGCCAACCCGATTTTGCGGGCGGACCCGCGCTGGTACGAGCCGGCGATTCCGCGCGAGGCGACGTACCAGGAAAAGGATTTCGGGCGGCTGGCGTTTCGCGACCCGTTCATCATCCGCAATCCGGCGGGGCCGAAGTACGGCATGGCGGTGGTCGCCCGCGACGCGAAGCAACATCCGGATGTCCGCGGCTGCCTGGCGTGGGCGACTTCGAGCGACCTGGTGCGATGGGAGTTGCAGCCGCCGGTGTATAGTCCCGGGCGGTTTCATACCGTGGAGACCCCCTCGATCCTGGAGTTTCACGGGCGCCATTACCTCGTTTACATGACGCATCCCGACTGGGGGACGCCGGTGCTGACCACCGACCCATATCAAAACGCCGGCAACCTCTACGCGGTGTCCGACGACGGCCCGGCCGGCCCGTGGCGGCCACCCGCCGACGAGGTGCTGGTCGCCGCGCACGACTTCCTGCGCATGGGCGCGCAACGGATCATCCGCGCCCCCGATGGCGAACACTATCACTACGGCTGGCTGCGCATGACGCCGACGCCCGACGACGAAAAGCGGGAGGACAAGGCCTCGCTGCGCATGCCGCCGCCGCGCCGGGTGCGCTTTCTCGAGGATGGCCAGCTGCAGATCGTCTACAATCCAAAGATCGAGCGCTTCGCCAGGCCCGCCGCCACCGGACAGCCGGTCCCGATCGAGGCGAAGCTCTGGCGCGAGGACGGCGGCCCGTGCGGCAAGAATTTCTCCGGGCAGGCCGTGACCCTGCTGGCGGGCGCGCAGGAGAACTTCATTTTCTCCACCCGCATCCGTTTCCTCCGCGGCGAGCGCGCGGGGTTGGTCGTGCGCGCCGATGACACGGCGACGAGCGGCTGGCAAATCGTCGCCGATCGCCGGCGGCGCCGCGTCGAGTTTGGGTTGGTCGGCAAAGATACCTTCATCGACGCCCGCCAATGGCTGCCGCGGGACGAAGTGGAACTGAAAGTGATCGCGATGGGCGAGAGCGTGGAAGTCTATGCGGACGACCGGTTGCTCATCCATAACGTGCGCTACCGTGAACAACGCGGCCGCCTCGGCTACTTCGTGGAGCGCGGGGAAGCGGTGTTTCAGCAGCCGCGCCTGCTCGTGTTGAACGAGAAATTATGAAACACACCAAGGCAATCGTTGCGGTCTTCTGCTTGCTCGTCACGGTCACGGTCACAGCCCGGGCGGAGGATGGATGGCAATCTCTGTTCAACGGCAAAGACCTGTCCGGATGGCGGGCGAACTTTTATCCGGATTCATGGTCGGTCGTGGACGGCACCATTCGCGCGCACGCGACGGCGGAGAGTTCGCACCTCTTCTTCGTGGGCGACAAGCCGGAGGGCGAGTTTGTCGGGTTCACGAACTTTGTCCTGGAACTGAGCGCGCGCAGTGAGGCGAACGCCAATTCCGGGGTTTTCTTCCACACCAGCTACAAGGCCCCGAATGCGAAGCATCACCTGGCGGATGGATACGAGGTGCAGTTGAACTCCACGGAGAAGGAGAAGCGGAAGACGGGCAGCCTGTATGCGGTGGTGGATCTGCCGAAGTCGCCGGTCGACGAGGCGCAGTGGTTCCGAGTCCGCATCACGGTGCAGGGGAAGCACATCACGGTGCAACTCAACGAGAAGACGGTGGTGGACTATACCGAACCGGAAAACGTGGAGCGGCCGGCGGAACGCGCCGGGCGCAAACTCAATCCGGCAGGTGGAGCGATTGCCCTGCAGGGGCATGACCCCGGGAGCACGTTTTACTTCAAGGACATTCGGATCAAACGATTGCCGTGAAGAGGGAGGCAGGAAAGGCAGAACATCCAACGCCCAACATCCAATAGGCTCCGGCGCCGCCTCTGGACCACCCTTACGGCGGGGAATGGAGTTCGAAGCGCGAGATAGTGAGCTTCGTGTCTTTTTGGAAGGAGGAGATGAGGACGGAGTTCAGGACGCTGCCCACGGGCGTGGCGCCGATGGGTCGCGGGGTGGAATTTTTGTCGACACGGACGAAATCGGCGACGGGAATTTCCAGGTCGCACCATCCGTCGGCGTCGGGGCGCAGGCGCTTCGCCGGCACTTTGTATTCGAAGTTTCCGGCGAAGCCGCCGCGGAGGTCGTGGGTGAGCAGCATGACTTGCAGCGGGTAGGGCCGGTCCTGGCGGAGCCGGTAACGGACGACGCTTCCGGGCTGGGCGACGAGGGCGAGCGGCGGGTTCAGATACGCGGGGCGGATGGAGACGCCGAAGTGGGTGTTGGCCAGGCCGTCGGGCCGGCGTCCGGCGACGTAGGGACTGGCAACCATGCGGCCACCTTCGGGAGACGGCTGCCAGGCGCCGCACCACAAGGAGGGCGGGATCGTGGTGGCGAAATCAAAGCGCCACTCGTGCAGCGGTTCGGGCGTGAGGACGGCGGCAAACGGCCCGTCGCTATTGAGGGAGGCGAGTGCGGTGGTTCGTGCCGGCACATCGATGACGCGTCCGTCGGAGAGCCGTTTCATCTTCACCGCGCCCTCGTTCACCCGGAGCAGCGTATCCTCGAGCCGCGCGGAAAGATAGAACGCGGTGCCCACGACCTCGACTTCCGCGGTGGCCGTGCGGATGTTCAGGGGGTGGCCCTTGGGTTGCGGCTGGACTTCGGCGGACAAGGTACCGCGCTTGACCACCAGGCTCTTGTGCCCGTCGTCGGCAAAGGTGAGCTCCGCCTCGCCGCTGAGGGTGATGAGCGTGCCGTCGTGGAACTGGAGTTGGGCCGTGGCGCCGTCGCCTTCGATGGTGAGCGTGCCGGAGCGCAACCTGGCCCCATCGGACAAGCCGGAGCGCAATTGGCCGGCCTCGCCGCTCCACGACACGGCACCGCTCAGGTGGTTGAGCGTGACGATTTCGGGCGAGGGCCTGTGGCCTCCGGTAAAGAAAATGGCGAGGCCGGCGAGCAGGACGAGGGCCGCGGCGGCGGCCCAAAGGTTGCGCCAGTGCCGCGCCTGCGAAACTTCGCGGGAGGCCGTCTCGACCGGCGCTGGGCCGGCGACGGCCGCGTAGTCCCACATGAGCCCCGCGTGCAGGGCCATGAATTTACGGTAGCGATGCCGGGCCAGCGCGTCGCCGCGCAGGATGGCGGCCAGACGCGCTTCCTCCTCCTCGCTCAAAAGCTCATCGGCGAGCCCATTGAGCAAATCCTCGAATTCGTGGGGAGGGCGCCAGGTCATCCTCGTGCCTCCTGGGCGAGCGTGCGCTCGATGCACAACAGCAAGGTTTGCCGGATGCGCCGGAGCATTTCGGAAAGCGCCTTCGGAGTGGTGCCGCGGGCCTCGGCCATGGCATTGACCGAGCCGCCGGGCTCATAGCGCTGGGCGACGAGGGCGCGTTGCGCGGTGTCGAGCTTTTGCAGGCAGCCCGCAAGGGCCACCCGCCGCGGGTCGAATTCGGCCGCCTCCTCGACCGCTTCCTCGGCCACGAGCGCCAGCAGTTCGTCATCGAACGTCACGCGCGCCCGCTGCCGCTTTTTCAAATGCGCCATGGCCTGCAACTGCGCGACGCGCATGGCCCACGGCAGGAACTCGCGCGCGGGGTCAAACTCCGCGGCCTTCCGCCACAGGACAATGTTGGTTTCCTGGAGGACGTCTTCGGCATCCGCCGCGCTCCGGACCATCGTAAGGAGAAAGGCGTGCAGGGTCCGCTGGGAACGCGTCACGTGGGCGATGAATTCGGCCGGGGGTGGCTGGGGGGAAGTGTCGGTCACGGGACGATTAAAGCCAGGAAACCGCAGAGGGCGCAGAGAAGAATGAGAGGGCCGTGGCTCGCCCGGAGACACCGGCCACCGCCAGCACCTCGACCGCCTCCTCGGAGGGATACGCTTCGCGTTGTGTAAACAATTTCGGAACTGACTGCCGAATGCGTTCCATTGATGTGGTGGTCGAGAGGCCTTTCATCTGCGTCCATCTGCGCCATCTGCGGTCATCATTCCGGTATTTCATTTCGCGCGATGGTCCTGGATGAATTTTAACATCCGTTCCGCGAGGACGTCGCCGGGGGTGCCGAGTTTCGTGACGATGGTGCTGTGGTCGCGGTCCGGGATTTGCATGAACTCGGCGCTGACGCCTTTTGCTTTCAACTGCGCGGTATACGCCTTCGCACGTTCAGTGCGTTCGATCTCCACGCTTTGATCGCCGGCGAAGATGAGGAAGGGAGGCAAACCCTCGCGGACGTGATTGACGGGTGAGGCGTCGTTGGCGGCCTCCTGTGTGCCCCAGATTTTGTCCAGGCGATTCCCGTCCTGGCCGACGGTGTAGGTGCCGCTGATGGGCATGACTCCGCGCACGTCGCTTGTGGAAAGATGGTGGACGGCGAGGTATTTCGGGTCGGCGACGACGAGCGCGACGAGATGCCCTCCCGCGGAATGGCCGGTGAGGAAGATCTGGGCCGGGTCGCCGCCGTACTTGGCAATGTTAGCCTTGGTCCAGGCGATGGCGCGCGCGACGTCTTCGATATGGGCGGGGTGCTTGTGCGCGGGAGAAAGGCGGTAGCTAATGCTGGCAACGATGACCCCGTGGGAAGCGAAGAACGGATTGTGCGGGCCGAGGCGCCCCCGGGTGTACGGGTCGCCCTCCTTGCGCGACCAACCGCCGCCGTGGACGAAGATGAGCACGGGCGCATGCTCCGCTCCTTTCGGAACGAAGAGATCGAGCGTTTGGAAGCCCTCGGGGTCGCGATCGGCGCCATCGTAGTAGCTGAGATCTTTGAACGCTTTGAAAGCGGGCGCGTTTTCCGTTGTGGCAGACGCGGCTTCCTGCGCGAAGGATGTGGTCAATACGAGGACGCTCGCGAGCACCAGCCAGCAAAATCGTGTGAGACGGGGTAGAACAGTTCGTCCTCGTCCTCGTCCTTCGTCCTCGACCTCCGAGGCGGCGGTCAAGGTGCTGGTGGTGGCAGGTGCTTTTCGGGCGAGCTCGGAGCCCGGAGGGCGAACCGGCAAGGAGGAGGTCTCGGAATCGCTTCGCTCCGAGGACGAGGACGAAGGACGAGAACGAGCCACCGCTTTCATACCACCTCGGGCAGCAGGCCGGTGCTGTTGGGGATGTGGCCTTGGAGGGGGACTTTGGCTTTCACCATCATGGTTTCCCAAAGATTGCCCACGGGGGTTTCATTCGGACACTTGATGTGGGTTTGATGCTTGATCCCCCAGGCGCTGCCGCCGGCGAGAACGGTGGGTAGCTCGTGACGCGAGTGGGTGCCGTTGATCTCGCTGCTGAAGCCGACGAGCGCGTGGTCGAGCATGGTACCGCTGCCTTCCTTGATGGAACCGAGCTTTTGCAGGAAGTAGTTGAACTCCTGCATGTAGAGCTCGTCGGTCTTCCACCACCACTCGAGTTTCACGGGGTCATCACCATCGTGGGTCATGGTGTGCAGGTTGGGGATGGGGCTGCCCAACTCGACGGGTACGTATCCGCGCCGGGCCTGGTAAGTCACGATGCGCGTGCTGTCCGTTTGCCAGGCGAGCGCGATCAAATCCCACATGAGGCGGGAGTATTCGCGGAAGGGGACTTTGCCGGCCACGGCGTCTTCGAGCTCGAAGGCGGTTTTGCCGAGGTTGGCGAAAGCGGGCGCGTTCACCGTGGGCCGTGGCGTCCGGGCCCATTGGTCGGTGCGTTCGAGGCGCTGTTCCATCTCGCGAATGGAGGTGAGGTATTCGTCGAGTTTCTCGCGGTCGTTTTTGCCGAGCAGTCCGGTCATGCGTTTGGCGTCGGCGCGCACGGCGTCGAGGATGCTGCGCTGCCGGACTTCCTCGGCGAGGCGGCGGGCCTTGTCCTCCGCGGTCTCGGGGCGGAAGAGTTTGTCGAACAACACCTGGGGGCGGCTCTCGGCGGCAATGGGAATGCCGGCGCGATTCCACGAGAGGGTATGGATGATGTTGTCGCCAAAACCGGTGCCTTTGAGCTGGCCCAGCGTGAGTGAGGGAAAGCGCGTGGCCTGTCCGATGCTCTCCGCGGCGATCTGGTCATAGGAGATGCTGTTCTTGAAGCCGCCTCCTTTGGTGGGATTCACGCCGGTAAGAAAGCTGACTTCCCGGCCGTGTCCGCCGAGGTCCTCCTGGGTGTACGTATTGGAGAAAACGGTGAAGCGTCCGCGGGATTCTTCCAGCGGCTTGAGGATGGGCGAGAGCGCGGCCTTGAGCCCGATTTCCTGGGGAAAGAAACTCATCCGCTGCATGCCCAGGTCGTAGTGGATGAAGCCGAGCCGCGCGGGAATTTCGCCGGGGGCGGCGCTGCCGGCGGCGGCGAACGATTTGGCCATCGGGCTCATGGCCTCCAGCCACGGAAGCGCGAGGGTGGCGCCGACACCGCGTAGAAAAGAGCGGCGGGAGATCTGCCAGCGGTGAGTTTGGATATTCATGGATGAGTGTTACTTGGTGAGGAAAAGGTCGCTGCCCGCGATGTGTTGGATGAGGCTGGCCAGCCGGTAATCTTCCTTGCCCAGCGCGGCGGTGATTTGCAGCACGGTATCACGATCGCTGTGCTCCAGCGTGCGCCCGAGCGCGTAGGTCAGGAGTTTCTCGGTGAAGCCTTTGGCAAATTTCTCCTTCTGCTGCACGAGCGCCTGGCGAAAGGTCGCCGGATCGTGGAACGCGGTTTTGCCAATGGTCCCGCTGGCATCGATCGGCGGTGCATTGCGCGGGCTGAAGTTTTCGCCGTCCTGCTTGTCGCGCCACGCGCCGACGGCGTTGAAGTTTTCCAGGCCAAACCCGAAGGGATCGATCTTGCTGTGACACGAGGCGCACGTGGCGACGGTGCGATGTTTGTCGAGACGCTGGCGCACGGTGAGATTGACGCCGGAGGAGTTGGGCTGCACTTCGCCGGCATTGGCGGGCGGCGGATTGGGCGGATCGTTGAAAAGGTTTACCAGGATCCATTTTCCGCGCGCGACCGGCTTGGTGCGGATGCCGTCGCTGCCCTGCACGAGGACGGCGGACTGGCCGAGCACGCCGCCGCGCGGCGAGCCGGGCGGCAGTTTCACGGGGCGGAATTCATCGCCTGTGACATCGGTGATGCCGTAGAATTTCGCCATCGGCTCGTTGAGCATGGCGAAGCCGGAATCGAGGAAATTGACGATGCTGAGGTTCTGGCGGAGCACGTGATCGAAAAACGCATACGTCTCCTGCAACGACCACTTCTCGATCTTCTTCTGGTGGTAGTCCCGGTAGAGCCGGTTGTCTGGCGGCATGGCCCCGACATCCCCCAGCGCGAGCCACTGGCGGGTGAAGTTCTGGACGAGCTCCGCCGACTTCGGGTCCTTGAGCATGCGCTCGACCTGCGCGGCGCGCACCGCGGGCTGGCGCAAAGTCCCGGCGCCGGCGAGGCGCAGCAGTTCGTCATCGGGCATCGTGCTCCAGAGAAAATAGGAGAGGCGGGCCGCGAGCTCGAAGTCATTGATCGGACGGCGCGCGCTAATGGCGGCGGCGTTGGTTCCGTCGACAGACAGCTCGCGCAAGTACACGAAGTTCGGCGAGCAGAGCAGGCTTTCGAGGCCGCGCTTCACGGCATCTTCAAACGACGCGCCCTTGTCGAGTTCGGCCGTCGCGAGCTTCATCAGCGGCTCGAGATCATCCGCCTGCGCCGGACGCCGGTAGCCGCGCGTGACGAGGCGGGTGAAGATGTCCTTCAGGTAGGCCGTGTCCTTGCCCTTCGGCTCGCCCTTGAAGAAGACCGTCTTCCAGCTTTTCGGCGGCCACTCATCCTGGATGGGACCCTCGATCTCGAACCAATCCACGACGAGCCGCGGGGCTTTCTTCAGGTCAATTTTCGGATCATAAATCTCCGAGGGCCGGTTTTCCTTGAGGTATTCGATGCGGGCCGCCCGCCTCTCTTCCGCCGTGTTATTCCTGCCATTGGCGGTGCCATACATGCGCGCGTACTCCCGGGTCGAGATGACGGTCTGGGCGCCATTCCAGATGAAGCTCAGGCCGTCGTCCGTCCGCTTCCCGCCGTCGCGCGGCAGTGGTTTCAAATGCACCCGCGCCTCCACCACCTCGGGCGCATTCTCCGGCGCCTTGATCTCGAAGGTGAGGTCCAGTCCGCCGGGATTGCCCCGGCCTTGTTCAATCGTCATCTTGACCTGGCGCTTCAACTCGCCTTCACCGGGAAATGCGCCCGCGCGAAACCGCAGGATGTAGTCGCCCTCGCTGGAGACGACGGAGGTGAACATGTTCAATCCGCGCATGGAACCCTTCTCCGGGGCGGCATGGAAGAGCGTGACCGTGCCATCCGGGTTTGGCAAAGCGCGCGGCACACTTCCCGCCTGGCCGTACCTTTGGATCGGGCTCGTGAGCATCCTCTCGAGGTACTCCGGGGTGACGGTGGGCGGCTTCGCCTGAAAAATCTCCAGGTATTCCTTTGGTCTCGGGTGGTTTTTGAACTCGAAGCGCTCCTTCCGGGTCGGCGTCGGCGGTGTGCCGCTAATCACCGCGAGGCTCGCCAGTTTGGGCGTCACGCGCAGGTATTCCTCCATCAGGCTCACATCCATCATCAGGCCGCTGCCGATGTTGCTGAAGCCCTCCACCAGGCCCTCGCCCGGCAATTCCTGAACCACCGACTGCACGGTGCGGCGATCCAACGCCAGCAGATCGGCCACGGTATTGGCATACTCATCGCGATTGAGCCGCCGCAGGACGCCGCGTCCGCCCGTGGAATGCGCGGAGCGATCGAACTCGCGCAAGGTCTGCGCAATCTGCGCCGTGAGGTCCGTGGCCGACTTCGTGTCCGGCCGCGGAATTTCTTTCTCATCGGACGGCGGCATCTCGCCGAGATTGATCCGGTCCATGACCTCCTGCCAGATATTCGCATTGCCCGTGCGACCGGAGATTTCCAACTCCACGTTGTCCAACCGCAGCCCGCCCATCTTCTTTTTCTCCCCGTGGCAATTGAAGCAGTATTGCTTCATGAAGGCGGTGGTCGGCGCGGGCAGGATCGGAACGGGCGCCGCGGAAATGGATGATTTCGCCAGGGCCGTCGCCGGCTCCGCCGCCGAAGCGACGAGCGACGCGGCCAGCGTCAGCGTCAGAAAAAGAATGGATCCGGAGAATAGCCGCAAAAAGGCACAAAAAAGCAGCCCACCTCGCACGTTTCCAACCCTCTCGTTCCCAAACTCCATTTGGGAACGCACTGAGGAGCGAGCCTCCGCCTCGCACGGAGGGGGTGTGTTCGGGTCGGAGTTATCTTTTCGCGCCTTTTGCGCCTTCTTGCGGCTATTCATTCCGGTTCATTTTTCGTCTTTGCCGGCGAGGTTCGTGATTTTCAATCCCGGTTTGGCCTTGGCGATCGCGGCGCGGGCGGTGTCGGGCAGGTTGCTGCTCCGAATCTCCAGTTCCTTGAGCTTCGGGAGCGCGGTGATGAACTTCACGAAGGGCGCAGGGTCGGTGAAGGTCATCTCGCTGAGGAGAAAGCGCTCCAGGTTGTCGAGGCCGGTGAATTGATCGAAGAGGTGATCGGTGAGCGTCTTCGTGCGGTCATTGCGCACGCGGATGCCGAGGAAGGTGAGGTGCTTCATCGTGCCGATGGGCGCCCAGTCCGCGTCGCTGCTGTGCGTCGTCTGAATGTAGAGTTCAGGGGCATTCTTCAACTGTGCGAGGGCGGCGAGATACTCTTTTCCGATGGCGCCGCCCGCGGAGAAATACTTCAGCGACGGATGGGACTGGAGCGCGCTCACGCCGGCAAAAGTGCGATCCTTGAGCGGCTTGCCCTTCACATAGCCCGCGTGCGAGATGGTGAGGCGCTCGAGCTTGGGCAGTTGATTGAACAAGGCCAGGTCCTCGTTGGTCAGGTCCGGGGAGTTGAGGCGGATCTCCTGCGCGCTGCCATCGGCATGGCGTTTCACATTCAGCTCGTCGGGCTTGCTGACAGATTGCTGGAGCCTGGCCAGGGCCGCGGCTTCATCGGCCAGGGCGACGAGCGGCAGGGAGAGGGCCAGGGCGAGCAGGAATCGCTTCATGGAGGGTGGTTGCGGGAGGTGAGTGTGGGGAGGGACAGTAGCTGGAGGGAACTGGTCAATGATGGTAATTAGCCGTGGGCGCGAAGATCCCACGGGGAAAATGGGGGAATCCAAGAGATTTGAGCGCGAGAAAATCCGAAATCCGAATATCGAAATCCGAAACAAATTCGAACGATCAGAAAGTCGAAAAAATCAACGAGAGAGCGCCGTCGGTTTCCTGCATTTCTCTCTTTTCGATATTGTTTCGGATTTCGATATTCGGATTTCGAATTTTGAAAGCAGCCCCTGTTCTCAATCGTGCGGCTCGAACAGGGAAACTCCGCGCTTCGTGCAAAGGTTTTCAGAACTGACTGCCCAACGGGCTTCGCTCCACCGGGCTGCGCATGCACGACGTTCTCTCCTGGCTGGCCTGCTACTTTTTGCGGGTGGGGGCGGCGACGGGCGTTTCCATGGGGTTCAAATCTTCCGGTGTACGGGGCTCGTAGCCATGAGCGACCAGCCACGCGTTGCGCAACTGATTCCATTTGTCTTTCGCGGCTGGTCCTTCGAGGAAGGTCACGCCGTCCGGGATGCGAGCGCGGTAGGCGCCGGGCGTCCCCAGCCAGAGCAGATAGTTGGTTCCCTGGAAGGTCGCGTCTTTCGGAAAATTCAGCACCTTCCAGCTATTGCGCGACACTGTGTCCGTGGCAAAAACCGAATCGGTAATGACGACGCGGTGGTTCGCCGACTTGTAGCCATGCATCTTGAACCAGGTGCCGACGGCCGATTGCTCGCCGCTGGTGACGGCCAGCCGCACCAAGGCGCGCGTGATCTGAATGGTGGGATCTTCGTCCGGCCCGATCGTCGGAACCTCCAGATACCGGACCCCGTTGATGGTCTCGTTCTGCTCGGACAGGAAGGTGGCCACGCCGTCGAACAAACAGTTCTCGACCACCCCGGGCATGAACTCATCGTTCTCGATGCAGTCGTCACGGATTCCGGTCATGTAGCAGTCACGCATGAGGAAACGGCCGGTATTTGGGTAACTGCGAGGCTTGAATTCGGGCGTTTCCCGCGGGCGCCAGCCATCCTGCACGTTATGGATCCTGGCTCCCTCGACGATCTGAAGCCCGCTCGCGACGGTGAGAAAGGCCGACCCGCCGAAGGCGTGCGCCAGGTTAAAGGTCCATTCCAACGGGATGGCGCCGTCCACGACACCCCCGAGAATGCGCATGTTTTTCGGCGGTTGCGGTTGGTTTCCCGCCGTGAACGGAACGGAGGTGGGATGAATGGGCCTCGAGAGCAAGGTCGCCCCGGTGAGATCGAAGGTGGTGTCGTCCGCGACATCGAAGGCGGTGTAGCCGGATCCCATGTGGCCCTCCAGCTTCACGACCGGCCCGGAGGACGCGGTCGCGGGCGTGGTCGTGACCGTGAGCGAGGGCGGCTGCGTCGCCGTGTGACCATGGGCGGCAAGGCACAAACAAACCGCGGCACGAAGGACGGCCCACAGTCGGGGCACGGGGAAAGAGAGGGTCGGCTGATGGGAGGGCATGGTTGCGGCATCAAACACTCCATATTTGCGTCCGTCGCGCGCGAATTTCAGTTCCCGGACGATGCGCTTCCTCCTCTGCCTGACCAAGGAAAACGTAGGGCAGAAGGTGCGCGTGCGCATGATTCAAGAAAAGGAGGGAAAACCGGCGACAACTTTCGAGAAGAAATGTGATGAGGCCGGAGGCGATCGCGTGTCTTTTCGTCTCGTGGCCGGCGGGGGCAAAGCCAGGGGATTCTATCGACTGGCCGGCCAGCAGGAATGGCAGAAGATGGGACAGGCCGATCTGCCCGCCAGCGGTGAAGTCAAATTAGGGCTGAACGCGGCCGGTGGTCCCACGGATACCGTAACGACAGAAACCCCTATTTCTGGAGAAACTGTTTCTGTATATCGCCCCAGCTCATTGCTACACCCACGATCAATTGGGCTACCGCCACAACGATGCTGAAGAGGCCGAGGGAGAGGCCCGTCAAGGCCTGGCTGTTACCGGTGTATCGCTGCGGCTCCTGCTTGATTTGCACCAGTGCGATGGCGGAGCAGATGATGGCGGCGAGGTTGAACGGCAGGCCGTAGCAACAGCAAACACTGAGGAGAGACACGATGCCCAGGATCATGCCCACCATTCCAAGCGTGTTGGTCTGGGGGCCCTGAAACGACGGTGGCGCGAGCGCGGGCACCTGCGCGCTCAGGGCTGGCGCAAACTCCGGCACGTGCCCCAGCGCGATCCAGTCGGGGGAGCCCTCCCGTTGCACCAGCGACGAGGCGTTGACGCGGCCTTCGGCGATACATTGTCGCAACATGTCGGCGGAAATCGGACCGTACTGTTTGCCGTCACTGCCGATGACTTTATACATGAGATTCGTTGGTTCGCTGCTTGGGCAATGACGTCCGTTTACTGGCTGCCATATCCACCATAAAGGAGAATCGCTCAGTCTCTCTATCTTCCGCGACGGCCCATTCGCCCCAGTCCGCGGAATTGAGTTGGACGACGAGCGGCAAAGGCGTTTCGATGAATGCTCGAAGGCTTGGAACGGTGCCTCCTTCGTTCACGAGCCAGAATGACAAACCCCGTTCTCCCCATGAGACTTTCCCCCGCCCTCGTCGCCGCCCTCTTCGTTGTCACCCTCGCCTGCCCGGACCACGCCGCTGCCCAAGTGCGCCCCGCGCGCCAACCAGGCTCCGGCCTATTGTACTACGCCAAAGGCGAGTACGCCTCCGCCGACAACACGGCGGTCATCGCCAATCCACATATCTGCGGCGCGCTCATCCAGATCATCTGGAGCGAAGTCGAAAAGGCCGACGGCCACTATGACTGGAGCGAGGTCGATCGCTGGATCAAGCCGTGGGTCGACGCGGAGAAAGGCGTGGCCATTCGTATCATGTGGGTCACCAGCGGCGTATGGAAAGAGCCCTACTACAAGACACCGACCCCGAAGTGGGTCTGGGAGAAGGGCGCGAAATTCGCCTTCCTCACCGCGACGAGCACGGAGATTCCGCTCTCTTGGGATCCCATCTACCAGAAATACGCGCTGCGATTTCTCGAACAGTTCGCCCAGCGCTACGGGGACCATCCCCGACTGCTGTTCGTCGACGTGACGCCCGGCGCCGAGACCAACCCGTATCGCTTCGGCATCCAGAACCCGCTGAACATCGCGTTCAAGGGTGAATTCGCCCAGGTGAAGGCGAGTGACGGTCGCGCCTACAGCGAGGAGATGTGGGTCGACACGGTCAAGGAATGGATTGACGCCTCCGCCCGCATCCTGCCGAGGACCCCGTTGCTCGTCACACTGAACAACGGCAGCCTGAACAAAATCGACCACTCGCGCGAGATCGGAGAGTATTGCGTGAGCCGGGGACTCTACGTCGGACAGAACGGCCTCAGTGGGCGCGCCTACGAGAATCTGCAAGAGGGACGCGCCCCGGCTTTCCTCGGTTGGTCGACCAGGACCAAACTGTGTTTCGAGATGGCCCTGACCTCGGGCGTCGCGCATGTAGGGACATTGATGGAGGTCATGCAGGCGGCGGAGCGCATCCACTGCCACTACCTCAATGTCTACCCCAGGGACGTCCAGCGCGGGACGCGCGGCGAAAAAGATTTCGATCCCGCCTACGAAGCCGCGCTGAAATACGGCGCGGAAAAGCTGGGAAAATAGGGCGGGACTCCGCTCCCAAGTTCCCGCGGGATTGCGGAATGCGGATTTCGGATTTCCAATCGGCTATTTCCCTGTTTCCGCTTTCGATGACGTGATGACGAAAACTTTTTCCACCACCTCGCCGGATTTGATGTCGGCCTGGAACGGCGCGTGGAGATCGTGCGGATGGTCGCTGGGAATGATGGCGGGATCGGCCGGCGAGAGCTGCTGCCGGTCGGCCCGCAGGCCGACCCGCAGGTGCGTGGGTGGAAGATTGTCCAGGCGCAAGGTGCCGGTGGCGTCCAGTTCCTGCGGAGGGCGCGGCAGAAATTCCGCGGGGCGGTAACCGTTTTCATCAGGGTCGCCCAGCATTTGATCGAGGGCGCGCTCGGTGGTCTGGAGCATTTCGCTCGCGGGGCCGAGCGTGATGTGGCCATCGATGTACGGGCTCGCGCCGGCGACGGGCGTGCCGTCGGCGTGCTTGAAGTGAAAGACGACGGCGCCGGTGCGGATCATCGGCACGGTGACGTTGGTGTCGGCGGCATCGACGTGGAAGGGCACGGCGGTCCAATGCATGGAGATGGGAGCGCCCCAATTCGGATCGCCGGGCAGCCGCTTCGCGCGCGTGGTCGCGGGCGCGGAGATCCAGCCCTCGCAGGCGGCGGCGATCCAGGCGTCGCCGGGCGGGAGACCACGAAAGACGAAGGCGCCGCTCTCGTCGACGCTCTGCCAGTCGGACCAAAAAATCGGCGAGGCCGAGGCATCGGTCGGCGGCGGCGTGCGCACGACCACGCGCACCATGCCGCGCTTGACGGGGCGCGGGACCTCGGCGGGCAAGGTGCCGGCGACGCGCGTGCCGCGGCGGAGGGTGAGGTTGGCGGCGGCCTTTTGCCCAGGCGCGCGCACTTCGACAATGTCGCTGAACCAGCGCCATTTTTCCGCGTCGAGATGCCCGGCCTGGATCTGCCAGGCGCCGGGCGGCACGCGGTCGCGGACCAATGAGCCGTCGTCCGCGGACTTCCAATTGCGATGCTCGAAGCAATCCCACCCGTGGGCCCATCCGATGCGCATCACCACCTGGGCGACCGGCAGGGTGTGGCCGTCCTTTTCCACGCGTGCGGAGATGTTGGCCGCGGTCCGCAAGGCGAGCACCGCGCCGTGCTCCCCGAAAGAGAAGGTGTGATGCAAGGGCTCGCAACCCTCGTGGGTGATCTCGAGGTCCGCGCCTGAGATCGGCCAATCCTTGCCGTCCTCGCGGAAGGTAACCGGCAGCTTGATGTGCGCGACACCGCCGGCGTCCGTGCGCACGCTGGGGAAGTTTTTCGGGTAAAGATAGCGCGAGCTACTGTTATCGCGGGAGTCGAGGTGATACACTTTGACCGTGGCCTCGGGCAGCGGACGGCGCTGCTCGTCGAGCACGGTGAAGGCGACTTCCACCTGGCCGTGCTCGTCGGGCGCCGGTGGCGTGGAAACCGCGTGGCCCGCCTTTTGAAAAATAATGTCGCCCAGGTCGACCGGCCCGGCCTGGCCATGGGCGTCCGGCGTTTCCGGCAGCGTGAATTCAAAACCGAACGGCGCGGAGGTGAGCGGACGCAGGCGGCCCGTTTCCAGCTTCCATTTCCCCGCGATCGGGAACGTCACGTGGAAGCGGCCCTCGGCGTCCACGGTGCTGCCGGACAGGGAGCCCGCGAAGCTCCGGAAATTTCGCGGCAGAAATTGCAATCTCGGCTCCATGGGGGTCGCGCGATCCTTGAAATCGGCGAGTTGCAAGGGCGTTCCATCGGCCCAGATGAGCCGGCCGGAGACCGTGCGTTCGCAGGGCGGCGTGGCGGCGATTTCCAGGTCGCGATTCTCGCCGGGAGCGAAGGCGAGATCGCCGTGACCCAGGGTCATGGACCACAGTTCCGATCGAATGGCCCAGCCCGCGGGCTGGACGATGTCCGCGTCCTGCGGAGTCGTCGCGGGCTGCGCAGGCATCACCTGCTCGACGAGGTAAGCCACTTCGTGCGGCCCGTCGAGTGCGGTGGGCAAAAGATGCTCGATCTTGAAATGGCCATCCCTGTCGGTGCGCACCTCCGTGCGGTGACAAACCGGCGGAGTGTATATGCTGATCATCGAGGCAATGCAGGCCGAGGCGTACGAGCGCGAGAACCGGAGGAGCACGTCGGGCGCCGGTTTCCCGCGCATCGTCACTGTGCCCGAGAGCGACGCCCACGCCTGGAGGCTGACGCGCACGTCGCCGCCGCCCTGCGCCCACTGGCCCTCACGCACGTAGGCGATCCCGCGTTCGTTCATCACGATCAGCGCCGCCGCCACCGCGGGCACCGGCAGCGTTACGCGCCCCTCCGCGTCCGACACCGGCAGCGGCGGCTCCGGAGCGGGCGGCCCCATCTGCGCGGGCCACTGCGGGGGCGCGAACTGTCCCGCGATGGGGTCACGCGCCAGGTCGATGCTCGCGTGACTCGGTGGCCAATTGCCCAACAGTCGATTGATGGCCGGAAAGACGATGACCTTTGCGCCGGCGATGGGCGTGCCGTCCGTGGCGGCGAGCAAGCGGAAGGAATGGGCTTGCCACGGGGCGGCCGCGGGCGGTTCGTCGGCGACAGACCACGAGGGCGCACTGATGAAGGCGGCGAAGAGCAACGGCACAAGGGGGAACGTCTTCATCCGGTGGAAGCTAGAGCGGTTTAAATGAAACTGTGGTCATGGGCGCGACTGGCGGGCGAGCGGCGCAGGTGGACGAGGCGGGACAATGTGGGAGCGGCGTCTCGCCGCTCATGAGAGGCGGGACGCCTCTCCCACAATAGTACGGCTACGCCTTTTTTAAAACCGCTCTAGCAGAATGTTTGGGACGGAGAAAGGCCGGGGGCAGGATCACGACCCGATTGCTCATCCACAACGTGCGCTACCGTAAGCAACGCGGCCGCCTTGGCTACTTCGTGGAGCGCGGGGAAGCGGCGCCCAATCGACTCGAAGCCGGCCGACCGCTCCACCAGCGAAGCATCGGATGCTCTGGCGCCAACGGTCGTCGCGCCTGTCCCTGTTCACCTTCATCCCGACGGTGGTGGAACGGGAGAGTGTGTGGCGGCTTGTTGGAATGCGCGAAGGGACGCGGCGGCCACGTCACCCCGAGCGACGGGCGAAGCAGAGCTTCGAAGACAAGGGCATTACGAAGCAGGAGCTTCGTAACGAGCGCACCTCTGCCGGCGCGAAAGTCAAGGCAAGCCTTTACCTTCACCCTCGAATCCGGACGGAGCCTGGTTCGGACTCACGTCGGCATCGAGGAGGTCGTAGCCGGCGCCGCCGATGGCTTTATCACCCACGTCGTCGGTGTGCACGACATCATTGCCGTTCCCGCCGTTCATCAGATCGGCGCCCGCACCACCAAAAAGACGGTCGTTGCCGTCGCCGCCGTTCAAGGTGTCCTTCCCTCCCTCTCCGTAGAGGATATCGTCGCCGTCGGCGCCATTGAGGACGTCATTGCCGTCCCCCCCAAAGAGACGGTCATTGCCCGCACCGCCATCAAGGCTGTCGTTGCCGTCATCCCCGAGCAGACTGTCGTTGCCTGTTCCGCCGGTCACGGTGTCGTTGCCGTCCTGGCCGTAGATCGTGTCGTTGCCGTCGCCGCCATCGATGCGGTCATTGTCTTGGGCGCCGATGAGTTTGTCGCCGCCCCCGCCACCCGAGATGCTGTCGTTGCCTTCGTTGCCGATCAGGAAGTCAAAGCCCGACCCGCCGATCATCGTGTCGCTGCCAACGCCCCCGAAAGCGAAGTTGTCGCCCTCGCCCAAGATGATCCGGTCGTTGCCGTTATCTCCATTCATCGTGTCGTTACCATCCCCGCCGGCGATACTGTCATTGCCGTCCCCGCCGAGGACGAAATCCGCCTGCGCGCCACCGTCCGCGGTGTCGTTCCCGCCGTTCCCGTTCAAATTGTCATAGCCGTCGTTGCCGAAGAGCTTGTCGGTGCCATCCCCGCCGAAGACGGTGTCGTTCCCGGCATTCCCCACGAGGCTGTCGTTCCCTGCGGATCCATTAATGTAATCACCGTCGTTCCCGCCGTCCACCGTGTCGTTGCCCTTCCCACCGAGGGAATCGATACCGTCCCCAAAGAGGAAATCGTTGCCGTCGCCACCGGCGATCACATCGTTGCCCTCACCACCGCGGATGGAGTCATTGCCGGAATTGCCCACGAGGCTGTCGTCGCCCTTGTCCCCCTGAATACTGTCGTGGTCGAAGCTGCCGTCGATGGTGTCGTTGCCGTCGTCGCCATCGAGGTAGTCATTGCCCGTGCCGCCATCCAGTTTGTCGTTGCCTGCGTCCCCATGGATCGTGTCGTCACCCGAACTGCCGTCGAGGCTGTCGGCATCATCCCCACCGGCCAGCCGGTCATAGCCAAAACCGCCTGTCACGGTGTCCCGGCCCGCGCCCCCCTCCACGGAATCATCGCCGAAACCGCCGTCGAGACTGTCATTGCCGTTGCCGCCTGAGATCGTGTCGTGATCAACACCTCCGTAGACGGAGTCGTTGCCCTCACCGCCTTGAATTCGGTCATTGCCGAAACCGCCGTCGATGCTGTCGTTGCCCGCCCCCCCGTCGATCTCGTCGCCATGATTGGAGCCCAGGAGCGTGTCATTTCCCCCATCCCCGGCGATCGAGTCGTAATGGAAGCCACCATCGATGCTGTCCTGGCCCGCGCCCCCGCGGAGGGTGTCGTTGTTGAAGCCCCCATAGACCGTATCGTTCCCATCGTCGCCGAGGATGGAATCCTCGCCGGGGCCCCCGACGATCGAGTCATTGCCCTTGCCCCCCGAGATCGAGTCATTGTTGTCGCCGCCGACGATCACGTCATTGCCATCGCCGCCCACGATGCTCACCCCGGCGTCGGTGCCGTTGGCAAAAACAGAGTCATTGCCCGTGCCCGCGTCGATGGTCGCGTGGGCCTCCAGGTCGTCCATGACCACCACATCGTTGCCCGCGCCGGCGTTGATGACCAATTCATCGTCGGAAGTGTCATCGTTGTCGTTCAGGTCCAGGTCATCCTCGTTGACAAAAACGGAGTCGTTGCCGGAGCCGCTATTGATGACGAGCTTGTCCAGGCCCTGGTCGCCGGCCTCAACCGTGACGGAGCCGCTGTGGCCTTTGTTGTCCTCGTAGTGGACGGTGATGGTGTCGTCGTCCTGCGAGACGACGATGGTGTCGTTGGCGCTGTCGAAATTGAGGGTGAGGACACCGCTAACAATGGCGGCCGGGCCGACGAGCGCCGGCGTCTTGCGCGGCTCCAAGGCTTCGATTTCGGCGAGGCTGCTGAGGATTTCCGCTTCGAGTTGATCGAGATGATTCTGGTTCATGGGGCCTTGGGGTGTGGAGTTCTGCCGCGGAGAGTAGGGAGTGCTACGTACGGCGTATATAGGTCGAAAGTTCTAATTCGTGGGGTCAGAAATGACCCCGTTTCAGAGGCAGGAGGCGCAGGACGTATCAGCCACGTAGACTCCGCGCCTCGTCAGTTCGGGTTCGTTGCGGCTGGCTCCTTGCCCAGCAGAAATCAAAGAGCTTGCCGTAACGCTTGCCATCCAGCTCGCCGGCGAGGCGATCGTGTTCCATTGTTGGCCCATCGACGCGCCCGATGCAGACGACCCAGACGCTTGACCATGAATCCTCTCCTCCTGGCTGGCATCCATTCGACCACGGAAAAAGCATCGGCCAGCGCGGCTCTGAAGACGGTGTCATCATGCGTGACGACGAGCATGAGGATGGAGCCCGCATCACGCTGGAGCGTGGCGGTCCTACCGCGCCGTTTGCCATTACCTGCGGAATTTACGGATGGATGTTTCATACGCGCTTCCTTGGAACGGAGTTCAAAGGCCAGGTTGAGTTCGAGAGCATGAGATCGGAGTTGAGCCGGATCATCGCGGCCATTCCCCTGGCCACCGACCCGGAGGCGGACACCAAGTCACACGCCGTTTCCGAGTCCCTTGCGGAGTTTGTGGCAAAGTTCCCCTGACGCCACGCGCCTGGGGAAGACTGAATCTTTGGGCACAAAATCATGATTTCGCAGCCATGATTCCGCGGCCATGATTCTGTGAAAAATGATTCTGTGATTTCATTCAAGGTTCGCCCGGGAATCCCTGTTTCATTCATGTGATTCGTGCGCTTCATGGCCTCCGCTTTCCATCGCGTCGTTTTTCAAACACCATAAAGTCATGCAGGGACATCCCTATCGAATCGGCGGTTTGGCGGCGCTCCTTGGCATCCTGGCCTGGTGCCTCGAATGGCGGCTGGCGTGGCACGCCCTCGAGCCGGTCGTCATGTGTGCCCAGACTCTCGGCTTCCTCGCCTTGATTTTTTGCGTGCGTCATCTGGCCGCGGCTCTTTTCCACTCGTGGCGGCCCGCCCTCCTCTTCTGGCTTCTCCTTTCCGCAAGTACCATCGCCGGCCTCTTTGCCTCAATCCCGTTCCGTCTGTGGATGCCCCGCTGGGCCAATGATGGGAGGCGCCGGTGGTACTACGACGGCATGCCCAACCCCGAGGGTGATTATCCCCAGTGGCTCGCGGACTGGTGCAGTTTCGGCCCTCACGTTTTCGAGGCCGCCCTTCTCCCGGCCTTTTTCGCCGTGCTCGTCGTGCCCTGCGTCCTTTTCCGCATCCGGTTGTGGACCGCCGTGCTCGTCTGCTTTGCGGGTTACGCGTTGCTCGCGCTCGGCCCCGCCTTCCGGGGCCTGCTCGTGTTCGACTACGACACCTTTCAGCAGGGCATCGCGCTCGACAGCATCGCCCTTTCCATCTGGCCGATGGGTCTCGCCTACTCGGACGCCCACTGCATTTTCACGCTCGGCTTCTTCGCCATCATCTTCACCGTCGCCCGCCTCTTCCACTGGCTGCCCGTCGCTCATTGGAATAACCCGGCGAACCTGACCTCTGGAGAGGGCAGCTAAATCATCCCGACAATCTGGCGCTCCTGCGTCACCTTGGCGTCATAAGCGAGGCAGAAACTCTCGACGAAATCGTCAAACTCACGCCCAAAGAACGGGATGAGACCTTGGGTTTGGACTCGACCCCTCAGACACCCCCGCCATGCGAAGCAGAGTTTCGCTCCTCAGCGCGTTCCCAAATCGGATTTTGGGAACGAGGGACGAGTTCGACAACGAGCTGACCGCGGTAAGAATGGGGACTTGCATCGGCACGTGTGGAATCCTATCTGACATGGGCTGTGAGAATCGAAGGCACGATATTCTTTCCAAGCGAACTTGAGATCTCAGCTGACGTGTCCGCCGCGGAATTGCAAGTTGTTGTCAGCGGAGTTCAAGGAACATTGGCGCTTCCTCGACTTGTCCAAGATGCTTCTGGTGGCAATCCAGTCGTCACATCGCCACCCAATGCTCATCCCAAGGTTCCATTTCTGAAAAGTGATTGGACCGGAACTCAAATGGTAAAGCGACAATGGGGTACAGTTTCAACAGGTTGTGAAAGTCGTTCGTTTAGCGTGAATGCGGCTAGATTTTGGTTTCCACTTGTTAGTCCCTACAAAGATCCGACGGCGGAAGCCATCAGCATGAAGGGGCGGGTTTTGGATGGCCTGAGTGAATGGACCTCTATTTTCCTTGAGTGTTTCGAAGTGATCACCTCCCAGGACTTGAGCGGTTACGATCCAGTCAAATCTTACGATTCATGGGTTCAGATCTTCTTGGTCGACGACAACTCCGCAGATGTATCGTCTCTTGCGGGAGAACGAACAGTTTCGTTTTTAATTCGAGCGGGCGTTGGGGAGCCGGCTTCTAGAGAGCAATTGATCTTGGCACTCGATAAGGCCTCGCGGGGCATAAGGCCGAAGATCGAGTTCGTGCTATTGCGAGACGCGATGCGAGGATTGCTGTGGGAACACTATCGGCGGAGTGTAATCGACGTCAGCAGCGCGTTTGAAGTAGCCCTAACTAAGTCGTCTCAGACGTTATTGGAACGAAACAATGGCGCTACTTTGGCGCGAGCGATCTTGCAGAAATTTCAGGGTTTGAGCGAACGAGTCAGGCTGTGTGGGCATCTCGGGATTTCATTGCCCGAATCGAACTACCGAGAAGATGTAATTGAGTTACGTAATCGAGTAGCCCACAAGGGATATATTCCGTCTCGCGATGAGGCAGTAAAGGCGTACTCGATTTGTATGGCAGCGGTCGAGGCGCTTACAGACAGCAAGTTTGAATGATAGAAAGCAAGGCCCCGGACTCCCGCAGATCAGTTCGGATTCGTTGCGGCCGGCTCTTTGCCCAGCAGAATGAAATCAAACAGCTCGCCGTAGCGCTTGCCATCCAGCGTGATGTCGAAGGGCGCGATCTGCACGCCGGCCGGCAGCTTCGCCCGATCCTTGACCGTGACTTTCACCGGATACGCCGTGCGGCTCTTTGCCGCCACGGTTCCTTTGAGCACGCGCGGTTCGGCTTCGACGCCGGGAGGCAGGCGCAGCTCCACCTCGTGCTGTTGCGGCCGGTCGCGGAAGTTGCGCACGGTGATCTGCACGGTCTGCGTGTCGGCCTTGGTGAAATCGACACGGTACGGGTACGCGCTCACCCAATAGGTGTCGAAGAGGTACTCGTAGTTCTCATCGGGCAGCAGTTCCTTGTAATGGCGGATGATGCGCAGCGCCCAGTCGTGGTAGCGATCCACGAAGGCCGCGGGCTCGGTGATGAGCCAGCCGTGCGCGCCCATGATGATGTCCGGTTTGAGATTGCGCAGATACTTGGCGGCCACGAGGTAGCCTTCCTCCGTGATGGCGCTGTTGCGCGCCACGACGCACTCGTGTCCGTCCTGTGCGGGATTCGCGGCGTCGCCGAAAATGTTGTCGCCCGTGAAGACGATGCGTTTGCCGTCGAGCTCCAGCCAGAGCGCGTTGCCGAACTCCGTCTGGCCCGGCATCCAGTCGATGTGCAGCTTGTAACCCTCCCACTCGATGACGTCGCCCGCTTTGAGGATGCGGTCGATCTTCGCCCCCTCGAAACCGAGGCCGTACGAGGCGATCATCGCGGGATAATCATACGCGCGCGGGTTCTCGCACTTGTCGGCGATGGTGTCCATCGTCCAGAACTTCACGCCCTCCTCCTGGAGCGCGGGAAAGAGCGTAAAATGATCGCCATGGGAATGGGAAATCCAACAGGCGTCGATTTGCTTCAGGCCGAGATGCGCCTTCATGTCGCCGACGATCCGACCGAGCACCGGCTTCGAAAACAGGCCGCAATCCAGCAGCAATCCATGTCCGCTGTCCGCGATGATGATGGCGAAGTTCTTCCCCGCCATCTCCGGGCCGAACATGTAAAGGTGCGGCGTCACCTGCACGACGTACTGCACCGCCGTCGGTTTCATGGCCGGGTGGGCCTCGCGTTTTGCTCCCACGTCGTAGCCGCGCACATAGTCCGCGCGGAAGCTGGTCAGCCGCGCGCGGTAAGAACTGAGTTGCTCCGTGGCGTTCCGGATGGCCGGCCCCTGGGCGGAGAGCGCGAGTTGCGGAGCCACGGCCGCCAGTTTGTCCACGGAGGCCATGAGCGCATCGATCCCCTTCGCAAAACCGTAGTCCCATTCGCTGTCGAACCAGTTCGTGAACTTCGCACCCTCGTGCATGAGACCGCCCAGGAACACGCAGGTGCTCCCGCCTTTCTGCAGGACATAACTCATGCCGCCCGGCGAATGTCCCGGCGTGGACAGGCAACGCAACGTGCGCCCGCGCCACTCGAACTTCTCATCGGCCGTCAGCCAGCGATCGATCTTCACCGCGGACTGCGGCGGCCGGATATAGCTCGAGCCGTGCACGGTGAATTTGTCAGGGTTCCGCGGATACCATTTGCGAAACTCGTTGGGCGTCTCCAGGAAAGCCTGCTCCTCCTTCGGCGCGGCCACCTGCGACGTCGCGCGATCGAGCCGGCCGGTGCCCTGCAGTAACTCGCGATGATGCCCCGTGAGCAGCACCCACTCCACCCGCTTGACGCCAATTTCGCCGAGGTGGTCCAGCACGCTGCCATCTCCAAGATCGATCAGCAGCGCCGCGTCGCCATCGCGCAGGATGTGGACGTTGCAGGTGTCCGTCCAGGTAAACAGGTCGGGATGACCGGCCGCATCGGGTTGCGAAAAACGGCCCGGCGCCGGCGCGGCGTGCAGGGGAATCGCGAATGCGAGCAGCAGCATCGCGGCGAGCCACCAGTGTCGTCTCGAGGTAGGAAGCGTGGTTTTCATGGGTACACTGACACCTGTCTTTCCGCGGTTTAAGGTTTCTGGTTTAAGGTTTCTGGCTGGCGCTACGCGTGGGTGTTTTCTACCGGGGGTGGAGAACTCCTGACTGAATACTGATTACTGACCGATTACTGATTACTTTGGGTATTTCGAAGAGGAAGATGAAGAGGAAGATGAGGAATAGCCGCGACTCTTTCACTGCCCTGGCCCGACCCTGCTGAACAAGCCCCACTTTCGCAACGAGGCATAGCGATGAACGGCATAGCCGGTTTCCCGCACGACGTCGCGAAGCGCAAAGATGTCCATAGGTCCCCTTTTGTGTCTTTTGCGCCTTTTCGTGGCTATTACCGCTCTGCAGTAGCGGGCCTAGGGGTACGGATGGGGTGCCGGCTTGGCCGCGGAGCTGGCGGCAGATTGGGAGGCGGATTTGCTCATGCTCTTGTTGGCCTCCTTGGCCGAGTCCTTGCTGGCGCCTGTGCTGGCCACGCGTGAAGCGTCGCGCGCGGCGTTGGCGGCGAAGGTTCGCCCCTGGTCGCGCACGGCGCTGCGCGAGGCATCGCGCACCACCTCGCGCATGGCTTCGACGTGCGTGGTGGTGATCCGGCCCTGCGACTTGAGTCGTTCGAGGACTTCGTGCGCGGATTTGACATTGGTGTCCTTGCGCGATTCGCCCGAGACCTTGTCGGTCTGGTGACGCGCCGTGTTGAGCTCGGCCACCTTGGTGTTCATGTCTTTGAGCGCCGCCTCGTACGCGGCCCGGTTCTGCGGCGACGGGTTTTTCGCAAAACGCTCGAGCGCGTCCGAACGCGCCTGTCCGGCCCGGAGAGCTTCCTGCTCGTGCTTCTTTTCGATGTCTTTAAGGTCATTCACATTCGCCAGCGGGCGGGACGTGGAATTGGTCGTTCGTTCGGGTTCGCGTGTCGCGTGCGCGATTTTGGCGGCTTCCTCCTTTTTGGCCTTGCCCTCTGCTTCGGCTTTGGCTTTCGCGGTCCTGGCGGATTCCACTTCCTGGAGCGCCTTCTGTCGTTTTGCCTCCGCCTCCTGGCGTTGTTTGGCAAATTTCGCTTCGGAGGCGACGATCTTGGTCTGGACCCCTTTCAACTTGCTCTGCTTTTGACTCAGGCCCTTTTCGAGTTTCTTGAGCAAGTCCTCGCCATATTTGATTTGTTCGAGATTGGCTTCGTCATAGCGCTTGTTGAGGCCCTTCTTGGTGGCGGCAATGCCCGCCTCGAGTCTCTTGATGGAATCCTGCAAATCTCTCCGCTCCTGGAGTTGCTCGTCGTAGGTGGCGCGAGCAGGGACGACGAAGGCGATGAGCGCGGCGGCCAGGGTCAGCGTTCGGAGAGTCTTGAATGTTTTCATGAAGGGCGCGTGGAGTTGATCGGCGGGACGGGCGGTTTGATGGCGCGAGACAGCGATGATTTCGATTGGGGAGAAATTTCAGCGCACGCCTGGCGTGGGAGGGATGTCCGCAAACAGTCGTTCTTGGGGGGACGACGAAATCACTCGGCCTTGCAGCTCGTGGCTACGAGGACGGGCGACTACGCAGCGGCACGTAGGCGAGTATTCCCTCCGGGCGATACGCGGTCAACGGGATTGTTGGGAGCTGCCGGGCCAGCCGAAACTCGCGCCGGGCAAAGCCCTTCCTCTGACCAGGCGCGTAGTGGTGCCGCCTTTACAGGTGGGTGTGAACGACGAAAGTGCGTCATGAATCATCCAAGTTCCAGTGGCGGACCGGGTGGCGATCCGCTGGGGGTCGAAGTCATTTCCGATCTCATCTGTCCGTGGTGTTACATCGGCAAGCGCCGCCTCGAACGTGCGGAGCGGCTGCTCGAACCCAGGCGGCTGCATGTCGTGTGGAAGCCGTTTCAACTCAATCCCGATATGCCGGTGGAGGGCATGAACAGGCGCGAGTATCGTTCGCGGAAGTTCGGCAGTTGGGAACGTTCGCAGGCGCTGGATGCGGAGCTCGTGGCGGTGGGCCGGTCGGTCGGCATCGCCTTCCACTACGACAAGATCGAGCGCACACCGAATACGCTGGCCGGCCACAAGCTGCTGTGGCTGGCCGCCCGGCAGCACTGTCAGCATTCCCTGGCGGAAATGCTCTTCGCCGCCTACTTCGTGGAAGGGCGAGACGTCGGCGACTCGCGCGTGCTGACTGAGATCGGCATCGAAGCCGGGCTGCTGCCGCACGATATTGCGGAGGTGCTTTCCGGTGAAGCCGCCGCGGCCGCTGTGGCGTCGGAGGAAGATGCGGCGCGACGCGCGGGCATCCGAAGCGTGCCGAGCTTCCTCGTGCGCGGGAGGGTGCTCGGCTCAGGCGCGCAGCCGGAGCAAATGCTGGCGGCCGCGCTGGTCAAAGCTTTCGCCAATGAGTAATCCCGACGCGCAACCTAGTCCTGAGGCGCTTGCAAGGAGTCTGTTTGCCAAGCGAAACGCAATCTGGCCAAGACCGCTTTTTGACATTCTTTTTGAAGTTTCCCCACTGCTGCCGATGCGAACTGCCATCGAAGTCAGTGCCCATGCGATTGGTGAAAGAAGCCCCGCTCTTCGCCAGAATGTGCGGGAGTTTCTCGCGATGCTGTTACAATTGGACGATCTGTTATCTCAGACTGCGGAGAGACTCGATGAAATCTCGGAGGCGGCATGGACCGGTAAGTGGGGGCTTTTTTTGGAGCGCCGCGGGTTGGCGAGGTTGTTTTGGGCCCTGGCACAACTAAAGAGGGGAAATGAACGGGAATATAGGAGGGAGACGATTCGGGGCCTGGCGATGATCGCGGACAACATGGATGGAGACTGGCGCACGGAGGTCCTTGAGTACACGATTGACAGTTTTAGGCGGGTCAGGAACGCGCCAGGGGATGTCAGTACCGAAGAATGAAGAACAGCGAGCATTCCGCGCAAATCGAAATGCAATTGCTCGTCAACGGCGCAACGCTGTCCATCGGGCAAATGGGTCCCGATTTTCTCTTGCTGGACGCCACGATGGACCATCCGCCTTCAGAGGCCATGATCGTGTTTTCGGTCGACGGAAACGAGCGCCGATGGAAGGTTTCGTTGCCGGAGGGTTTGTCCCGGGGACAGGATCGGGTGGCCATTGCGAAGGCGGAATAAGCCGATTCGTCAGTGGACGGCGGGGTCAGGCTGTGAATCTCGCCCCGCAGAAATGCTTCCCTCGTGCCCAAGCAACCGCCCGTCCGGCACGGCCTTCGGTCATGCGTGGGTCGTTCCTCGATCATAGATGGCTTCGAAACGCGAAGGCGCCCAATCAAAACGACCTCGCGCGCTCAAGGCGGTGTTGATCAGTGTTGCCCCCTCGGCATTGGCGAAACAGAACCGACTCCATTGGCGCACGAAGTCCAAAAGCGAGTCCGCCATCCGAAGTTTCCAGTGATCGATCGGGTCAGTCGGCCAATAGCAGCATGGTGAATCTAGGTCCCCACGCGTAGCGTCTCTGCGGACTCCGCGGCTCTGCGTCTCTGCGTTTAGTACGGAGTGGGCTGTTCTTCGGGCATGCGCTCCCCTTATTGAGCCTTGATGTCGTAGCAGGTCAGCCGGTGCTGGTTGCGGATGTAAAGCCGGCCGCCGGCCACCACCGGGTGCGCCCAGCTGGGGCGGCCAAAGTTTTCGAGCGAAAAGCGGCCGTGTTCGCGATAGGCGTCGGGGGTCGCCTCGGCCAGGGCCATCTGGTGATTTTCGCCGAGCAGATAGAGCATGCCGTCCGCGTAAGTCAGCGAGCCTTTGCCGACGCTGCGCTCGTTCCACGCGATCTTGCCCGTGAGGAAATTCATGCAGATCAGCCCGCCGTTGCCGAAGCCATACATGTAGTCGCCCACGCGCACGATGCCGCCGTGGTGGTTGGCCATCTTCGGCTCGAAGTAAACTTCGTCGGCTTTCTGCCCCGCCTCGCTCGGCGTAATTTTCACCAGCCCGCCGCCGGTGCCATAGGCGCTGGAGGCGAAGACATGATCGTTGAACGCCACGGGCGTGGTGCAGTTGGCGGTGCCGTTGCTGGCGCGGCTGTAGTTCCACAAAAACTTGCCCGTGGTGGCGTCGATCCCGAAGACGGTCTTGTTGGTGAACTGCACGATTTGCTTCACGCCCCCGAGCGTGAAGAGGACGGGCGAGGAATACTGCGCGCCTTCAAATACGTCCGCGGAGCGCCACACGACCTTTCCGGTGGTCTTGTCGAGCGCGGCGATGGTGCCTTGTTTGCCGCCGGGCGTGACGATGATCCAATCATTGTGGAGCAGCGGCGATTCGCTGTAACCCCACCCGGGACGGCCGCCGCCGAGGTCCGTGGACAGATTGACGTTCCACAGCGTCCGGCCCGTCGCCGCGTCGAGGCAGGTCACATCGCCGTTGCCGCCCTCGGCATAGACTTTGTTGCCGTCCACCGTCGGAGTGCCACGCGGGCCGTCGCCCGCGCCGTTGCGGTATCCGCCGTAGTAACCGCGCAGTTCGGCGTCGTTGAGGATGCCGTCGGCACCGGGTTGCTTGGCGGCGAAAAACGCGATGGCTTCCTCGCGCGAGACCGCTCCATCACGGCCCGCCTCGGCTCTCGCCAGGTGCGCCTCGATCTCTTCGACCGAAAAAGCGTCGTCATTGTCGCGGTCCACGCGCTTGGGCAAATTATCGAAGGGCGTGCCGCGCAATTCCGCGGCGCTGAGCTTGCCGTTGCCGTCCTTGTCGGCGGTCTTCAGCAACTCCTCGGCGCGCTGCCGGGCCAGCGCCGCGGCGTCGGCTCCGGGCGTGGAGGCGTCCATCCGGGCGAACATCTCCCGCAGGACCCCGCCCGCTTCGGTGGCGCTGAGTTTGCCGTCGGCATCCTTGTCGAGTTTCTTGAAGAGCCGGTCCGCCCGCGCCGTCGCGATGGCGTGCGCGTCACCGTCAGCCGGCTTGTCGAAGCTGTAGTAGTTCGTGCCCAACTTCGTCAGCGCCTCGGCTTCGTCCACCGTGCCGTCGTTGTCGCGGTCCGCCGCTTTCTTCATCTCCGCCAGCTTGGCGGCAAGCGATGCCTTGACCGGCTCCGGCTGCACGGCCCACAGCGTCGCCCCGTCTTTCGCGCTCAGGCAGAGGATATGCTCGACGCCATCGAGGTCGCCCAGCGTGAAGATGCGGCCGTCCTGGACGGCGAGTGAGGAGAAGCCGACGCCCACGGAGTTCACCTGCCAGAGAACCTTGGGCCCGCCGTCGGGCCATTGCTTGACCAGGCCGGTCTCGGTGCTGCATCCGTCGCGGTTCGGCCCGCGCCACTGCGGCCAGTCGGCCGCATCCGCGGAGAGTGCGAGGCTGCAAGCGATGAGAAACGGGAGGGGATGGTGTGCGTTCATGGGAGATGCGGGTAGCGGAGATGTTCCCAAGGTGGGGAAACTTCGACCCCGGGTCCATCTTGTTTGACCTTGGCGGCCCGAGTTTCTTGGCCGCGCCCGCTAATTTCGTTTTGCCAGACGCAGAGAAGGCCGCGTGTGGCAGGAACGGGAGCCCGAATCAACGGTCAGGAGTTAACCCCGGCCACGCGGAATTTCCTCGTCGCTTTCTTTGGTTCCATGCACGCTCCCGCGCGTATGCGCCGTTTCCTCATCGGATGTCTTGTGGTCATTTTTTGTGGGTTGGCTTCCTCGCGGGTGGCGTCTGGCCAGCAGACGCCGTCAAGTGAGAAGCGCATCGCTCTCGTCATCGGCGTCGGCGATTATACCGGAACGAAGTTTCAGTCGTTGCCGGGGATCGGCACCGATCTTTCCCGCATGAAGACCGCGCTGAACGCCGCGGGTTTTCAGATAACGGTGCTCGAGAATCCGACGTTGACCACGACGGAGGAGGCGATCGACACCTTTGGGGCGCGCCTCAAACTACAGCAGGGAGCGGTGGGACTTTTCTACTTTTCCGGCCATGGCGGTGAATTCGAGGGCCGGAATTATCTCATCCCCAAGGGAGCGCGCATCGCCTCGAACCGCGACGTCAAGGAGTACGCGGTGGCGGCGCAGCGGGTGCTCAACCGGATGGAGGACGCCGGTTCCGCGGTGAATATCGTGTTTCTCGACTGCTGCCGCAACGACCTGACCAAGGCCGCCACCGATTCCGGTCTGGCCACGATGAATGCCCGCGGCACTTTTATCGGTTTTGCCACGGGCACCGACAAGACTTCCGCGGCCAGCGCCGACGGCAGTCCGTACACGAGTTTTCTCACGAAACGACTTTCCAGCACATTGGGATCCTAAGCTTAGAATTCCACGTGGACAAGTTGTCGCG
>JADMIO010787575.1_pt1 | contig 45390 bp, 45 predicted proteins | sample 8958161 | NCBI WGS metagenome assembly JADMIO01 (sample SAMN16585339, study PRJNA669376) | soil metagenome | isolation source: Crop rotation soil | place: USA: Cullars Rotation, Alabama | collected 2011
CTTTCCCAGGCGGGTGCGGCCGGGTCCGTGGGAGTCCATAACCCATGTGCCCGCTTCAGAAGCCACCAGTACATGTGCTTCGTCAGGCGCAAGGCTGATGAATGTGGCGGAGACGGGAGCGCCCGCGGTTCCAATTCGATCTCCCTTCCGGTTAAAAACCGCCACCTGTGAAGTTACGGCTGTTCCGCTGCGCCACACGATCGTACCGGTGTTCGAAACGGAGAAGTACGCGTTGCGAAGCGCGGCGCTGGATGCGACTCGCTCCTGAACGAGTTCGGGATCACCGACGACGCGACGTTCCTTCACGTCAAACTTCTGCACATAAAGATTATCGTTTCGCACAAACAGAATGCGGCCGCCGCCTGCGCTCGTAAAGGCCGCCGATGTATCGTTATTGAACAGCAATCGCGGATCGACTGCTTTTCCATCGTGCATCGTAGCGATATACAACTGGGTCGCAGACGCATCCGCAGGACTGAACGCAAACAGGAAATCGTTCCCGCCGGGGAGAAAATCCGGGTTGTAGTAGCCGCCGTCTTTAAGTCCGGGAACCTCAACGGGGAATGGCTTTCCTCCGGTCGTTGGTACACCGAATAGGGCGTTGCCTGCGGGAGACGAGCCAAGAATTCCGGCGAAAAGGATCAGTCCTTTGTCTCCCCAGGTGCCTCCGCGCTCGGCGACGGGGTCTGTAACCAACTCTGGTGAACCGTTTGGTACCCGGAACTTCATCAGCCCGCTCAGGGTAGGGATTCCAATCGATTTAGAGTCGGGAGCCCAGAATGGATCGCCGTACCAATCTAAAGGCGGCGCCAGTTGATCTTGCAACGAACTCAATTTTCGTATGTGGAATCTACCGTCGGATACACGATACAGAACCGTCGACCCATCTGGTGAAACTCTGTCAATGCTGAGTCCGCCCACGGGGGGAAGTAGCAAGCCGCCGGGCGGAACGATGCTGAGCGCCAATTCCGGCATGGCGTCGGCAGCGGGCGGTTGTTCGCGGAAGTGCAGAATTGCGACTGTAGCCAACCCCATCGCTAGCACGGCCGCGACACTCCAGGCCATCCACGGGCGGCGAGCCGGCACGTTTTCAGGGCGCGGCGGCGAGACGGCGGCCCACTGTAACTCCTTGCGAACATCGCTTGTTGACTGCCAACGTTCGGCTGGATCTTGCTCCAAGCAGCGCTCGATCACATGCCTGAGCCGCTCAGGAAGCTGAAGTGGCGTCTGCCCTTGCTCCGCCCGCTTGCCTGTGGCCATCTCATAAAGAATGAGACCAAGTGCGTAAATATCTGTTCGGGCGTCGCACTCCTTTCCCTCGCGCTGCTCTGGAGGCATGTAGGCCGGTGTGCCCATCACCATGCGGGTACCAGTTAGTGTGAGATCTTGTGGCGACTTCGCCAATCCGAAGTCCAGGACTTTGATCCCTGCCTTGCCGAGCATGATGTTGCCCGGCTTCAGGTCGCGGTGCGTGATGCCCTTGGCGTGTGCGGCAGCTAGAGCATCGGCAATCTGCGCGCCGTTGCGAACCGTTTCCTGAATCGACAGCTTGCCGCGTTTCAGTCGTGCCGCGAGAGTTTCTCCCTCGCACAACTCCATTACCAAATAGTTCGGACCGACATCATGGAGTGTGCAAATGTGCGGGTGGTTCAACGATGAGATCGCACGGGCCTCTCGATCGAATCGAGTACTGAACTGTGCTTGTGAGGTCTTTATTGCAACCGAACGTCCCAGGCGCGTGTCGATGGCACGAAACACCTCGCCCATGCCACCAGAACCTAGAGGTCCTTGGATCTTGTATGGACCAAGCTGTGTTCCGGGACTCAGCGCCGCGACGGTCGATGCCAGCAGGCTGGCCGCGCCTTCCCAGGCGGGAGTATCAAGGGGCGTTGCGCCGCTTGCTTGCGCCAGCAGCGATTCGACTTCCCGGCGCAGGTCCGGATCGGCCCGCGCAAGGAGCTCCTCGCGTTCGCCAGGCTCACACTCCAGGGCTGCGTGGTAGAGTGCCTCGATCTGTTTCCAACGGGAGGGGTCAGTCATTGCTTCAACCCCGTAGTCCAATTCGTCACGACCGTGACCGGCGCGGACGAAGGTTCCAGCGGCAGGTTGACGAGAAACTTCTGGCCGTTGGCGGCGACCTGATAACGGCTTCTCCGAGCTTCCGTCTCCAGGAGAACCTCGAAGAGAGGTTTGGGGACCCCTTTATCGAAGACCGGCCCGCTGTTCACATCCACAGCCATCAATTGTTTACCTGCGATGAAGAAGAGTTCTTTGCCATCGCGACGCCAGTAGGGTTCCTCGCCGCCTGCCGTCGAGACTTGCGATTTGCTGCCCGAGGGCGGGAAGCTTTCTACGTAGACCTCATTGCGGCCCGACTCGGCGGACCGGTAGGCTATCCATTTCATATTTGGAGACACGCTAACACCATCGCCCGAGCCTGTGCCGGACAGCAGTATTGGTTTCGCGTCGCCGGCCAACGGCAGCGCCCATCGATTGTCACCGGAAGCGTAGAGGACGAACCTTCCGTCCGGAGTCCAAGTGAGAACAATCTTGCTCTCATTGGGTTCCATCAAAGCTACGGCGTTGCCAGCGCCTGTAGCTGCCTTCTGGTAGAGATCGTAGCTGCCTTTTTGATAGGAGCTGAAGGCGATCCGCGTACCGTCCGGCGACCACGTCGGATTGGTCTCTTCTCCCGGATCGAAGGTGAATCGGGAACTCGTTCCGCGTACCAGATTAAACAGCCACAGATCATGAGTTCCAATTTGTGTATCCGTGCGTCTCACGGCAAGAGTGTTCTCATCCGGCGAGAGAGCAGGGACGGAGTAATTGCCAGGCTCGCCGACTGTCCCCAACCGACGGCCTTGCCGGTCGAACCATACCAGCTCCGTCGTCTCGCGGAGGGTCCGATAGACCAGTACCCCATTTCTTGAGGCTGAAAACGCCGCGAGTCCTAGAGCGTATGCCGGCGACATCAGCACTTGTTCCGCAACCGGAAAGCGTTCGCCCCACAATTCCAGCTTCTTAGTGTCGAACGCCTGGGCCATCAAAGTGGCTCCCTGCATGAAGAGCAGATGACCAATACCAGCAGGCGACTCGGCATAGGATGGATTGGTGCTGATGTTCAGGACTCGCTTACGGTCTTTGGAATCTATGGAACCGACGTAAATCCCGCTCTTATCTACCTGCTGGCTCTGCACCAGGTAAATAAAGTGACGGCCATCGGGCAGGAATTGGGGCCAGAGGTGGATGGTTTCCTGGCGCGTGGCATCGAGGGCCGTCACAGGGCTGGCCTCTCCTCCGGTCGCGGGTACTCGATACAAACCGCGGTGATCTTCACTGTTGAACAGGATCACTTCGTCCCGGTTCCAGGTGCCCTTAGGTCGAGCCGCGCTGGACGCATCACACAGAATTTCAGGCGGGCCGCCGTTCAAGTCGCTTCTCTTGAGTTTTCCGCCGGCGAAGAACCCGAGGGAGCGGCTGTCGGGAGACCAGAATGCAGAAACCGCGCCCTCGCTACCCGGGATCGGTACGGCCGTAAGAGACGAGAGAGGGCGGACCCAGAGGCGCGTTTTACCGTCGGACTCAATGCCACCGAAGACCAGTCTCTCGCCGTCCGGAGATATTGTAGGCAAGGCGGAGCCCGAAAGCAGGACCTTTTCTGGGGGATATACGAGAAAGCGGGTTGAGAGCCCGCTGGCTGTTGCTTGCGGAGTTTGTCGCCAATACAAACCAGCGAGCACAAAAGCAATCAGCGTCGCGAGGCCGGCGATCATCCAGGGAACACGCACCCTACGTGGTGTTTCCCCCGCGACTGTTGGCCGGCTCTTCGCAGCCCATTCGAGCTCTGTTTTTACATCTTGCGCTGATTGCCAGCGGTCGTCGGGATTCGGCATTAAACAACGTTCAATGACGTGCTGAAGTCGCTCCGGAAGCTGATCGAGTGATGAAATCTGGTTCTGCACGGCCCGCTTGCCCGAGGTCATTTCGTAAAGGATAAGCCCGAGCGAATAAATATCCGAGCGGGCATCGCACTCGCTGCCCTCGCGCTGCTCGGGAGCCATGTAGGCTGGCGTGCCCATCACCATGCGGCTGCCAGTCAGCGTGACATCTTCCTGCGACTTCGCTAGTCCAAAATCCAAAACCTTTACGCCGCTCTTGCCGAGCATGATGTTGCCTGGCTTCAGATCACGGTGCGTGATCCCTTTGGCATGCGCTGCAGCGAGCGCGTCGGCAATTTGCTGGCCATAGCGCAACGTGTCGTCGATGGATAGCTTGCCGCGTTTGAGGCGTGTGGCGAGAGTTTCTCCTTCACACAGCTCCATCACCAGGTAATTGGGGCCGACATCGTAAAGCGTGCAGATATGCGGATGGTTCAACGACGAGATCGCGCGGGCTTCGCGATTAAAGCGTTCACTGAACTGTTCGCGCGAAGTTTTCACGGCGACGGAACGTCCGAGGCGTGTATCCACTCCGCGGAATACTTCGCCCATGCCGCCGGCTGCCAGCGGCCCTTGGATCTTGTACGGGCCAAGCTGGGTGCCTGGCGTCAGGGCTGCGACGGTTGCTGTAAGCAGACCCGGAGCGCCTTCCCAGGCAGGACGATCGAGAGGTGTTCCGCCGCTCTGCTGCGCCAGCAGCGATTCGACTTCCCGGCGCACTTCCGGTTCGGCCGTGCTAGAAGTGCCCCGCGCTGGCTTGGCTCGCACTCCAGCGCCGCGTGGTACAGTTCCTCGACCTGTTGCCAGCGCGAAGGAGTCATGAAACGTGGGTCCTTGGAGTTTGGACCATGGTACTACGGGGCGACGGCGGCAACCACCGAGCCCTTGGCGCCACCGGCGGTGCGTGCCGCGAAGCCGTCGCGAATCATCTTTACGTCCACCGCGGTAAACCGCAGCAGGCCGCGCTTCATTAGCGTGTAGTCGGACCAATTCCACATGGCCTTCATGACGCCGCTGGGGGAATGCCGGTCGATTCCCTGCAGGATATGCGTGATCTCATGTACGATTACATTTGCCATGAGCGAAGGCAGCAGCTCGGGATCAGCCTGGGCAATGCGGTCGTAGAACACTTCGATGTGCACACCCTCGTAGGGGAAAGCATAGGCCAGCGCGCCGGGATGGAAGGATTTCGGAGTGATCGTGCGAAAGCTGACCACCATCGCATCGGAGCGCCCCTTACAATCGCTGGCTTGGGCGTGCCAATCCAGCTTCACGCCTGCCGACAGGAACAGGCTGGAGGCCTTCGCCGCCGCGTCCGCCACGCCGGCGTGTTTGCCGTCTTCGATGCAAACTGCCAGGCGCTGAGTGTCCGACTTGCCCGCCGCCCACGAACTGCCCGCCATCATCGCCGCCATTGTGATCATCGCTGAGGTCTTCATCGTTCCCTGCCTTTCGCTGGGGTAAGCGAAAGCGGGAAGGAAGAACTACAATGAGCTAACGATTTATCTTTGGACCGGTCATGATGCCGCCAGAAACCCCGGAAATCACTGGATTATTAAAGGCTTGGGGCAGTGGTGACGCGGCGGCGCTGGACCAGTTGACCCCTCTGGTCTACGACGAACTTCGCCGGCTGGCCCGGCGCTACATGCGTAACGAACGCGCCGGAAACAACACGCTGCAGGCCACGGCGTTGGTCAACGAGGCCTACCTCCGGCTGGTGGATGCGAAGCGAGTAGGCTGGCAGGACCGGGTGCATTTCTTCGCGGTCTCGGCGCAAATGATGCGAAGGATTCTGGTGGACGCAGCTCGTGCGAGGGGCTCAGCCAAGCGTGGAGGCCAGGTGAAGCGTGTCAATCATTCAAACGCTTTCAATCTGGATGAGATTGCGGACGTTTCTGCCGGGCGCGACCGTGAACTGGTGGCCATCGATGACGCGCTCAATACGCTGGGCGAAATGGACCCTCGCAAGGCGCGTGTCATCGAACTGCGCTTCTTCGGGGGGCTCAGCGTGGAAGAGACTGCGGAGATTCTGAAAATCTCGCCACAGAGCGTCATGCGCGACTGGAAGCTGGCCAAAGCCTGGCTGACTCGGGAACTCGCGAAATAAGCGGCCGCGGGCAACTAGCGCGGCGGTGTCTTGTCCAATTGCTGCTTGGCCCAGACCCGCGCGGAGTTGAGTTTGACTGCGCTCTCGAACTCTTTGTGCGCGTCCGCGTTGCGGTTCAGTTTTCGCAGCGCGATCCCCAACCACAAATGCGCGTCGGCGGAATTCGCATCGAGAGCAATGGCTTTCTCGAAATCCTTGATTGCCAGTTCCACGCCGCCGCCGAACGCCGACGGCAAATAATAGTTGCCAATGCCGCGGCTCAAGTAGTTCATGGGCTCCCGGGAATCCAGTCCCATGGCTTTATTGACTTCATCCAACGCGCAGCGCCCATATTTGAAAGCTCCCAGCGCTCCCAGCGCCGCGGCTTCCTGACCGCATAACGTGCCCCAGATGCGGTGATACTCGGCTTCGGCGGGCTTGAGAGACACGGCGCGCTCGGCGGCTTTCATTCCGGCTTCCGAAGCGCTGCGGGCCTGCGCTTTGTCGTGCATCTCGGTGGCGACTTCCGCCAGGGTCGATTGCGCCAGAGCCGCCTGGTATTGCGCCCGGGCGTCGGTGGGCTGGCGGTCGGCCGCGGAGGAGAGTTGCGCCGCGATCTGCTCCAGCTTCGGCCGGTTCTGCGCGTCACGGGCTTTCTGCAGCTCTGGGTTCGCGGGAGATCCCGCTAAAAAAAGGAACAAAAACACTACAGGCATGTTGGTACCTGATTGGATTACATCAGAGTCCAAAAGGTTACTGGAAACTTACGCTGCGCGATAACTTCCCAATACCCGGAGGAAATCCGCCAGCTCACTCAAGTGTCCCAGCGCGTTGCGTACTGCTTTGTCGTCGCGATGGCCCCATAAATCCAGATAGAACAAATACTCCCAAGGCTTGCCGCGCAGGGGGCGCGACTCGATTTTCACCAGATTGACATCCCGCAAGGCCAAAGTGCCTATGGAGCGGAACAATGCCCCGGGGATGTTACGCGTGGAAAACACCAGCGAAGTTTTCCAGGGATGTTTCGATGCTCCGCGCACGGTGCGTGGCTGGGCGCCGGCGGGTTCCAGCAGGAAGAAGCGGGTAAAATTCTGGCGGTCGTCTTCGATACCGCGCTTCAAAATGTGGGCGCCATAGATTTGAGCGGCCAGTTCGGAGGCGATGGCCCCGGCATCGGGAGGCCGTTGTTCCATGATCATTTTTACGCTGCCCGCGGTGTCGTAAAACGGCGTTCGCTGGATGCGCGGATGGCGGGTGAAAAAATCCAAGCATTGGTTGAGCGCCACCGGGTGCGAGTATACTTTGCGGAGCGCGGTCATCGACACCCCAGGCGGAGCAATCAGATTGTGGATCACCCGCACGCTGGTTTCCGCGGTTATCTCCAGCGAATATTTCAGCAGCAGGTCGTAATTTTCATGCACTGACCCGGCCAGGGTGTTCTCCAGCGGAATTACTGCGGCGTCCACTTTGCCGGAGTCCACTGCCGCAAAGGCTTCGTCGAAACGCTGGTGGGGGATGGGCTCGGCCCTGGGGCCCAACAACTGCAAGATGGCCTGCTGGCTGAATGCTCCCAGCTCGCCCTGAAAGGCGATCCTCATGGGCTTGGCGTGCTTCGGCTCGGCGGCCTTTTGCCTGGCGGACGTTGGCTTCCTGCGTCCAGTCTGGGGCTTACCAGGTCCGTTCGCGGACTTGCTGCGGTTCATCGCTTTCCTTCCCACTCCCGCGCGCCCTGCGACGGCGTTCCAGCCAGAGTCAGCACGCGATCCACACTATGTTCTACGATATCGGCTACGGTTTGCGGCTGAAGATAGAAGGCCGGCATGGGAGGCGCCAGGATCGCACCCATTTCGGCAAGCGCGGCCATGGAACGCAAGTGCCCCAAATGCAAGGGCGACTCGCGAACCATCAGCACCAGTCGGCGGCGCTCTTTCAGCGTGACATCCGCCGCGCGGACGATCAGGTTGGAGCTGATGCCATGCGCGATCGCCGACATGGTGTGGATCGAACACGGCGCTATCACCATGGCATCGATGGCCACCGATCCGCTTGCCAGGCGGCAGCCAATATCTTCGACTGCGTAATGGAAGTGCGCTAGCGCCTTGAAATCGGCGGCGGTTTTTCCCATCTCCAGGAACGCGGTGCGCTCGCCCGAACGCGATAACACCAGATGGGTTTCCACGCCCTCCTGCAGGCGCAATTTCTGCAGCAGCCGCCAGCCGTAGATGGAACCGCTTGCCCCTGTGACTCCAACGATAACGCGCAAATGACTTTCCACGGTTATGCGTTGCTGTCCACTGCCATTTTCATGAAAAACTCTCTCAAATCGCTCGCTTGTGGAAAATTCCGTTCTGAATTCCGAACAGACTGCTTGCTCAGGTCCCTCTTGAACGCTATAATCCTAGCCGAACCTATATTCATATATCTAGGCATATCTCTCACGGTCAGCCGGGTTTATTTGGCCGCTGTGCCATCAGTCTGGCTAATGATACTCAACCACCTATGATGGAGGAACCAGGGCAGAAACTCAAGCGCGTCCGCGAACGCCTGAATCTCCGCTTTCGCGAGGTAGAGGAAGCCAGCACCGAGATCGCCCAAAGGCGCGGCAATGACGAGTTCATCGTGGCCCTGAGCCGCCTTGCCGACATTGAAAACAAAGGCACGATCCCCTCTATTTACCGCCTCTATTCCCTGTGCGCTATCTATCGGCTGGACCTTTCCGAAGTCCTCGCCTGGTACGGCATTTCTCTTGGCATGATCCCGGCGGACGCTCAGGTTATTGAGCATGAACGCACCCACCTCATCGGGTTCCGCCCCGAAGAAGGGAACGTTCAGGTTCCTATCGCGCTCGATCCGGGGCTGGATCTCACGCGGACCGCCTTTTTGAGCCGCTTGATTCAGCAGTGGGGAACGGTTCCGCTTACATTATTAACAAATCTGGATTTGCGGAATTATCGCTACGGGTCGATCGGAACAGAAGACTGGTCTATGTTCCCTCTAATTCCGCCCGGCTCACTGGTGGTAATCGATGACTCCAAACGCCGCGTCGCCATTTCCGGATGGTCCACAGAGTACGAGCGCCCCATTTACTTCCTCGAGCACCGCGAAGGTTACGCCTGTGGATGGTGCTCCCTGCGCGATGGAACGCTGATCGTGCAACCGCATCCGGCATCCAACTGCGACCCCCAATCCTACGCTTATCCCAGCGAAATCGAGGTCATTGGGCAAGTCATGCGGGTCGCGCTGAACCTGGAAATCGCACGCCGCCGGAATCGTTCTTAAGCAGCTCCAGCAGGATCTCCATCTCCATTTTGAACTGACGGCGTTGCGCTAGACTCGCGGAATCCGGGACCTGGCTCAAGTAGGGCGTAGCGCGGGCCAAATAGGTGATCACCTGCCGCGGATTCTCTTGAACGTTGTGGAAATGAGCAATGAGATCGGCGCTCTTGAGAGATAACGGCAAGCTGAGCCATTCGCGAAAGCTCTCCTCATGGCTCTTCCGCAAGGCGCCTACGCTTTCTTCGCGCCCGAAAGAAGCGCTCAACCCATGATGGCGGTAAATGCCGGAGTTGGCGTCCCGCAAGGATGACAGATAAACCATCCGTCCGTAGGTGCTCGGAATCTGCGAAAGCGTGTGTTTCCATAGGTCCGCGAGCGCATTTCGCTCGAGCATCCCTTTGGGTTTGAATCGTGGCATTCGAAGTCCCGGTGCCCTCCATTGTACGTCACGGTTAGTACTTCGGCGGGCGCTGGAGGTTGCCGTTCCGAATCCCGAAAACATCAGCAAAATCTGTCGGAAAGCCGCCCAAACCCGGTAGGCTCGACCGAGTAGAGGCGCTCAGCTCTACCCATATTTTTGGAGGTTTTGCATGATTAAGACAATCGCGATGGTATTGGCGTTGGCATTTTCGCTGGCCGCAACTGCGGGCGCCATGAGCCCCAGCTGGCAGTATCCGACCCCGCCGCCGCCCGGCGGTGGCGGCAACATCGTTCTGCAATAGCTGTTGAAGCTGCGGGAACTCACGCGGGCGTTAGCGTCGCATCGCATAAGCCCGCGTGGGACTGCCCTCCTGTGGTTGACTTGCGGTCAGCTACTCGCATGCTAGACTCGAACAAACAGTATGTCGGGGACGGAGCGGGCGCTCTTTTATCTTAACTTCGCCGCGCAGATCGTGCTCCTCTGGCGACTCATTCATAACAAGCTCTATCGAACCTACTCTCCCTTGTTCTGGTATTGGTCAATACAGACCCTGGGAGCAGTCGCGCTACTGTCTGTCTCTCTGTATTCGCGCGAATATTTGCATATATACTGGACGATGCAAACTGTCAACATCCTCATGGCAGTCTTCGTGGTGCAGGACTTGTATCGAATGGCGCTGCTTGCGCACCCCGCTTTGGCCTCTTTCGCAAGGCGTAGTGTGCTCGCGGCGCTGACGATTGCCGCGACGGTGGCTTTGTCCGGTATAAGACTCGATTTCACTATTCTCCAGGGGCAGTACCATCGCTTCTTGACGTTTGAACGCAGCATGAATTTCTTGACACTTCTATTTCTCCTCATTGTCAGCGCCCTCCTGCTATGGTTTCCGATAAGAGTCCGGCGAAATATCGTGGTGTACATATCCGGCTTTGTTTTATTTTCTGCGTCCCGCTCTTTCGGACTGTTGCTGTCCAATCTGCGCCCCCAGGATGCTCGTTTAATCAGCACTGTTCTGCTGGGTCTTACGCTGCTGTGTCTGCTCATCTGGATTGTCGGAATCGAGCCCGAAGGGGAACTCGTGACAGCCACGCCAGGTTACCGGCGAAACCCCGAGGCGATGCAACGGCTTAGCCACCAGCTTGATTCGATTAATGCTGCGTTGACGCGATTTGCACGGCATTAAGGCGGTCGGACAAGATGTATTCGATTGCATTTTCCGAAAATAGACGGTATTCTACCGAAGTATTGCGGAAATATTTAAGGTGAGCATGACTCTGGTGCTGGCTTGGGTTGTAACGGTCGGCTCGCTGGCCGGATTGCTCTGGGTGTTGACCCGGATCATATTGCGTCGGTGGCGGAGTTCCGCTACCCCGGATAGCGATGAAACCGCCGGCTTTTCGTTGGATCGTTACCAGCCTATGGGACGCCTCATGGCTGAGGAAGACCTGGTTTTTCTGAAGTCCCAACCAGGTTATCGTGCGGAGATGGGCGAGCGCTGGAAACGCGAACGCCGCCGAATCTTCCGGTTATACCTCGCCGAGCTAAAGGCTGATTTCCGCAGATTGCATGCCCACGCAAGGGAACTGGCGGCGGACTCAGAAGCGGGTTCTGCGGACTTAGTTGAAGTGCTGATGAAGCAGCAGTTCACGTTTCTGATGGCCACCACCGCACTGGAGTTCCGCCTGGCGCTGCAAGGGATCGGCGTTGGACGCGTGGACATCACGCCGCTGATCGAACTGGTCGAGGCGATGCGCGTGGATTTAGCGCAACGCACCGCGCCACACGCCGCATAAGTGCGGGACAAGCGCCGTGATAGCGCCTGGTTTCGGAGCGCCCGGTTTCGGAGCACCTGGTTTCAGAGCGCCCGCAAGAGTAACTTTGCCTCCGCGAGCCGTTCAAATTCGCGCTCGGCGAGCTTGAAATCCCGGGTATGGACGCATCTGCGCGCGCCGGTGTGCTCAGCTGGATAGCGCAAATGCAGCATCTCGTGAAACAGGACGTATTCCACCGCCAGTCTGGGAGTGTCGATGCGGTCCAATATCCGGCTCAGCACGATCGCGTTGTGCGACGGATCGTAATGTCCCAAAAGGGTTCGCGAAGTGTACGGGCTCCAGCCCAGAATGGGCCGCGCCATCAGTCCATGGAAGTAGCGGAAGTTCAACTCTTCGAAAATCTCGTACAGATTGTAGAGGACGCCCTGGGGTCCCTGGACGCGCTTGCGGCCGCGGATCTGCCGCACCACATCCAGACTGCGCCGTATGTCGCGGCGGTTGAGATAGCGGCGATACCGCAGGTTGCTCTCGGGCGGCACCGGCCGCCGAAAAAGCTTCGCGAGCAGTATTTCGGCCAGCGCCTCCATGACGGCGGCGGGCGCTCCTTCCAGGGTATCCGCCAGGCGGATGCGCAGCGTGCCCGATTCCCAGCGGACTTGTGCGTTTGCGCTGGCATACCGCCGGTATTGCACCTGCACCTCCGGCAGCGGTGTCCGCGGCCTCAACTGCCGGAACACCCGCTGATAAATTTGCTCCACCGTTTCGATGGTGCCCGCCGGCTCCGGCTGTGCGGTCAGAATGGCAGCGCCCTCGACTTGCATTTCCTCCCGAATGTAACATAGCTTAAGAGGGCCGCTGCACGCCGCTTAAGCCGGCCGCCGAGCGGGGCTTGAGAAGGCGGTTCGATAGGCGTTGTGTCAGCCACTCCGTGGGTTATCAGGGCTGCGGTGCGGGCCTCAGCGCGACTCAGGCCGGGACCGCCGGCCGCGGCTCGCGAGTTTCATTCCATTCGCAAGGAGAACGTATTGCCTGGAGCTAAGATTAGCGCCCTTGGTTGTTATGTGCCGCCGGGGGTGCTGACCAATCAAGATTTGGAAAAAATGGTCGACACCACCGACCAATGGATTCTGGAACGCACCGGCATCAGTGAGCGCCACATTGCCGCTCCCGAGATGGCCACTTCCGATATGGCGGTTGAAGCGGCGCGCTGCGCCCTGCTCCAGCGCGGCATCGACGCCACCGAGATCGAAGCCATCATTGTGTGCACGGTCACTCCCGATATGATGTTTCCCTCCACCGCCTGCCTGGTCCAGGACCGCATTGGCGCAAAGGGGGCGTGGGGTTTCGACCTGGTAGCTGCGTGTTCCGGGTTCCTCTACGGTCTGACCACCGCGGCCAACCTGGTGATAGCCGGCGCCCACAAGAAGGTGATGGTGATCGGGGCCGACACCATGTCGCGGATCATCGATTATACCGATCGCAGCACCTGCATCCTGTTCGGTGACGCGGCAGGCGCCATGATCGTCGAAGAGGCGGCGCCGGGCGAAGGCTCTATCGGCTTCCTCAATGAGGTAGATGGCTCGGGTGGCGATTTTCTGAAGATGCCGGCCGGCGGCAGCCGCATGCCTGCCAGCGCGCAGAGCGTGGAAAAACGGCAGCATTACGTCAAGCAGGAGGGCCAGCAAGTATTTAAATTCGCGGTCCGAAAGATGTATGAAATCTGCCAGACCCTGCTTGACCGCCATGGCCTTGCGGCCAAAGACGTTAAAGTTCTGGTGGCCCACCAAGCCAACCGCCGCATCATTATGGCTACCGCGGAGCGGCTGGGGATGTCCGAAGATCAGGTGATCATTAACATTGGCCGCTTCGGAAACACCACCGCGGCGACGATTCCGCTGGCGGTTCGCGACGCTATTGAAAGCGGCCTATTGACCAAAGGCGACATCGTGCTTTTCGCCGCAGTGGGCGCGGGCTTCACGGCCGGCGCCAGTTTGTGGCGCTGGGCATACTGAAAGGCGGCCACGGTCAGCGGGCAGGCAGCGGAAATTCGCGCGGTCCATCGTCCAGACCGATAATGTGCACGGATTGAGGCTTCGGGGGGACTTGCGGGGCGGCCACCGGCTTGGAGGGTTCCGGTTCCGGCGGGCCTAAGTGTGCCGCCAACTCTTCGGGAGCCACCTGAAGTTTCAGGCGCACCGAGTTTCCATCCTCGATCACATTCAGGCCGTGCAGCAACGCATGAAAGCCGGGCACTGCCTCGCGAAAATAGTCAGCGCTGAGCTCGGCGTCCTCCCGAGTCGCCATGTCATAGCGCGCATCCAGCACCAAGCCATGGCTGACGCTTACGCCACCGTCAATATCTCCGCTTTCGAGATGCAGTGGGATGAACGCGCCCACCAGTGGATCGGGCAGCGAGGTGGCGGTGACCCACAGGTCGTACGCCGCCGCTAAGTGCGCCCCCCGCGCCAGCAGTGGCGAAGACTGACGCTCGGCGGTCAATAAACTTCGATCAATAGCGGCCTTGAGCGTATCTCTAAAGCCAATCAGGAGTAGCGTGTCGCTCACCTGAGCCACGCTGCGCCGGCGCGTCCCGGGAGAGATCCACATCCGCACACCATCATAATCGGCTGATCTCATGCCTAAACCCGTGGCTTGCGCCGCTACCGTGGCTGCCGGAAACGATCCGCTGGCGACTCCTAACAAGTCCGGTCCGGCGAGTAGAATTTCCCTCGCATCGCGCAGGCAAGCGAGGTCCGGAAAGCCTAGCGGGCCGTTGCCGGAGAGTTCTACCCCAAGGGCGTCAGCCAGAAACGACTCGCGCAATTGCTGCCACTCGATACCTATAACTGCGCTCGAATCCGGCGCTATGTAGTTCCAAGCGCGAGGGTACGACTCGCCTCTCACCAGGGATGCAGCCAAGCCAAGTCCCACGGTGCCGATCCAAAAAGCTCGCGCGAGAGTGCCCACGCTAAGTCATCGGTAGAACAGACCAGGACTGTTAGAACCGGTAACTTTTACCATTTCCATGAACCGTTTCCGCAGCCAACCTGCTGAAATTGTGGACCGATGGGCTGGCATGCGAATTGCAGCGCTTAGTTACGATGCAAGGACCCGCCTACGCTGAAGCCTTTCAGAATGGATTTGGCGCCACCCGCCGTTTTCTCATTTCTCGCGGAGCGGCGATCGAGGAAGCCGAAGAGATCGCCCAAGCCGCCTGGGCGCGTGGTTGGGAATATCGTGAGCAACTGCGCGACCCCGGCCTGGTGAGCTATTGGGTGAACTCTATCGCCCGAAATCTATACCGGGCGCGCTTTCGCTCAGCGGCGCCGGTGCCGCTCGAACACATTCAGGAGCCGTCCTACGCTTTCGACACCAGCTCTATCGACCTGCGGAGAATGCTAGAGGCATGCTCGCAGCGTGACCGCGCTCTGCTGGAGCGGACACTGCAAGGCTACACCGCCGAGGAACTTTCGCGGAGCGCAGGCATCAGCTCGACGGGAATCCGCGTGCGGCTGTTGCGGGCGCGCCAAACTCTGCGCCAAAAATTGAGCATCGCCGCAGCCTAGCCGCCTCACCCGCGTGACAGCCTAGCGAGCGCAACGGCCATTCAGATTCAATTTCATTACGCGATACGGGTCCAATCCGTCCGTTCGTATTTCATTTATCATGTGACGAAGAAGCCTTCGTCACACCTCTTCGTCAAAACATTGGAATGGAAGTGATTCTGGAGCTCCGCGGCCTGTCGAAGGAATTCGCGACGTACCGCGCGGTGCATGATGTTTCGCTTACCATCGATCGCGGAGCTTTTTTTTCGCTGCTGGGACCCTCGGGCTGCGGCAAGACGACTACGCTTCGCTTGATCGCCGGGTTCGAAACCCCCAGCGCGGGCGAGATTTGGTTAAATGGCTCGCGCATCGATGCATTTCCGCCTTTCCGGCGCAATGTCAATACCGTCTTCCAGAGCTATGCGCTTTTCCCGCACCTGACGGTTTTGGGCAACATCGAATTCGGATTGCGGCACGCCCCGGTGGCCGATGCCGAGCGGCGCGTCCGCCAGGTGCTGGAACAAGTGCAGATGTCGGATAAGCAATCGCGCAAGCCCTCCGAGCTTTCAGGCGGAGAACGCCAGCGCGTGGCTCTGGCCCGGGCACTCGTACTGGCGCCCGACGTTTTGCTGCTGGATGAGCCTCTTTCGGCGCTCGATCCGCAACTCCGCAAACAGGTGCGCGCCGAGCTGAAGGCCTTGCAGCGCGAAACCGGCGTCACCTTTCTGTTTGTGACCCACGATCAGGAGGAAGCGCTGGCGCTGTCGGATCGCATTGCCGTCATGCGCAGCGGTCAAATCGAGCAGGCCGGAACGCCGCAGGAACTGTATCAACAGCCGCGAACGCGTTTCGTGGCCTCTTTTCTGGGGGAAATGAATTGGGTCAACGGCGTGGGGATCCGTCCCGAATGCCTGCGCGTATCGCCCGACCCCGGCTCCAATACCCGCCCCGGCCGCGTCGCGCACACTACGTTTCTCGGGCCGCACCGCCATCTTACGATTCAGCTGCAGAGCGGGGAAGTGGTCACCGCCCAAACCGCGGCGGCCGTCGACTTCAACGCCGCAGAAACGGTCCAGGTCTCCTGGGATTCTGCCGACGAGTTGCGGTTCCCTTCATGACCCGCTTGCGCAGCATTTTCCTCACGCCCGCAGCGGTTCTGATGCTGCTGACGATCGCGCTGCCGGCGGCCATCATCGTTGTGTATAGCGTCCTGAGCCGCGGCGCATATGGCGGAGTCGAACTGCCCTGGAGCGTGGAAAACTATACCCGGTTGATCGATCCGCTATACGGTGGAATCTTGCTACGATCCTTTGCCCTCGCGGCCGCGGCTACGGCGCTGTGCATCCTGCTAGGATTCCCGCTGGCTCTGTTCATCGCGCAATCGGGCCCGCGCAAGAATCTGTATTTGAGTCTGGTGATCCTGCCGTTCTGGACCAGCTTTTTGATCCGCCTTTACGCTTGGATGTTCCTGCTGCGCGATACCGGTCTGATCAACACCGCTCTGCAATCGTTGGGGCTGATCCGCCAGCCGCTTCCGCTCCTCTACAACACCGGCGCGGTGCTGCTGGGCTTGGTCTACGGCTTCCTGCCGTTTGCCGTGCTGCCGATTTACGCCAATCTGGAACGTCTCGATAAAAGTCTGCTCGAAGCCGCGGCTGATCTGGGCGCGCGGCCCCTCGCCGTATTGACGCGCGTCACCCTGCCGCTGTGCGCGCCCGGGATTGGAGCCGCCGCGATCCTGGTGTTTGTACCGAGTTTGGGAACCTACATCACGTCTGATCTGTTGGGAGGCAGCAAGACCATCCTCATCGGCAATCTGGTGCAGAATCAGTTCACCACTGCGCGTGACTGGCCCTTCGGCGCGGCCGTCTCGATCGTATTGATGATCGTCGCCGTTGTGCTGATGTTCGCGGTGCAGCGGCGCGGCGAGGAGCTTCTATGAAGCGCGGATTGGCCCTTTATGCCATTGCAGTCTACGCGTTTTTGCACTTGCCGTTGTTGATCCTGGCAATTTTCAGCGTGAATGCATCGCGCTTCACTGCCTGGCAGGGATTATCGCTGCACTGGTATCAAGCAATGCTCGCCGATCGCGATCTTTTGGAATCGGCCGGGAACAGCCTGGCGATTGCCGTCGCCTCGACTGCGCTCTCGACCGTGATCGGAACGCTGGCGGCTTACGCACTGTGGAAGCGCGCGTCGAACTGGCTGGCCGGCGGGCTCTATCTGTCGCTGGTCACGCCGGAGATCGTCACCGGAGTGTCGTTGCTCGCGCTGTTTCAATGGACGTTTCGCTACGTCAACTTCCGGCTGGGCATGCATACCGTGATTCTGGCGCATGTATCGTTCTCGATCGCCTATGTCGTCGTCGTGGTGCTGGCGCGGTTGCGCGGATTCGATCCGGCGCTGGAAGAAGCGGCGCAGGACTTAGGCGCGACCGAGTTTGCAGCCTTTCGGCGCGTGACTCTACCGTATCTCGCACCCGCCATCGCCGCTGCCGCCATGCTCGCATTCACGATTTCGATTGACGACTACGTGATCACCAGTCTGGTGGCCGGCGTCGATTCTCAAACCTTGCCGATGGTGATCTATGCGATGGCGCGCCGCGGCATCAGCCCGGTGCTCAACGCCGTTTCGACGACTATTGTGGTGCTGCTGGGCTCGCTGGTGCTGCTGTCGGAAAGACTGCGCCGTGCATGAAACAAAGCTCATGAAACGGCGGACGCTGCTGCTGGGAGGTGTTGCAGCCGCGTGCAGCCGCGGGCCTCGTCTCAACGTGTATAACTGGTCAGACTACATTGCGCCCGAAACGGTCCCGCAATTCGAGCGCGAGTCCGGCGTGCGCATTCATTACGGCACTTACGAAAGCAATCAGGAGATGCTGGCGCAGGTGATGAGCGGCAATTCCGGGTGGGACGTGGTGTTTCCTTCGGGTGATTTTATCGAACCGATGCGCGCGCTCAAATTGCTCGCCCCGCTGGACCATGCGCTGCTCCCCAACTTGAGCGCCCTGTCGCCTGAGTTCCAGCGTCCGCCTTGGGACCCGGAACTGCGCTGGGGCATCCCCTACATGCACGGAGTCACCGGAATCCTGCATCAGAGGACCCTGCAGCCGGCGCCCGCCTCGTGGGCCGATCTGTGGGACACGCGATTGCGGGGACACCTCACCATGCTTGACGACGAACCCGAAGTCTTGGGAGCGTGCTTGCAGAAGCTGCGCTATTCGATCAACTCCGCGAATCCCGCTGAACTTCTCGCTGCGCGGCAGGAAGCTCTTGCGCAAAAGCCCTTGCTGCGCGCTTACCTGAACGCCGAAGTGCGGGACCAGGCCGCCGCGGGCGATGTGCTCGCCGCCCAAGCCTGGGCCGTCACCGCCGCCCAAGCCATCGCCGCCGCACCCGGCAAGCTGGCGTTTGCGTTTCCTAGCGAAGGATTTCCGAGATTTGCCGACAATATCGCGATCTTGCGCGAGAGCCGGCGGGTCGAAGCGGCGCATCGCTGGATCAATTATCTGCTGCGTCCGCACGTCGCCGCCGGGATCGTGATGGCGACGCATACCGCTAGCGCGAATCAAGAAGCCCTGCGCTATATGCCGCCGCAGCTCCGTCAGGATCCGGTGCTGTACCCGTCTCCCGAAGTGTTGGCGCGAGGAGAATGGTTTGAGGCCCAGCCCGCCGCATCCCAAAGATTACGCGATCGATTGTGGACGGAGATCAAGAACTCCTGAGGTACTACTTCGTGATGTGATAATCTTTGGCGATTCGGTCTCCGAACTGGCAAAGCCAAACGAACAATGACCGTCGAATGCCCCTTCGCTATGCCTGGCAAAGTTAACTGAACTTCAATGCGTCGGAATATCCTTGTTGCGCTCGTGGCAATTGGCGCTCTGTGTCTTGGTGTCGTCGCCATCCTTCGTCAACAGGTCGCGCTTGGGGCATGTTTCATCGGACTCGGCCTGCTTCGGGCGCTCATGTTGTTCCAGAGTCGAAAACTACGCAAGCCGGAGCCCGCGATTCGCTTGAATCTCAAAGAAGACAAACCCGGTCATGAGGGCCCTCAAGACCGTTGAGCGCAGCATGGCTGCGGTGGATTGAACGCCGGAGGGCAGTACAAATTCAGGCTCAGCCGGCGCATTTCAAAAAAAAGCGATCGATTGTGGACGGAGATTAAGAACTCCTAATACACTACTGATAGGTGACCTTGCGTCTGGGACTTCTAGATCCGGCTTAAGGGGCCGCCTTGTTGGAGATCATGCAGCCATTCTTGCTTCCGATTATTTCGAAGCTCACGGTTTTGTCGGTCATCGACATCCTGATCGTGGCGGTCTTGATCTATCAATTCATCATGGCCGTCCGCGGCCGCCGCGCGGCGCCCATCTTGACTGGGATCGGCGTGCTCTTGGCGATGTATCTGGCCGCAGTTTGGGCTCATCTGGATCTGCTGCGCTCGGTGCTCGCGGGGCTGGCGCCGTATACGGCCTTCGCGCTCATCGTCATGTTTCAGTCGGAAATCCGGCGCCTGCTTTCGCGCATTGGCCGCTTCCGCTGGCTGGGGCTGGAGGGCCAACTGGAGCGCCGCGAAATCGCCGACGAAATCATGCTGGCGGTGCAGGCTCTGATCGACGGCCGGACCGGCGCGCTCATCGTGATCGAGCGCGACGTCGGGCTGCGCACGTTTATCGAGAGCGGGGTTGCGCTGGATGCCGTGGTGTCGCGCGATCTGCTGTGCTCCATCTTCGAACGCGGCGGCGCGCTGCACGACGGGGCGGCGATTATTCAAGGCGACCGGGTGGCGGCGGCGGCCTGCTTCCTGCCCTTGACTACCAACCCGGTGATGCTGCGGCGCTTGGGTACGCGCCATCGCGCCGCCATCGGCGTCACGGAGGAAAGCGACGCTCTGGCGATTGTCGTCTCTGAAGAGACCGGCCAGATCGCCATCGCATCCCGCGGCGACCTGGAGCCCGACATTTCGATGGAACGCCTGCAGGAACGGCTTACTCGCCATACCACCGGCAAGGCCGGAGCGGGGGTGAGGGCCAGCGAACCGCGTTGGAAGCAGGCGGAGCCTTAGCATGGGAATCGCAAAGAATCTCGGCTGGAAACTGGGCTCGCTGTTGCTGGCGGTCTTGCTATGGCTGGCATTTTCTTCGGCGCCCCTGGTGGTCACCACCCACACCGCGCCGATCGTCTACAGCAATCTAGCCAATGGCTGGATGGTGGCCGGCAATTCGCCCGAAACCGTGCATCTCGAATTGCGCGGACCCGCCGGGCGATTGACGGTTGCGAGCCTCGCCGAGACCGTAGTCCGGTTTGACCTGGCAAACGTCGCAAGCTCCGAGGATCGCACTTTCACGATCTCGGAATCCAACCTCAACCTGCCGCCTGGCGTAGTGTTCCTCCGTGCCGTGCCATCGCAGTTGCGGCTGCACCTCGCGCACCTTGCGCAGAAGGAAGTGCCGGTCGAGGTCCGATTGTCAGGCTCCCCGCCCGCCGGGTATCACCTGGCGGGACAAAGTGTTTCCCCCGGGCATTTGCGCATCGCCGGTGCAGAGGCGCGCGTCACGTCCGTAACCCAAGTTCAAACCGACCCCATTGATCTGCGCAGTCTGATGCAATCCGGCGACCATCGGGTGGACGCTTTCGTCGACGACCCGCAAGTGCATTTTGAATCGCCCCCGCAAGTCACCGTCCACTTAACGATCGAACGGACAGGAAAATAACCCCAACGTGAGACAACTTTTTGGAACCGATGGTATGCGCGGCGTCGCGGGAGAGTACCCGCTCGACGCTGCTACGACGTTTGCCGTGGGCGTGGCGCTCGCGATCTGGGTGAGGGACCATCCGGCTGCTGACCCGGTGGCGGCGCGGTCTCCCGAAGTGGTCATAGGTATGGATACGCGCGAGTCCGGCCCGTCGATTGCCCGTTATGTCGCGGGCGGTTTGGCAAGCCGTGGAGTGAAGGCGCGCTTCGCCGGGCTGATCACCACTCCCGGCATTGCGCACGTCGCGCGAACCGGGCCGTTCGCGGCCGGCGTCATGATATCGGCGTCGCACAATCCGTATCGCGACAACGGCATCAAGATCATCGATCATTCCGGATTCAAGCTGCCGGACCAGGACGAACACGTACTGGAGCGCGACATCTTTGCTGCTCTCGATTCGGGCGTCGTGGCGGAGCCGGCGAATCTGATGGTGGACGAAGGCCTGGACAGCGAGTATATCGAACACCTCGCGGCCACTCTGCCGGGGGGCCTGGCGGGAATGCGCATCATCGTCGATGCCGCGCACGGCGCCGCCAGCTTTCTGGCGCCTGCGCTGTTTCAGCGGCTGGGCGCGGTGACCGAATGCATCGGCTGTGAGCCGGATGGCCGCAATATCAATTTGAACTGCGGATCGCTGCATCTGGATGGGCTGCGCGAGCGGGTGCTCGCAACCGGCGCCGATATTGGAGTCGCTTTCGATGGCGACGCCGATCGCGCGCTGTTTGTTTCGCACTCCGGCAAGATCGTCGACGGCGACGCGGTGATGCTGGTGACGGCATTGCGGCTGCACGCCGCCGGGCGCCTTACCGAAGTGATCGCCACTGTCATGTCGAACCTGGGCCTGGAGCGGGCGCTCCGGCGCCATGGGATCGGACTGGTGCGCACGCCGGTCGGTGACAAATATGTGCTCCAGGAAATGCTGCGCCGCAACGCGCCTTTGGGCGGCGAACAAAGCGGCCACATCATCTTCCGGGATTACGCCACCACCGGCGACGGGCTGCTGACGGCGCTGCGGGTTTTCGAGGCGGTCCGCGAGTCCGCGCAGGATCTAGACACCCTGACGCGCGAGCTTGAAACCTACCCGCAGCTTCTGGTCAACGTGCACGTGAAGAACAAGCGCCCGCTCGAAGAGCTGGTCCAGGCGAATCGTGAAATCCGCACCGCTGAGGCCGAGTTTGGCGATGCCGGCCGGATCCTGGTCCGATTTTCGGGAACCGAGCCGCTGGCGCGTGTGATGGTGGAAGGTCCCGACATCAAGCGTGTCGAGCACTTTGCCAACAGCATCGCGGCCGCGATTCAGGCGGAGCTTGGCGGGTGATACAAGCCGAACACCGCCAGTGACTTATAATCAAGATTCTATGTTCTTTCGCAATCAAAAGCCCAAGGTCGAGAGCTTCGAGGAGCGCATCGCTGGCTTGAAAGAACTCGGATTCGCGGCCACTATGGAATCCGCCGCGCGCTGCCGTGTGACTCGCGCCGGCTGCGGGGCGATCATCCAGGATCTGGGTTCTGGCAAAATGGGCATCGGCAAGGCTGGCGTGCTGGTGGGCGGCGAGATCGCGCTGCTGGTCCATGGCGGCTATCAGATGTTCCTTCGTACTCCCTCGGGCAAGGAAGTTCCCGCGTTGGCCACGCACTTAAAGGCGCTGCACGAATTCGACGATGATCTGCGCGAGGGCCTGGGATTGACCACGCTTTACAATCTTGCACTGGGCACGGTTTGCGACGATCACCTCTATGATCGCGTGGAAGATCGGGATGCCGGTGCGCAGCATCACGCCTGGGATAAGTAAGAAATCGGCCGGGTGGAAGCGCGTCTCCGAACCACCCAGCCCGCCCGTGCGGCTCAAGATTCTTCAAACCGGTGACCCGGTCTTGCGTTAAGCGGCGCGCGCTCACGGTAGAAAAAATCGCTCATCCACTATTCAGGAATTGAGACGAAATCACGTTTTTTTATCCGTGTCCGTTTGCGTTCATCTGCGAGCCAAATTCTTAAGTGGGGTGAACCCCTGGGGGGGGAGCTCCACGCGTCACGCCACGACGGACGTGCATTGGGCGCACCGCTTGGCGCCAGCCGGGATGGTGCTCAAACACTCCGGGCACACTTTCGTGGCGGGAGGGGGCGCGGGCTTCGGCATGAAGCGGTTCACCTGCTTGACGACGAGGAAGATTACGAAGGCCACAATCACGAACTCGATGACGGTATTGATAAAGAGGCCGTAGTTGAGGGTGGGCGCACCGGCTTTCTTGGCATCCGCGATGGTGGCATAGCTTTGCCCGTTGAGCGCCACAAACAGGTTTGAGAAATCGATTTTTCCCAACGCCAGCCCGATGATGGGATTGAGGATGTCTCCCACCAGCGAAGCGACAATCTTGCCGAACGCTCCGCCGATAATCACGCCGATGGCGAGATCGAGGACGTTCCCGCGCATGATGAAGGTCTTGAATTCTTTAAACATGTTGGCCGCTCCCGGCTTATTTTAAGTGGTGCAGGCCAGTATACACTGAGAGCATGGCGAAAAACACGCCACTTATTAAGGTCACTTGCCCATGCTGCCAGGCGGAGCTGCACATCGACCCGGAGACCAGCGCCGTGATCCGGCATGTGGAGCACGTCAAGCCGCCGACCTTCGCCGATCTTGAAAGCGCAGTGCAGCGGCAGCGCGGTGAAGCCAGCCGGCGTGAGGATGCGTTTCTGAAATCGGTGGAGAGCCACAAAACGCATCACGATGTGCTCAGCAAGAAATTCGATGAGATGCTGAAGATCGCCAAAGAGAATCCGGACGAACCGCCTCCCAAGCGCGACATTGATTTTGACTAAGGCCCGGACTCTGTGAAGGCACGAATCGCCAGGCCTAAGAACGCCGCGGAACGGAAGGCGCGCATCGCCAAGATTCTGGCCGGCTTGGACGAGATGTATCCCGCGGCTACCTGCGCCCTACATCACTCGAACGCCTGGGAACTGCTGGTGGCAACTATTCTCTCGGCGCAGTGCACCGACAAGCGCGTCAACGAGGTGACGCCGGGACTATTCCGCAAATATCCCACTATCCGGGATTTTGCGGCTGCCAGCCAGCAGGAAATGGCGCAGGATATCCGCTCGACGGGATTCTTCAACAACAAGGCTAAGTCGGTGATCGGCGCGGCTCGCAAGATTCTGGCGGACTATAAGGGCGAGGTGCCGCGTGAAATGGATGCGCTGCTCTCGGTGCCGGGCGCGGCACGCAAGACCGCTAACGTGGTGCTGGGAACAGCATTCGGAATTGCCTCCGGCGTGGTAGTGGATACGCATGTGCAGCGCATCTCGCGACGCCTGGACTTAACCAAGGCCACCGAGCCGGTGAAGATCGAAAGAGATTTGATGCAAGCGATTCCCAAAGACAAGTGGATTCTGTTCTCGCACCAGATCATTCATCACGGGCGCGCGTTGTGCGTGGCGCGGAATCCGAAGTGCGCGGAGTGCAAGCTGGCGCCGCTATGCTATGCGAAGGACAAGACTGTTTGACCGCGCTTAATTGCCGTTTGGCTGCTGGGCTACACGAACCTGCGCGGGTCAACGGACGGGCTGCTCGCCGTTCAGGTGCAAACCTTTGTGGATAGCGTAGAGAGCCAGTTCCAGGCGGTCAGAGACGCCGAGTTTGTCAAAGATGTTATGCAGGTGGTTCTTCACCGTCTGCTCGCTGATAAACATCTTCTCCGCCATCTCCTTGTTCTTGTAGCCCTGCGCGACCAGAGCCACGATCTCGCGCTCACGCGTCGACAGCGGACTGCGCTCGCGGCCTTTGCCGGAGCCGGATGCCGACGGATGGCCCCCCTCGAGAGCGGTTGAGAACTGGCGCATGACAGCAGCGGTGGTGTGCGAATCCAGCCAGATCTCACCAGAATGAACCTTGCGTATGCTCTTGACGATCAAGTCCGGCGCCGTTTGTTTCAACACGATGCCGCTGCAGCCGAGCTTCATGGCCTGGACGAATTCGTTCTTGTCCTCCGACGCGGTAAGAATGATCACGCGGGTTCGCTGGTTGACTTGTTGCAGCGCCTGCAGGGCGGCGAGACCGTCCAGGTTGGGCATGCGGAGGTCGAGTAAGAGCACGTCGGGATCGAGTTCACGGACCTTTTCCAGCACCTCGCGGCCGTCGCCCGCTTCGCCTACCACGTCGAAATCGTCCTCCAATAACAGCAGCTTTTTCAACCCGTCGCGCACAATGGGATGATCGTCGGCGATGACGATCCGTACCGTGCCCTTCCGGTTCTCGCGTGCCTCAGGGCTCTGATTCATTGGCGCTGTCATGATGTCCATAAGCTCCCGTACTCGTGCTCCGTCTCGATAATAGGCGGTTCTAGTACTGGAGCAAATCAGGACCCTCTTACGAATTCAGGCAAGATGTCACTTAGAACGTACTTAAGGTTACCTTACCTGGAGCGGCGTCTTTGCGGGGTGTAGCCCAAAAAATGCCATTGCGGTCTGCTCTCGCAGGACCGCAAAATCAGCATAACATGGAGGCGGAGAGTAACTTGGGCCGAGCCTACAATGCAGGGGTTAGCAAGAGCTACGACGCTATTGTTGCGGGCGGCGGTCCGGCGGGTTTGGCGGCGGCGGAAGCCCTGGCGAGGCGCGGGTGCTCGGCGCTGGTCCTGGAGCAGAATCATGAAATCGGTTCGCCCATTCGCACCAGCGGCGGCAGCTTTGTCGATGAATTAGAAGCGCTGTCGATCCCGGCCGCCTTGTATCATCCGATATGGCGCGTGCGCTTTCTATCGGCCCACAATGCAGCGGTTTACGATTACTCCCGGCCGCGGATGTGCGTGATCGATGTGCGCGGCGTGTTTCAGTTCCTCGCGGGCAGAGCGGTGGATGCCGGAGCCGCGGTGCGCGTGGCGACTAACGTGGAAAGTCCCGTACTCCAGGACGAATGGGTGGTGGGCGTACGGACACGGAGCGAGTTTCTGCGCGCGCGAGTGGTCATCGACGCGACCGGCTACCGGGCGGCGCTGTTGAAACAGGCGGGGCTTGATCCGGGTATGCGCCGCTTTGGCGTGGGCGCGGAATACGACATGTACGCCCCGCATTGCGACCAGAGCGAAGCGGTGCTTTTAGTCGGGAGCGACCTCGCGCCCGCCGGCTATGCCTGGGTGTTTCCGTGGGGCCGGCACCGGGTGCGCGTGGGCGTTGGCATCATTCATCCGGACTCGGACGCAAAGCCGGATGCCTATCTGAATGCGCTGGTCTCGGGCGCGGCTGCCTATGGTGTGAATTTAAGCGGGGCTCAGCCGCTGGAACACCATTCAGGATTGATCCCCTCGGAATGTTTCGCCGAGCGGTTCGCGGGCAACGGCATCCTGGGCGTGGGTGATGCGGCCGGGCAGGCGTCGTCACTGCTGGGCGAGGGCATACGCTGGGCGATCCACGCCGGGAAGATGGCCGGCGAAGTGGCGGCCACGGCAATCGAAAAGAACGACGTTTCGCGCGCGGCGCTCGGCGCCTTCGAGCGGGAATGGGGCAAGCGTTTCGGCGCCAACCTGCGACTGGCCCACAAGATCAACCAAAAGATCGCGCGCTGGGACGATCGCAAGTGGGACGAACGCCTGGAAGTGCTAAAGCTGCTGACGCCGGATCAGTTTGTCGAGGCGCTCAAGACCAATCTGACGGGCAGTTGGCTGCTTCGCTTTTTGTTGCGCAACCCCCGTGCACTTGCGGAAGCTTCTGGGATATTATAGGAGCCACCTATGAAAAAACTACTTTTGCTTTTGCCTCTGGTCCCGCTGTTCGCTGCCGATCCGGCGGGATTCTTCGTGTGGAAGTCGGGGGACTTAAAGTCCATAAAGGAGTCCGCGAAGCTGGAAGATTTCGGCAATCACAGCGGGCGTCCGACGTTCCGCGATAAGAGCGGCCTATCGGAAGTCCACCAGGGCTGGACTGACATTCTCATCATTGAATCCGGCACCGCGACGATCGCGATTGGCGGCACCCAAGTGAACCCGAAGACCACGGGTCCGGGCGAAACCCGTTCGGATACAACCACCGGCGCCCGCAAGGTTCCGGTCGCACCCGGCGACATTCTGAACATTCCAGCGGGCGTGTCGCATCAGTTCTTGTTGGAACCGGGCAAGACGGTGGCGTATTTCGCGATTAAGGTTCCGGCGAAATAGGCGCTCGCGTACCTCTCAGAGTGAGAGCATTGCCAGGAAGCTCGCACACTATTCCGGCCGGGTGCTCGAAGTCAGCGTAATGAGTGAAGGAACTGCGCTCTTAGAGGAGTCACAGGCATTTCAAACATCCCGACCGATCATGATCGAACATACGGCCACGGGCTTCTCCGCCTATTCCTTTCTCCATTGTGAAGTTTCTCTTCGATCCGGGCCTGGAGCTCCGGATTGAGCGTGATTTCCATCCGGCCCCGATTGTACCGTCCTACTTCTTCTCCGGCAGAAGGCCTGAGCGGGCGAGAAAGCCGGTATCGATCTTGCCGGCGATGAAATCGGGATGCGCGAGAATCTTCTGGTGCAGCGGGATCGACGTATAGATCCCTTCCACCACAAACATGTCCAGCGCCCGCCGCATGCGCGCGATGGCTTCGTCGCGGTTGGCGCCGAAAGTGATGAGTTTCGCCACTAGGGAATCGTAGTAGGGCGGGATAACGCCGTCCTGATACGCGGCGGTGTCGACACGCACACCAGCGCCTCCTGGCAGATTCAGTCCGGTTATGCGGCCGGGTGAGGGAGTGAGCGATTCAGGATGCTCGGCATTGATGCGGCATTCGAGCGCATGTCCGCGCAGGTGGATAAATTTCTCGGGCGGGAACGGCAGAATCTCGCGAAGGCTCTCGCCAGCCGCGATGCGGATCTGGCTCTTCACCAGATCGATGCCGGTCACCATTTCCGTGACTGGATGCTCCACTTGAATGCGCGCGTTCACTTCGATGAAATACAGATTGCCGTCGGCATCCATCAAAAATTCCACGGTGCCGGCGTTAGTGTAGCCGATTGCTTTGAGCGCTACCCGCAGCGATTCCGATGTGCGCTGGCGCAACTCCGGAGTCACCGCCACCGACGGCGACTCCTCGATCAGCTTCTGGTGACGGCGCTGGATAGAACATTCGCGCTCGCCCAGGACTTCCACATTGCCGTGGTTGTCGGCGAGAATCTGAAACTCGATATGGCGCGGATTCTCAACCAGTTTCTCCATGTACATATCGCCGTTCGAAAACGCCGCCGAGGCTTCGGCCTGGGCTTGCGCCATGAGGTGCGGCAGTTCCTCGGCGCTGCGCACTACGCGCATGCCGCGTCCACCGCCTCCCGCCGATGCCTTCATCATCACGGGATAGCCGATGCCGCCGGCGACTTCCAGAGCTTCTTCCAGGCTCGCGAGTACGCCCTTCGACCCCGGCAGTATCGGCACGCCGGCCTGGTCCATAGCGCTACGCGCTTCCTGCTTTAGCCCCATGCGGCGGATTACTTCCGGCTTGGGTCCGATGAAGGTAAGGCCGGAGGTCTCGCATACTTCGGCGAAGTCGGCATTCTCGGAAAGGAAACCGTATCCGGGATGAACGGCTTCGGCGTTGGTGATTTCGGCGGCACTAATGACCGCAGGAATGTCGAGATAGCTGCGCGAGCTCTTGGCCGGGCCGATGCAGATGGCTTCATCCGCAAAACGAGTGTGCAGGCTGTGGCGGTCGGCTTCGGAATACACCGCGACCGTGCGGATGCCCAGATCTTTGCAGGCGCAGATTACGCGCAGGGCGATTTCGCCGCGGTTGGCGATCAGAATTTTTTTAAACATGCGGGCGCGGCCTAGCGCGGGCGGATGGCGAACAGGGCTTCGCCATACTCCACCGGCCGTCCGTTCTCCACCAGTTTGTGAACCAGGGTCCCGGCGATCTCCGCCTCGATTTCATTCATCAGCTTCATCGACTCGATGATGCACAGCACCTGGCCGGGTTCAACGGTATCGCCAACCTTCACGAACGGTCCGGCTTCCGGCGAGGGTGCATCGTAATAAGTCCCGACGATGGGCGACTTGATCAGCGTGTGGCTGGGGTCCGGACCCGACGCCTTGGACGCTGCCGCTGCGGGGGCCGGTGCAGGCGCGGGGGCGTGAGTGTGCGCCGCGGGTTGGGCGGAGGAGTGGGCAGTCAGCTCATGGACCGCGGGTGCACGCCGCAAACGCAAACGATTCTCGCCGCGCTGGACTTCCATTTCCGCAACGCCGCTCTCGTCAAATATCTGAAGCAGCTCTTTGATCTCTTGGTTGGTCATTTATGAGGGTGAATTACAGATGCACAAATTCTTTGGAGGTGGGCGTCAGCACTTCGCAACCATTCTTGGTCACCAGCACCGTGTCCTCGATGCGAATTCCGGCCAGCCCTTCTATGTAAGCGCCAGGCTCGATGGTGATGGCCATGCCGGCCTGAAGCCGGGTCTTGTCCTTCTTGCCGAGCCGCGGCGGCTCATGAATCTCAAGGCCCAAGCCGTGGCCGGTGGAGTGGACGAAGGCTTTATCCAGCTTGTGCTTTTTCAAAACATTCCGGGTAGCGGCATCGACTTTTCCGGCGGTCGTCCCTTCGCGAACGGCCTCGATTCCGGCCAGTTGAGCTTCCAACACGGCGCGATACATTTCGCGAATCTTCTTAGGCGGAGGTCCGAGGTGGATCACGCGGGTCATGTCACTGGCATAGCCTTCCAGGCTCGCGCCCATATCGATTAATAGTAGTTCATCGGCGCCGATCTGGTGGGCGGTTGGATGCGAGTGCGGCAGCGCGGAATGGGGTCCGGCGGCGATGATGGTTTCGAAGGACGGCTTCTCGGCGCCCAGCATTTTCATCTGAAATTCAATCTCGGCGGCGACGTCGAGCTCGCGTACGCCGGGCCGAATGCGCTTGAGCACGCGGGCGAAGGCTTCCGAGTTCAGGTTGACGCTGCGACGGATGGTGTCGATCTCGGCGGGCGACTTCAGCATGCGGCGCTCTTCAATGATGCGGCCCACAGGCACCAGCGAGACGCCGAGAGGAAGGCCTTCCTTCAGGCGTTGGTAGGCATCGAATTGGGTCCAGCCGCTTTCGAAGCCGATTTTTTTCAGGCGCTTTCGCTTGATGACCTGGATGACCCCGGCGATCAGGGAGCCTTTGACGATGTGCACGTGACCGGCAATGTTCTGCCGGGCGCTGATCTCGTAGCGCGGATCGGTGAAGAAGTGCGTTTCCGACGGGAGCAGCAGGACCAGCCCGTTGGAACCCGTGTAATCCGACAAGTAGCGAACATTTGCCGGCGCGCTCACCAACAGCGCGTCGGACTTGAGTTCCAGGAGCCGTGCGGCAATGTCGCGGCGGCGTTGGTCGATCTCGACGCTGACGTTCTTGACCAAACAGTTATTCTAGCGCGGTCACGCGGTCCTGCTGCGTTTCATCCGTGGCGGATGAGTGAAGTTTGCGCGCGCCCTTGAAAACATGGAACGGGTAGCCATAGGACGGAGGAGGCGGCCAGCAGCATATGAATGGCCTGCGGCCCAGCGGAGGATTGAACATAGCGGCCAGTGGATGGACATGGGCCGGCTTATCGCTCATCGGGTCACGGCCTCCATTTCGATCATAGGGAGGCCGGCGCGGCGGCGGCTCACGAGAGCTGGCGATAGCAGTCTGCGGCGGCCGGCTCTTTCTGAATGTCACCCAGCCCTTTGAGTTGCGCGATGAGCGTTTCCCAACGATTGCCGGTCATGGCGCCCAGACCGTTGCGCCGCGTTTCGTCAGTTTCGATGAGCGGCTTTTGCGCCTCGGCCACTTCCGCGAAGGTATCCGGCGCCATCGACGGATTCAGTTGATTCATGCGCTGGTTGGTGGGTTGTGGATTGTCGAGATAGGCGCGCCATCCTTCGCGCACTGCGGCCACCATGGCTTTGGTGCGGACCGGATCTTTGCGCAGAAAGTCGCCCGACGTGCTCAGCACCGTGGTGTAGGGGTTGTAACCGGCATCCGATACCGGGAAGACTTGCACGTCGGCTCCTTGGTGCTTCGCCATTAACGGCTCCGACATAATGAAGCACTGCTGCGCGAAGTTCTTATCCGCGAGGAATGCGCTGATATCGCCGCCCGGCGAGGGAACGATCTTCACCTTCTCGAAACCGTATTTCTTTTCGAACAGGCGCGCGTAGGGCAGTCCGCGCTGCAACGCCACAGTTCCGCCGGCCTTGAACAGATCCGCCAAGCTCGCGAGCTTGCGCGCAGCATGAACCATAATGCCCTGCGGATTGTTCTGAAACACGGCGAACAACGCGACGACGTCGTTGCCTTGCGAGCGAGCGACCACCAATTCGTCCGCGGAGACCACGCCGAACTCGGTCGAACCCGCTCCAATCATTTGGATGGTGGGCGTGCCCGCGCCTCCGGGCAGGATTTCGACGTCCAGGCCATGAGCCGGATACGGAGCTGCGTAGAATCCGCCGAACTGGGGGTCGGGCTTCCAGTTCAATGCCAGCCGGATCTTGCCCGGCGATTTTCCGCATCCTGAAAGCAGCGCGATTGCCGGCGCAATCTGCAAGAAGCTTCGTCTATTCACTCATTGATTCTCCCAGATCGCCCCTTGTATCTGGATGTGAGTTCCTATAAGCTTCGCTTAACGATGCAGGTTTGGTCCGCGATCCCAGCCGCGCTAACACTGGCCGTGGTTGCGTCTGCACAAACGCCTCACGAATCTCCCACGTTGGTGCTGCCGATTTCCGCGGTACCGCTATCGGTCGAAACGATGGAAGAATACATTTCCAAGAGCCCGGACGGGACCTCCGTAACCGGGATCAGCAAGAGCAAATACTATCGTGACGCGGCTGGAAGAACGAGGACCGAGGTGGAAGAAGCAAACGCTGTTGACGGGATCTTGAGAGGTATTGTGCTGGACAATCCTATCGACGGCTTCATCGCGGTTCTCGAGCCACGGACTAAGCTGGCCCACCGCGTGAAGTTTCCGAAGGGCAGTTCTGCTGACGGGTGGGGCATTGGCGCCGGCCCTAACGGACTGGTCGGCGTGACGGGCAAGACCACGCGTAAGACTGAGGATCTGGGAAAGCAGACCATTGAGGGCATCGAATTCGAAGGCGCCCGGACAACTACGACGTCCGACGAACAGCCCTCCCTGGTTGCGGTGGACGAACTTTGGATGTCGAAGGAACTTGGATTGATTGGCTTGCTAAAGCACTCGGGGCCGGATAGCGAGATGACGTCTCGAATTCAAATCGTGGACCGCACCGCACCGGATCCAGCGCTTTTCGTCATCCCGGCGGATTATCGCATCCGCGACATCGAGCAATGACTACTGTTCGCTGGCGTGCCATCGGCGCAGCGTGACATAGCTGACCAGATTTATGAGTCCGAAGAGCGCCAGCCCCAGCACAGATGCGAGCAGTACCGCGGCGAATACTTTATCCACGCGCTGCTGAGTGCGCGCAACGTCTACTACCGATCCCAGACCCTGGCCGCCGATGAACTCGCCGACAATCGCGCCAATGACGGCCAGCCCGGAGGCCACGCGCAGCCCCGTCAGGATCTGCGGCAATGCCGCGGGAAAGCGCAGCTTGAAGAGCGTCACCAGGGTGGAAGCTCCGTAAAGGCGAAATAAGTCGCGCAATGCGGGCTCGGTCGAAAGAATGCCGCTGAGCGTATTCGCGATCACCGGGAAGATGGAGACCACAAACGCCGAAGCGACCACCGTGCGCATTCCGTATCCGAACCAGATCACCAGCAGCGGTGCAATCGCAATGATCGGCACAGTCTGGAAGAAAACCGCGTAGGGATAAAACGCCCGCTGAATCGCCCGCGAGGATGACAGGAAGACCGCGATCGCGATCCCGGCGATGGTGCTCAACAGAAACCCCACCAGTGCACTCGCCGAAGTGGTGAGCAGGGCGTCGAACAGCTCCGCGCGGCTTTCAATCATGGCGCGCACAATTGAACTGGGGGCCGGCACCAAATACGATTTCACCAAGGAATAGCGCACCGCGAGTTCCGCGCCCGCGGTCACGACCAACAATGGAACCAAAGCGGGGATCACGGAGCGCAGCCGGCGCATTTCACTCTTCCTCCATCGCGTTCAACAGCAACTTCATCTCGTGGCCCAGGCGCGGGTCTACGCGCAAGTCGTCGTTGCGTTCGAGCGGAAGGTCCAGGCGGCGATCCAGCTTGATTCCGCCGCCACGTTTGGTGAGCACCACGGCGCGGTTCGCCAGAAAAGCGGCTTCGGAAATGGAGTGCGTCACGAAGACCACCGTAATCCCAGCTGTGCGCCACAATTCGCGCAGTTGGGTATCCAGGCGAAAGCGCGTGATTTCATCCAGAGCGGCGAAGGGTTCATCCAGCAGGAGGAGGCGCGGCCTAGTGACCAGTGCGCGCGCGAGCGATGCGCGCATCCGCATGCCACCCGATAGTTGCGCCGGATAGCGGTCCTCGGCTTCGAAAAGACTCACTTGCTCTAGCGCGGTTCGTGCAGTCGCATAGCGCGCTTCCCGCTCGAAGCCCATCAACTCCAGCGGCAGCGCCGCGTTATCGAGCACGGTGCGCCACGGCAACAGATGGGCGTCCTGAAATACGAACGAGGTCTGGAACCGCTCTTCAGGTTGAATCGTGATGCGCCCTGCCGTGGGCTCGGCCAACCGCGCGATCATGCGCAGTAGCGTGGATTTGCCGCAACCCGATGGTCCCAGGATGGCGATGAATTCGCCGGCCGCGATTTCGAGGTTCATGTCCTCGATCACGGCCAGGTGGTCGAAAGCCTTGCGTACGCCTTGGAGCTGCAGAGCGACGCCGCCCGAGGGTTGCAGGACGCGCCCCTATTTGACTACCGTCTTGGCGACGGCCTGGTTCCCGTAAGCATCGGAAACACGCACGGCGATGGTGGCTTCGCCGGCGCCCCCGTCCACCTGGAAGCGGTAATCGTGTTCCTCGGAATCGGTCAGGCGCGTAGTCGGCTCCACTACCTTCCACTCGCCGCCGTTCACCGAGTATTCGGCCTTGTCGAGCACGTTCAGCGCGTCCTTGGCATGGAAGTGCACTTCGATCTTCCCAGCCTGCGCGGCCGCGGTCAGGGCGCTGATTTCGGGGGCCGTGTTGTCGATCAAAAACAGGTCGCTTTCACGCGAACTGGTGAGAGCTTGCTCGGGTGTATTCGACGGCGCATCGCTTGCGGTCACGCGCACGCGGTATTTCCCGTCCGGATACGCGGTCGAATCCCAACTGTAGTAGCGCTCCCGCAGATTTTCATGCAGCGGTTTCCAGGCGGTCTCATGCTCGCCGCGGATTTCGATCTTGAACGTGAGCGTGTCGCCGTTTTCATCGGTGGCCAGCCAGCGCGCGCCGATGTATCCCTTCGCAGACGTGAGCGCAGGCGATGCCCCGGTGTCCGAAGCCCGTGCCTGCGCGGGCACGGGAATCGTGCGGCCCAGCGGTGGCAGCGTCAAGTTGGGCGAACTCGACGGAGCCGCGGGCACTGGCGCTGGGAACTTATAGTTGGCGGGTGTGCTCTCCAGCGCTTCGACCACCGGCGCTACGTTCTTCATCTCGTAGGCGGCGGTTACGTCGTACAACTCGGCCGCGCCCGATACCGTCGCGCGATATTGCAAGAAGCGGGCGGCGGGCGATGCCACACGATCGCCCGACAGCTTGGTCCAGGGGCTCCAGTCCTTCTGCGCGCGACTGACGTTGCCGCTGCGAGTTTCAATCGCCACCGCGCCCGAGCCGGCGTGCAGCGACGTGATCCGCCCCCAATACGAAAACGCGCCGGCATCCATTACATCGCTTTCCAGCGTCCCGGAAGGCTCGCGCTCCGGACCTATCGAAAAGATCTCGCCAATGTTGCCGGTCACTGCGTAAAGCCGCCCGCTCGCGCCGGTCGCGAAACCGGTAACCTGCGCCGCCGTAAGGTTCACCAACCGTGTGTAGGTCTGATCCGAATCCAACCGGTAGATGTTGCCGCGATTCCCCGTGCCCGCAATTACTTTCCCTTGCGAATCGAACGCCAGCGCGTAAACCACATCCAGCGGATTGGTCCAGATTCGGCGCGCATAGCCATCAGGCTGCACGCGATAGATCTCGGAGCCACCCGGAACCGCGCTGGGCGCGCCACCTCCAGCGGTCACCGGAGGCGCCCCATCACCGCCGCGAGCGGGAGCGCTTTGTAACACAACCGTCAAGCCACCCGCCCCCACACCGGCTTGCGTCTGCCGCTGCGGAGCGGGCGGAGCTGTGGCCGGAGCTTTGGCTCCCGTGCCCGCCGCGTACACGGTGCCGTCGGCCGCGACTGCCACCGTGGTGATCTCGCGCTTGTCCATTTCATACAGCACGAAACCCTGGCCCGCCGGCGTGATGCGCAGGATCAGGCCGCTGGGATCGGTGCCCGCGATCAGGTTGTCTTTCGGGTCCAGGGCGAGCGACCGCACATGCGCTTCCTCGGTGCGGTAAAACACGGAGCCGGAACCACTCGGCGTCACGCGATGAATCTCGCCCTGGTCTCCGGTGGCGACAAACAAATCGCCGCTGCTCGAAAACGCCAGCGCCCAGATGTATTTTGAGTGGGGATCGTAGAAAACCTCGGCCCGGCCTGCTGCGTCCACGCGGTAAACCTTCCCGTCCGGTGACGTGGCGGCGTACACCCGATCCTGCTTATCGACGGCTATCGCCTGGATGGCCATTCCATCCAGTTCCGCTAACGTCTTGGCCTGTCCCGCCGGGTTCACTACGATCAACTTCGATTTCGAGCTGCCCACGCTGCCGCCGCCCGCGTACAGATTGCCTTTGGAGTCGCGTGCGATGGCCCACAGAAACGATACCGAGGGATCGTAAATCTCGCGTACCATCGGTGCCGGAGTCAAACGGCCTTCGCTCGAGAGCGATAGCTTGTGCAACGTGCCTTTCTCGAAGTCCGCCGCCTCCGAGTGTTCCCAAACCTGGGTTTCCACTGCCCACAGCGGCAGGAACGCGCACAATACCGGCGCTGCAACGCGCAAAAAATGCATGAACGTGACCTTCTTTAACCTTACAATGTCGTTATTTAATCTTACGATGCCGCTGCGCCGTTACTTTACTTTGATCCGCAGCGAGTAGGCGCCGCTCACTACTTGATCGAACGGAATCGACTGCTGCACTTCGGTGCTATCCGGCGTACCCACCAGGGACCGGCTGCTATTCCGCTCCGTCTGCATGACGTTCACCACCGAGGAAGGCAGGTTGGGCAGAGTCTTGTCGTCGGAGTAGAACGTCGCCCGGCTCTGCACCAGTGAAACGTACAAACGGTTGTTGTCACGTTCCTGGTTGAGCAACGAAACGGTGGACGGAATGTCCATGTTCTTGTTGTTCTTGGCCGCGCCGTCCTGCGAGCGGTCCAGGGTATCGGCGTCGCTGAAAAGCAACCGGTGCTCGCCCTTGGGCATCCCGGCGGGGATCTTCACAGTGAGCGAGCGCTCGATTCTTTCGCCGCGATAGGGCCGCAGATAGACCTTCACGGGAATCTCAGCGCCCGCCTCCACATCGGTGCTAGGCGTCCACACCGTTTCGATCGTGGCCACGCGCCGCGCAGGCAGCAGATCGACAACGGCCTCCACGCTTTTCAGCTTCGGCATGGCCACGTTATTCAGAAACAGACGATTGAACTTATCGCCCCACCATCCCGCCAGCACCGTAGGCATGGGAACCGGGAACTCGCCGGGGGCGAGCATGGTCGAGACATGGATATTATCGGAGCCGTCCATTTGAACGTCGCCGCTGAACCGATAGGTCATCTCGTCGGCGTACAGATTCATCTGTTGCAGCGAATTGCTGAGTGTCGCCGACATCAGGAAGGGTGTCCACTTCTGCTGTACAAACACGTTGAAGTTGAGATCTTTTTCCTTAACCACGGCGCCGTTTTCGCCATAGGCCCGTACCTTGACATGCACCGGAATCACCGGCGCTTCGGCGCCCATCTCGCCCATAATGCCGGTGAAGCGATCCTGCCGCAAAGCGCCCACCACTTCAGTGGCATTGCCGACTTTATTAGGCTGATACGACGAACTCAGCACGGTCAGGATTTCACTTTTGGCGATCGGCATATCCACCGGGCCCAGGTTGAAAAACTGGTGTCCGAAGGCGAGGACCCGTTTGCCGTCGTTATAGGTCACCGTGCCCATTCCGGTGGTCGACATATCGCCCGACACCAGAACGCCACTGACTGCCTCGCCGGGGTTGAGCGCATGTTCCCATCCCGGCGCCGGCTTCGCTTTGAGAGTGCCCGCCGTCGCACCGCCCTGCACCGCTGTAATGCCGATCTGCCGCAGCAGAGGTTCATAAGTGTTCAGCGTTTCGGCCGTGAAGCCGGAAAACACCAGCGGCGTTTCAATCGGCGTCAACAAGGGTGAGCGCGAGGGCGCCGGAGCCGTGCCTCCGGCCGCCACCAGTTGGGCGACCAGTTCGCTCGGCATCTGGTAGGCGGCGACTGGCTGAGCGGCTGGCAGCTTATTCGGAGTGCGCGCATCGCTCGGCCGCGATTTATCCAGATCCTGAATCTCCAGCATCGATTCAATCGGTGTGATGCCGCAGATGGCATCCGGCGAAAACTGGCTGAGACGCAGGGCGACCGCCCCGATCAGCTTGCCGTCCACATATACCGGGCTGCCGCTCATGCCGCCGGCGACGCCGGTCCGCTCGGCCTTGCCGCCCATCTTGGCCATAATGACGTGCTGGCGCGGGCCCATGGCATTTTTCCAAACACCGATGATCTCCACCGGTACCGGCTCCGCCGTCATGCCGCTGAAAACCGTCCAGGCGATGGCGTGCATCCCGGGCTTGACGTCCTTCAAGGGGAGGATCTCCGGCTTACCGGCTTTGGGCGGCGTGAGTTCCGCCGCGGGCGCTAGCCCACCGACTTGCAGAATGATTACGGCAATAACCGCCAGGCAGCATCTCATAGCGCAGAAAACCTCTCAGTCATATACGGCAACTCCGGCTGTCCGGAACACCGCATAGACACTTCCTGTATGTCCGATGCGTCCACTTTACCACGCAGGCGGCGCAGTCGGCGTGCACGGTTCGTAAGCAGTTTCTTAGACGCGGTGGAGAGGCGGGAAGTTCCCGAATGGAAAAGCTAGGCGCTGACGCGGTGCTCTTCGCGCATGCCGATCAGCCGTTCTAGCTTCGATCCCGGCCGGATGATGGTTTCGTTGCGCTCCGGTCCCGTGGAAACGCCGCCGACTTCGACGCCGGTACGGTCTTCCAGGAACTTCAGATATGCCTGCGCATTCTTCGGGAGCTTTTCGTAGCGAATGATGCCGCGGGTTACCGCTTGCCAGCCGGGAAGGTTCTGGTAGACGGGTTCCAGGGCTTCGAGCGCACGGTAAGTCGCCGGCATCTCGGTGATTTCCTGCCCCTTCAGACGGTAGCCGGTGCACACCGGAATTTCCGTCAGCTGATCCAGCACATCCAGCTTGGTGATCAGCAGTGTGTCGAAGCCGTTGATCATCGCGGTGTAGCGCAGCAGTGGCACATCGAACCACCCGCAGCGGCGGGGACGCCCGGTGACGGCCCCGAATTCGTTGCCCTCGCGGCGCAGCAATTCGCCGCCGCCATCATTGCTCTCGGTTGGGAACGGACCCGATCCCACTCGCGTGATATACGCTTTGGAAACCCCAATCACGCCGTGAATTTTGGCTGGCGGCACGCCGGTGCCGATGCATGCTCCGCCCGCAGTCGCACTAGATGAGGTCACAAAGGGATATGTGCCGTGATCCACATCCAGCATGGCGCCCTGCGCGCCCTCGAACAAGATGCGCTTGCCCTGCGCAATTGCCGCCGCCAGCAGCGCTGCCGTGTCGCACACCAAGGGATGGATGCGCTCGGCGAGATCCTCATACTGTTGGCGGATCTGCCCATAGTCAATGGTGTCGTGAAGGTTGAAGGTGGCCGCCAAGGTCTTTTTGTCCTCGGCCAAGGTATCGTACATGATCCGGAAACTCTCCGGATCGAACAAGTCGGCCACGCGGATGCCGCGGCGTCCGGTCTTGTCTTCGTAGCACGGCCCGATGCCCCGCGAAGTGGTGCCGATGGGGATGCGGTTCTCGCGCGCTTCCGACATCTTTTCCACCAGCCGGTGAAACGGAAAGATCACGTGCGCGCGGTTGCTGATACGTAGTTGGCTGCGGACGTCGATGCCGGCGGCTTCCAGCATGCCGATCTCATCCAGCAAGGCCACCAGATCGACCACGACGCCGTTGCCGATGACCGCCTGGACCCCGGGCCGCAGGATTCCGCTCGGGATCAACTTCAAAACGAACTTCTTTTCCCCGATGAAAACCGTGTGGCCCGCGTTATGGCCGCCCTGATAGCGCGCCACGATGTCGAAGCGCTCGGCAAATAAATCGACCACTTTGCCCTTGCCTTCGTCGCCCCACTGCGCGCCGAGAACGATGATATTTTGCATTTGTTATAAGAGTCGCGCAGCTAGGACCTCCGGCGCGCGCACAAACTCTCATTGTAGCAGCCAAGAGACGCGTTAACCCGCGTAATTGGGTGTATATTGGTTGGCGATCCGATGACAATCCATCCCGATAGATCGCACGTTCAACGCCCGGCGCTCTTCAAGCCGCTGGCAATCTTCATCGCGGCCGCGCTGGCAAGTGCCCCGATGGTTGCTAGAGACCAGCCGAAGGACACGGCTTGCGAAGTTTCCACGCTAGTTTCAACCGGCGGAGCCGCTCCCCGGAACCCGCACACCCTGGCGATTCGCTGGACCGGCTATTCCAATTTCGAGCTGGCCTATGGCGGCCAAATCATGCTTCTGGACGCCTACTTCGATCGCGGCAGCATGTACCCTCCTCTGGGTTTTAAGGCAGCTGACGTGAAGAAGGCGAATGTTATCCTGATCGGCCACGGGCACCACGATCATATGTCGGATGCGGCATCCGTCGCCGCGAGAACTGGCGCGGTGGTGGTCGGCGCTCCGCTCACTACCGCCAAGCTTCAGACCCAGAACCTCGATGCCAAACAGATTCGAACGGTGACCGGGAAAGGCAGAGAGGTGCTGAAGTTCGGCAAATTTGAAGTAGAGCCAATTTTGGGCCGTCACGGACAGCCGCCGGCCAATGTGACGAGCGCCTTCAACCAGGCTCTCCGGTCGGTGGCAACTCCGCTCACCCCGGAGCAAACCGCCGAAGAAGCCGTCATCCGAAGCCGCGGCACGTCGGACCCGCGAATCGTCGCCGAAGGCACCATTACATATTTGATTACGCTCGACGACGGATTCCGTATCATGTACCGCGATAGCGGTGGGGCGATTACTGAATTTGAGAAAGCCGCCATGCAGCGCATCGGGCGCGTGGATATCGCAATTGCGGCGGTGGCGGCGGATTTCCTCCCCAGCCTCACCGTCGAGCAAGGGCTGGAGTACTTGCGGCTGTACAAACCCGACGTGTATATTCCGGCGCATTTCGATGCGCCTCTCAATGGCCTATGGCGGACTACGGAACCCGTTTTCCAGGCGATGAAGGACGAGAAACCCAGCCTCATCACCTACTCACGGCAATATCGCGAGCCGGTTTGTTTCGACACGGCGAAGAAATCTAAGTAGGCTACCGCCGCCTACCGCTGAGTTGCTTCACCCGCACTTACCCGACGATTGAAGTCCGCAGTTTGCTTCCGCGGGACGCTCAGCGATTTCCAGTCCGCATGCATGAAATGCTTGGCAAGGAGCACAATCTGTCCGCAATGGTAGGAGTAATGCGCCATCTGACGATTGATGGCCTGCATCACGGAATGGGCTTCGCCGCGAATGGTGACGGTCCGTTGCAGATCCGGCTCGGAGAGCGCTCCTAGCGCTTTGAATAAACACTGCCAGCCTTCTTCCCACAGCGCTAACATCGCTGCGCGCGTCGCCGGCGCATCTTCGAATTCCGTGTCGCGATTGCGGTCCGGCTTCTCTCCATCGCTAGTGAGAAAATCGGTCCAGCGCGAGCGCATGTTCCCCGCCATATGCTTGACGATGACGGCAATGGAATTCGCTTCGCCGTCCAGGACGGTGAGGAGCTGTTCGTCCGACACCTGTGCCATCGCTCGCTCCGCCAAGTTTTTGTAGTAGCGGAACAGGTCAAGTGAATCCGTCAGATAGGAAGTTGTGAAGCGGAGTGCCATATCCGCCATCTTTGCGCGCCCAACAGGAGATCGCAAGGCGCACATTCGACTGCGAAATCTGTACCCTGTGATATACTCGGCTCTCAAAAAGGAGGCCCAGCATGCGTCTGATGTGCTTGATGTTGTTCGTTGCGCTGACGGCAATGGCACAGGTCGACCCCGAATACGTGATCCCCAAGAAAAACCCGTTCGCAACAGCCGCCGACTTGAAAAATGGCCAGCAGTTGTTTATGGGGCAATGCGCGCGCTGCCATGGCTCCAAGGGTGAAGGCGGGAGAGGCGCCGTGCTGGCGCAGCCGCGATTGCGGCACGCCCCCGACGACGAATCTCTGTTCATGGTGATCCGGGATGGCATTAAAGGCACGGAGATGCCGGGCGGTTACGCGCTTGACACTCGCGAGACCTGGCAGCTTGCGGCCTACGTTCGCAGCCTGGGGCGCATGGCTCCGGAGACGGTTGCAGGAGATCCGAAGCGCGGCCAGGAGCTGTATCGAACCAAGGGACGCTGCGCGCAATGTCACATCAATGGCGGCCTGGGCGGAAGTCTGGGTCCCGAACTCACCGAGATCGGCGCGCGCCGCAGTGCCGCGCACCTGCGCGCAGCGGTTCTCGATCCGGCGTCCACATTGCCGGAGGATTTTCTACAAGTGCGAGCGGTCACCAAGGATGGCCAAACCATCACCGGCGTGCGTCTCAACGAGGACACTTTCAGCATTCAGGTCCGCGACCTGAGCGGCGGGATTCATTCGTTCCTGAAAGACGATCTGAAGGAGTTGCGGAGAGATACCGGCAAGTCCCCCATGCCGAGTTTTCGTGGAGTGTTATCAGCCTCCGAAGTGGATGATCTGGTGGCTTATCTGGTTTCGCTGCGAGGTAACCAATGAAACGCACGATTTGTTTGTCGGCCGCGGCTCTGTCGATGTGGGCCGCTTCCCTGCCGCTTGCCGCGCAGGTTTCCTTTGACCGTTTGCGCCAGTCCGATGCTGAGCCCGGCAACTGGCTCACGTACTCGGGCAACTATAGCTCGCACCGCTATTCGGGGTTGAGTCAGATTACGGCGGCGAACGTCGCACATTTGCGGCCCGCCTGGGTGTATCAGATCAATACCACTGAGCGCGTGGAGGCGTCGCCCTTGGTGGCCGACGGCATCATGTATCTGAGTGAGCCCGGCGGCAGCGTGACGGCGATCGATACCCTGACTGGCCGGCCGCTGTGGAAGTACACGCGCACCCTGCCGAAGGGAGTCCGCGGCTGCTGCGGTCCGGTAAATCGCGGCGTCGCGATACTGAACGACATGGTGTATGTCGGCACCTATGACGCGCACCTGGTGGCGCTGGATATCAAGTCCGGCATCGTGCGCTGGGATTCCGAAGTGGCCGACCCGAAACTGGGACACTCGATCACCGGCGCGCCGCTCGCGTTGCGGGACAAGATCGTCGTTGGAATGGCCGGCGGCGAGTACGGCGTCCGCGGTTTCATCGACGCCTATGACGCGAAGACCGGCAAACGGTCTTGGCGATTCTGGACCGTGCCTGCCGCCGGCGAGCCCGGGATCGAAACCTGGGCCGGGGATACCGCGAAGACTGGGTCCGCCACCACCTGGGTGACTGGCTCGTATGATCCCGATCAGAACACGGTCTTCTGGGGCACCGGCAATCCCGGCCCGGATTGGAACGGTGACGCACGCGCCGGTGACAATCTCTACTCCGATTCTCTGGTCGCGCTGGATGGCGACACGGGGAAGCTCAAGTGGTATTTCCAGTTCACGCCGCATGATCTGCACGACTGGGATTCGACGGAAGTCCCCGTGCTGGCGGACGCCGTCGTGCGCGGTGAGAAACGCAAAGTAGTGTTGTTCGGCAATCGCAACGCGTTCTATTATGTCCTGGATCGCAACAATGGCAAGTTTCTAACCGGCCGCCAGTTTGCCAAACAAAGCTGGGCCAAGGGACTCGACGACTCGGGCAAACCAGTGGTCCTTCCGGGCTCGTCTCCCACCACCGAGGGGGCAAGGATCTATCCCGACTTGAGTGGCGGGACGAACTGGTTCAGTCCATCGTTTAGTCCGCGAGCCAACCTGTTTTTTGTAGCGGCGCGCGATTCGGGCGCAATCTACCTGAAAGGCAATGCCGAGTACAAGCCAGGCGCGCAGTTTAACGGCGGCGGGCAAAGCCCGATTGTGGGCGAGCCGCCCATCGGCTTCATCCGCGCGCTGAATCCGGACACTGGCGAATTGAAGTGGGAATTCAGGCTGCACTCGGATGCCAACGCCGGCGTGCTCTCGACCGCAGGCAATCTGGCGTTCGCCGGAACCAATGAAGGCGACTTCTTCGCGCTCGATGCTCTCACGGGGCGCGCGGTTTGGCACTTCCAGACGGGCGCCGCTATTAACGCAAACCCGGTCAGTTATCTGAGCGCAGGCAAGCAGCAGGTGGCGATCGCCTCAGGCAATTCGATCTTCGCGTTCGCGCTTGAGGAATAGCCTCGCTGGCTCCGCTAGACTTGTGGTCAGTGGAGCGCAAGATTTTCTGGATCACTTTTACGATGCTGGGTTTGGTCGCCGATGTGGTGCTGCCGTTCCCCATTTGCTTTTTGAGCTGGTGGGTGGCTTACCGTAGCGACTTTCCAGCACAGTGGGATCCGAAGCTTGGAATTCACGTGACTTGAAGTCGCGGCCGCACTGACCCTATAGTGAGTCGTATTAATTTAAATCATACCAACATGGTCAAATAAAACGAAAGGCTCAGTCGAAAGACTGGGCCTTTCGTTTTAATCTGATCGGCACGTAAGAGGTTCCAACTTTCACCATAATGAAATAAGATCACTACCGGGCGTATTTTTTGAGTTATCGAGATTTTCAGGAGCTAAGGAAGCTAAAATGGAGAAAAAAATCACTGGATATACCACCGTTGATATATCCCAATGGCATCGTAAAGAACATTTTGAGGCATTTCAGTCAGTTGCTCAATGTACCTATAACCAGACCGTTCAGCTGGATATTACGGCCTTTTTAAAGACCGTAAAGAAAAATAAGCACAAGTTTTATCCGGCCTTTATTCACATTCTTGCCCGCCTGATGAATGCTCATCCGGAATTTCGTATGGCAATGAAAGACGGTGAGCTGGTGATATGGGATAGTGTTCACCCTTGTTACACCGTTTTCCATGAGCAAACTGAAACGTTTTCATCGCTCTGGAGTGAATACCACGACGATTTCCGGCAGTTTCTACACATATATTCGCAAGATGTGGCGTGTTACGGTGAAAACCTGGCCTATTTCCCTAAAGGGTTTATTGAGAATATGTTTTTCGTCTCAGCCAATCCCTGGGTGAGTTTCACCAGTTTTGATTTAAACGTGGCCAATATGGACAACTTCTTCGCCCCCGTTTTCACCATGGGCAAATATTATACGCAAGGCGACAAGGTGCTGATGCCGCTGGCGATTCAGGTTCATCATGCCGTTTGTGATGGCTTCCATGTCGGCAGAATGCTTAATGAATTACAACAGTACTGCGATGAGTGGCAGGGCGGGGCGTAACCTAGGTGACAGAAGTTAAAAGCCTCCGGTCGGAGGCTTTTGACTTTCTGCTAGATCGGCCGCATCGAATATAACTTCGTATAATGTATGCTATACGAAGTTATTAGCGATGAGCTCGGACTTCCATTGTTCATTCCACGGACAAAAACAGAGAAAGGAAACGACAGAGGCCAAAAAGCTCGCTTTCAGCACCTGTCGTTTCCTTTCTTTTCAGAGGGTATTTTAAATAAAAACATTAAGTTATGACGAAGAAGAACGGAAACGCCTTAAACCGGAAAATTTTCATAAATAGCGAAAACCCGCGAGGTCGCCGCCCCGTAACCTGTCGGATCACCGGAAAGGACCCGTAAAGTGATAATGATTATCATCTACATATCACAACGTGCGTGGAGGCCATCAAACCACGTCAAATAATCAATTATGACGCAGGTATCGTATTAATTGATCTGCATCAACTTAACGTAAAAGCAACTTCAGACAATACAAATCAGCGACACTGAATACGGGGCAACCTCATGTCCGAGCTCGCGAGCTCGTCGACAGCGACACACTTGCATCGGATGCAGCCCGGTTAACGTGCCGGCACGGCCTGGGTAACCAGGTATTTTGTCCACATAACCGTGCGCAAAATGTTGTGGATAAGCAGGACACAGCAGCAATCCACAGCAGGCATACAACCGCACACCGAGGTTACTCCGTTCTACAGGTTACGACGAATGTCAATACTTGCCCTTGACAGGCATTGATGGAATCGTAGTCTCACGCTGATAGTCTGATCGACAATACAAGTGGGACCGTGGTCCCAGACCGATAATCAGACCGACAACACGAGTGGGATCGTGGTCCCAGACTAATAATCAGACCGACGATACGAGTGGGACCGTGGTCCCAGACTAATAATCAGACCGACGATACGAGTGGGACCGTGGT